>OIYU01000017.1_pt1 | contig 155724 bp, 152 predicted proteins | sample 1588321 | NCBI WGS metagenome assembly OIYU01 (sample SAMN03283258) | human gut metagenome | biome: human-associated habitat; material: feces | host: Homo sapiens | place: USA | collected 2013 | reverse complement strand
GCATAGGGCGTACGCCCTCCAGCGAGAAGGAGCGGAGCGGAATCGAGCTGGGGCATGGCGGGAAAGGAAGAACGCATAGGGCGTACGCCCTCCAGCGAGAAGGAGCGGAGCGGAATCGAGCTGGGGCATGGCGGGAAAGGAAGAACGCATAGGGCGTATGCCCTCCAGCGAGAAGGAGCAAAGCGGAATCGAGCTGGGGCATGGCGGGGGGACGGCATGCACGTCCTCATGAGAAAATTAAAGGAGGCAGCAAAATGGCATCTACACAGATCACTCCAACCCGTATGGAGCTGACCAGAACGAAGAAAAAACTTGCCACAGCCAGAAGAGGCCACAAGCTTCTGAAGGATAAGCGTGACGAGTTGATGCGGCAGTTTCTGGATCTGGCAAGGGAAAATATGGAGCTTCGTCAGAAGGTGGAAGCCGGAATCCTCTCTGCAAATAAAAATTTTGTCATAGCAAGGGCCGGAATGGATGCGGCCACATTAAATACAGCTTTAATGGCGCCAAAACAGGAAGTGAACCTGGAGGTCGGCAAGAAAAATGTCATGAGCGTTAATATTCCGGTGTTTGAGTCAAAGACAAGGACAGCGGATGCCAATGACATTTACTCATATGGTTTCGCATTTACATCCAGTGATCTGGACGGAGCGGTGAAATCATTGGCAGATATTTTGCCGGATATGCTGAAGCTTGCGGAGACGGAAAAAGCATGCCAGCTTATGGCGGCTGAGATTGAAAAGACAAGACGCCGTGTAAATGCTTTGGAGCATGTGATTATTCCGGAAGCACAGGAAACAATCAAATACATCACGATGAAGCTGGATGAGAACGAGAGAAGTTCCCAGATCCGTCTGATGAAGGTAAAAGATATGATGCTCGAAGATGCACATCATTACAGTGAACGGGCATAAATGATCCGATCCCCCGAAACCGGAGCGTGTTCTGGTTTTTGGGGGATTTTCTGTTTGGCAGAAAACGCCATTCCCCGCTAAATAAAATGTTCTGTGGGATGCGCCCTATGTAACAAACAGCCGATTTTGGAATATACTATTTCCAGATAACTCTTTTTCAGGAGGGCGTAAGACGAATGGAAAGGAAATTACCGTATTACATGGCATATCCCATGCCGCTTTTATATGACGATGAGAGACTGGAAAGAAGAGATTTTGAATACATGAAGAGTATGTATCCGGAAACTGCAAAAAGAGCGCTGCCCTTCGTGGAGGAAGAGTGCGACCGCATGGAATATGAAGGCAGCATGTTATATGATGAATACCCGGATAAACTGCAGCTTAGACTGATGTGCAGCCGTATTTATAATAAGATGGAAGACCGGGAAGAAAACCCGGGAGAATGGCTTGGAGAACTTCTGGAAGTTATGCTGTACCAGGAGATTTATAAAAGACGCTGTGACCACAGAAAATACAGAAGAAAGTATTATTGATATTCTGTCAGGCTTCCCTCTGTTTTTCTTGCCGACTATATGACCGGATAGTTCAAAATGTGTGGTAAGCAGTTTTAAAAATATGTAAATGGACAAATAAATAGAAAATGTGATACAATAGCAAAAATAGTTTCGGTTTGAGAGAAGATTTTGCCTGCAGGTGGTCAAGGCAAAGTGGGGAGAACAAAAGATAGGGAGAAGGAGTATGAATAATATTATTTTTATCGGAATGCCGGCCTCCGGAAAGAGTACCATAGGGGTTGTTGCAGCAAAGCGGCTGGGATACGGATTTATTGATCCGGATATCCTGATACAGGAACAGGAAAAACGTTTGCTGCATGAGATTATTAGAGAAGAGGGGCTGGATAGATTCCGGGAAATTGAGGACGAGGTGAATGCCCGGATAGAGGCAGAGCACACTGTGATCTCTCCGGGCGGAAGTATTGTATACTGCAGGAATGCTATGGAGCATTTTAAAAAGATCGGAAAAATCGTATATCTTCAGGCATCGTATGAAACGATAAGAGACAGGATCGGTGATCCTCACAAACGGGGCGTTACACTTCGGGAAGGACAGTCGCTTCGGGAACTTTATGAGGAGAGGAAAGTTCTGTTCGAAAGATATGCAGATATCACAATCAGCGAAGATGGGTTGACATTGGAGCAGACAATTGGTAAAGTTTTAGAGGCATTAGAAAATTAACATTTTTTGACTTGGTAGAATGTTACAGAATTTTTACACAAGTATAAAAAATGTTTTACAACCGGCTGATATATGATATAATGTCATCGGACATTATATCTGCGCACGTCGGTTTTGGCGGAACCGCCAAAAGCCGAGCGCTAAAAATCTGCCGAGGATAGTATACCCGCAAAGATTTGGGACGGCAGGATATCAATGCCATGAATTTCGAAGAAAATTTACGATATAATAATGATTATAAACGGGCAAAAAAAGCTTCAAGATCTGTCGAAAGAAGGCAGAGAATGAGAGTGTGATCGAGGTGCAGTATGGAACAATATATTATTAAAGGCGGCAATCCGCTTGTCGGTGAAGTGGAGATAGGCGGCGCAAAAAATGCAGCCCTTGCTATTCTTGCGGCTGCAATTATGAGTGATGAAACAGTTATGATTGACAATCTTCCGGATGTCAATGACATTAATGTACTGCTGGATGCTATTTCCGGGATCGGAGCGTCTGTGCACCGTGTGGACCGCCACACCGTAAAGATTAACGGGCGGGGCGTATCCAGTTTTGATATTGAATATGACTATATTAAGAAGATAAGAGCATCTTATTATCTGCTGGGAGCTCTTCTTGGGAAATATAAAAGAGCAGAGGTGGCGCTTCCGGGAGGATGCAACATTGGAAGCCGTCCCATTGACCAGCATTTGAAAGGATTCCGCGCGCTTGGTGCGGATGTGGACATTGAACACGGCAAGATTATCGCCGAGGCAACAAGGCTGGTAGGAAAACACATTTATTTTGATGTTGTCAGTGTGGGCGCTACCATTAATGTTATGATGGCGGCAGCCATGGCAGAGGGGCTTACCATTCTTGAAAATGTTGCGAAAGAACCGCATGTTGTAGATGTTGCCAACTTCCTCAACAGTATGGGAGCAAATATCAGGGGAGCAGGAACGGATGTGATCAAGATCCGCGGAGTTTCTCATCTGCATCGTACAGAGTATTCTGTTATTCCGGATCAGATTGAGGCTGGAACTTTCATGTTTGCAGCGGCAGCTACCAAAGGAGATGTAACGGTTCTGAATGTGATTCCGAAACATCTGGAGGCAACAATTGCAAAGCTTGTGGAAATCGGATGTGAGGTAGAGGAATTTGACGATGCGGTGCGCGTCGTGTCCAAGGGAAGCTTGAGCTGCACACATGTAAAAACCCTTCCTTATCCGGGATTTCCTACAGATATGCAGCCGCAGATCGGCGTGACACTTGCTCTTTGTAAAGGGACAAGTATCATCACGGAAAGCATTTTTGAGAACAGATTTAAATATTTGGATGAGCTGGCACGTATGGGAGCCAATGTAAAGGTAGAAGGAAATTCCGCTACCATTGAAGGTGTGGAAAGATTTTCAGCTGCACGGGTGAGCGCGCCGGATCTTCGGGCAGGAGCGGCGCTGTGTATCGCGGGGCTGGCTGCTGACGGTATTACGATCGTGGATGATATCGTTTATATCCAGAGAGGCTATGAGCGTTTCGACGAGAAGCTGAGAAGCCTGGGGGCTGTGATCGAAAAAGTTTCCACAGAAAAAGAAATCCGTAAGTTTATGCTGAAGGTGGGCTAGATTTTCGGAATTTGCTATTGACTTATGCTGCGAAAGCATATAAAGTATTATTTGTATCGTTTGTGATACAGAGGAACAATTTAACAACAGAAACATGTATTTCTCTTATTCAGAGCAGTGGAGGTACAAAGGACCTGTGAAGCTGCGGCAACCCCGATGGAACGGAAGGTGCCAACCTGAGCGAGTGATCGAACAATAAGAGGATTGGTTTGGTTTATAACAGTCCGCTTATTTTTAATAAGCGGACTTTTTACTGCCAGCTGGACAAGAGAAAGGAAAAGGAGCAGATATGGAAAAAAGATTATTTACATCCGAATCAGTAACAGAAGGACATCCGGATAAAATGTGTGACCAGATATCAGATGCGATCCTGGATGCGCTGATGGAGCAGGACCCCATGAGCCGTGTGGCATGTGAGACTTGTACGACAACAGGTCTTGTGCTGGTTATGGGTGAGATTACAACAAACGCGTACGTAGATATCCAGAAAATTGTAAGAGATACTGTCCGGGAGATCGGTTATACAAGAGGCAAGTATGGATTTGACGCTGATACATGCGGCGTGATCACAGCGATTGACGAACAGTCCTCGGATATTGCCATGGGTGTTGATAAAGCGCTGGAGGCAAAGGAAAATAAAATGTCAGAGGAAGAGCTGGATGCTATCGGAGCCGGAGATCAGGGAATGATGTTCGGCTATGCCACAGATGAGACGGAAGAGATGCTGCCGTATCCGGCAGCGCTGGCACACAAGCTTGCGAGAAGACTTGCGGAAGTAAGAAAGGACGGAACTCTTTCATATTTGAGACCGGACGGAAAGACACAGGTAACTGTAGAGTATGATGAAGAGGGAGTTCCCTGCAGACTGGACGCAGTTGTTCTCTCCACACAGCATGATCCGGATGTGACACAGGAACAGATCCATGAGGATATCCGCAAATATGTGTTTGACGCCATTATCCCGGAAGGAATGACGGATGAAAATACGAAATATTTTATTAACCCTACCGGACGTTTTGTGATAGGAGGACCCCACGGTGACAGCGGACTGACAGGAAGGAAGATCATTGTAGATTCTTATGGCGGAATGGCCCGTCACGGAGGCGGAGCGTTTTCCGGAAAGGACTGCACGAAAGTGGATCGTTCTGCCGCGTATGCAGCGCGGTATGTTGCAAAAAATATCGTTGCAGCAGGACTGGCTAAGAAATGTGAGATTCAGCTTTCCTATGCCATAGGAGTTGCACACCCGACTTCAGTTATGGTAGATACCTTTGGAACCGGAAAAGTAAGCGATGAAAAGCTTGTGGAGATCATCAGAGATAACTTTGACCTTCGCCCGGCGGGCATTATTAAAATGCTGGATCTTAGAAGGCCTATCTACAAACAGACTGCAGCATACGGCCATTTTGGGCGCACAGACCTGGATCTTCCCTGGGAAAAGACAGATCGGGCAGAAGATCTGAAAAAGTATTTATAAAAAGTTTATAAAAATTTATGAGCGCTTTTTAAGGAAAGCGCTCTTTTTGTGCTAAAATAAAAACGGAGGTCTGTGCGTATGAAATTTAAAACTCGTTTGATCATTGCTTTTCTGGCAGTGATCATGGTGCCGGTACTTTTAACCAGCCTTTTTATTATGCTGATCGGTCAGTACCAGTTAAGTGCAATTGAAAAAACATATGGAATCTCCGGGACGACTTTTGATGCTCTGTCGAATCCTCTTCAGGTGATGGGCAGACTGACAGAAAATTCTTACCACGAGCTGCAGGCGACAGTCAGAGAAGACCCTTCTAAGCTGATCGATGCAACATATCTCAATGATTTTAATTCGGCGCTGAACAAAAAGAAATCCTATCTGATCGTCAGAGGAGAGGGAACGATTCTTTACATTGGTATTGATACAGAAGAAGCAGACAGTGTAATAGATCAGCTGCCCGGTTATGGGGAATCGGAGACTACATCTGAGAACGGGATCTACCTGGGAGGAGCAGCGCAGGCTCTTGTAAGGCAGGTGGATTTTCAGTTTGATGACGGGGCAACAGCCAGTGCGTTTATTGTTACCGATGTAGGAAATGCAATTCCGGAGCTGGAGGATTTTGCTGTTGATGTTCTGGCAGCAGTTGCGCTTATTTTGATCTTTACGGCGTTTATTCTTGTATTCTGGATTTATCATACAGTCATGGGGCCTTTGAGGAAGGTGCGAAAGGCAGCACAGAGTATTAAAGAAGGGAACCTTGACTTTGAGCTGAAATGGAAGACAGATGACGAGCTGGGGCGGCTGTGCCAGGATTTTGAGGAAATGAGAAAGAGGCTGAAAGCCAATGCAGAAGAAAAGCTTTCTTTTGATAATGAAAACAAAGAGCTGATCAGCAACATTTCCCATGATCTGAAGACGCCCGTGACAGCCATTAAAGGCTATGCGGAAGGAATTATAGACGGAGTTGCGGATACGCCGGAGAAAATGGATAAATATGTCCGGACGATCTACAATAAAGCCAGTGAGATGGATACTCTGATCAATGAACTGACTTTATATTCCAAGATAGATACAAACCGGATCCCTTACAATTTTAAGATCATTTCTGTCAACGATTATTTCAATGACTGTGCCGAGGAGCTTTCTCTTGAGCTGGAGTCCAGAAATGTAGAGTTTGGCTATTTTAACTATGTGGAAGAAGACGTGAAAGTGATTGCTGATGCGGAGCAGATCAAGAGGGTGATCAACAATATTATCAACAATTCACTGAAGTACATGGATAAGCAGAAGGGAAAAATCAATCTGCGTGTGAAAGATGTAGGAGATTTTGTGCAAATTGAACTGGAAGACAATGGAAGAGGGATTGCGACAAAAGATCTCACCAATATATTTGAGCGGTTTTACAGAACGGATGCTTCCCGAAATTCTTCCAAAGGAGGAAGCGGGATTGGTCTGTCCATTGTAAAGAAAATTATAGAAGAACACGGAGGCAAGATCTGGGCAACCAGTCGGGAAGGAACAGGAACAACAATGTATTTTGTGCTCCGTAAATATCAGGAGGTACCGATCAATGAGTAAAATTTTGATAGTAGAGGATGAAGAGGCGATTGCTGACCTGGAAAAAGATTATCTGGAACTTTCCGGATTTACAGTGGAGGTGGCAAACGATGGGGAGAGCGGACTGGAGATGGCTCTTGGAAATGATTACAATCTGCTGATCCTGGATCTGATGCTGCCTGGTGTAGACGGATTTGAGATATGCCGTCAGGTGCGGGATAAGAAAAACACACCGATCATTATGGTTTCCGCTAAAAAGGATGATATTGATAAGATCCGGGGACTGGGACTCGGAGCTGACGATTATATGACGAAACCTTTCAGCCCCAGTGAACTTGTGGCAAGGGTAAAGGCCCATCTTGCCCGGTATGAGCGGTTGATCGGAAGTGCGGCTGAGGCCAATAAGATCATCGAGATCCGTGGGCTTAAGATTGACACGACAGCCCGCAGAGTGTGGGTCAACGGAGTGGAGAAGAACTTTACCACCAAGGAATTTGATTTGCTGACTTTTCTTGCAAGTCATCCCAATCATGTGTATACTAAGGATGAATTATTCAGCGAAATATGGGACATGGAATCCATTGGAGATATTGCCACTGTCACAGTGCATATCAAAAAGATCCGTGAAAAGATAGAGGTGGATACGGCTAATCCTCAGTATATTGAGACAATATGGGGAGTGGGCTACCGCTTCAGAATGTAGAAAAAACATGTCCTTTGCACAAAATGTGGAGGCTGTAGTATGAAAAAGAATATCAGATGGAACACAATGAAGATATTGGCAGCAGGTTTTCTGGGAGTGATCCTTGCAGGGGGAGTACTGTTATGGCTTCCTGCCTGCAATACCCGCCCGATTGCTTTTATGGACGCATTGTTTACATCGACATCGGCTGTCTGCGTAACTGGTCTTGTAACAGTGACCCCGGAAGCGCAGTTCACCCTGCTTGGACAGGTGATACTCCTGATCTTGATCCAGGTGGGAGGACTGGGGGTAATCGCGTGTGTGACAGCCTTTTTTCTTATTTTACGGAAAAAGATTACGGTAAAAGAAAGGATTGTTATCCAGGAGACCTATAACATGGATTCGCCGGGCGGCATGGTGAAATTTATCTTAAGAATCCTGAAAGGAACCTTTATTGTAGAGGGAGTGGGGGCGCTGCTGTATGCTTTCCAGTTTATTCCGGAATATGGAGTAATAAAAGGAATCTGGTACTCTGTATTTCATGCGGTCTCTGCGTTCTGTAACGCCGGGATCGATATCCTGGGAAGCAGCAGTTTTATAAAATACGTAAATAACCCTCTCATAAATGTGACGACGATGCTGCTGATCATCCTGGGAGGCCTGGGATTCATTGTCTGGTATGATCTGCTGGCCGGCATCCGAAGAGCGTGGAAAAAGGAAAATCCGGGAAGATGGTGGTTTACAAGGCTTTCCCTTCATTCTAAGGTAGTGCTGACAGTAACAGCCGGAATGATATGCGCCGGGGCTTTGAATTTCTTCCTGGCAGAGTACAGCAATCCGGATACTTTGGGAAATCTTCCGATTGGAAGTAAGATTATGGCATCCTTTTTCCAGTCTGTTACTACAAGAACAGCAGGGTTTGCAACCATTCCGCAGGCAGCTCTGACAACGGAATCCCAGATGGTGAGCTGTGTGCTGATGTTTATCGGCGGATCTCCCGGCGGAACAGCCGGAGGTATCAAAACAACAACCATCGGTCTCATTGTGATCTGCTGTATGGCTGTGGTGAAAGGAAGAGACGACGCAGAGTGTTTTGGCAGAAAAGTGGCAGAACGGAACATTCGTATGGGATCGGCTGTCATTACACTGGCAGTGATCGCGTTGTTTACCGGGACAGCTATTGTGACAGGAATTGAGAAGGATGTATCCTTTATCCGGGTTCTCTATGAGACCTGCTCGGCAATCGGAACCGTGGGACTGACCGCTGACCTGACGCCGGATCTTGCAAGGGGCAGTCAGGCAGTTATTATGATCCTGATGTATATTGGCCGGATCGGACCGATGACGCTGGCGCTTTTGTTTGGCGGGCGGGCAAAACAAAAAGGACTGGAGCGGGAACTGCCCACACAGAGAGTTATGGTAGGTTAGGAAACAGCAGGAGAGAAGAAAAAAGATAGAACAGGCGAGGAGATCAGTATGAAGAAGCAGTATGCAGTCTTAGGTCTTGGAAATTTTGGAGTGAGTGTGGCGCTTTCTTTGCAGCAGCTGGGCTGTGAGGTAATCGCTGTAGATGAGGATATGGAAAAGGTGCAGGAGATTTCCGATCATGTCTCCTATGCCATGCGGGCAGATATCGGTGAACCATCTTTGATGAAATCACTGGGTGCCAGAAATCTGGATGGCCTTATTGTGGCGATCTCAGAGAATATGGAAGCCAATATCATGGCGACACTTCTGGCAAAAGAGGAGGGAGTTCCCTATGTGCTGGCAAAGGCGCAGCACGAACATCATGCCGCCATCTTAAGAAAGATCGGCGCGGATGCGGTGGTGCATCCGGAGTGGGAAATGGGTTCCCGGGTAGCCAAAAATCTCGTGTCTGCAGATTTTGCGGATTGGATCACTCTGTCGGCGGATTACAGCATGGTAGAAGTGGAAGTGCCCCGCAAATGGGTCGGCAGGACACTGGAGGAATTGGATATACGAAAAAAGTACGGCATCAATGTAGTGGGCATCATGCGGGGAGAAGAGGTAGAGGTGAATCCGGATCCTTTCCGGCCCCTGCAGGATGACGGGATATTGATCCTGATCGGAAGAAATCAGGATCTGCAACGATTCAGGAAAGAGTGAGAAAAGTATGATTACAAGTACAGCCAATCCCAGAATAAAAAGACTTGCGGGACTTCAGAAAAAACGGAGGATGAGAGAGGAAGAGCAGGTGTTTCTGACAGAAGGACTTAGGATGTTTCGGGAAGCGCCGCCGGAAATGTTAAGAGAACTGTATGTCTCGGAAAGCTTTGCAAAGAAAGAAAAAGAACTGATCTGCCGGAAGGAGCAGGAGGCCCGCATTCAGGCAGAAATTCTTGCGGATCATGTATTTTCCCACGTTTCAGATACAAAGACGCCCCAGGGCGTCCTGTGTGTGATGGCACGAAGAAAGGAGCCGTCTGCAGAGGAGATGTTTGATCTGCAGGCAGGCGGGAAGCCTCCGCTTCTTATGGTGCTGGATAATCTGCAGGACCCGGGAAATCTGGGTACCATCCTTCGAACCGGCGAGGGAGCCGGCGTGACAGGAGTTGTTATGAGCAGCGATTGTGTGGATCTTTATAATCCCAAAACTGTCCGATCTACAATGGGATCCGTATACCGGGTTCCCTGCAGGCGTGAGGATGACATGGAAAGATTTCTTCACAAGATGAAAGAAGCCGGGATCCGGATTTATGCGGCCCATCTGAAAGGGACGGCAGATTATGACGAGGAAGATTATACAGGCGGCAGTGCCTTCCTGATCGGGAATGAAGGAAATGGACTTAAGGAAGAAACGGCCCGGATGGCAGACACCTATATCCGCATCCCCATGGAAGGAGAAGTGGAATCGCTGAATGCAGCCATTGCCGCTACAATCCTGATGTTTGAGGCGGGGAGACAGCGAAGAAGGAAATAATATTGAAGAAACGCGGAAACAGTGGTATTATGGAAAGAAATCAGGCGGTCCGGATACAGCCGTGTGCCGACAAGACCAAAAGAAGAGAGGAACGAGTGATATGAATTTAAAAGGACGTAGTTTTTTGAAGTTAAGAGACTTTACTGCAGAGGAGATTTTATACCTGGTAGATCTTGCAGAGGAGCTGAAAGAAAAACGAAAAAGAGGAATCAAAGGACACAGCCTGCAGGGAAAGAATATTGCCCTGATCTTTGAAAAACCTTCTACAAGAACGAGATGTGCTTTTACTATCGGGGCGCAGGACGAGGGTGCAACTGCGACATATCTGGCAGGGTCCGAACTGCAGCTCGGCGAAAAGGAGAGTATTGAAGATACGGCGCGTGTTCTGGGACGTATGTTTGACGGAATTGAATACAGAGGATTTGACCACGAATTTGTAGAAGCTCTTGCACAGTACAGCGGCGTTCCGGTATGGAACGGTCTGACAGATCAGTGGCATCCCACACAGTGTCTGGCAACTCTGCTTACACTGAAGGAAAATTTCGGACATATTAAAGGACTGAAAATTGTTTATCTGGGAGATGGACGCAACAACGTGGCAAACAGCCTTCTGATGGGATGCAGTAAGGTTGGAGTGAATATTGCTATTGCAGCTCCAAAACGTCTGTGGCCGGATGCAGATCTTGTAGAGGAATGCAGAGGCTATGCAAAAGAGGCAGGTTCTGTAGTGGAAGTATCGGATGAACTGGATGTGGTAGAAGGAGCGGATATGCTCTATACGGACGTATGGTTCTCCATGGGCGAGGAGAAGAAAGAACAGGAGAGAACAAAGCTTGCCCTTCCGTATCAGGTAAATGCAGAGCTGATGAAGCGCACCGGCAAGGATACCACACTGTTCTCACACTGTCTGCCTGCAAATAAAGGAAAAGAAGTAACAGAGGACGTATTTGAAAGCGAGAAATCAGTTGTGTTTGACGAGGCGGAGAATCGTCTGCACACTATCAAGGCCATAATGGTTGCAACGCTTGGAGAATAATCACGAAATGAAAACAGAAATTTTATCCATGCTTCGGGCAGCAGATGGATATGTATCAGGGCAGCAGATCTGTGACAGGTTTCATGTGTCCAGAACTGCTGTCTGGAAAGTAATAGAACAGCTAAAAGAAGAAGGGTATGAAATAGAGGCAGTCCGCAGGAGAGGTTATCACCTGACCGGAAGTCCCGATGTGATGTCAAAAGCTGAAATTGAGAGCCGGATCGAGACAAAATGGGCAGGGCGGAATGTCTTTTATTATGAAGAAACAGATTCTACCAATACACGGGCAAAGGCCCTGGGAGAAGAAGGGGCGCCCCACGGCACTTTAGCGGCGGCGGATGCACAGAGTGCAGGGAAAGGGCGGCGCGGCAGAGGATGGGAGTCGGCGCCCGGAAAGGATATCTATATGAGTATCCTTTTAAAACCGCAGATCTCACCTGTGCAGGCGCCTATGCTGACATTGGTCATGGCTCTTAGCGTCGTAGAGGCGGTGAAGGAAGAGACCGGACTTGATGCCGGGATCAAATGGCCCAATGATCTTGTGATAAATAAGAAAAAAATATGCGGCATTTTGACGGAAATGAGTCTGGAAGAAGAACAGATCAGTTATGTGGTGATCGGAGTGGGGATTAATGTGAACCATGATGAGTTTCCGGAAGAATTAGCAGGGAGGGCTACTTCCCTGAAACTGGAATCCGGCAAAGAGTGGATCCGGGCTAAGCTTGTTGCACAGGTGATGGAAAAATTTGAAAAGAATTATGAGATCTTTCTGAAGGATGGGAGTCTTGCAGGGCTTAAAGAGCGCTACAACGGGCTTCTTTTAAATAAGGAAAGAGAAGTGCGCGTGCTCGATCCAAAGGGAGAGTATACGGCATTTGCTTTGGGGATCAATGAAAAAGGAGAGCTTCTTGTGGAGCGGGAGGACGGCAGACGCGAGGCTGTGTTTTCCGGGGAAGTCTCTGTACGAGGAATATATGGATATGTATAAGGATAAAATTGTGCTCTGCGGGGCAAATTCATATGAGGAAAAATATTATCTCAATCCGGACTTTGAACAGCTTCCGGATCATGTAAAGGATGAGCTGAAGATCATGTGTGTGCTCTATGTACATGATGTGGGAGGAATCCTGACACTGGCTTATGAGGAAGATGGAACGCTGTGTTTCGAGGTGTCTTCTGTAGAAGGAGACGCCATGTTTGATGAGATCGGAAGCCAGCTTAAGATCAAGCAGCTGCAAAGGGAAAAAGAAGAACTTCTGGAGGCTCTTCAGCTGTACTATCAGGTATTTTTCCTGGGACAGGAAGAACAGAAAAAGGGGGACTGACGAATGCTGCTTGTAATGGATGTAGGCAACACAAATATTACAATGGGGCTGTATCGGGAGAGCGAACTTCTGGCAAAATTCCGAATGACAACAAAACAGCCGAGAACTTCAGATGAATATGGAATAGCGATCCGGGAAATGATCCGGAACCAGGGAGAAAATCCGGAAGAAGTAGACGACATTATCATTGCGTCTGTCGTGCCGGACATTATGCATTCTCTGGGCAGCTGCATTATTAAATATTTTAACCGGAAGCCGATCATCGTCTCTGCAGGGATCAAGACCGGAATCCGGGTGGCAACAGAAAATCCGCGCCAGACAGGACCGGATAAGATCGTGGATGCAGTGGCAGCCTATTATCTGTATGGAGGGCCGGTTATTGTCATTGATTTTGGTACAGCGACTACTTATGATCTGGTAGAGCCGGACGGTACATTTGCAGTGGGAGTCATTGCGCCGGGGATCCGCACATCAGCAAGAGCGCTGTGGGGAGATGCAGCCATGCTTCCGGAGATTGAAATACGGAAACCGGATACTATTCTGGCCAGAGAGACAGTGTCCAGTATGCAGGCCGGACTGGTGTACGGCTATATCGGTCAGACAGAATATATTATTGACCGGATGAAAAAGGAATCCGGATATCTGGATGCGAAAGTAGTGGCAACAGGAGGACTTGGAAACATCCTTGCGGCAGCAACGGAAAGTATTGATATCTATGATCCGATCCTGACTCTGGAAGGTCTGCGCCTTATATATGAAAGGAATCGTTTCCGGGGAAAGAAGAAGGAGCAGGAAACGGAAAGGACATCTGACAGATGAAAATAGGAAATCTTACAATCGAGCACCCGTATGTGCTGGCACCGATGGCAGGCGTAACAGACCTGCCATTCCGTTTGCTCTGCAAAGAGCAGGGTGCCGGCCTTTTATGTATGGAAATGGTAAGCGCAAAAGCGCTTCAGTATGAAAATCGTAATACCAGGGAACTTCTGAAGATCCATCCCGAAGAGTATCCGGTATCCCTCCAGTTGTTTGGCTCGGATCCTGATGTCATCAGCGAGCAGGCCAAAAAGATAGAAGAACTTCCTTTTCAGATTTTAGACATCAATATGGGGTGTCCGGTTCCTAAAGTAGTGAAAAATGGAGAAGGGTCTGCTTTGATGAAGCAGCCGGATCTGGTCTATGAGATCGTATCCAAAACGGTCAAAGCAATTCAGAAACCTGTGACGGTAAAAATCCGTAAAGGCTTTGACGATTCCAGTATAAATGCTGTGGAAATCGCAAAGATTATTGAGGAAGCCGGCGGGGCGGCAGTGGCGGTTCACGGAAGGACGAGAGAGCAGTATTATTCCGGGGAAGCGGACTGGGATATTATCCGGCAGGTCAAAGAAGCGGTTGGCATCCCTGTTATCGGTAATGGAGATGTGACTTCTGTAAAAAAAGCAATGGACATGATGAAACAGACCGGGTGCGACGGGGTGATGATTGCCCGGGGAGCACAGGGGAATCCATGGATCTTCCGGGAATTGAAGCACTACGATGAGACGGGAGACATTCTGCCCAGACCTTCCAATACAGAGATCAGGGATATGATGCTCCGGCATGCGGCGCTTCAGATCAAATATAAAGGAGAGTATCAGGGAATCCGTCAGATGCGCAGTCATGTGGCCTGGTATACCAAAGGGATGACAGGTTCTGCCAGGCTTCGGGAGGCCATCAATCAGGTGGAAAGTTATGAAGAATTAAAGGCACTTCTGGAGGCGAAAATCTATTGACATTATAAAGTCTGTTATGTATAATATTGAAATTGCGAAAGTAGATTTATATAAGGGAAAGGCCCTGACAGATATACAGAAATAAAGCAAGAAAGAGGAGAGGATAGTCATGGAAGAAAAGAAGAGAATTCTTACCTACACCGGTCTGAAGAAGCTGGAAGAAGAGCTGGAAAATCTGAAAGTCGTAAAGCGTAAAGAAGTTGCTGATAAAATTAAAGAAGCAAGAGAACAGGGAGACCTTTCAGAAAATGCAGAGTACGATGCAGCAAAAGATGAACAGCGCGACATCGAAGCACGGATCGAAGAGTTGGAGAAGATCCTGAAGAATGCGGAAGTTGTTGTGGAGGATGAAGTCAATCTTGATAAGATCAGCATTGGATGCATCGTTACCGTGTATGACGAAGAATTTGAAGAAGAGATAGAATTTAAGATTGTCGGATCTACAGAGGCCAACAGCCTGCAGGGAAAAATTTCCAATGAGTCACCGGTAGGAAGAGCCCTTCTTGGACATGAAGTCGGAGACAGCGTAAAAGTAGAGACGCAGGCAGGAGAACTGGAGTACAAAGTTTTGAAGATCGACCGTTCCCTCTAAAACAGGGCGGTATCTGATAATAAGGATAAAAGAGAAGAGGAGTGAAGATCAGTGTCTAATCAGCAGAAGAATGCCCAGGAACCAGATTTAAACCAGCTTAGAAAGGTACGCCGCGAGAAGCTGGCGGAGCTTCAGGCAAACGGAAAAGACCCCTATCAGGTTATGCGTTATGATGTGACATGCCATACATCTGATATTAAGGATCATTATGAGGAGATGGAAGGAAAGCACGTGACGGTTGCAGGCCGTGTGATGCAGAAACGTGTGATGGGAAAGGCATCCTTCTGTAATGTTCTTGATCAGAGCGGAAATATCCAGTGCTATGTTGCAAGAGATGGCATAGGAGAAGAAGAATACAAAGATTTCAAGAAGCTGGATATCGGCGATATTGTAGGTGTGGAAGGAGAGGTCTTTAAGACAAAGACAGGAGAGATTTCCATTCATGCCTCTGCAGTAAAGCTTCTGTCTAAGAGCCTGCAGATCCTTCCGGAGAAATTCCACGGACTGACAAACACAGATATGCGTTATCGTCAGAGATATGTGGATCTCATTATGAATCCGGAAGTGCGGGATACATTTATCAAACGTTCTCATATTATCAGTTCCATCCGGAGATACCTGGACGGACAGGGATTCCTTGAGGTAGAGACCCCTATGCTTGTAAGCAATGCCGGAGGAGCTGCAGCAAGACCCTTTGAGACACATTTTAATGCTCTGGGAGAGGACTTTAAACTCCGTATTTCTCTGGAGCTGTATCTGAAACGTCTGATCGTCGGCGGACTGGAAAGAGTATATGAGATCGGGCGTGTATTCAGAAATGAAGGTCTGGATACAAGGCACAACCCGGAATTTACTCTGATGGAGCTGTATCAGGCATATACAGATTACAACGGAATGATGGATCTGACAGAGAATCTTTACCGCCATGTAGCGCAGGAAGTTCTGGGAACCACCAAGATTGTATACAACGGCGTGGAAATGGATCTTGGAAAACCGTTTGAGCGTATCACTATGGTAGATGCCGTGAAGAAATATGCCGGTGTGGACTGGAACGAGGTAGAGACAACTGAGGATGCCAAGAAACTTGCGGACGAGCATCACGTAGAATACGAGGCGCATCACAAGAAGGGCGATATCTTAAGCCTCTTCTTTGAAGAGTTTGCAGAGGAACATCTGATCCAGCCTACTTTTGTTACAGATCATCCGATCGAGATTTCTCCGCTTACAAAGAAAAAACCGGAAAATCCGGAATATGTAGAGCGGTTTGAGTTCTTTATGAACGGCTGGGAAATGGCGAACGCTTACTCCGAGCTGAACGATCCTATTGATCAGAAAGAACGGTTCAAAGCACAGGAAGAGCTGCTTGCTATGGGCGATGAGGAGGCAAATACGACAGATGAGGACTTCCTTAATGCTCTGGAGATCGGTATGCCGCCGACCGGAGGAATCGGATTCGGCATTGACAGAATGTGTATGCTTCTGACAGATTCTGCGGCAATCCGTGACGTGCTTTTGTTCCCGACAATGAAGTCATTGGACAAAAACGAGACATCTAAAAAAACTGTAAGCGATGTAGTTACAGATATAAAAGAAGCTGTTACAAAGATTGATTTTTCTAAAGTAAAGATTGAGCCGCTCTTTGAGGAACTGGTTGATTTTGATACTTTTAGTAAGTCAGATTTCCGAGTTGTGAAAGTAGAGGCTTGTGAGGCGGTACCGAAGAGCAAGAAACTGTTAAAGTTTACTCTGAATGATGGAACAGACCGGAAACGCACGATTTTAAGCGGTATCCATGAGTATTATGAACCGGAAGAACTGATCGGTAAGACTTGTGTAGCTATCACGAATCTTCCGCCGAGGAAGATGATGGGAATTGACTCCGAGGGTATGCTGATTAGTGCGGTGTATGAATATGACGGACGTGAAGGACTGAATCTGCTGATGCTGGATGATAGCATTCCGGCGGGGGCGAAGCTGTACTAAAAGCTTTTTCCATTGAGTTAAATTGCCTTAAAAAAGGATGCTTTTATATCTTTATAACGCAGGTTTAACACAAATGAGCAAAATTTTATCCCCCTTTTCCGGCGGTGCGTCGGGCGAGGGGGATATTGTTATTTTTGGCGTACCATATATTCCTTATGCTTTTTCTCTAACCATTTTCTATAATCGGACTCTGTTTTGATAGTTGGATCATATTTGGGATTATATTCAATATCTTTTCCACTTACTAAGTCAGCATAATAATGTGACTCTTCAACAAAGGGTGAATAATCCTCTTGTCGGTTGCGCAGCATATCGGTTGTAATTTTATGAAGATATTGGAGATCATCTTTCCGTTTCTGGTCATTATATTTTTTCTTCTTTTTTTCATCACAGGCACATTCATTACAGAAATTTCTTCGTTTATCACGTTTCACAAAGGCTTTTCCGCATATCGGGCAAAAATCTAAATTATATTTGAAGTTTATCATCTGAAGAATATCATCATATATTAACCAATGAATATCTTTTACAATATAGGCGCGACAATATGAGTTTTTATATTTGCGAAGGACAGTATTTATTTCAAGAGGGTAAATCCAACTTTCTAAAATACGCATTGTTAAGTCATAAAATTCTTCATCTGTGTAAAAGGGGCGATCCTCGTAGTTACAAAGAAATTCTATCAAGTTCATGAATTTTTTGTTTTGTTGATATACTTTTAAATATTCTACATAGTGCTTATTTCCATTAAATAAATTAAGTAAATAATCTTCGTAAAGAGGAATGTAATATACATTCATTCCGTTATAATAGTCATTTTTTCCATCAAAAACATACTGGCGGTTGCAAGGATCATGAAGAAATTTTTCTGACCAGATAATTCCTATGATTTTCTCATCAGATGCAAAGATTTGTTTTTGTGAATTGCAATCAGGAGTATTTCTGCCACTGATAAAAGAAGGAAAACCTTTAATGTGTAGGTCGTGATACAAACGCATATTGATATGTTCCATTTCTATTCTGGTAAGGTTATAACAATCTACTGCTAAATCCCCAAAAGGAGTAAAATCGTCTGTTTCAGTATTTACCCATCCTTTTTTTGTCATTGTAATTTCCATAAAATCCACTCCTTTCATATCCGTCATATCTCTGTGCCAAATATCGGATAAAAAAGATATGACAGCAGACGAACAATGATGTATAATAACAGTATCCGATACAATTAAATATTTATATCGGATATATAAAGTATATCATACTGTTTAAATAACGTCAAGAAAGGAGGATGTGGATGCATAAAAGAAACGAAAACACATTGCCGTTAGAAGAACGGGCGCTCTTAAATGATACTGATCTCGCACAGTATCTTAGTACAGGCAGAGCAACCGCACGGAAAATAAGCGAAGAAGCAGGAGCGGTAGTTTATTTCGGAAGATCAAAAAGAAATGATCGTCGGAAAATTGATGAATATTTGAAATACTTAGGATAAAACCCATCAAGGGCAATTCACAAAAGAGGTCACTCATTCGAGTGAAAAGTAAATCCCATACTGAAGGAAATACACCGGTCAACAATAGGGAGTTGATCGCTAAACTCAAATAATTTGGAGAATAAATAGAATGAAGAAAAATTTTGAAATAATTAAAGCACAAGTTTGCATTGAAAGTGTGGCTAAATATTTGCTTGGACAGCCTGTTCACGGACTGTATAGGTTCCCCGGTGAAAGAACACCTTCCATAAAAATTTATAAAGAGACGGGCAGTTTTTTTGATTTTGGAAGGGCAAAAGGCGGTGATGCTGTAGCTTTATGGGCGCACGTTTGTAACTGCGACAACTGGACTGCTTTGCGAGAATTATCGGCTGTATTTGGCATTTCTACGGCTTTAAACGAAACGGATAAGGAAAATATCGTTGCTAAGATTAAAAGGCAAGAAAAGGCACAGAAAGAGCGAGAACAGGCCGAAAAACGTAAGCGGAAACAATGGGTAATGCAAGTAGACAGACTACATGAAGAATTGGAGCTATACGACAATCTTCTTAATTCTCCGCACATCCCCCCGTTGTCTTGGGTGTGGACTTGGTGCATGAATGGTAAACAGTTAGCAGAATATAAATTAGATTACCTGTGTGGAGTTTTAGATTGAAAGGAGGGGAGGAATGTTTGGACGATTCATTTAAACTGCAATTTCATCTTCTGGATGGAAAAGGGCGGCCTTGTTCCGTTTTTGACGATGCAATCCTACGGTATATCAAAGATAACTACAATTTGTTTTTTCTTGCCGGAACGCCGTACTTCTATTCGCATGGAGCGTACAGGCCAGATTTTTCCGGCGCAAAACTCAAGACATTGATTAAGGGGTTATTGTATGCACGTTTTATTAAGTCTACCACGCTGACAAGGGTTTATCAACTATTTTCTATGGATTTTGAATTGGAAAAAACATATGAAGAAATCAATCAGTATCCGAAACACTGGATACCGTTCAAAAATTGTATGTTAGATGCAAAAACCGGGGAGAGACATGAACATAATCCGGAATACTACTGCATCAATCAAATACCATGGGATTGTGAGCCAGATAAGGAATATAGTGGCATTGAGACAGAAAAATTTTTTAAATCTGCCATGTCAGCGGAGGACAGAAAGACAATACTCCAATTCCTAGGACTATGCATGACTCGATGCAATTTTCAGAAATTTATTATTTTGAAAGGCTCCAGAGGCACGGGAAAATCTGTCGTTGTCCGATTGTTTGAAAATGTGATTGGCGCAGGAAATTATAGCAATATTGCATTGCAAAAGCTGGAAGAAAAATTTTATTCAATCCAGCTAATGGGCAAACTAATTAACTTGTGCGCGGATCTGAATGGAAATCCGTTGAAAACGGTAAATACAATCAAATTGATTACTGGCGGCGATAGTTTATCAGACTCATACAAAGGGCGAGATATTATAACTTTTACGCCATATGCAAGGCTTTTGTTCTCTTGTAATGCGGTTCCAATAAGTTTGGATGAAAAAAGCAATGCACTATTTGAGAGGATTATTCTAATTGAGATGGATAATCGCCCAGAAAAACCGGACAGACAGTTGGAAGATAAATTAAAAGACGAAATTCCTTATATTATAGGACAGGCACTAAAAGAATTGAAACAGCTTTTTGAAGATAATGGATTATATGAAAGCCCTAGGAGCAGGGAGCTCGTGGCAGAACTGTATGCCGACTCGGACAGTGTACAGGCATTTATACAAGAACGTATGACAAGAGATATTTCAAAGTCAATTAAATCAACAGAATTGCATGAATTATACAAGAAATATTGTGAAGAAACCGAACGGGAGCCGCTGAGTCGAACGAGGTTCTACGCCAATCTGAAAAACAAAGGTTACGGCAAAAAGATTGTTCATGGAAATGAATATTTTGTCGGACTGGCAGAGAAAGAAGACGGTTTTCTGGAGGTGGACGGTTCGCAGGAGTTACCTTTTGAATGAGTAAGCCTAATAAGGGTGGATTAAGTGAAATGTTTTTCTAAATCATTATATGTACGAAAAAATAATATATACATAATAAAATGAATTTGAAATAAATCGTACCTTTTCCACCCTATCAGGCGAAAGGAGGCAGGATGAATTTTCGAGATACATATTTCAATATTTGGAAATCTGCATGGGATTTTCACAAACAATTTGCCAATATGACCGGGACAGATGCGGAATGGGGGGCGGTGGTTAACACATCCGGTGAAATGGTAGAGGGATATAAAAATAAGCCCGGATATGAGTTTATGAAGGACTTAATTCTGGCAACATTGAGCGAACTAGAGCGAGTGGACATGCAACGTCAAACGCAGGAGGTTAAGGGAAATGAAAAGAAATAGTAATTATCATGTCGAGTCAGTGAATGCGCCGGAGGATTTAAAACAATTTGAAGGCTTGGAAATTAGAAAAATTCATGCCGGGAATAGTCCGGGGATTATTTTGCAAAATCCAGATACAGGGGAACGGTGCAAGCTGATTATTTCAAAATCATGTATTTATGGCGAAGGGTTGAAGGTATCAAAGAGGGCTAACCTCTGCGATTAACTTAACGTCATAAAAAGAGCAAATTTTAACGTAACTTTGAAAGGAGTATTGATAAATGGCAAGGAATTATCCTAATGGGAAATTGGACGAATTACCGGGTGAAGTCGTCCACGAAACAGTAAAATCATTGAATGATCTGTATCAAATGGGAAAGCCGGAAAGTGACGAGGAAGTGAAAGAAAGAATAGATAAGTATTTTGAGTTTTGTGAAAATTCCTCTATTCGTCCGGGTGTTGAAAGTTTGGCGTTGTCTCTGGGAGTGACACGAACCACTTTATTTTATTGGCAGAGGGGCGAGGGATGCAGTCGGGAACGTCAAGAACTAATTATTAAGGCCAAAGCTTTTATTTCCGCTTTTATTGAACAAATTATGCTTAATAATAAGGTATATCCGGCGACAGGGATTTTTCTTCTGAAGAATTGGTGTTCGTACCGTGACACAGTTGAGGTTGAGCCAGTGCAACAGCGAAATGATATTCCCATGACGCAAGAAGAAATACGTATGATGCTTGCGGATATAGAAGCAAGACATCCGAGCGGCAGTGTGGAGCGTCCAGAAATGCCAGACGATTTGAAATCTATGCTCGATGAACTCCCGGAATAAGGTTTTTGAAGTGCTATGAGTTAAATAGTGAGATATTTTGTTCGCTATTATCATTAGAAACATTGAAAAATAAGGGATTTACTCGATTAATTATTCTTTCTGCAAGATAGAAGAACATGAGAAAGAGGGCTATTGAGTACGCAGATGAACGGGAGCAGGGGTCTTGTGTGTGCGTGCGCTAGTGGGGAGTGACCTGTATTTTCTGCCGCAGGAATAAAAAAGCACTTCCGAAAATCGGAAAATCATAAAAAGGCAAGAGCCGGAAAGGGGAGCAAATGGCGAGAGACAAGCCAGAACATACCTTATCACTTATCAGGCAAGCATAGAAAGGAGATTGAAGAATGTTATCAGATTATGAAAGACAAATGTGCCGAGATCACAAAAAGCTCATGGACGCACAGCAGACATCAACGGGGCAGATTGCCGTGAGACTGGCCGAACAAAAGCGAAAAGAGGAGGAACGCCGGGAGGATATTCTGAAAAAGTACACAGAGCCACCCGCGCCGCCCATGAAGCAGGAGCCGGAAATAAACCCGATTTTGAGACAGTACATGAATGAATAAGTGGAGGTAAAAGCATGACAAATATTGAAAGAATGAGGGATATTGTAAAGGATTATCAGAAATACGCAAATAGTAAATTTTATGACTATAACAAAAAAGCCAGTGCGATTATGGAAAAATACAAGCCAGAAGCGGCATTAGTGGAAATTAAATCAAACATCTGGCCACAGGCAGCAGGGCTTTTGTGGTCGGAAAAGGAAAGCGCGAAACAGAAAATTGCAGATGTATATGAGGATATTCTGGCAGATATACGGAAATGGACATTGAAACCCGTTTCCCAAAACACCTTAGAATTGCTTCGTAGCATACATGATTTTAAGGTTCCGCTGACCATAGCTGAATTAAAAATGCTTGAAACCGAAGTTTCCGGGAATTTGATTGCTTCTAAGATTTTCGCTGGGCTGGCCGCAGAATATGGGTACAGCGTAAAGACTCCAAATGTAGACGGACTCTTACGAGAATTACGAGAATTGAAAACTTTTGCAGAGACAGCCATTGACGCTTACGCTGGAAAACCTGGAAAAGACGGCAAATTTCCGGGTGGCGATCTTCTCGAACAGAAGAAAATAAACGGCGTTAGTTATGGCGAATTTGCTATCTGGGAAAAGCTGCTTGCTGCTGATTTTGTAGAAAAAAACGCTTCAATGCAGAGAACGGCGGAACTTTTGGAAAATTCAAAGGTTAGTTTGTCCTATTCACTTACGGAAAAGGAAACAGGCCGTATTAGAGCGTTGGTGGATGATATTGAAAAGAACAGCGCCAATGATAAAGAAAAGAAAACAAAAATGTCTGCATTGCTGAAATCTGAACCGGATATGTCGGCTAAAATTGACCTTTTGGGCGGCGAAATTAAAGAAGCAGTTGTTCAGTGTTTACAGGCTAAAGCGGAGGTATAAAATATGTATAATTATGTAAATGATTCAAAAAAATGTCGCTATACTGCGACAGAGCGAGAAATGAGAGGTATTACATCTCATAAAGTCCTTGAGGTTAATGGGAATAATGTAATTATTGGTGTGCCGCCGGTTCTGTCAAAAGACGGAAAAGTTTCCGTTGTTATGTCCGAAACATCAAATATTGAGCCGGGAGTTTGTCTTGATTTTCAGTTTTCCTATACTTTGAGGAATGGCATGGCTAACAGTTATCAGGCGAGATTTTTAGGGGTAACGCCGTCCGGATTTTCGCCTAAAGGCAGAGCAACATATACAAAATAAAAACGGGCATGGCGGTTTTGTTTCCTACAATTGAAGCCGCCAGCAAGCCCCAAAATAAAAAAGGAGTAAATAATAAGATGGGAGATTGTATTATTTTATTAAAAGTTATCGGAGTAACTACATATAACGGAACATCAAGAGGCGGTCGGCCTTATGTGTTGACAACACTTGAACTGGATTATAATGATGAAAAGGTTCGTCTTAAAACCTTTGAGGAGGATGTTAAAATCGGTGATTATGCACAATTAAGTATTGGCGTTCGTAAATCAGTTTACGGAAAGGAACTTGCGGTTGTTCTGGATAAAGTTGTTCCGGCGGAAGAGATTGAAAGCAACTGGAAATAATTAGAAATAACGCAAAACAGCCCATACCATTACGGCAGGACTGCCTTGTTCCTGTGAATAAATCTTCACAGATCCAAAAAGAAATAAATAAGATAGCTTAAAAATATCATCCAGAACAAAGTTTGTCAAGAACTGATTGCCTGACATGGAAGGATATGCTATACTGCCCTCATGGGAAACCACAGAGCCGGGCGGCTTACCCTCTGATTTTTCGGAGGGGCTTACCCTCCAGACGAAAGAAAGGAGGGTTGCCAATGGTTACATATTCGGATTTAATCCAGATAGGTATACTCATTGTTGCCCTTGTTGGTCTTGTTTACGAGATTATCAAGGACAAAAGGAAATAGCCGCCAACTACTAGCACTAGCTGACGGCTAACATCGTATTGATGTAAGTTATAAAGTGTGTGAGGGTAGGCCGCTTCTGTGGCTTTCCCTTTTTCTATCTCAAATATAGCACATCTGGGAGCAGGTCGCAAGCCCTTAATCTTCCTTATCTGGCATATTCCTTTTGATGTAGTCTTTTATGGCTTGATTAGCAATGTAATTAAAGCTTCTATCTTGTTGTTTTGCAATTTGTTCTAGGGTTTTTTTGTCGTTTTTGTCTATAGTAATGATTGTTCTTGTTTTGCTTTCTGCTATAGGCATACCTTCACCGCCCTTCTATGAAATTTATTATACAGCAAACAGATAAAGATTGCAAGGTGATATTAAGATGATAACTTATAGATAACATCTTGACATCACTATACAACGTGATATAATGATAACAAGGTGATAACACCTAGATAACAATAGAAAAGGGGGTGAAATTATGAGGTATCGCATTGACTTTACAGGAGAACGCCGGAGCATGGTAGTCAATAATCGTTCTGAATTGTTGGGATGGCTGAAATTATTACATCCGAACACGATAGAAGACATTAGGAAACTGTATAAAAGCGGCGTCTCTGACTCTGTATTAGAAACATATCAAAAGTACATAGGCTCATAAGGAGAAAAGAGGATTATGCAAAAGATGATTTTGATACCGGAATGGCGGTATGACAAAATGGTAGAAAGTTATGATAAGGCAATGGAAGAAATTGCAAGATTAAAGAAAGCCCTTGATGAAGCGGCAACTTCAACAAAGGCTATAAGTAACCCGACAACACGCTAGGGAAAGCCGGATTTCCTTTATTATAAGGCTTATATGGCGGTATTTCAAGAAAGGATTTTGAGATGGATAAAATTGAGTTAGAGACAAAATTCTCAGATTTAGAAGATTGCCTGAACAAAGCGGATCATATGTTAAGTGCATTAGAAGAAAGTTATGATTTACAGAAAGTTACTACGGATATGACAGATGATCTATTATTTGCACAGAATAGGAGTTCTATTTTAACGGAAATCCGCATTGCATGGGATTATGTGTCACAGGCCAAGCAACTTCAAAATTCAATAGAAAAGGAGATTTTATAATTATGGAAAAGAATATGAGTTTAGCAAGCGAAATTATACAAGAACAACAAAAAGAGATAATTGATTTGGCAGACTTATTTAAAAAAGCACTGACCATTGCTCCAGATGATACCTTGCTTGAATTAGAGAAAGAATGGTCTGAAGTTAAAACCCCGGTAGGGCGTTCTGTAATGAAATTTATTAAGGAAGAACAGGAGCGAAGAAAGGTAGATAGAGGATAGGAGGGGATCAAATGGCAGAAAAGCGGAAAGATGCAAAAGGTAGAATTTTAAAAGATAATGAAAGCGTAATGCCAGACGGACGCTATCGCTATCAATATGTTGACTCGTTCGGAAAGAGAAAAGCAATATATAGTTGGAAACTTGTTCCGACTGATAAGATACCGGACGGGAAACGCCCTGATCTGTCATTAAGAGAGAAAATAAAACAGGTGCAGAAAGATGTAAATGACGGTATCCGGGTCGATAAGAGGAAAACAATCAATGATATTTTTGATTTATGGATTTCATTGAAATTGAATTTGAAAGACAATACAAAGCAGAATTACATCTATATGTATCAGCAGTTTGTTGCTCCCGACTTTGGCAAAAAGAGAGTAAGTGGGATAAAGAAGTCGGATGTTCGCAGATTTTACAATACACTTGTGGATGAAAGAGGACTGAAAATTAATACTCTGGACAGCATACATACAGTTCTGCATCCGGTTTTGGAGTTGGCGGTGGAGGATGGGTATTTGAGGAATAATCCCTCTGATAATGTGTTGCGTGAGATAAAGCAGTCTCATAATTACGATACTGAAAAGAAAAAAGCGTTGACCGTTGAAGAACAGAATTTGTTTCTCAACTATCTGAGAAATAATGAGATATACGGGCATTGGTATCCTATTTTTGCGGTAATGACAGGTACAGGCCTCCGGGTGGGGGAAGTTACCGGGTTGCGGTGGTGTGATGTTGATCTGAAGGACGGTACAATAAGTGTAAATCACACGTTGGTTTATTATCAGCATCGAGATGAAAAGGGTTGCTATTTTTCTGTAAATACTCCAAAAACAAAAGCCGGAGTGAGGACAGTTCCTATACTGGATAGCGTGAAACATGCTTTTTTGGAAGAAAAAAAGTGGAGAATGGCAAACGGTATTCGCTGTAATGTGTCAGTCGATGGATACACAGATTTTGTTTTTGTAAATCGTTTTGGAAATGTACAGCATCAGGGAACGCTAAACAAAGCATTGCGGAGAATTATTCGAGATTGCAACAATGAACAGCTTGCGAGTGGCCAGAAAAATCCGGTATTGCTCCCACGGTTTTCTTGTCATACACTCCGGCATACATTTGCCACGCGAATGGTCGAGAGCGGCGTTAATATCAAGGCTGTGCAGGAGATATTAGGACACAGTGATATTTCAACGACAATGGATATTTACGTTGACGCAAAGGAGGATTTCAAGAAAGAAGAAATCAAAAAGGCAGAGAGCATAATGAAAATTTCATAAGCCTGATAAAGAGAACCGTTCCGGCATGGGGCGGTTTTTCTTATTAGGCCGTCATAACACATTTATCTCAATTTTTAACACATTCTAAAACATGAAGATGAAGCAGGACGAAACTAAAAATAGGTTTACGAAGTGAATTTTCTTTGATATTATTACGCCATGACATTGGATGAAACGAGACGAAGAAAGCAGGAATATATTCCCGACAATGAAGTCACAGGGCGCAGCAAAGAACGCTGCGAACAATGAAAGTCAGGCGGCACCGGCAGCTGCAAAGGCAGAAAAACCGGCAGCGAAGATCGACTTCTCCAACGTGAAGATCGAGCCCCTCTTTGAAGAGATGGTAGATTTTGAGACATTTGCAAAATCCGATTACCGTGCTGTGAAGATCCTGGCATGTGAGGCTGTGCCCAAGAGCAAAAAGCTTTTGAAATTTACTCTGGATGACGGCGTTCGCAAGGACCGCGTGATCTTAAGCGGTATTCACGAGTATTACGAGCCGGAAGAACTGGTTGGAAAGACAGCGATTGCTATCGTAAACCTGCCGCCGAGAAAGATGATGGGAATTGACTCTGAGGGTATGCTGATTTCAGCTGTACATGAGGAGGACGGCCATGAAGGACTGAATCTTCTGATGGTGGATGACAGGATCCCGGCAGGAGCGAAGCTCTACTAGAAAATATTTGAATAGATATCGGATCAAATGGAATCCCTCTTTTTGCCTTTGGCTGAAAGAGGGATTTTCTGAAAAAGAAATGAAATAAGGAGAGATAAGTATGAAACGTTACATGAACATGGCTTTGTTGTATGCTGTTTTGGCAATGGTTGGAGGAGTGTTTTATCGGGAGTTTACCAAGATAAACGGATTTACTGCTAAAACGACACTTGCAGTGGTACATACCCATTATTTCCTTCTCGGTGTGGTATTCTTCCTTTTGCTGGTTCTTCTGGAAAAGAGTTTTTCCTTTACCGGACCAAAGACCGGACGAGTATTGGCTGTCTATCATATCGGGTTGAATCTGACTGTTGTTATGTTTGTTGTGCGAGGGATAGTTCAGGTACTGGGGACTGCGCTTTCCGCAGGTATGGACGCGGCAATTTCCGGTATTGCAGGAATCGGACACATCCTGCTGGGGATCAGTATGGTACTTCTGTTGATGCAGATCAGGCGGAGTGTTGCCGGGAAGGATGAACTTAAATAAGGGGAAATCCATAACTTCAGAGAATGGGCGCGCGTCTGTGTCTGAATGGTATAATGATAAAAAATTTTTCAAAATAGCAAAATGTAATGAGAAAAATGATAAAAAATTTATCGAAATGTTGAAAAAATCGATATTATCATATATGATAATTAATAGAACTGACAACGCAGGCATCTTAACTGTGCTCCGGTCAGGATGCCTCATTTGTAACCTGCATCAGGAAAAAAAGGAAAGGAAATTCTATGCATAAAAAAGAAGAACTGCTAAAGAGATGTACAGAAATATTAAGCAAGGAATTGCCTGTATTGAGAAAAATAAACAATTTAACGCAAAAGGATCTGGGAGATATTATCGGGGTGAGCCGGCAGACGGTTACCAATATCGAGAGTGGAAAAAGTGAGATGAAATGGACCACCTTTCTGGCGATTATGTTTGTTTTCTCATTAGATCACAGTTCAGTCGAATATTTAAGGAGATTAGATATTCCTTATGCGGAAATAAAGCAATGGCTGGCTGAAAAGAGGGGAGAAAAATAGTTTATGGACTTTTCGATTGTCGTTCCAACATGGAACAGGTCAAAATTAGTGGATGCCTTATTGGAATCGCTGTATGAAGAACGAAAAAATTATGATCTGGGAGAGACAGAAGTACTCATAGTAGACAGCAGTAAAGGAGAAGAAAAGGCGGCCATTATGGCATCGTGTGAAAAATATGATGCACAGTATATAGAAGGGGATGACAGTGTCCGAAAGAAAAGAAACAAAGGAATTGACCTGGCCGGGTATGAGTACATATTGTTTATTGATTCCGATGTTACGGTAGGGCCGGGGCTTTTGAAAAGCCACGCGGCTACACTGAAGGAAGGTGAATCGAATCCGAAGATTACAGGTTCTTTCGGACTGACGGAATTTGTCGGAAAAAAGAAATTCTGGTGGCATGTAATAGAACATACCTCCTTTCTGGATTCTTTCGGTTTTGCAAAGTTTATGCCGTTTGTGTCATGGACGATCGGAAATAATGTTGCTTTCCGCAGAGATGAATTAATTAAGATAGGAAAATTTGAAGAGAATTTTCCATTCAAGCTTGGCGGAGACGATCTTGATATGACTTACCGTTATACAAAAGCCGGTAATCTGATCAAAACAACGCCCGGGGCAGTCACCTATCATTCAAGGGAAACATGGAATACACGCAAAGCGGTAAATGACAGGGCAAAACGCTGGGGGACGATGGAATATCATATTTTGAAACGATATCCGGAACTGGTTCACAGAAGGCTGCCGATGACAGGCGATGTGGCAGCGCTTGTGACAGGCGTACTGGGAATCATGGCGTTTATCAAAGGATCCTGTGTGCCGATCCTGTTCCTGCTGGCGTGGTATCTGCTTTTATATTTTATGATGTATAGACATTATGTGTCCTGCAATGGGAAGGCAAATATTTTTTTCTGGACAATTGCCATGTTCCAGCAGGGGAAATACAGATTTTGGAGAATGGTAAATTCCATCAGGCATCTGGATTTTTCTCTTGCTTTCAAAGGGCAGTATTTTGGAATATATCATATAAAATCAGATTATCAGAACAGCGTAAAGAAAATATGGCTTTATTATGACTCGATTTTTATTCTTATCATTGCCATGATCTTTTACCGTTTTATTGTGTAGTAGTGAAAGGATATAGAAGAAGATGGATCGTATAAGTTTCAGTATTGTTGTGGCGACAAAAAGCAGAGTCCGGTTACTGACGGAGCTGATAGAGAGTATAGATGTCGCAAGGAAAAACTATTCCGGAGACTGTGAAGTACTGATCGTTGACGACAGCATTCCGGAAGAAAGCGAAGCGGTTCAGGCCGTATGCAGGGAGCATGACTGTAAATACATTTTTTATGAGAACAGTGTTTCTGCAAAAAGAAATTACGGAGTTTTGCAGGCTAAGAATGATGTTGTGCTGTTTCTGGATTCGGACTGTATTTGTACAGAACATATTATTGAAAGATATGCGGAAAAATATACAGATGAAAAAATTGCTGCAGTTGCAGGCCCATTAGAGTTCGTAGGGGAAGACACCTGGTTTTGGAAGGCGATTGAAGCAACACCTTTTTTAACCTGTTTCTATCTGCCCAGGTTTCTTCCGAAAGTGGAATGGGGTGTGACTGCAAATTTTTCTGTCCGCAGACAGGTTTTCCTGGAAGTAGAGGGATTTGATGAGACATTTAAAAGACCGGCAGGAGAAGACGTGGATCTGGGTATGAAGATCTGTGAAAAAGGATATGAGATCAACGCAGCGGCGGAAGCGCTTGTCTATCACAGCAAAAAGACCTGGATTCCGGTGAAAGCCATGTTCCGCCGGCTTAACTTCTACGGGACAGCAGACTGTGATCTGATCCATAAGCACCCGGACAGAGGGGACGTGGTCCTGCCGAAAAGAAGTATGCTGTATATCATATATGCTCTCTTCCTTGTGCTGGCAGCCATTGCCTCCGGGAAATGGTGGGTATTGGCAGGAATCCCGCTGGTTTTCCTCGTGGAAAATATCGTGATGTCTCATCTGGTGAACCGCCTTTCCAGGGAGAAGAAGGCGACTTTATGCCAGCAGTTTGTAGCGCAGATGTTAATTCATGACAGCGATTTTGCCTATTTAAAAAGATGTGCGGTAACCGGACAGTTTTCGGATATCCGGAAACAGATGATCTACTATATGGGACAGTACAACGGTATGCTGGAAATAGGCTCTTACAATACATGGCTGCAGCTGCTGCTGTTGATGGGCATCGCAGCCCTCATAGTCTTCTTATTATAGAAAATTTGTGCGGAAAAAGCAGGGGGGAAATTTCTATGTATGAAAAAGAAATGAAAAAGTTGATGAAACTGTATGAGGACGGCATTTTCTCGCAGCCGTTTTACGCAGACAAGATTGCCGGGGCGCAGGATTTTGAAAGTTATGAAAATTTTTCAAAAATTCCGTTTATGTACAAGGATGATCTGAGAAACACAAAGCCATTCGATAGAACGTCGGCAACGACAAAAGACGTCTACGGCATTTTCTCAAGCAGCGGCACAACAGGCAGCAAAACTTTTTATGTATATAGTAAGAAGGATAAAAAAGTTTACAATGAATTTGTGAAAGCATTCTACAGTGAGCTCGGGGTAAATGAAAGGGACCTCGGAGGAGTATTTGCTCCGGTTGATACGGGAGTTATGGCTCACTCAATGATGTGGCAGTTTACGACCATGGGAAGCGGATATGTGAATTGTCCGGAGCCTTCTCCGGATAATATGATCGATTTTGTAGAAGCTCTGCCGATTACAATTATTGCAACAAGGCCAAGTGTGGTGTGTTCGATCGCAGACAATCCGCAGTACGTGAAAAGCGCCGGGGAATCCAATGTGAGAATGCTGCTTCTGGGCGGCGGGTTTCTGACGGAAGGGCGCAGGAAGTTTATTGAAAAAATGTGGGGAGCCAGCTGTTACAGTATGTTTGGCATGAGCGAAGTATTTGGGCCCATGGCCGGGGAATGCCGCTATCAGGACGGGCTGCACTATCTGGACAAATATTTGCTGATCGAAGTTCTGGATCCGGTTACCCATATGCCTGTAGAGCCGGGAGAGTATGGAGTTGCAGTGTATACGACCCTGTGGGATAAGGGCTTCCCGATCCTTCGGTATTGGACAGATGATTACATTGCAGTGGATACATCTCCGTGCCGCTGCGGCAGAGATCTTCCAAGATTCCGCTATAAAGGAAGGCTGGCGGACTGTCTGGAGATCAAGGGGCAGTATGTTTTCCCACGTATGCTGGAAGAATGTCTGTTCAGGTATGGTTTTGAAGGAGAATACCGTGCCGTACAGGAAAAAGGAAACCGGATCAAAGTGGTACTTGAGAAGAGGGATGGTTACAGCGTTTCGCCGGGGATGAAGAAAGAAATAGATGAATTGTTCATGAATGAGGTGGCAATAGAGTTTGTCCCGAAAGAAAAGCTTGCGTATGATGGGCATGCGATAAGGTTTATAAAAGAAAATGGTTAAGATATGAGGGGAAAAGTATGAGGATCTCAGTTGTAATTCCTGTTTATAATGAGGAAAAATGTATCGGACGGTGTTTGAAGGCATTGGCAGATGGAACAGAAAAGCCTTACGAAATTATTGTCTCAGATGGGATGTCTACGGACCGTACAGAGCAGATTGCAAAAAAATACGGTGCAATTGTAGTTGAAAATAAAAAAAGACATGCTGCCGGCGGGAGAAATGCAGGGATAAAAAGAGCGAAAGGAGATATTATTGCCTTTATTGATGCGGACTGCATTCCCGATAAAGACTGGTTAAAAGAGATACGAAAAGCATTTGAAGAGGATGACATTGACGGACTGGGCACTTACATCAGACCCGCTAAGTCGGATAATAAATACGAGGAATTTTGGGGACGTCTATCCCTTCAGATTTTGATGTCATATGGAGACGAGCCTTATTATGTGCAGGATAAAACATTGAATACAGCGTTTATTACAGCAAGCTGTGCATACAGACGTTCTCTCCTGTGCCGGATAAAAGGATTCAACAACTTTTTTGCCAACAATGCAGAAGATATAGATATATGCTGGAGAGCATTGGAGCAAGGGGCAAAACTGAAATATGTGCCTTCGGCAAAGATTACGGCACACTCTCCGAGAACTCTGAAAGGAATCTGTAAGAAGAGCTTCAGAAACGGTATTTCAAGTTCCAAACTTCAAAAAGTATATTCAAATAATAGAGTCAGTATAGACAAAACTTTATATAAAGCCCTGGTTTCTAATATAAAGGGAATTTTTAAAGGTGAAACATACAGCTGGCTTTTTGTCGTTGAAATCATATGCCATTTGGCAGGGAAGTATTACGGAAGTGTGAAGTGTGGTGTGATCAACATATGAGGCGGAAAAAAGTATTGTTTATCTCGGCGGGTATTTTTCCGATACCGGCGAACAAAGGCGGAGCCGTTGAAGAATTGATCGATACATTTACGGAAAATAATGCGAAAGAAGACAGATATGAGATTTCTGTTGCGAGCTGTGTGTTTAAGGGAAGGGAAATAAAAGCAAAAACGAAGGGCGTGAAATATTATTACTTCAGGACGCCGTTTTATCTTTCCCTTGCAGATAAGATGTATTATCTCTATGTTGACAGAATAGAGAAGGACTGGAGAAGTATGTTTCGGCAGTACTGTTTCCGGAACAGACATTATATAAAGAAGATTACGGAAACGCTGGATTTAAAAGCATATGATGCGGTGATCGTGGAAAACAACATGTCCCTGCTTGAAAAACTGTCTGAAGTAATGGGGGAAGAGTTTGAGCGCAAATGTATGTATCACATGCACAGCAATCTGGTGGATAATGAGGAGATGATCCCTTATCTTGCCCGCTGCAGGAAGATACTGGCAGTCAGTGATTATGTGAAAGACCATCTGTACCAGACTGTTCCCCAATTGCAGAATACGGAAATTGTAAAGGTCACAAATGGTATAAGAGGGTGGACGTACTCGAAAGAAGAACGGCAGAGCCTTCGGGAACAAATGCGTGACAGATACCATGTCGGTGAGGAAGAGACGATATATCTGTTTGCGGGGCGTGTAAGTCCGGAAAAGGGAGTGCTGGAAATGACCAGGGCATTTCGCGCCGTATTGCCGCGCCTTCGGCATAAATCCCGCCTGTTTATTGTCGGATCAGCCAGTTCGGGATCGGATAAAGAGTCTTATTATTACAGGGCGGTCAAAAAGGAGGCGGCACAGTCTCCGGAGAGTATCATCCTGACAGGATACATTAACCATGAGGATGTTGCAAAGTATCATGTGATGGCAGACGCACAGATCGTACCGTCTATTATGGATGATCCGGCTCCGCTTACTGTACTGGAAGGAATGTCAATGGGAAATTTCCTTTTGTTGTCAAAAGCAGGAGGGATTCCGGAATATTCTGCGAATTACAGCAACAAAATATTTTTTGAGCGGGGAGATTCCTTTGAAAAAAATATCCGGGACGCGTTTCTTTCTTATGACCAGGATAAGGCTCCCCATCGTTATGAAAACAGCGCGAACCATTTTGGAGAGGAACGGTATTACCGTGAACTTGCGGAGGCAGTAGATGTTTCGTAAAAAATTCAGATATATTGCGCCACGTTTCGGGCGATTTCGATATTATAACCGAATAAGGATCTTTGGCTTTGACAGAGAACGAAGGATAAGGCGTACTTTTGGAGAAAAGGCAAACATCATATTAAATTCCGATTCCAGGATCGTTCTGCCCTTTACTGATATAGATATTACGACATTTTGTAATCTGCGGTGCAGGCGCTGTGCAAAATGCATTCCGTATTTCCGCCAGAGAAGGCATTTTACTGCAGAAGAAATCCGTGAAAATCTGGAAGCGCTGACAACATATATAGATCGGATTTATGTGGCAAATATCATTGGAGGAGAGCCCTTTCTCAACCCGGAACTGAAAGAGATTGTTCGAATATGTGCAGAAAACCCCAAAATAGAAACGCTGGAACTGACGACCAACGCCACCATTGTTCCGGATGATGGGGTGATCCGCGCTATAAAAGACGGCGGTGTGACCGTTCATATTTCCAATTATCCGAATCTTGATCAAAGATATATAGAGAATAAAAGACGGCTGATCGAAAAACTGAAGGAATATGGTGTGCCTTATGAATATCAGTTCCATGAAATCTGGCTGGATTTTGGAGAGATTGAAAAACACAATTACTCCGGTAAGGAATTGGCAGGGATGTTCCTTCGCTGTCCGATGAACAGCTGCACTGTATTTCATGGCAGAACACTGTACCGGTGCGGAAAGGCAAGTTATCTTGCGCAGCATGGCATGGAGAGAGGGGCGGACGATATCATTTCTCTGGAAGAAATCCATAGTAAAAAGGAAATGGCGGCGAAAATAAAAAAATTCTTTTCAGTGAAATATCTTCCGGCATGCAGGTACTGCCATTTACATCCGAAGGCAATTGCAGCCGCTGAACAATTGGAGGGGGATTCGTTCCTATGATGTACGATTATATCATTGTGGGCGCAGGTCCGGCAGGCTGTGTCTGCGCGGGGGAATTAAAAAGGAAAAATTATTCAGTATGCGTGTTGGAAAAACAGCCTGAACATTATAGAAAAGTATGCGGGGACGGTATCAGTTACGTCTGTGTCCAGGCTCTTAGAAGCATAGATTTTCCGATAGAATCTCTTATGGATGCCGGTGCTGTGAAAATTCAAAGATATATTCATTATGTAAATGGAAAGATGTATGAGGACAGGATCGGAGATTACGGGAAAGAAGCATATGGCCTGGCAAGAGATAAGACAGACGCTGCTTTCAGGCAATATTTTATCAAAGACAGAGACATACCTCTTTATTATAACAGGAACGCCGGGGAAATAAGAAGTGTGGATCAGGGATATGAAGTATGCGGCATCAAAGCAAAAAGGCTCGTACTTGCAGCAGGAGCTTCTGCAAAAATAAAGCTTGACGGCAAAGCGCTGCTTCGCCCTGATGCAGGAAGCCCTGTTGGAATATCTGCCATACTTCAGGCAGATGCTGCCGGGAGTCCTTTTTTCCTGTTTGATTACAGGGCAGAATATGAGGGGACATACGGTTGGATCTTCCGTGTGGGCGAAAGAGAATATAATGTCGGATTATGGCTGAAAAGAGAGAAAAATCTGCTTGCAGCAAGATTTCAGCAATTTCTGGAAACGCGGGTGGAGGAATACCTGGGCTTTGATTATCAGTGGAGGAGAAAGCCGCGGGGCGCCATTATGGGAATCGGAAACAGAAGAGTACATACAGATGATTCCATTGTTTATCTTGGAGATGCATCAAATACTTCCAATCCGGAAGACGGAGAGGGAATTTCACTGGCAGTAAAAGATGCCCTGGATTTCACCGGCGGGCTGAAATAGCAGGCGTCCATTGGGGGAAGGGCGGCGAAAAAAGGATGATAGAGATAAAAAAAGCAGTATTGAAAGTACGGCGTCAAAAGACAGGAGAGCTGGAACTGGCACAGGAGAAACCTGTCCGGGAAGGAGAAAGGGAAGAATGGCTGTTTGAAGACGGGAAAGAAGTCACAGGAGGGTTTGTTCTTGGGAAAATCCCGGATGGACAGACCGGATGGCTTACCTTTACGATTTCCAATACAGCAGTGGAGGAAAATGCCAACCTCAGGATGGAGACACCGGTGACGCTGGATCTGTATATTTCGGAAAAACCGGAGAAGATCACGGCCATGTATTTATTCAGCGACTGGTGGACCAGGCCGGCGTTTCTTAACAGTTTTGCTGAAATTCCGCCGGGAACCCAGGTGGCTTTCCTGAAATATGCAGATCATTACGCCTGCCTGATCCCGGGTGTGGGGGAAAGTTATAAAACTACCCTGGCGCCGGGAGGAGAGATGTTGATTTCTCTGGAAATGACCGCCTTCATGGGCGGGATGAGCCAGATAGATGAGCCGGTATTCCTTTACGTGGAAGACAGAAATATTTACTGTGCAGTGGAGAAGGCATTTGCCTGTCTGGCCGCTTCTAAAGGGATCAAAAAAAGGGAGGACAGAAGGTTCCCCGAAGTATTCCGCTATTTGGGATGGTGTACCTGGAATGCATTTTACCAGGAAGCGGACGAAGAGAAAATAAGAGAAAAGGCCCGGGAATTTAAGGAAAAACGAGTGCCGGTGCGCTGGATCCTGCTGGATGACGGCTGGCTTTCCGCAAAGGGGAGCAGATTGTATGATTTTGAACCTGATAAAAAGAAATTCCCGGAAGGATTTCTGAAAATGAAGGCAGAAATCTGCAGGCCGAAGGAGATTTCCTGGCTTGGCGTATGGCATGCGCTGGGCGGATACTGGGGCGGCATTCTTCCCGGAAGTATCCTGGAGAGGGAAGAAAGGGAGCATTTGTGCCGCACGGCAAACGGCAGGTATCTTCCGAAGCCGCAGGCAGACGCCGCTTTTGCATTCTACAGAAGCTGGTATAAAATCTTGAGAAAAGAAGGGGTTGATTTTCTCAAGGTGGACGGGCAGAGCGCGGTAAAGAATTATTTTGAGAATACAGCTCCTGTGTGCCGTGCGGCAAGGGAGATTCAGGAAGGCCTGGAGGGAGCTGCCGCCTGTTTTGACGGGGCGGTTATCAATTGCATGGGTATGTCTATGGAACAGATATTGGCGAGGCCATCTTCTGCTGTATCCCGAAGCAGTGATGACTTTTTCCCGGACCGGGAAAGCGGATTCCCGGAACATCTTTTACAAAACGCTTACAATACACTGTATCAGGATATGTTGTATTACTGTGATTGGGATATGTTCTGGACGGACCATAAAGACAGTGCGAAACACAGCCTTTTGCGGGGAATCAGCGGCGGGCCGGTTTACATCAGTGATAAAATCGGCAGAACAATCCTTGAAGTATTAAAACCGCTTATCTATCTGGACGGGGAAATCCTCATGATGGACAGGGGAGCCAGGCCGGCGGCAGACTGTATTTTCACAGATCCCCGAGAATCAAAAGTGCTGAAGCTGACCAATGTGGCCGCTTATGGGGAAGGGAAAAAGGGAGGCGGAGTTGCCGTATTTAACTTTTCGAGCCAGAGGCGGCGTGTCGTTTTTTCTCCGTCTGATATATGGGATATTTCCCATTACGATCAATACTGGGTCTATGATTATTTTAACCAGACCGCCCGTATATGCGGAAAGGATGAGCGCATAGAAGAGGAGATCGGGGGAGACGGATTTGCCTGGTATGAGATACTTGGCGCCGAAAGTCCGGGGACCTTCCTGGGATTAAAAGAAAAATATGCAGGATTTACGGCGGTGGAGGACGTATACAGGTCAAAAGACAGAATGACGGCTCTCATGAAAGAGCAGGGAAAGACAGGCATTCTCTCGGTCAAAGAGCCGGAGGCTGTGTACTGCAATGGGACAGATGTTTCGGAATGTGTTGAAAAAAAAGGATTTTTCTATACGGTAAATTTGGAAGAAAAAAGCAGGAAAGCCATGATAGAAGTTGTCTGGAGGGATCAGATATGATGACATCTGCAGAGGGAAATCTGGAACAGGATATGTTAAGATACAGACCTTTCATAGAGGAATGTTTTGGAGGAAAAAGGTATACGCTGGAAGAAGTGCCGGGAGGCCGCTCTTTTGATATAAAAGCAAAAGCCCATTGTGACGGGAAAGATTATATGGTCAAAGTGATCGAAGGACGCCTGGACAGGGAGGAACGCAACAAAAACAGAATAGCCTGGTATCAGGCGCTGTGGCGGATCCGCCATGAGAATCCCTGTGTTCTTGGACCGCTCTTTTACGGCATGGCGGCCGGCCGTGTTGTTACGATAACAGAATGGATAAAAGGAGAGCAGTTGAATGAGGCGTTCGATAAAAGACCGGACAGCATGGTCCTCTTTGGAAAGAAAGCAGGCCGGCTGCTGTATGAGCTCCACCATCAGGAGTTTGTAAGGAGGGCGGCGAAAAGCGGGGGCGTCAGCATCGCCGAAAAGACCGCGAGGGCAGTATCAGAGCTGGAGCAGGAAATAGGACGATGCGGAATTGATTTCAGGGGAATGGATCGGGCAATGGATTATCTGAAAAGCAACAGAGCGATTCTGTCAGAAGAAAGAGCAGGGATCGTACATAATGATATCCGGCCGGAAAACTTCATATCTGCAGGCGGGAAATTATATATTTATGATTTCGACTCAGGGACGATCCAGGATTGTTTTGCAGATTTTACATATCTTTCTGCAATTTCTCAGGAAAAGTACAGGCCATTTTCCTATGCGGCCATCATGTCATATTTTGATCTTGATATACCGGAGGAATTCTGGAAGGTGAATTTATATTTCAGTATTATAAAATTGCTGGATTATGCAATTTATAAGTATCATAAAAGCGGAAAAAGGATCGTAAACCAGGCAGATAATTTTGTGCAGTTATTTCATAACTATGAAAACCCTGTCCCGGACTGGTGGGGACAGATAGATGAACAGTATCGGGATAAATTATAAGAAAATGGAAAAGGAAAGAGAAATGGACGAATTAATACTTGTAAATGCAGAGGATGAGGAAATCGGATATGGAGAAAAGGCCTATGTGCATGAGAAGGGTCTGCTGCATCGGGCGTTTTCTGTTTTTATCGTAAATGACGGAAAGATGCTGATCCAAAAGAGAAACCGGAATAAGTATCATTCCGGAGGACTATGGACGAATGCATGCTGTTCCCATCCGAGAAAAGGGGAGTCTCTTAAAGAGGCGGTCCACAGGAGGCTGGAAGAAGAGCTGGGAATAGACTGCGATGTGGAAGAATTGTTTGACTTTATGTATCGGACCGTATTTGCCGAAAATCTGTATGAGTATGAATTTGACCATGTATTTCTGGCGGACTACTCTGGAAGCATTGAATTAAACCGGGAAGAAGCCTCAGAAATAAAATGGATCGATCTGCAGGAATTAAAAGAAGATATTGTCCGCCGGCCGGAAAAGTACACAAGCTGGTTTTTGATTGCGGTAAATAAAGTCATAAAAGTTGCGGAGGAAAAGAAGGAATGGAAGCAGTAATAAAATATCTCCGGGTCGATGAGTGGATGAGTTCCAAAGTGACGATGATGCTTGGAATACAGGCGTATTTTATCTGCCTTGACCAGACGGACGCTCTTGCCGCCTGCAAAGAGCTGCTCGTTTATTTTCTGTTCCTTTCCATGTTCCTGGCAGTCAGCTATGTGGCAAATGATTTCTCGGATCTGGAGATTGACAAAATGGCCGGGAAGAAAAAGGTAATAGGGAATTTGCCGCGGTGGGCTGTCTGGCTGTCCTTTCTTCTCATGGCTTTAGCAGGCGATGTACCCATCCTTCTTTATGCGGACAATAAGATTTTCGCCGTAGCTGCAGTTTTTCTTACTACATTTCTGGGAGTGGCCTACTCCGTTCCAGGCATCCGCTTTAAGGAAAGAGGAGTCTGGGGACTTATCGAGTGTTCTTTTGCCCAGCATTGTATGCCGCTTGTTGTTTTGCTTCTGTTTCTTAACTGGAACAGGCTCAATATATTTTTGTGGATCGTCTGGTTCTGTCTTTCATTTTTTGACGGTTTAAGATATATTCTGATCCATCAGTTTATCGACAGGGAAAATGACAGAGCGACAGGTACTCATACGTTTGTCTCCGATCGGCAGATGAATATAAGAAAATGGATTTTATATTTATGTATGGCGGAAGGAGTGTGCTGTATCTTTTTGCTGGTTCCTTTATTTGCCAGGTACAGTGTTATTATCATTTCCGGGCTGGCCTTTAATTTTATATTAGAGTTCTGCATTTACGAAGTGCTCAATGTTTATGCCAAAAAAGACTGGCTGGTGTCCTATGATTCTGTTCCGCTGGAAGCGCTTCTCAATATCATCATGCCGGTTATGTTTGGACTGTGTATGGCGAAGAGAAATGTGTGGGCAGGGCTTTTTTGTATATTTATCCTGGTCTGCTGCTTCAAATCGCTGAAAATAAAACTGGGAATTGCAAATGTGTTCCTGAAGTCGAAATTCTCATAATGGAGAAAAAGGGGGGATTCTTTTATGAAAGCAACCGTGTATTGTCTGGAAGATCATAAGATGGAAATCAGGGAAGCTGTAAGCGTATCTTTCCCGGATGCAGAGGTGAAATTTGCCGCATATGAAGATCTGACAGAGGGAGGAGAACTTTTAGCTGTTGATCACGAACTGGTACATCTGCTGAAAAAGGATGAAACAGCAGGTTACCCGTCTGTATATGTATATTTCAAAAAACGCCTGTTTGCTGTATCCCGGGCGGATCTGCTGGAAGAAGAAAGAGAGACATATGTAAAGAAAGAGGACTGGGACAGTGCAAAGGACATCAACGAAGTGTTGTGCGATATTGATTTCCTCTGCAAAAACACAGTAAATCGATCTTATCCGGACTTTTTTCAAATTGAATCAACAGACTATTGCAACAGCAAATGTATCATGTGCGAACATTATTTCACTCATAATAAACAAGCGGAGATCCTCAGTATGGAGACGCTGGAGCATATGAGAGATGCGATACAGCTAAGCAGACGTATTAATCTCAACGGGATGGGAGAGCCGTTCATCAGTAAACTGGTAAAACAGCAGATCGATCTGTATGTCGGATACGGGAATAAGATAGTTGCCAACACAAACCTGTCTGTGCTGGATGACGAACTGATAGAGCGGATAGGGAAAGATTTTGAGTGGCTTGCGATCTCTATTGACGGCGCAAGCAAAGAAACCTACGAATCCATTCGGATCGGCATGTCCTATGAAACACTGATCAGCAATCTGTACAAATTAAAAGAGAGAGTGCCCCATGTGAAGAAGATCATATCCATGGTCATGATGCGCCAGAACGTCTGCGAAATGCCGCAGATGGTGGAACTGGCTCATAAGGCGGGGGCGGACCAGGTGGTCTTTTTGAACCTGAATCCTAACCTGATCATCGGAAATGCCGGGGATGTCATGCTCCATTACCCTAAAGTGACCGAATATTATTCCGTGAAAGCACTGGAGAAGGGAGAAGAACTGGGAATCCATGTCGTAGTGGCAAATGCCGGGGGATTAAACCGTGCAATTACATTTGATGAAATTCAGGACGAACTTACTCAAATGAGAAGGATACCTATGTGGAAAACGAAAGAAGAAGAGCAGAAAATGCTGGAGACAGCCGAAATTGTGAATCGTTACATTGAGACACATGATCAGGAGCAAAATACAACGGTACCGACAGAGGTGAGATGTTCCGGAGTCTGCGACTGGCTGCTGAAAAACTGCTATACAAATCTGCACGGCGATATCTCCATGTGCTGCAGAAATTTAATATACCGCGCCGGAAACGTATCGAAGGAAGGGGAGTTCCTCTCTGTATGGAACGCTCCTTTGATGCAGAAAAGCAGAGAGATCTTCTATTCGGGCTATGTTCCGGAGGCGTGCCTGAAATGCGGCATGATCGAAGGAGGAGAGCTGAAATATCTGACAGTAGATATCAGCCCGGATTTTTATCAGGATACCAGGCTGAAAAAAAAGCAGAAACAGGAACTGAAAACACTGCTGGGAGAATAAAAATATGTTTGAGAAGGAAAAGCAGGAAAACAGGGATCAAATCCTGGAATTTGAAGAAGGAAAACAAATACCGGACAGGGACTGGGACGGGTCCGTTTCCTTTTATCCCAGATATCTTCAGATTGAACATACGACCCGCTGCAACGCAAAGTGCATTATGTGCAACCATCTGTATACCGGAAACAGAGGGGCGAAAGATATTGACCTGGATGTGCTCTATGCCCTGGAAGATATCCTGAAATACGCGGAAACCGTGATGCTGAACGGAGATGGAGAGCCTTTTCTCTATAGGGATATCGACAAGTCTCTTGCCCTTTTTGGAAAATATGAAGTAAAGGTTGGCATGAACACGAATTTTACAGTAGTTCCGGAGCAGCTGTGGAATGATATGGGACATGCATTTTCCTTTCTTAACATATCATGCGACGGGGCCGAAAAGGACTTGTATGAATCCATAAGAAAAGGGCTGTGTTTTGAGGATTTTAAGGCTAATCTTGAAAAGCTGAACAAGGTTGCCCCCCATTTGAAAAAGAATATGGACTGTGTGCTGATGCGCCAGAATATAGGAGATATGGAAAATCTGGTCCGTTTTGCGGCGGATTATGGATTTTCATCTGTTCGTTTTCACTCGCTGGGAATAAACCCCATCATAGGCAATGAAAAAGATGCGCCGGATCTCTATCCCCATTATCTGATGGAGCAGGCCCAAAAAGCGGCAAATGCAGCCAGGGAGCGGGGGATCAGGATACAGCTGCCCCGGGTTCAGTCTCCGGAAGGAGGAGACGCGGCGCAGGATTTGGAAAAAATACACGGCGAGGAAAAAGAGGCAGAAAAAAGGATCCAAAAAGCAGAAGCTTATCATGAGGTATTGTCCCGGCAGTATCTGGGCAGCTCCGTAAGGGAGGAAGATTTTACGCGGGAATTATTTGATTACGGCGATCTGTGCAGATGGGCAGTGGAACGGTGCTATATTGATCTTAACGGGAATCTGACGACATGCTGCTATGATGTGAGCCACCGCTATGGCAGTCTGAAAGAACAAACTTTTGAGGAAATATGGAACGGACCTTTTTATAAAAAGCTCCGCCTTAAGATGAGAGAAGGGAAGCTGCCGAAATGGTGCGGGGAGTGCCAGTGGCTGAAAAACCCGGAATTTTAAGGAAAGAAACGATATCAGGGACAAAGAAGGTAGAGGAAAATGACAATTTATGATTCGGTAAATGATATAAAAGAAATGCTATTCGGGGAAAAGGGAACCGGCTTTGATGAAGTGCGCTCTGCCATCCGAAAAGAAATAGAAGCGGAAAAGGTCAGTATGCCCCCACAGTATATGATGATGAAAATAACAAATTACTGCAATTCGGATTGCGTTTACTGCAATCATGCAAAAAGCAGGATCCAAAATGAAGTGAAGCAGGAAATTTCCCTGGAACGCCTGCAGTCCATCATTGGAGAGGCCATACAGATGGGCGTAAAGGCAATCAGCATAAGCGGTGGAGAACCGCTGGTGCGAAAAGATGTGGAGACGATTGTCAGACAGATCGCCGACAGCAATGTGGTTCCTGTCCTTCTGACAAACGGCTGCCTTTTAAAGGAGAGAGCCGAAAGCCTCTACGAAAGCGGACTGCGATATTTCATCATCTCCCTGGACTCCTTAGATGCAGAAGACTACCTTGCACAGCGGGGAGTAGATATCGGCCCTGTACTGGAGGGGATTGAAACAGTAAGAGGACTCATGCAGAAGGATGAAACTGTCAAGTTACATATTACACCGGTGATCACGGCCAAAAATATAGGGCAGATGCCGGAAATGGTCCGGTACTATTCAAAAAAAGGCGTTTCCCTGCAATTCAGCCCCTACCACAGATTTGTTTTTAATATGAGGGATGAACTGGCGGAATTTGACGCCAGGGAGGTTGACACCGTTATGGATCAACTGTTACAGATGAAGAAAGAGGGATATCTGATCGCCAATTCCATTACTTTTCTGCGGCACTTTAAAGCTTTTATGTGCGAGAATAAAATACTGCCTGACGGATACCGGTGTCTGGCAGGATATTCCACAGTCTATGTAGATACCTATGAAAATGTGCTTCCCTGCTGGAGCGGCGGATTCGGGCCGGTCGATAATCTTCAAAATCATACGTTGTCAGATATCTGGTACGGTGAGAAATACATGGAGCTGCGCAAAAAGATGGAAAAGTGTCAGTGCGCCGGCTGCTGGCTTCTGTGCACCGGGGAGCTTACAGTTCTTATTAATGGGGAAGAGTAGTTTTATAAGATTAAGAGGAAACAGGCAATATGCAGATAAAGAGAGAGGATCTTACGAAAGAATACAGTAATATATTTTTTCACTTTGATTTCAGCCAAAGGATGGAACTGGAATACGATCATAAAAGCTATGAACTGACTGATCACACACAGCTGCCGGAATTGATCGAACATTCTAAAGCAAAAGGAGATTATCAGATCAGTAAGATCGCAAATAATATTCTGGCTGTATATGAAACGGAACATCAGATGGAGACATACAGCCATACTCCGGTGATGATTCATATGGAACTTTCCAGCTTCTGCGACTGTGAATGTATGATGTGCAAACATTGCTATGAGAAAAACAGCGATGCACAATACCTGTCCCGCGATAAATTCCATGAACTTAAGCAGTATTTTGCAGCCTGCAGGATCGTTATGATCAACGGATATGGGGAACCCTTTATTCATCCGCAGATTTCAGAGATCATTTCCATTTTTGAAACATATCAGGTAAAGATTTTCACTACGACAAATCTGCAGCATCTTCCAATGGACAGCCTGCCTAAGATCAATAAAGTTTTTGCGAGAATGAACGTTTCCTGTGACGGGGCCTGTGCAGAAACGTACGAATCCATAAGAAGAGGAGCTTCTTTTGCCAAATTTATCAAAAATTTGACTATACTGCGTGAAAACTGTCCGGATGTGCAGCTTTTTATGTCAGTCGTGGCTATGAGACAAAATATTGAGGAAGCAGTCAGTCTCGTGCGCATGGCAAAAGAATTAGGATTTGAAGAAATAAGATTTGGGAGATTGGGGTCTAATCTTTTTCTGGGAAATGAAAAAGACGAGCTGATTTATTATCCTAATTTTGCCGGCAGGGAACTGGAGAGGGCGAAGCAGGAAGGGGAAAGGATCGGGATACGCGTAGTAACGCCTGTTATCATGCAGAACAATGTCATTGACTGTAAGAAGGCGGAGCGGGAAAGGGAACAGATCCATGAGGAGCCGTTTTATAAAGGCGATAAATATTATGAAGGATTGGCAGAAAAATATAAAGAATTAAAAGAGTCCCATTTGTTTGAACCTCATCTGTACTCTACGGAAGGAGCAATTTCCTGTGAAGGGCTCTGTCACTGGATCGGATTCGGGCTGTACGTAAACTCATCCGGCAAAGTGAGGCCATGCTCTGAAATTCCCTATAACAGAGGACAGGAAAAAAGAGAAGAAAGGATTGATCATAATTATGAGGAACTGAAAACATTTCGGAAGAAATTTATTTCAGGAGAAGTGCCTAGGGTATGTATGGACTGCGCGTTCATTATGAGCGATGAGATCGGCTGCCTGAAGGTAAATCTTCGGGAGTATAAAAATTATTTTCTGGAAAAGGCGGGGGCGGGAAGAGAAGAATGAACTTTTTATTAGAAACAGGCAGTACCGGTTCTGTGAGATTTCTGTATACAGAAGGGGAAGAGATTACAGACCGTGACGGGAAGCAGGTGTATGTATATGGAAATAAAGAGATGTTTACCGCTGTTGAAAATCCGGAAGGGCCGGGTTCCTGCCGGGTCATTCGGAGCACAATGGGAGGAAATAAGACTGTCTTTTATCTGAAACATAACGGCAGGTATTATATTTTCACTTCACTGAAACTGCTGTCTGCCATTTCTTATCAATGCCGTTTCCAGGATGATCCGGAACTGATCAGTGAATTTATATACAACGGATTTATCCGGACAAAGGACACGCTGGTACGTGATGTTTATAAGCTGCTTCCGGAAGAATACCTGGAAATAGAAGCAGGAGAGCTTAACATACATCGACTGGAAAGGACAAAAGCGAACAGGCAGAAGGTCAGCCTGGATCAGATGTATGAAAGAGAAAGAGCAATCATCAATTCCTATATCGATCTGGCGTTGTCAAAAAAGGGGCAGGTCAATCTGGCAATCTCGGGAGGATTTGATTCCAATCTCATCCTGCATTTTCTGAAGGAAAGAGGGATACCATCATGTGGATTTTCCGTCGGTGCGGCCCGGGGATTGGACGAGACAGGTGTGGCGGCAAACTTGTGTGCTCATGCCGGGAATGTCAGCCTTCGGAAAGGAAGCGTGGGGCCTAAGATACGGGAGCACCTGGAAGAAATTGTTGAGACGCTGGAGGGGAATCTTTATGAACGGGGGATTTTCCTTCAATATGCGCTGGCAAAGCTTCTGAAAGAGGAGCATGTCCGATATATTTTGCTGGGCGAAGGAGCGGATCAGGTATTTAACCGGAATTTTTATGACCGTAAGGCACCCCCATATCTGACAAATTACAATGATAATCCATATGAACTGGGCTCCATGGTCGTGCTGAAAAAAAGTGTGCTGATGCTGGAGGCATTTGGGATTACAGGGCTATATCCATTTATCAGCAGAAAAATGCAGGATCTTGGGGCTGAAATAATGGAGGAAAACGGCGTTTCCAAAATAAGACAGAAGGAAATGTGCCGAAAATACTTTGATGATGAGACAAACAGCCTTGTAGGCAAGAATCCCGGCAGCACTTCCCTGTGCGCATTGTTCCGGGATCCTGAAGACGAGGAGGCGTTTATTGCCAAAGTAAAGGAAACAAACGAGTTTTATGATCCTTCCTTCCGGATCTCTTATAAATACGGGCCGGGGGAGTCAGAGTTAGACTATTATTTATGCCTGGAGTATCTTAGGATATTTAAGAAGATATTTTGCAGCGGATAAAAGAGGTGTGCAATATGAAGAGAGTAGAGTGTGAAATACTTGCACCGGCGGGAAGGGCGGCAGATATAGCTCCTTTACTGGAAAACGGTGCGGATGCTGTTTATGTCGGGCTTGCCGGGTACAGTGCAAGACCGGAATCGTCAGATTTTTCAGCAGAAGAGATATGGGAAGCGCTGCCGGCAGTTCATGGGGAGGGAAAAAAACTGTTTGCGGCGATAAATGCAAATGTTCCCGGAGAGAAAATAGAAGAGCTATGCGCTCTGATAGAAGAGCTGGATGAAAAGGGGATTGACGCCCTGATCCTGTCAGATTACGGGCTGATGAACCGCGTTTCCAAAGTAGTCAGACATGCTCAGCTTCATGCAAGCACACTCACGGGGGTCTATAATCACGAAGACGTCCGCATGCTGCAGGAAATGGGAGTAAGCCGCATTATTTTGTCTTCCGATTTATTTGTAGACGAGATTGTGGATCTGACGGACAAAGTTCCGGATATGGATTATGAGATCGTGGCCGATGGCGGGATCTGTTTCAATTCCAACCGCCAGTGCCTGCTTCCTCATTTCGGGCAAAAGGAAGGATACAGTGTGTACTGTCAGAAAGAATATGAACTTTTGAAAGACGGGACATTCCTTGGGCCTGCAAAACGGATCGGAAATCCCCCGGGGAAAATACACCGCACAATGGGGATTTACCTTGGAATGGGCATACGCTCCTTTAAAGTGGAAGGAAGAACAAACCATCTGGACTACATTCTGCAGAGAGTGAAGGATATGGCGGAAAGCAAGAAGTTTTATCTGGAGCATTTGTCTGAAATCCCGGGGATGATGCATTATATAAGACGAAGCAACTGGTATGAGGTGTGAAAATGAGGGAATATTTTGCAGGCCGAGAGACCTATGATCTTGGGAGAATAGAAGAACTGATTGAAAAAAGCGAAGTAAAGGGGATCATTTTAGGAGATCTGTTTTGTCAGAAACGTATGTTTCAAAATGGAATTGCGGATCTGATCCTTTTGATGGACCGTGTTCTTGCCTCTAAGAAGGAGGCGGTTTACCAGGCGCCGTTGTATGTTACCGGGAGAAACTTAGAAGAAGTAACAGCCATCCTACGCCTGATGGACGGATATAAAAAGGAATCCTGTGTGATCGTCCAGGACTTCGGGACTGCCAGGATGGCTGCCGGATCGTATAAGAATATACGCCTTATCTGGGGACAGATGGGGAGAGTGCGGGAGCGGAGGTACTCAGATGAGTTTCTTCAGTTCCTGAAGGAAAGAGGATTTACCGGCATGGAGACAGGGGATCAGGAACTTGCGGGCAGGCTGTATTCATTTGGGCTTGTACCGTTTTTTGACAACGCACTCCTTCAATACCAGACGCTGGGAAGGATCTGTTATCTGGAATACGAGACAGGGCGGTGCGAGCCGGAGCTGTGCCGCCAGGGATGTTACAGCTTAAGGGCCGGGGGAGAAGAATATGAGATGACGATAGACGGATATATGCTTGGGAAAAAGTACCGGATGATACCGGAAAACATACTGGAAACTGTTCATAAGAAATATGGGGCTGAATTGATTTTCAGGAAAAAATAAAAAGGAAACCGGAGAGAAAAAAGATGAAGAGAATATTAGTAACAGGCGGAGCCGGATTTATAGGCTCTCATTTGTGCCGGAGGCTGCTGGACGCCGGAAATAAAGTAATCTGTATTGACAATATGTTTACGGGAACGTATGACAATATAGGAGAGTTGTATTCCAATCCTGATTTTGAGTTTGTGAATGCAGATATTATCCATCCGATGCATCTTGATATTGATGAAATCTATAATCTGGCCTGTCCTGCAAGTCCGGTTCAATATCAGTACGATCCGATCATGACGACCAAGATCAGTTTTCTGGGAGCGCTTAATGTACTTGAAATGGCCAGAAAAATGAATGCGAAAGTCCTGCAGGCAAGTACAAGCGAAATTTATGGAGATCCTCTGATTCATCCGCAGAAGGAAGGCTACAGAGGCAATGTAAATACCACCGGGCCAAGGGCGTGTTATGACGAGGGAAAGAGGGTGGCGGAAACTCTGTTTTCCGATTATCGGAGATTATATGGAACGGACACGAAGATCATAAGGATATTTAACACATACGGACCGCATATGCTGGAAAACGACGGGCGGGTCGTCTCCAACTTTATCATGCAGGCCATACACAACAAGGATATCACCATATATGGAAGCGGAACTCAGACGAGAAGTTTCTGCTATGTGGACGACCTGGTGACCGGCATGATCGCGGTCATGGAGAAAAAGAATTTTCCGGGGCCGGTCAATCTGGGGAATCCCCATGAGATGACCATCCTGGAGCTGGCAGATATGATCATAAGAAAGACCGGTTCCAGCTCCAGGATCGTGCATCAGCCGCTTCCGGAGGATGACCCTGTGAAAAGACGGCCGGATATTTCCTATGCGAAAAGAGAACTGGGCTGGGAACCGACTGTTGATATCGAGCAGGGGATCGAGAGGACGATCGCCTATTTTAAAAAGAAATATTAGCCGGGCAGATATATGTAACAGAGAGGACTTGATTTTTTGATATGAAAAAACTGAAATTTAGAGAAACTGTTTTTGTAGCCAGCATGTTATTTGGCATGTTTTTTGGAGCAGGAAATCTGATCTTCCCCGTATCTATGGGGCAGATGGCGGGGAGACATGTGTGGCAGGCGGCAGCAGGCTTCCTTATTACGGGAGTGGGGCTGCCGCTTCTCGGCGTGGCGGCGCTTGGGATCAGCCGCAAAAGCGGACTTTTGGGACTTGGAACCCAGGTGGGCAGGAAATATGGGATTTTGTTTACCTGTGCCCTTTACCTGACGATCGGTCCTTTTTTTGCCATACCAAGATGCGCTACGGTATCTTATACAGTAGGAATAGAGGGACTGATCTCCGGAGAGGGAGGCAAGCTGTTTTTAGCCGTGTTTTCCCTTGCCTTTTTTGCAGTGGTATTGTTTTTCTCTCTGCGGCCGGGCGAGATCATGACATGGATCGGAAAAGTGATGAATCCTTTGTTCCTCGCTTTTCTTGCTGTCCTTGTCATAAGGGCGCTCAGCAGCCCTCTGGGAAAAGTAGGTGAGATAGAACCTACAGGCGCTTATGCGGAAGGGGCGTTTTTTACAGGTCTTCTGGAAGGATATAATACAATGGATGCCCTGGCAGGGCTGGCTTTTGGTATCGTGGTGGTTGATGTGATCAGAAGGCTTGGCGTAAAGGAACCGGAAGAAGTGGCGGGAAGTACTGTCCGCGCCGGATTGTTCAGCGCTATTTTGATGGCAGTCATCTATCTGCTGGTGGCTGTGATGGGCGCCCAGAGTGCAGGCGGCCTGGAAGTGAGCAGTAACGGGGGAGAAGCATTGTCGCAGATTGCAGAATATTATTTCGGAAGAGCCGGAGCGTTGATTCTGGCTGTCATCGTGACAATGGCCTGCCTGAAAACGGCAATAGGACTCATCACAAGCTGCGGAGAAGCATTTGTGCAGATTTTTCCGAAGGGACCTTCCTATCATAAGTGGGCAGTTATGTTCTGCATTCTTTCGTTTTTGATCGCAAATCTGGGATTGGATGCGATCATTGCATATTCCCAGCCGGTGCTTATGTTTCTTTACCCTCTTGCAGTTGTGCTGATTATTTTGACGCTGTTTGGAAAATATTTCGCAAATGACAGGACGGTATTCCAGTGGGGCATTGGTTTTACGGCAGTATCAGCGCTGGCGGACGGACTTCGAGCATTGCCGGAAGGCACCAGAGCTTTACTGCACATAGATGTAGTGACAGATCTGGCAGGGAGAATACTGCCCCTGTCTGACAAGGGATTCGGCTGGCTGTGTCCGGCTGTTGCAGGAATTGTGATCGGAGTGATCAGATACCGCATGAAAAGGAAGAGGGAGACAGAATAAATGAACGATATCTGTATGAGATTTGAATTTAGAGAGATCCGGCAGGACGAAGCAGAGTATGCCGCGCAGATAGAAGAGATCTGCTTTCCGCCTAACGAGGCGTGTTCCAGGAAAATGATGCTTGAGAGGGTTAAGACGGCGCCGGAATTGTTTCTGGTAGCAGTAGAGAAGCACACAGGGGAAATCGCCGGATTTTTAAATGGCCTCTCTACGGATGAGGAGAAATTCCGGGACGAATTTTTTACGGACGCCGGTCTTTATGATCCGAAAGGGAAAAATGTGCTGCTGCTGGGGCTTGATGTCCTTCCAGGGTACCGGAGGCAAGGACTTGCAAGAGAGATTGTGAGCCAGTATATCTGCCGGGAGAAGGCCAGAGGAAGAGAGAAGCTTTTGCTCACCTGCCTTGAGGCTAAGGTGGAAATGTATAAAAAATTCGGGTTTCATGATGAAGGGATTTCTGATTCCTCCTGGGGAGGAGAACAGTGGCATGAAATGACCTGTTCTCTGCAGTAAGGGCAGTATCCCAAGGCACAGGAGAGTGGTTGAATGGCGGAAGTGTATTGACTCTTGAATGGTATGGATTTATAATACCATTAAGAAACGGTATGATAGACAAAAGGAAGAAGGAGAAGAGGCTATGAAATTGACATTGGAAGGGTTAAAAGACCGTCAGTCGTGGGAGAAGGCAGGAATTACCTTGCCGTCCTATGACGCTGCAGCAGTTGCCGAGGCGACCAGACGAGATCCGGTATGGGTACATATGGGAATCGGAAATATTTTCCGTATTTTTATCGGAGGAATTGCAGACCAACTGCTTGAGGAAGGCCTGATGGACCGGGGGATCACATGCGTTGAAACATTTGACTATGATGTGGTGGATAAGATTTACGATCTGTTTGACAATCTGGCTTTGAGTGTGACGCTTCACGGCGATGGAACAACAGACCGCAAAGTGCTGGGTTCTCTCACAGAAGCCATCAAAGCACAGTCTTCTGATGAGAAACAATGGGAGAGAATGAAAGAAATTTTCCAAAATCCCGGACTTCAGCTTGTGTCTTTTACCATTACGGAAAAAGGATATGCGCTGAGAAATGCAGAGGGAGCTTATTTTAGTTTTGTAGAATCGGACATTGAGAACGGACCGGACAAGGCGGTGAGCGCTATGGCAGTTGTAACAGCGATGCTTCTGGAACGATATAAAAGTGGAAAAGCACCTCTGGCCCTTGTTTCCATGGATAACTGCTCCAAGAATGGATCCCGGCTTCGCGGCTCTGTTCTGGAAATGGCGGAAGAATGGAAAAAGAGAGGATTTGTAGAGGAAGATTTTATTGCATATGTCAGTGATGAAACAAAAGTCTCCTTCCCGTGGACGATGATCGATAAGATTACGCCGCGCCCCAGCGAAAAAATTGCAGAGGAGCTGGAGGAGGCCGGTGTGGAAAACATGCAGCCGGTCATCACATCGAAAAAGACCTATATTGCTCCGTTCATTAATGCAGAAGGACCGCAGTACCTTGTTGTGGAGGACAGCTTTCCTAACGGACGTCCGGCGCTGGAGAAGGCCGGAGTATATGTGACAGACCGCGATACAGTGAATAAATCGGAACGAATGAAAGTAACAGTGTGTCTGAATCCGATCCATACGGCGCTTGGACCATACGGATGTATGCTGGGATATGAACTCTTTGCCGATGAAATGAAAGATCCGGATATGCTGGAGCTGGCAAGACAGGTGGGCTATGTAGAGGGGATGGCAGTTGTTCCTGATCCTGTGATCCTGTCTCCGAAAGCTTTCCTTGATGAATTGATGGAAGAAAGATTCCCCAATCCGTATCTGGGAGATACCACGCAGAGACTGGCGGTAGATGTTTCACAGGGGATCGGTATCCGTTTCGGTGAAACGATCAAATCTTATATGGAGAAGTACGGGGATGCGAAAATGCTGAAAGCCATTCCGGTAGCCATTGCCGGATGGGTGAGATATCTGCTGGCTCTGGACGACGAAGGCAAATCGATCGAGCTGGCTCCGGATCCGATGGTACCGGAACTTAGAGAGCAGATGTCCACCATCGTATATGGTGAGCCGGAAAGCCTGAAAGATCAGCTGAAAGGAATCTTATCCAATGAAGTGATCTTCGGCGTGAATCTGTATGAGGCGGGAATCGGCGAGAAGATCGAGCAGATCATCCGGGAGGAGATCGCCGGACCGGGATCCATCAGAAAAACGGTGCAGAAATATTTGGCGTAACTTAAACCGGGCACGGGGGTTTTTGAAAAACCCCCGTTTTCTTTTGACAGCTTCCCGGTTATCAGGTATAGTGAAATTATATACAATTCAGGGGTAAATTGAAAAATAAGTGAGGAAAGGTGAAATGAAAAAGAAAAAAATATTCCGGGCACTGCCACTAATGATGGCAGGGATATTGTGTGCGTCAACCGCGTTACCGGTCTCAGCGGATGAAGGAGAGGACGCCGTCAGACTTTTTAGGGAGGACAATGATTTCGGACGGGCGCCTCTAAGTGAAGAGCAGGAAAGGATGTTTCAATATCCGGAGCTTCCGGCAGTGAGTACGAATGCGCTCTTTCCGGAGAAATTTGATCTTCGGGAAGAGGGGGATGTTACGCCGGTCAGGGATCAGGGAATCTGGAATACCTGCTGGACATTCGGCATCCTGTCGGCAGCGGAGGGAAATCTTCTCCGGGAATATGATATAGAAACGGATCTGTCCGAGCATCATCTGGCATGGTTCACCTGGCAGCCGGAAACTTCCGGTTCCCAGGCGGGTGAGGGCATCAGCGTGACAGGTCATCCTCTGATGTACGGAGGGCATATGTATTATTCGACAGCAACGCTGTCTGCATGGAAAGGAGCGGCGCTGGAGGAAGATATCCCCTATACGGACAGTGATGGAGAAGCCTATAATCCTGATGGGGATTGGTCTGTGGATGAGAGCAGGCGGTATGATTCGTCTTATCAGTTGAGAAATATAAATTTCCTTCCGAATCCGACGGTGATAACAGACACCGGGGAATATCTCTACCGCCCGCAGGCGACAGAGATCATAAAAAGCGCTTTGATGGAGACCGGAGTATTGGATGCAGGATACTATATGGACGGAAGCCGTCCTGAATATGCAACGGAAGATTATTTTAATTATGATACGGGAGCGCAATACGCAGATCAGCATAAAGAAGCAAATCATGAGGTCAGCATTGTAGGATGGGATGATACGTATCCGGCTGAGAATTTCAAGATCCGGCCGGAAGGCGACGGCGCCTGGATCGTAAAAAATTCCTGGGGAACCGGGTGGGGAAGCGGAGTTGGCGGCAATTGGGGCGGAGAGGGCTATTTTTATATGTCCTATTATGACAGAAGCCTCTGTGATGTCAATCAGGTCAGTGTTGTGCCGGAAGAGCAGGGGAATGATCATAATTATCAGTATGATTACCTGGGGACTGCCAGTTGGTGGAATTTTTATAACGACGACGGTTCCCTGCGCCGGGAGGCAAATATATTTGAGGTGCAGGGCAATGAACAGATAAGCGCTGTTTCAGCGGCAACAAATGAGGCGAATATGACGGTGACAGTGGATATCTATAAGCTGGGACCGGAGGCGGACAGTCCGGAAGACGGACAGAAGGCTGCCAGCCAGGAAGTGTTTTTCCCGTATACAGGCTATCATGTGATCGAACTGGAAGAACCGGTAATGTTAAGGGCCGGAGAGAAATTTGCAGTTGTTCTGACAAAAACAGGTACAGATGGACTTACGTGGACAAGTGTGGAAGCTGGATATGAATATAGTGTAGCAGGCATGACGTACACGTCAAAGATAAATGAAGGTGAAAGTTATATTTTCTTAAATGGGAAATGGGAGGATATGATCACGGCCAAAGAGTCCATGGAAAAAGACATAGAGGAATCTTTTGGGCAGCAGGTAGAGGTGGGAAATGTTCTGATCAAGGCCTTTACGGATGAAATCCCGGCAGCGGAACTGACTTCCTTAAAGATAGAAGGATTTGATGCCAACGGACAGCCGGCAGGCGAAGGACTGGAAGTGGGTCCGTCGGAAACACAGATCACCATTCCGGCGGACATGGAGTATGTTTCTTTTGAGGCGGCTGTGCAGCCGGATGGCGGAACAGCGGAAATAAAAGTGGGCGACAGAGTGATACAGCCCGGAGAAAAAATTTCCCGGATGGAACTGAAAGGGGCAGAAATAACAGTTACCACTGCAGTTCCGGGAGGGATCGGAAACACTTATATTTTTACAGTTGACGTATCCGACACAGCTCCGTCCGGAGGAGACGGGGAAGAAGGAGAGGACAATGGACAGGTTTCCGGCAGCCCCAATGGAGAGAATACGCCGTCTCAAAATACAAAGACGGTGCAGCATGTAAAGACTGCACCAAAGACCGGGGACAGTCAGGGAATGATGACTGCGGTATATGCAGCAGGGCTGCTCATCAGCGCCTTTGCAGCAGCGGCAGCAATACGCAGAAAAAGGAGATAGCAATGAAACGTTTATTGATTTTGGGAGCCGGCGGTTTCGGCCATATGATACAGGAAACAGCTCTTATGCTGGGATATGAAGAGGCGGTATTTTTAGACGACGCCGTAAGAGATAAGGATGTTGTGGGGAAATGCTGCGATTACGAGAGCTTTCTGGGGAAATACGACATGGCGGTAGCGGCTCTTGGAGATAACAATATGCGTCTTTACTGGACAGAAAAGCTGATGGAGGCCGGATATGAAGTTCCGGCTGTGATCCATCCGTCTGCCGTAGTAAGCCCCAGCGCCGTGATCGGAAAAGGAAGCTTTATTATGCAGAGAGCCGTTGTGAATACCCATACCGTGATCGAGCACGGCGTGCTGGTAAACAGCGGAGCTGTGATCGACCATGATTCCTATGTGGGATGCGGGGCGCACATCGGCCTTGGCAGCGTGGTAAAGGCAAACTGTACGATCGGTTCCAGAGAGAAGGTGGAAGCCGGGGAAGTGATCTTTTCTACAAGAAGAAAGATTGACGGCGTAGATGACCGGAATCTGGAGGATGCAGTCTATGCCTTTGGTTTCGGAAACAGATGCAGCTACGTAAAACCGTTTGGCGCCGGGCATATCAATGAGACATATGCAGTATATATGCCGGGGGAAGATGGAGATGAGCTTTCCTATGTCCTTCAAAGGATCAACAGCAATGTATTCAAGGATCCCCAGGGCGTGATGGAAAATATTTTCGGCGTGACAGAATATTTGAGAAATGTGATACGCCAGGAGGGAGGAGATCCGGACCGGGAAACTTTATCCTACATTAAGACAAAAAGCGGATGCAATTATTTTGAGGACAGTACAGGACAGCCATGGCGGTGCTATAACTTCATCCCGGATTCCGAATGCTATCAGCTGGTGGAGGAACCGGAGCAGTTCTATCAGTCCGGCAGCAGCTTCGGACATTTTCTGAAACAGCTTGGAAATTACCCTGCCGACCGGTTGAATGAGACGATCCCGGATTTCCACAATACAGTGAAACGGTTCCGGGCTTTTGAGACAGCTCTTCAAAGAGATCTGAAAGACAGAGCGGCTTCCTGCCGGCCGGAGATCCGGTTTATTCTGGAAAGGGAGAAGGACTGTGAGGTTCTGGTAAAGAAACAGGAAGAAGGCGTTCTTCCGCTTCGTGTGACCCACAATGACACAAAGCTTAACAATATTTTGTTTGACAGCAAGACAGGAAGGGGATTGTGTATTATCGATCTTGATACCATCATGCCGGGACTTGCGGCAAATGATTTCGGGGATTCCATCCGCTTTGGGGCAGCCACGGCAGAAGAAGATGAGAAGAACCTGGATCTGGTACATTTTGACCTGGAGCTTTACGAACTGTATGTCAAAGGGTATCTGAAAGAGACAAGAGATGTTCTTACAGAGGAGGAGATCAGAAGCCTTCCCTGGGGGGCAAGATTGATGACATTGGAATGCGGCATCCGTTTTCTGACGGATTACCTGCAGGGAGATACTTATTTTAAAACCGATTACCCGGAACATAATCTGGTGAGGGCAAGAACACAGTTCCGGCTGGTAGATGAAATGGAACAGCACTTTGACGAGATGGAAAAGATCATACAAAAATATGCAGCAGGAGAGTAAGAATGAATCATATAGAAAGAAGAAATGCACAGCTTCCTTATATTTCCGATGATTCAGTCATGGAGGAACAGAAAGTATGCAGAAGAATCCTTCAGAAACTGAATTTTGCAGATCGGTCAGATTTTGATACGCTGGCAGAGATTGTAAAAGAGCTGCTGGGAAAATCCGAGAATGCGTTTATTAATCCGCCCTTTTACTGTGATTATGGGAAAAACATAGAAGTAGGGAAAAATTTCTTTGCCAATTACAACTGTACCATCATTGATGTGGCAAAGGTGAAGATTGGAGATAACTGTCAGTTCGCACCTAATGTTTCCATATATACTGCAGGACATCCACTGCATCCCGTGGCGAGAAATTCCTTATATGAATATGGAATTGAGGTGACTGTGGGAGATAATGTGTGGATCGGCGGAAATACTGTGATCATGCCGGGAGTGCATATAGGGAGCAATACCGTGATCGGTGCGGGAAGCGTGGTGACGAAAGATATTCCCGACTGGGTCGTGGCGGCAGGAAATCCCTGCAGAGTCATACGGGAGATTACAGAAGAAGCTTTTGAATATTATTACAAGGACAGAAAGTTTGATGAGGCGGCTATGGAAGAAATCCGCCGCTATCGGGAGGAGACAGAAGCCTGCCGTCACTATGAGAAATAGTGGCGGCTTATTTTTTTACGGTGGTATTTCTGATTTATTGCTTGACATCTGAAAATCGCGGGCGTATAATTCAACACATAAAGGCTTCAACGCGGTAAAGTTTAAAACTTTGGCGCAAGAAAGTGAAAAGAGAGGTAAGAGACTATGAAAAGGAAAAAGGCAGCAGCAATACTTATGGTTATGGCAATGACAGCATCTCTGGCAGCCTGCGGAAGCGATTCTTCTTCTGGCAGTACATCATCGGACAGCCAAAGTGCGGATTCAGGGAGCGATGAAACATATACGATCGGTATCTGTCAGCAGATGGAACATGACGCTCTGGATCAGGCAACCTTAGGATTCCAGGATGCATGTAAGGAAAAATTCGGAGAAGACAAGGTGGAATTTGATGTGCAGAATGCCCAGGGTGAGCAGGCTATGTGCAGTACCATTGTAAATGGTTTTGTCTCTTCTGATGTGGATCTGATTCTTGCAAATGCAACATTGCCGCTTCAGACGGCGGCGCAGGCAACCAGTGACATTCCGATCCTGGGAACTTCTGTTACTGACTATGCAACAGCATTGGGAATTGAAGATTGGACGGGAGCGACAGGAGTTAATATTTCCGGTACCTGTGACCTGGCTCCGATCAGTGAACAGGAAGATATGCTGACAGAGCTTTTCCCGGATGCAAAGACAGTGGGAATTTTATACTGTTCCGCTGAATCTAATTCCAAATATCAGGCAGAGCTTTTTGAGAAGGAGCTGGAGGCAGACGGGATAGAATACAAAGAATATACAGCGGCGGACTCTAATGAGATCCAGTCTGTGACACAGAGTGCGGCAGAGGAATGTGATGTTATTTATGTGCCGACAGATAATACAATGGCGGCAAATACTCAGATTATCAATAATATCTGCCTGCCCGCAAAAGTTCCGGTCATTGCCGGAGAACAGGGAATCTGTTCCGGATGCGGTGTGGCAACCCTGTCCATCAGCTACTATGATATCGGATACAGAGCCGGTGAAATGGCATATGAGATTCTTGCAGAGGGTGCAGATATTACTGCAATGGAAATTGAATCTGCTCCGGAAGTAACAAAGATGTATAATGCGCAGATCTGTGAAGAACTGGGCGTTGCCGTTCCGGATGACTATGAGGCCATCGAGACAGAATAGGATGGCGGAGCAGTCAGAAATGGCAGAATAAAAATGACGGACGAAAAGAGAGGTAAAAGACAATGATACTGGATTATTTTCTTTCCCTGGATCCCATGGCGTTTTTTCGGGCGATGCCAGGGACGGCAGCACAGGGGATCATATGGGGAATTATGGCGCTTGGCGTATATATTACATTCCGCATTCTGGATTTTCCGGATCTTACGGTAGATGGTTCTCTGGCTACAGGCGCCGCTGTAGCGGTCATGCTCATACAGGGAGGAATGCATCCGGCTGCAGCATTGCTCTTTTCTGTCCTGGCGGGAATGGCAGCCGGGCTTGCAACAGGAGTTTTGCACACGGTTCTTGGGATTCCCGGCATCCTCGCCAGCATTTTGACCCAGGTATCCCTGTATTCGGTGAATCTTGGCATTATGGGAAAATCCAATCAGGGGATCGGCCTGACACAGCAGAATCTTGTAGCCTCTTCCCGGTATGTGACAGGAGAGGACAGTTGGATTTTCTTCGTAAAACTTATTGTAGGCTGCCTTGTACTGGTGGCAGTGATCTATTGGCTCTTTGGCACGGAAATGGGCGCTTCCATCCGGGCTACGGGATGTAATCCACAGATGGCGAGGGCTCAGGGGATCAATACGAATTTTATGAAGGTGCTGGCTTTGATGATCTCCAACGGGCTGGTAGGACTCTGCGGCGGTATACTGGCTCAATATCAGGGGGCGGCAGATGTCAACATGGGTCGTGGAGCGATTGTCATAGGCCTTGCAGCTGTTATTATCAGTGAGGTTATTTTCGGAAAACTGTGTGCGGGCAAAAAGATTGCCTTTGCCTATACTCTGACAGCGGTTTTTGTAGGTGCGATCCTGTATTACGTGGCATATGCACTTGTATTGTGGCTGAAGATGCCTTCGGATTATATGAAGCTTTTCTCCGCTTTGGTGGTGGCCGCATTCCTGGCAGTACCATATCTGAAAGAAAAACGCTCAGTGAAGAGGAGGGCTTAAAACTATGGGATACATGCTGGAGATCAAAGAAATTTATAAGACATTTAATAAAGGGACAATAAATGAAAAAGCGGCGCTCACAGGAACAAGCCTGAATCTGAATCCCGGAGATTTTGTGACGATCATCGGAGGAAATGGAGCCGGCAAGTCTACTATGCTCAATGCGATAGCGGGTGTGTGGAATGTGGACTCCGGAAATATTATTGTAGATGGTACGGACATTACACGGCTTCCGGAGCATAAAAGAGCGGTGTATCTTGGAAGAGTATTTCAGGATCCGATGACGGGGACTGCCGCTACGATGTCCATTGAAGAAAATATGGCTATTGCGGCTCGCCGGGGAGCAAGAAGGGGGCTGCGATGGGGAATCTCAAGAAAAGAAAGGGAAAACTATAAAGAGCAGTTGAAAGAACTGGATCTTGGACTGGAAGAGAGACTTAGCACCAAAGTGGGACTTCTCTCGGGCGGCCAGAGGCAGGCGGTAACTCTTTTAATGGCAGCTATGAAAAAGCCGAAGCTGCTTCTTCTTGATGAACATACCGCAGCGCTGGATCCGAAGACAGCAGCCAAGGTGCTGGACATTTCCGATAAAATAATAGAAGAACATCAGTTGACGGCGCTTATGGTGACCCATAACATGAAGGACGCCATTGCGCATGGCAACCGTCTGATCATGATGCATGAGGGACGGATTATATATGATGTGTCCGGAGAGGAGAAAAGGAATCTTCACGTATCGGATCTTCTGGCAAAATTTGAGGAAGTGAGCGGCGATGAGTTTGCCAATGACAGGATGATGCTGTCTTAAGGAAACTCTTTCACATTTTTATAAAAATTTGTTATACTGTACCTACAGTGTTACTATTCACAGCAGAAGGAGTACATTATGACAAATCTGTCCGGTAAAAAGCGTCAGCAGATGCTGGAATTTTTAGAAAAAATCAAAGAGGGACTTTCGGATGAGACTTCACTGTCTACTGTTCGCGATATTGAAGAAGAACTGACGACAAGGAAGTACGGACTGGTCTGGGAAAAGCATGAGGAGCGGATCGACCAGGAAATGCAGACGAAAGTTCCTGTTTTTACTGAGATTAAAGAGCGAAGGATCAGTATGGCCGGGCAGGAGGACGGATACCATTACCTTTTGGAGGGAGATAATCTGCACAGCCTAAGGCTCCTTGGAGAAACATGCAGGAAAAAAGTGGACTGCATTTATATTGATCCGCCCTACAATACAGGAAACAAAGATTTCATTTATGATGACGCTATTGTGGATGAAAAGGATGGTTTCCGGCACAGTAAGTGGCTTTCTTTTATGTCAGAAAGACTGGAAGCGGCAAAAGAACTGCTCGCCGAAAATGGTGTAATCTTTATCAGCATCGATGACAACGAAGTATATGCTCTGAAACTGCTCTGCGACGAGATCATGGGAGAGCAGAATTTTGTTACAAATATTATATGGCAGAAAAAAACAGGTGCGTCTGATGCAAGAGGGATTGCCACCATTACAGAATATATCCTGGTCTATGTAAAGGATATCCGGAGGGCAGACCAGATTTTCGATAAAAATTACCAGGCCTATGACAGGAAGCGTTACCGCTTTACAGATGAATACGAGGAGGAGAGAGGGCCTTTTTACTATGACTCACTGGATCGGGGAAGCGTAAGATACAGCGACGCTTTGAATTATGCCATCGAAGCTCCCGACGGCACACCTGTTTATCCCAACGGGCGTACAGAGTTCGTGCGGGATGGGTGGACGTGGAAATGGAGCAGGGAGAAAGTGAAATGGGCCAGGGAAAACGGATTTCTGGAAATTATGCCTTCTTCAAGAAAGGAAAACGGCTGGGCAGTCCGCTATAAAATTTATCTCAACGTGGATAATGAAGGAAATCCCGTGGAGAAATGCGCGCCCTACAAAAATGTGATCCAGACTGTGCTCAACGCAAATGCCGCAGCGGATATCAAGCGTATTTTTCAGGGGGAAACGGTATTTAAATATTCCAAACCGGTAGAACTGATAAAAATACTTTTGCGGTATCTGAAAAAGAAGGATGCCCTTGTACTGGATTTCTTTGCAGGAAGCGGAACTACAGGACAGGCAGTTCTGGAACAGAACCGCCAGGATGGCGGAAAGCGCCATTTCATTTTGTGTACGAACAATGAAAATCACATCTGTGAAGAGATTACTTATATAAGATTAAAGAGAGTGATAGAAGGATACAGGATGAAGGATGGCGGGAAGGTAGAAGGAATTCCCGCCAATCTGAAATATTTCCGTACAGATTTTGAAGAAAAATGATAAATGAGGAGAAGGATCAGTCTCCCGGGCTGCAGTCAATAAAAGACTCTATCAGAGAATGTAAAGAGGGAAGGTTTTCCTCTTCTGCAGAGACAGGCAGGGGAGAGAAAAAGCGGGAGCAGGTAAGATAGTCGCCATGTACCCCGCGATGTCCTTCTGCCTGAAGACGGCGAAGGCGCTCTGCCTCCGTCTCATTTATACCCCGGATATCCCAGAAAGACACCTGTCCTGTTTCTGTGACAGGGTTTCCCTCATGCTGGAGAAGCCAGAAACAGGCTTTCAGACTGCGGGCAAAGGCAAGCTGATTCCGGTAATTGTTTTCATCGTCAATATAGGGACGCCACTTGGGGATGGGCGGATTGGAAGAACGTTTGATCTCGATCAGGGAACAGTTTGTTCCGCTTTTGTCAAAGAGGATTCCATCACAGTCCTGCTTGCGGATATGGGCGGATAAAAAGCAGCGGCTCCAGTAATGAAAATAATCGTGAATGCTTTTATTTTTTTCCTTTCCGGTGCCCTGATCCTGGAAATTTACATCCAGAATAGAATAAATCTCGTTCTTCAGCTCTTTGCCCGTCAAAAATTTTGTTTTGGATTCTTTCAAATTCCAAACATAAAAACGAACATCTTCCAAAGGATATGCTTCCAGCGTCTTTTCCCATTGATCATCACTGTATGCAGGAAGTGTCGGATATGCGATAAAAATGCAGGGAAGGTCCGCGCGGTATGAAAGCAGCCGGAAGATCCTGAAAAAGGCGGCAAAAGGAGAGTTCCCGTCAAAATCGGAATAACTTTGATTCAGAGTGTCGGTGATCATTCCTTTTGTAAGATTCGGATTAGGAGAGAGGGGATCATAATCCACTCCCACATTCAAAGAAAGAAAGCCGGGAATGATCTGTGAATCCCGGGTTGTTCCCCACATAAGGATGTCCCCGCTTCCGGAGCCGGGGATATAATAAGGAGAGTATTTCTGTGTAAGATATTGGTTTAACTGATCCATGATCTGTCAGCCTCTCTTTCCAAATTTGTATGTATATCCAGTTAGATAGATGTATTATAACAGAAAAAACAGCAGAAAAATATCCCCACCGGAATATAATTGGGATTCCGGCGGGGATATTTTCAGATTTTATCATCTCTTCGGATATATCCCGGAGATGCAGGATCAGCGATGATCTCCTTTACATGGGTAATCTGTGCGTGTTTGTCTGCAACAATATTTTCTATATGAGCTCCTTCGCCCACTAAAACATCAGGAAGGATAACGCTGTTCTTGACAACGGCGCCTTTCTTGATGACGCATCCGCGTCCGATAATGGAATTTTCGATCGTTCCTTCAATCAGGCATCCGTTGGATACAACGGAGTTCTTTACGTCTGCACCTTCAAAATACTGAGTCGGGCAGGAATCATTTGTGCGGGTGTAGATCGGCCACTGGTCATCAAACAGGCTGAGTGCTGTCTTGAAATCGATCAGAGAGATATTTGCATCATAATAGCTCTTGAAATCGGTAATGGCTGCAAAATATCCGCGGTGGGAAACGCCGCGCACATCCAGTTCTTCACAGGAAGCGTTGACAATGTCTGCCAGACTGTACATGGAAGAGGTCTTATGCGCTTTGTTTATCAGCTCAATGAACAATTCCTTTTTCATAATATAAGTATCCATGAAAATGTGGCGGTTTTTGGCAGTTCCGCGGTTCATTTCCAGAGAAAGGACACCTTTCTGCCTGTTCAGGTTCACAGTGTTGCAGTTCAGGAATTTTTCCTTGGCGTCATCAGTAGAATGATAGAGCAGCGTGATGTCAGCGCCGGAATCAATGTGAGTCTGAAGCAGTGTACTGAAATCCTGGGCGTAGATCATATAACTGGGTGCAATGACAACGTAGGGGCAGTGTACCTGCTCAATGCATTCCATATTTTCCTGGAACGCTGCAATGTCGTTGTTGTAAATGTCATGATCCAAACCGGTCTCCGAAAACAAAATGTGGAGTCTGCCGCGCTTGGAATTAATATTATAGTGACGGCCTGTGCCAAGATGCTCGGTCAGAGAGCGGGGCTTGCGGCGAATGTATACCTGAATCTGGTCAATACCGCTGTTGCTCATGTTTGAGATCGGAAAATCAATGACACGGTATCTTCCGAGAAAGGAAAAAGCGCCGACGGGGCGATAAGGCTGCAGACCTTCTACCCAGATATGGTTTCCGGAAAAGTTTACAATACCAAATGCTTTATTCATACTATTCAACCCCCTTTACACGTTTGGCTACAAGCTCGATGTGTTCGCTGTCAGCGCTTCCCACAACGGCTTCCCTGCCGATCTTTACATTGTCAGCAACCAGTGCGCGCTGTACAACCGCGCCCTCTGCCACCTCTACTCCGGGCATCAGAACGCTGTCGATGATCTTTGCGCCGGCGCCTACTCGTGCTCCGGTGAACAATACAGAATTCTGCACCATTCCTTCAATGATGCATCCCTGGTTAATGAAGGCCTCTTTGATCTCGGCATCCGGTCCGATATACTGTGGAAGCGTTGTGGCATCTTCTGTATAGATTTTCCAGGTGGGATCGTTAAGATCCAGTTCGTTGTTCTTGTCCAGCAGATCCATATTTGCTTCCCAGAGCGAATCAATTGTTCCAACATCTTTCCAGTAGCCTTTAAACTTATAGGCGTACAGGTTTTTCCCTTCTTTTAACAGAGTAGGGATGATGTCCTTGCCGAAATCGTGACTGGAATCAGGATTTTTCATGTCGGAGGTAAGCATTTTGCGAAGCAGTTTCCAGTCAAAAATATAGATTCCCATAGATGCAAGGTTGCTCTTAGGCTCTGCCGGTTTTTCCTGAAATTCAACGATACGTCCGTTTTCATCGGTATTCATGATTCCGAAACGGCTCGCTTCTTTCATCGGAACTTCAATGACGGCGATCGTAGCATCGGCACCGCATTCCTTGTGGTACTGAAGCATTTTTGCATAATTCATTTTGTAAATGTGATCTCCGGAAAGAATCAGAAGATAGTCCGGAGAGAAGGTATCTACAAAATCAATATTCTGCGAGATCGCATCGGCAGTACCCCGGTACACATCCAGATTTGCGTCCGCCTTTTCACGGGGCGGAAGAACATAGACGCCGCTGTTTTTTGCATCCAGTCCCCAGCGTCTTCCGGCAGCTACATAGCTGTTGAGCAGAATGGATTCATACTGTGTAAGAACTCCTACAACATCGATTCCACTGTTGGCACAATTACTGATTGGAAAATCAATGATTTTGTATTTACCACCATACGAAACGGCAGGCTTTGCAACTTTGTTGGTTAGCTCGTGCAGTCTTGTACCACGGCCGCCGGCTAAGATCATGGCTAACATATTATCTTGTTTCATATATGCGCCCTCCTCCTTTGTGTGATACTTCTATTATATATTCCAGAGCGGTTACTTTCCATGATTTTGTGCGAAAAAATCTGAGAAATTTCTAAAATAATCTCAAAAATATTAAGAAATAGAAGAATATAAAAATAATGCTTGACATATTTTTAACAAAAATAGTATAATAAAGTTATATCTTTTGTATAAAATATACAAAGAGGTTGCAAAGGAGGGAATTTTATGAGTGCAGCAACGATATTACTTATTATTATGTGGGTATTCGCAGCGGTATTTTTTGTAGTGCTGGTGAAGGATGTGGTAGCCCACAAAGATGAACTTGACAAGAGCAAAATGGGGTACAATGTGATTGTCAGTATGATCGCTAACTTTTTCGATACGCTTGGAATTGGAAGTTATGCGATTGCTACATCAGCATGGAAGTTCAACAAGGCTGTTGATGATGACCTGATTCCAGGTACGTTAAATGTAGCATTCGGTATTCCTATCTGTGTGGAAGCCACTATCTTTATCCAGAGGATTGATATGGATCCGTTGACTCTGGTTCTTATGATTGCAGCATCTATTGTCGGCTCAGTGATCGGAGCCAGAATTATTTCCCGGCTTGACATTATGAAAATTCGTGTTGTGATGGGTGTCGCACTTATTTTGGTGGCAGCTATTACTCTTTGCAAGATCAACGAAGTAGGACCTTTCGGTATCCTTGGAACAGCAAGAGGACTGACAGGCGGACTGCTGGCAGTGGGTGTCATTGCTAATTTCATTCTTGGTATTCTTATGACAGCAGGGATCGGACTCTATGCACCATGTATGGCTATCGTTCTTCTGCTCGGTATGAGCGCTGATGTGGCATTTCCTGTTATGATGGGATCCTGCGCATACCTTTGTCCGGCATGTGGTATTACGTTCATCAAGGAAGGCAAATACAACCGTGCGTCCACGATACCTATGATCATAAGCGGCGCAATCGGCGTATTGATCGCCGGATTTATCGTTACATCGCTTCCGCTGAAAGTACTGACATATCTGGTCTGCGTTGTCATGGTAATCTGTGCAGTAATGTTCTTCCACGATGCGAAGAAGAGAGGTTAAGATACCGCTTCGGTTCTGTCCGGAGCCGGCAGGATATCACAGAAAATGTAAGATATAAATATGAGAGTTTCGCCTGCGGAGTTCCGCAGGCGGAACTCTTTTCTTGGTTGGACAAAAAATTTCACTCCCTATCGAATAAAACGCTTTGAGGGATGCGCACTCGCGCGAAATAGAAATTTGCAGACAGGCGGTTGAAAAAATAAAAAAACTGCAGAAATGATTTTAGGGACATGAAAAAAGAAGTTGCAATTTACAGAAAATTAGTATATGCTAATCAGGACTAAGACAAAAGATTGTCTTAAAATTAACAAAGAAATGGAGAAGAGTATGGAGAAGAGATACAAAAAAGCGGTCAGTTTGGAGGCCTTCATTTTCCTGGTGATCTTTCTGCTGATATTTGGCGGCATTGCCATGAAAATGGGCGGGGCAAACATGATGCAGACATTGATGGCTACCGCATACGAGCTTTTGATAGACACAGTATTTAATATCATGGCGATTGCGGTTATTGCAGGAGCTTTGTCCGGAGTATTGTCTGAATTTGGAGTTATTGCCCTTTTGAATAAAGCGATCACTCCGCTGATGAAGCCTTTGTACAACCTGCCGGGAGCGGCTTCTGTTGGAGTCATGACAACATATCTGTCCGATAATCCGGCGATTCTGGGTCTTGCAGAAGACAGAAACTTCCGGCGTTATTTTAAAAAGTTCCAGCTGCCGGCGTTGACGAATCTTGGGACAGCCTTTGGTATGGGGCTGATCGTCACAACATTTATGCTTGGAATCAATGCGCCGGGAGAAAATCTCGGACTGGCTGTTTTGATCGGAAATCTTGGGGCGATTATAGGAAGTATCGTCAGCGTAAGGATCATGATGATCTTTACCAAGAAAGAATTTGGAGTTACAGAATATTGTATTCCGGCTAAAGAAGGAGAATCTCTTGACGATTTCCTGAACCAGCGCGAAGTGCGGGGCGGAAGTGTAGGAGGACGACTTCTGGAGTCTCTGCTGGACGGAGGTAAAAATGGTGTTAACGTGGGTATGGCTATCATTCCGGGAGTGCTTGTAATCTGCACCATCGTAATGATGCTGACAAACGGTCCTTCTGCAGACGGAACATACACCGGAGCCGCATATGAAGGAGTAGCGCTGCTTCCATGGATTGGTGAGAAGATTGACTTCATTTTGAAACCTTTGTTTGGTTTTACTTCTGCTTCTGCAGTGGCAGTTCCGATCACGGCTCTTGGAGCTGCCGGAGCGGCAATTGGCCTTGTGCCGGAGATGGTAAGCGCAGGCATTGCCCACGCAAACGATATTGCTGTGTTTACGGCAATGTGTATGTGCTGGAGCGGATATTTAAGCACACATGTCGGCATGATGTCTGCCCTGAACTGTCCGCATATGACAGGAAAAGCTATCATCAGTCATACGATCGGCGGTCTGTGCGCCGGAGTTGCAGCAAACTTTATTTTTCAGCTTGTCGGCATGATCATGTAACTGTGTGACGAATGCAAAAATTTTACAGAGTAAAACAGCGGGCTGCTGTGCCAGTGATGGCGCGGCAGCCCGCTGTTTCTTATTCAACAGGAAATTTCTTACGGTAGATTTTACAGAAACCATGTTGACAATTTTGTGAAAAGTTCATATACTACTATATTGTTAGCTACCAAATTGTTAGCTACAGAACAATTATGAAGGAAAGGAACGGAAGTAAAAATGGGAGAAGATGCGGGAAAGTGGATCAGCCGTGTTTCCCATCAGCTGAAAAGACAGATGTCCTATGAAGAGGACGCGGAGGAAGAAAGAGAACTGACTAATATGCAGAAACATATTCTGCATTTTATTCTGTTAGAAGGTTTGAACAGGGATCTTTTTCAGAGGGATCTGGAAAAGGAATTTAAAGTAAGAAGATCCACGGCAACAGGAGCGCTGCAGCTTCTGGAAAAGAAGGGATATCTATACCGTGAACCAGTGAAGGAAGACGCCAGGCTGAAACGAATTGTGCCGACAGAAAAGGCCCTTCAGCTGCGATCAAAGCTTCTTAAGAATATCAGAAGGAGGGAAGCACAGATCAGAGAGGGGATTCCGGCCGATGATATGGAAGTTTTTATCCGGGTTCTGAAGCAGATATCCGAAAACCTTTCTTCGGGGGAAAGGGCGAAAGAAAACGATATGATATATAGAAAGGAAGAGTCAGATGAATAGGAAATTACTGAAATCTGTGCGGGAATATAAGAAACAGTCATTTATCACTCCGGTTCTGGTGGCGCTGGAAGTTCTGATGGAAGTTCTGATTCCGCTTTTAATGGCTAACATCATCGACATTGGAATTATGGAAGGAAACATGCCATACATTATCAAAATGGGGATTCTTCTTGTTGTGATGGCAATGCTGGCTTTGCTGTTCGGAGCGTTGGCAGGGAAAATGGGGGCAATTGCATCCGCGGGATATGCAAAAAACTTGCGTCACGATATTTTTTATAAAATCCAGGAGTTTTCCTTCGGAAATATTGATCATTTTTCAACCTCAAGTCTCGTGACCAGACTGACGACAGATATTACAAATGTGCAGATGGCATATATGTTTACAATCCGTCTTTTGGCCAGAGCACCGATCATGGTTGTTTTGTCGTGGATCATGACTGCGACCATTAATCTGAAGATTGCATTTTGTCTACTTGTTACAATACCGGTCCTTGGAGGAATTTTGATTTTTATCGCAAAAAAAGCGCATCCTCATTTTATTCAGGTGTTTGATGAGTATGATGTGCTGAATAATACCGTGCAGGAAAATGTAAACGCTGCAAGGGTCGTGAAAGCTTATGTAAGAGAAGAACACGAAAATGAGAAGTTCCATAAAATTTCCCTCAAGGTATTTGACCTGTTTACAAAGGCGGAGAAGATTGTCGCATGGAACTCTCCGGTTATGCAGTTTGTTATGTATACGGTTGTTCTGCTGCTTGTTTTAATTGGAGGAGAAAATATTGTAACCGGAAATATGCAGACAGGAGAGCTGACGAGTATCATGGTATATGCCATGCAGATCCTGGTGTCGCTTATGATGGTATCCTTTGTATTCGTTATGATCATGATTGCGGAGGCATCTTCGGATCGTATCAAAGAGGTATTGGAAGAAGTTCCGGAAATGCGGGATAAAGAAGATGCTCTGACAACTGTGGAAAATGGAGATATCGACTTCGAACATGTGAATTTCAGTTATGCCGGTGAGGATGGAAATTTATCTTTGAAGGATGTTAACCTGCATATTAAGAGCGGGCAGATCGTCGGCATCATCGGCGGTACCGGAAGCGCGAAGTCTACTCTGGTGCAGCTGATTCCCAGACTTTATGATGTGACGAGTGGTTGTGTGAAAGTGGGCGGACAGGATGTGCGCCGATATAATCTGGAGAAACTCCGTGATCAGGTATCCATGGTGCTCCAGAAAAATGTGCTTTTTACAGGAAGTATTTATGAAAATATCAGGTGGGGCGATGAAAATGCCAGTGATGAAGAAGTACAGAGAGTTTGTAAACTGGCACAGGCAGATGGCTTTATCAATGAATTTCCGGCTAAATACAATACAATGATCGTGGAGGGCGGAAATAACGTTTCCGGAGGACAGAAGCAGAGACTTTGTATTGCAAGAGCTCTTTTGAAAAAACCGAAGATCCTGATCCTGGATGACTCTACCAGTGCGGTTGACACAAGGACAGACGCATTGATTCGCCAGGCATTCCGGGAGGAAATTCCGGATACTACCAAAATTATTATTGCACAGAGAATCTCTTCTGTGGAAGATGCGGATGTGATCATTGTTATGGATAATGGAGAGATCAATGGTATCGGAACATCAGAAGAATTGCTGAAGAACAATGCGATTTACAGAGAAGTATACGAATCACAGGTGAAAGGAGGAGAGGAAAATGAGTAATAGAGGCGGAAAACCGACGGTGACCAAAAATACATTAAAAACAGCAAAAAGACTTCTCGGCTATGTGACGAGTACGTATAAAGTACAGTTTGTACTGGTGCTGATCTGTATTTTGATCAGCTCTATTGCCAGCATTTCCGTATCCCTGTCACTGAAATTTTTGCTGGATGATTACATTATCCCGTTGATAGGAAATCAAAATCCTGATTTTACGGAGCTGTATACAGCTCTTGGCGTACTGGCTACGATTTTTGCCTTTGGCGTACTGGCTTCCTTCCTGTATACAAGGCTGATGGTTGTCATAGGGCAGGGCGTGCTGAAACGAGTGAGAGACGAGATGTTTGAGCATATGCAGACATTGCCGATCCGATATTTTGATCAGAATACAAACGGATCTATCATGAGTCTTTATACAAATGATACGGATACTCTGCGCCAGATGATCAATCAGTCGATTCCACAGGTTCTGATGTCGGCGCTTATGATCGTTGTTACATTTATTGCTATGCTGGTATTGAGTCCGATTCTGACAATTCTGGCGGTTATTATTATTGTACTGATGATTGCCGTTTCCAATAAGATCGGAGGAAACAGTGGAAAGTATTTTATCCGGCAGCAGCTGGATCTTGCCAACATTACCGGATTTGTGGAAGAACGCATGAATGGACAGCGTGTGGTAAAAGTGTTTAATCATGAGAAAAAATCAGAAGAAGAATTTGATGTTTTAAATGAGAAGTTGTTTGAGAGCGCATCCAATGCACATACCTTTGCCAGTATCATGGGGCCGATCATCGGAAATATCGGGAATCTTCAGTTTGTGCTGACAGCGGTGCTGGGAGGTTTCCTTTCCATTATGGGAATCGGAAATATTACATTGGGCGTGATGGCTTCCTATCTGCAGTTCACAAAGAGTTTTACACAGCCTTTCATGCAGGTGGCACAGCAGTTCAACTCTATTATCATGGCGCTGGCAGGAGCAGAGCGTATCTTTAATATGATGGATGAGGAGCCGGAGGTTGATGAAGGATATGTAACTTTAGTCAATGCAAGAAAGAACGAAGACGGCACCATCGAAGAGTGCGAAGAGCGTACCGGAATGTGGGCGTGGAAACATCCCCATCAGGCAGATGGAACCGTTACTTATACGGAATTGAAGGGTGATGTACGGTTCTTTGATATGTCCTTTGGATATGAGCCGGATCATATGGTTCTTCATGATCTGACCCTTTATGCGAAACCGGGACAGAAGCTTGCGTTCGTAGGTTCAACCGGCGCAGGAAAAACAACGATCACTAACCTGATCAACCGTTTTTACGATGTACAGGATGGAAAGATCCGGTACGACGGCATTAATATTAATAAGATCAAAAAAGCCGACCTGCGTCATTCCCTTGGAATCGTACTCCAGGATACCCATCTGTTTACCGGAACAATTATGGAGAATATCCGTTACGGAAAGCTGGATGCTACAGACGAAGAAGTATACAACGCTGCAAAACTGGCCCATGCAGATCAGTTTATCAAAATGCTTCCTCAAGGATATGATACCATGCTTACCAGCGACGGCGAAGAACTGTCACAGGGACAAAGACAGCTTCTGGCAATTGCCCGGGCGGCAATTGCAGATCCTCCGGTATTGATCCTGGATGAAGCGACCTCCAGTATCGATACACGTACCGAGAGCATTGTGCAGAAAGGTATGGATAACCTGATGAAGGGAAGAACTGTATTCGTTATCGCCCACAGACTGTCCACCATCCGCAACAGCAACGCGATCATGGTACTGGAACATGGCCGTATCATCGAAAGAGGGGACCATGAGGAACTGATCGCACAGAAAGGGACCTATTACCAGTTGTACACCGGTAAGCTGGAGTTGTCGTAAACAGTTTAGCCCGGGGTGTTTTGCAGTTTTACACAGGGTATATGTCAATTTGGGACGTAACACTTTTCAAGTTTGTTACGTCCCAAATTGCAGAAAGGACTCCATATGAACAATATTATTTTCCTGGGAGACAGTATCACGGATGCGTTCCACAATATGGATGGAGCAAATTCGTTGGGGAGAGGCTATGTCAGGCGGATTGCGGACAGGCTGTATGATGATGGATACAAAGGGGAAATCCGTAATGCAGGACACGACGGCTTCACAGCAGCCGGAGTGCTGCGGATGCTGGAGTATGACTGCCTCCGGCAGCAGCCGGATCTGGTTTCCGTGTTGGTTGGATGCAATGATGCAGGCATATACATGAATACAGGAAAAACTCTGAAAGAGCAGGGATTTCAGCAAAATTATGAAGAATTGCTTCGGAGGCTGACATACGAAACAAAAGCTTCTGTAGTCTGTATGGGACCTTTTATCTTTCCGTTTCCGGAAGAGTATGCCAATTGGATTCCTACAATCAAGGAAGCAGAAAACATTGAGCGAAGAGCCGCGGAGAAATATGGGGCTGTCTTCCTGCCTCTTCATGACAGACTAAATGAGGTGGCCGGGGAAATAGGATATTATGCCGTTACGACAGATGGCATCCATCTGACAGAACGTGGTGCACATATTGTAGCTGACGAATGGATACACTGCATCGACTTCTTGCCCTGTCAGCTGCATGGCTAAATAGTTGCGTTAAAATGAGGATAAGGCTTGACTTCCGGCGCTGCACTATGGTATAGTAGTCTGGCGATGGAAGTAGGTCTTTTTTTTATGCCTAAAATTCGGGCAGCTGTCGCGGGCTGCCGGTAACACGTCAACATTATGAAATGAAGCGAGGTGGAAGTTGTGCGTACAAGAATTACATTAGAATGTACAGAATGCAAGCAGCGGAACTACAACATGACAAAGGATAAGAAAACACATCCGGAGCGCATGGAAACAAAGAAGTACTGCAGATTCTGCAAATCACACACAGTGCACAAAGAAACAAAATAGTCGCTGGCAGAAGGAGTGGTCGTCATGAGTGGAGAGAAAACTCAGAAAAAAGGCTGGTTTAAGGGTCTTAAAGCAGAATTTAAGAAAATTATCTGGCCGGATAAGTTAACACTTGCAAAGCAGACAGTAGCGGTTGTTTCGGTCACTGTTGTTCTGGGAGTCATCATAGCAGTTGTTGACTTTCTTGCCCAGAATGGCGTAGATATGCTGGTTGGATAATCGTAGACTGTAAGCGAGAAAGGTGATTTTATGTCAGAGGCAAAATGGTATGTTGTTCATACTTATTCCGGGTATGAAAACAAAGTAAAGGCCAACATTGATAAAACGATCGAAAACAGACACCTGGAAGATCAGATCCTTGAAGTGCGCGTACCGATGGAAGATGTCGTGGAGATGAAAAACGGGGTGCAGAAAGCTACCCAGAAAAAGATGTTTCCAGGGTATGTCCTGATTCATATGGTTATGAATGATGACACATGGTATGTAGTGCGGAATACAAGAGGAGTAACCGGATTTGTCGGTCCCGGATCCAAGCCGGTTCCATTGACGGATGCAGAAATGGCCCCTCTTGGAATCAAGAGAGAAAACATTGTTGTGGATTATGAAATCGGTGACAATGTTCAGGTGATCGCGGGAGCCTGGGCGGATACAGTGGGTGTGGTTCAGGCCATTAATATGGCAAAAGGAAGTCTCACCATCAATGTTGAGCTGTTTGGCCGCGAAACGCCAGTAGAGATAAGTTTCGCTGAAGTGAAAAAAATGTAGTCAATAGTGGGAGGGGATTTCAAATTCCCGCCAATACCACAAGGAGGTAATGAAAATGGCAAAAAAAGTAGAAGGTTATATTAAATTACAGATTCCTGCTGGAAAGGCAACACCGGCTCCTCCGGTTGGACCTGCACTTGGACAGCATGGTGTAAACATCGTTGAATTTACAAAGCAGTTTAATGCTAGAACAGCTGATCAGGGAGATCTGATCATTCCTGTAGTTATCACAGTTTACAACGACAGAAGCTTCAGCTTCGTGACAAAGACACCTCCGGCAGCAGTTTTGATTAAGAAAGCATGCAAGATCAAATCTGGTTCAGGCGTGCCGAACAAGAAAAAGGTTGCTACAATTACAAAAGCACAGCTGCAGGAAATTGCAGAGACAAAGATGCCAGACCTTAACGCTGCAAGCGTTGAAGCAGCAATGAGCATGATTGCCGGTACCTGCAGAAGTATGGGTGTAACAGTAGAAGAATAAGCACTTTCTTTATAAAGTTAATTGTAATAAGAGTGGGAGGGTTATCCCGACATTACCACAAGGAGGTATTTTTTAATGAAAAGAGGAAAAAAATATACAGAAGCTGCAAAAGTAATCGAAAGAGGAACACTTTACGATAAGGATGAGGCAGTTTCTTTAGTGAAAAAGACAGCAGTAGCTAAATTTGACGAAACAATCGAAGCTCATATCAGAACAGGATGTGACGGACGTCATGCTGATCAGCAGATCCGTGGTGCAGTTGTACTTCCTCACGGAACTGGAAAGAAAGTCCGCATTCTTGTGTTTGCAAAAGATGCAAAAGCTGAAGAAGCAAAAGCAGCAGGAGCAGATTTTGTAGGCGGAGATGAGCTGATTCCAAAGATCCAGAATGAGAACTGGTTTGAATTTGACGTAGTAGTTGCTACACCGGATATGATGGGTATTGTTGGACGTCTTGGACGTGTACTTGGACCAAAAGGTCTTATGCCGAACCCGAAAGCCGGAACAGTTACTATGGATGTTACAAAGGCAATCCAGGATATCAAAGCTGGTAAGATTGAATACAGACTTGATAAGACAAATATTATCCATGTGCCGATCGGTAAAGCATCCTTTACTGAGGAGCAGCTTGCAGACAACTTCCAGACGCTTATTGATGCAGTAAACAAAGCCAGACCGGCAGCTGTAAAAGGTCAGTTCCTTAAGAGCGTGACACTTACATCTACAATGGGACCTGGTGTGAAAGTTAATCCGGCTAAACTGGTTTAATTTGAAATGCATATATGAAAAAACGCCCTTCAGCTTTTGCCGAAGGGCGTTTTTTGTGAAAGTTTCAAAAATGCCCGGGGTGTTACGCAGTTTTACCCAGGGTATACTGCAATTTGACACGTAACACTTTTAAACTTTGTTACGTGTCATATATTTATATGCCAAGCAGAGCCAACTTGTCGAGCACACCTGCTGGCACATATTGCGGATAATAGACTGTTAAGGCATAATAGACATTGCGGCTACTATTTTGGGGAGATCATAAGTGGAGTCTCCCGGAGGAAATGTAAGGAAAAAGTTTTAAAGGAGTCGAGAGCAGTGCAGAAGATTTTAGCGTTCTGTAAAGAGGGGAAAGATCCGGAAGGTATAGAACATAAGGTGGAAGAATATCTCAAAGAACTTCAGGAAAATGAAAAATGGTTTATCATCCTTCCGTGCAGGAAAAATGAGATTGTACTGGAAGAAGGAGAAATCAGCTTTATAGAGCGGGATAAGCGTGTGACGCGGATCCATACAGAGCAGGGCGATGTTATTACAACTATGAAGGTTTCGGAAGTCTATACACATCTCGATCATACGAGATTTGTTCTCTGTCATAACAGTTTCATTGTAAATCTGGAAAAAATAAGAATTTTCAACAGATCAGAGATTACATTAAGAAGCGGTGAAGTCATTCCGATCAGCCGCTCCCACTGGAAAAATACGAAAGAAACTTTTGACAACTGGGCAGGAAGATACATGAAGAGATTCCGCCAGGCAAAGAAGCCGTCAGAGGAGGAGCAGACAGGGAGCGAAGAGGAATAAGCTATAGAGAGGAAATATAGGGGCGGAGTATAAATGGCCGCCCCTAATCTGGCATCTCCTTTAATATCTGGATCTGCTTTTGAATGATCTGCCTGGTTTCTTCGCGGCTGTAAGCGATGGAAGAGTTTTCCAGGCTGGAGAAATAATCAAAGAAGGCCTGACCAATATAGCTTTCTGATATATAGAAGCCAAGGAATTTATTTTGGCTGTCCAGAAAGCACAGGAAAATAGAATAGTCGGAAAACGCCTCATAATATGCCCGGTCAGTAAGAAGCGGACTTGGTTTCAGCATGGTATATTCTCCTGTTTCCAGGCTTGTCTCCAGGAAGTATTCCAGCATTTTTTGACGTACCAAAGGCGAAAATTCTACCGGGATACAGGCGTATGGCCCGGCGAAACGCCCTGTCTGGCAGAAACGCTCAAGGCCGCTTAGCGTGAAATAGTTGTGAAAAGTATAGGGCGCCGGAAACCGGTTTTTAAAGCTGTCTTTCAGCATTTTCGGATCGATGAAATCCGTGTTTTCCGGAGAGGATGCCCACATATCCGGATCGTAGAGCATGGAAAACACACAGGGCTGTGACTCCAGCACACGGGAAGAGGTCTGTTTGGCCATAGTGATCTCTCCGTAGAAATTTAAAATTTCTTCCGGTTCGCGGCGCATAAAAAGGAAAGGCGCAGCGGACTGAAATTGTTTTTCTGCTTCCCGGAGATATTGTTCTACGACATCCGCCTTGTCCAGTAAAATGGATGATTTTAAATCAGCTGTCAGCAGAAGGACACTGCTTTCTGTTACCAAATAATAGGGATATAGAAGCGCACTTGTATCAATGTGCGCTTCTTTGCTGTAATAAAAAAACGGCTGGTAAGGATAGCGGGTCAGAGCAAAAGCCAAAGTACATTGTAAAAGTTCCAGGTTGGAATTAACATTTTCGGATTTTTCCGGATTCTGACAAAGGCAGAATAAATGTTTCAGATCAAATTTCCGGCCGAGTTTTTCCGAAAGATGAAGAATGATCCGAAAAAAAGAAATACAGTCAGGCGGAAAATTCGTCAGCAAAACAGGCGCGTTTTCAGAACGAAGCAAAGAGTGTTCCAAAAAGTGCTGAAGTTTTTCCTCGATGGCAAAGGAAAGTTGTATCTGATGTTTCGCTGAAATAACCGGAGAGTAAGAGAGGGCGGAAAAATCCGGCGTTGCCAGATTCTCCAGAATATTTTGTATATACTTCCGGTTATAATAAGTTGGTTTCCCGATACGTTCTAATTCGTAAAGTTCTATAAGTTCCTGCCTTTGCTGCGGATTGATGCGCAGATAGAGACAGAACTGGGAAATAAATTCCGGCCCGGGAAGGCGCTTCCCCGTCACCATTCGCTGCAGTGAAGTACGATCCAGACCGGATATTTTGGAAAGCTGATAAATATTTGTTCCGGTATCTTCTATATATTGGCGACATTTTTCGCTGAAATCTGACATAATAAATCCCCCTTCAAATAAAATACACTTATTATGTGATATTTTCTTAAATGATACAGAAGAACAGAAAAATTTACAAGACAGGCTGCACAAATAGCCCGTCTTGTGCAAAAAGAGGAAAAAAAGGCTGCACAGAAGAGAGCACATATTGCCTGTCACAGGGAAGCGGGAGTATATTTAAAATACGGGGATTTTTCGGTATTATGGAAGGAGTATGTTCGGGAAGAATACCGAAAGGAGATAAAGAGCAGCGGTTATGCTGCAAAAGGAGGAGATGGAAAGTATGAGAAAGAGGATCAAAAGAGGAGGTGCGCTTCTTCTGGCTCTTGCTCTTGCCTTTACGCCTGTGACGCTTCAGGCAGAAGAGGGCGCTGCAGAGCAGACAGAAACAGAAGCGCCGTCTGTAAAGCAGGAGCAGCCCTCTGTAAATCCGGAGACAGACACAGAAGATACAAAGGAATCTGTGTCGGAAAATACAAAGGAATCAGTGCTGGAAAAAACAGGGGATGGACAGTATGACATTACAAAGCCTGTAATTGAAAAAGTTGAATTTCCGCAGAACGGTCAGACCCTGGCATCAGACAGTACTCTGGAGATTTTTGTGTATGCACAGGATATGGAGAGCGGGATTAACCGTGTGGAAGCCAGAGCTTATTTTAATGACGGAGAGGAAACTTACTCATCTTATCCGATGAACGATACCTATGACGCAGAGAGAGGATGCTATGTGCTGACCTGTTCTTTGAAGAGCATCCGCGCAGTAAGTGGTCATATCGACAGTATCAGGGTGGTAGACAACAGTGAAAATTATGCAGACTGGACCGTATCGGACAGTACAGGTTATCTTTATACGTTTGATATTACCCCGAGGGAAGATCCGGTCATCCAGGCAAAGAATGTTCAGTTTACTCCAAATCAGCAGACGCTGAAGGAGGGGGACAAGGTTACCTGCACGTTTGAGGCGGATATACCGGACAGCATTACAGATGCGCGTTCCATCACAGTTGAGATTAAAAATGAGACGGAAAGATATTATTGGTCTGCATCTGCAGATTTGAACGATACCGGAGAATATTCTGTCAGCTTTGATATTACTTCTTATATGGCAAATGGAAAATGGATGCTGTCAGAGATAGAGCTTTCCACTGACAGCGGAAATATTCCTCTCGTAACAGAAGGGCAGGAGAACCTTTGGTTTGAAGTAACTGGCAACGATGTTGTGGATGAAGATACAGAAGCGCCGAAGATCACATCCATTGAAATAGATAAGAATGGTGAGATCCTTGAGGCGGGTGACTCTGCAGCAATCCGTATCAAGGCGGAGGATAATGTGGAGCTTGACACTTCTAACGCCGGCATAAGTATGTACGCAGCGGCTGACATTGCAGAGGGAAGCAGATACATTGAGCTGACGTGGAACGAAGAAGCACAGGTATTTGAAGGCGTATTTGAAGTGACAGAGGATACCTATCCATGCGAATGGTATATCGGTGAAGTGGACATTTCCGATATGTCCGGCAACAGAGCGTCTGTAAATGAAATCGGTCCGAATTCTGGCGCTACTTATCCCTGGTATGTTCAGGTAATGAACGGGTCTACCTTTGTGAATCCGACCTATACGGTCAATATCAGTTTTATGACATTAGACGCTGATGGAAAATGGCAGGAGGCGGGACGAGTTACCAAAGAAAATGTGGAGAGACGTACTACGTTGGCGGAGGCCGGGATCACCCTGCCGGAGTACTCAAGCCAATATGATGGCATCCAGCAGATCGGATGGCAGATGTCCACGGGCGGAGAAATAACTGCCGATACGCAGGTTATGGGAAATATGGGCTATATGTATGTCTATGCCAAATATGACAAGCTCCCGGTTTACATTACTTATCGTTATGTAGGCGCGGATGGAGATGAGAAATATAAAGAAACAAAAGAACCCGTATTTATGCCTGGTGATGCTACCTATGGTGATGTAGAAACTTATCTGCAGAATGTTTCGGCGCCGGAAGAAAGTTTTGGGGATCTTGTATTCCAGAAGTGGGAGCTTGCTTCTTATCAGGATGCAGACGATCCGCTGATAACTTCGAATTTTGTATCTGTCAGCGCTTCATATGATAAGAATCTGGGTATTGTTTCCTTCGGCTACCTGGACAGCAAAGGAGAATGGAAACACGCCACAAAGATTTACCCTGTAGAAAAGGGATCGACCTACGGGGATGTGATAGAACAGGCAGAAACATTCCGCCCGGATGATCTCTCTGACGAGATAGAGCTGACTGGCTGGACTGCAGGCGAATATCAGGAATCTATGAAAGATGAAGCGCTGGACAATTACAGCTACATCAATCTGGAAGGAGAATACGGCGACAAGTATGTTGTGACAGGATGCAGGTTCTATTACACGAAAGACGGGTACCAGGCAGAGGATTCGGATATCTATATTGTAGATAAAGGCGCGAAATATTCAGAGGTTTATGAAATGCTTGAAAATCTGGATATGCCGGAGATGTATCCGGGACTTGACCTTGAACGCTGGGGGAAAGATTATGATGACAGCACAGAGATAAAGAACAGTGGAGAGGTAATCAGTATTTATGCGGTATACAAGCAGGCGATGATCCGTATGCTTATTGATCCGAAGTTTGAGAAACTGGACGGAGCAGGAGCAGGACCGGAAGAAGAGGTCGAGTTCATCAAATGTTTCGTTGTGGACAGAGGGGATGAGATCACTCTGCCATCCAGTTTTGAGGGATATGAAAATGTTACCTGGCTCAACTATCCGGAAGGCGGAAAAGTAACAGGAGATTACGACAGAACAGTATATGGTTACGTGGCAGGAGGAAGCTCACAGCCGGAGGACCCGGACGAGCCGTCCGTACCGGAAGATCCGGAACAGCCGACAGATCCGTCTGTACCTGGAGAAGAGGAGGGAACAAAACTTCCTGACAGCGCAGTATCGGATATTATTGAAGTGATCGAAAGCGCAGAACCTGGAGAAGATGTCAGTGTAGATATGGGCAGTGCAACAGTCATTTCCAAAGAGGTTCTTGAGGCTGCCAAGGGCAAAGATGTTGATCTTAAGCTTAATATGGGCAGCTATACATGGACGGTCAACGGACAGGATATCAAGGCTTCTGATCTGAAGGATATCAACCTGAAGGTAGATGTAAACACAAATGCGGTTCCAAGCAGTGTTGTGAAGAAACTGGCAGGAGATAATCCGACAATGCAGCTGTCTTTGGCGCATGAAGGAGAATTTGGATTCCTGGCTACTTTGACTTTAAATGTAGGAAGCCAGTATGCCGGAGAATATGGAAATCTGTTCTATTATGACAGCGATGGAAAGATGGTATATATTGACGCCGGTCTGGTGACACCGGAAGGGAACCTGTCGCTGACTTTCAGTCACGCTTCGGATTATGTTGTTGTCTTCAACGAAAAGCAGATGTCTCAAAGTGATGTGCCGAATGATCTGCAGCCATTATCAGGCGGTGGAGCAGGTAACGCGGCCAGAACAGGCGACACGGCTCCTGTAGGAATGCTTATCGTTTTAATGTTGGCAGCTTTGGCATCAGTATCTGTGGTTGTGCTGAAGAGAAGAAACTCGGAGAAATAAAAAGATAAAATAAGGTGTTTACATGGAGATAGGGATAAAACCCCTATCTCCTTTTTCGTTCAGTGGGGAATGGAAAATTTTCCGTAAAAAAAATATAAATGTGCAAAATACGGAAAACTTTCCAAAAAAGCATTGAAACTATAATGCAAATGTGCTAACCTGAGTCCAACAAAAGTAACATACATTAAATAAAATAAGCGCTTAATTTAGTGAATGTTTACAAAAAAGAAAGTGGAGGACTAGGCAAGGTGGTTAAGACAAAGGAAGAGTTGATAAAGGGTTTATATGGTTTGTTAGAAGAAACACAGATTAATCTTGATGAAGAAGATCTGTATGAAGCGTCTGCTGACAGATATAAGAAGTATGCAAAAGCCAAGAAGGTTTTAAACGTGCCGGTTCCAACGGCAATTGTTTATCCTTATACAGCAGAAGAAGTACAGAAACTTCTGGTTTACTGTAATGAAAATCAGATCAATGTCATTCCAAGAAGCGGCAAGACCGCGACAGAGGGAGGACTTGAAAACTGGAAAGAACTTACAATCGTAATTGATGCAAAAAATTTAAATAAAATCATCAAGATCGATACATATAACATGCAGGCAACTGTCCAGGCCGGAGTACAGCTTCAGGTACTGGAAGATGAGCTTAGGAAACTGGGATACACGACAGGACATTCTCCGCAGTCCAAACCGGTAGCAGAATACGGCGGACTGGTTGCTACAAGAAGTATCGGACAGTTTTCTACACTGTACGGCGGCATTGAAGACATGGTAGTCGGATTGGAATGTGTATTTCCAAACGGACATATTTCCAGAATTAAAAATGTTCCGAGAAGGTCAGGCGGGCCTGACATCAGACACATTCCGATCGGAAACGAAGGAACGCTGTGCTACATAACAGAAGTTACAGTGAAAATCTTCAAATATTATCCGGACAACAATAAGTTCTACGGATACCTGATCGATGATGTGGACACCGGAATTAAAATTCTCCGGGAAGTTGTAACAGAAGGTTTCCGTCCGTCCGTTGCAAGAACTTATTCCGAAGAAGATGCAAGACAGCATTTCTATCATTTCTATAAAGGAAAATGTGTTTTGATCTTCATGGCAGAGGGACCGAAAGGATTAGTAAAAGCAACATGCGACGCCATTGAGGAAGCTGTTGAGAAATTCAAAGACGGCGTATGTGAGCAGGTGGACAGCCAGCTGATTCAGGATTGGTTTGAACATCTCAACTGGTCACAGCAGGATTTGGATGATGAGCGCCAGGGAATGATCGACAATGACCGCCATGACGGATATACAACAGAAATTTCAGCGGATTGGGAGCACATTACACAGATTTACTACAATGTAATAAACAGAATCCGCAACGAATATGAAATGGCAGACGATCTGACGATGTTGGGAGGACATTCTTCTCACAGTTATATTAATGGAACTAACATGTACTTTGTGTACAACTACAATATCAACTGTGCTCCGGAAGACGAGCTTCGTGTTTACCATCATCCGATACAGAGGATTATTGTAGAAGAAACTTTGAAACTGGGCGGTTCTATGTGTCACCATCACGGAATCGGAAAATACCGTAATGAATGGACAAAAGAAGAGCATGGCTCCGCTTATTATATGCTTGAAACTCTGAAAAAGGCCTTTGATCCTAACGGAATCATGAACTTTGGAACGATTTTCCCGGAGGAAGAAGGCAAAAAGTATCAGCAGTAGTAAGGAGGGAAAAAAGTGAATAAAGAAACTATAAAACGATATATACAGCTTGCGCTTGTAGTTTCATCAGCCGGTGTAATATATCCGATCGCTTATCTGAAAAACAATTACCAGGAAACACTGCTTAGTGTATATAATATCAGTCTTCAGGAGCTGAATACTATTTTCCTTGCTCTGGGAATCATATCGGTCATAACGTATTTCCCAAGCGGAATACTTTGTGATAAATTTTCCTGCAAAAAACTTCTGGTAATCTCATTGATCGGAACGGCTGCAGCCGGCTTCTGGTTTGCAACCGTTCCGGAGTTTACCGGTATCGTCCTTATTTATATGCTATGGGGAATATTCTCGATTCTGACCTTCTGGTCAGCGCATATGAAGCTGATCAAGCTTCTGGCAAGGCCGGAAGAGCAGGGAAGGTTCTTCGGAATCCTGGATGGCGGACGAGGACTGATCGAAGCGGTTCTTGGTGTAATCGCAGTAGCAATCTTTGCAGCGCTGATGGGATCTGATCCTGGTCCAAAAGAGCAGCGTGAGGCAATGGTAGCTCTGGTTTACCTGTACACGGCTGCTATTGTAGTTGTTACAATCCTTATCATCATCTTTATGGATGACGACAAGAACCCGAACAGTATGTTCCGCCAAGGTTCTGAAGTAAAACAAGAGAAATTCAAAGTCAGCGAAGTGAAAGAGCTGCTGAAAAATAAAACAGTTTTTGTACTGTCAGGCATTATCTTTACAGCCTATGCGCTGACATGGACATTGTACTATTTCAGCGGATTCCTTGAAACAAACATTGGAATCGACGCTGTAACCGTCGGAGTTGTTATGACAGTTGTTCTGTGGCTGCGGCCGGTGGGCGGATTTGTCGGCGGATTCCTGGGAGATAAATTAGGAAGGCCAAAGACAATCCTTACCGTACTTCTGTGTTCCTCCATTCTGTTGGTTGTTGTATCCGTTCTGCCGGCAACATCCGGACAGACACTGTTTATTGCGCTGATCCTGGTTCTGTCCTTCTTCATCTATGCAGTAAGAGGAACCTACTGGTCACTTATGGATGACTGTAAGGTAAATCCGGCTATCATCGGAACGGCAATGGGATTCACCGCTTTGCTTGGATATCTGCCGGATATCGTAGTACCGCTCTTCAATACGGCATGCTTTAATACATTTGGTCCTACAGGCGGATACTATGCTTTCTTTGTTGGAAGTGCAATTCTTGGAGTGATCGGAGTTATCCTTATTGCGATCTTTATCATGATGATCAAGAAGAGAGATAGAGGAGAAGCAAAATAGAGCATATGAGCAAAAAAATTGCCTGTCTGGTTAAGGTGATTCCGGACGTGGATCATTTTACATACGATTATGAAAAAAACATTCTTGTCAGAGAGAATCAAAGATCGGTTTTGAATCCAGACGATGCATGTGCAGCGGCAGCGGCCCTGGAGCTGAAGAAAAAGGTGGACGCTCAGGTGACAGCAGTTACCATGGGGCCGGAGTCAAGCCGCAAATATATGGAAGACTTGCTCCGAAGAGGAGCGGACAGAGCGGTTCTGATCACGGATCCGGCATACAGGGGAAGCGACACTTATGTGACGGCGAAGATCCTTGCCGGATATCTGGAAAAAGAAGGATTTGACCTGATCTTTTGCGGAACCCGCACGCTGGATGGAGATACCTCTCATATCCCGTCCCAGGTAGCGGAGCTTTTAAATATGAATGTGATGAATCATGTGGTGAAAGTGGCGGAAAGCCAGCAGAGTGAGGAAGAAGTGACAGTAAAAGTAAAAGATGAGACAGAATCTTTGCTGTTTGCCATTGATCTTCCGGCTGTGATCGCCCTTTCCTCTGACAGCAAATACAAGCTTCCGTTCGTAAAATATGAGGACAGGAAAAAAGACGTATCTGACAGGCTGACGATCATTACAAATGACGATCTTCATCTGGCTCTGGAAGAGACAGGACTGGAGGGATCGAAAACAAAGGTTGTCCGTACATATCCAAAACACTGCGAATATAAAGAAAAAAAAGTTGTTCAAAATGACGAGCAGGGAATAGAATATGTTTACGAATATTTAAAAGAAAAAGGATTTTTATAGTATGACAAGAGGATTGGTTTATCTTGACCGTAAAGATATCAGGCGCTCTGCACAGCTTTTTGAGGTTGTGCGAAGTCTGTACCCGGAGGCTCTTGCAGAAGCAGTTATTTTCGGAGAAGGAGACTGGGAAACAGGAGATTTTTTTGATGAGGTGCATCATTTCCTGATGTCGGAAGATTCTCTGTATGATGTACGCAGGATTGCGAAACACATACAGGATCTTCAGGAGGAAAAACAGTATGACTGTATTGTGATCCCGGCAACACGGGAGGGACGGATGATGGCGCCGGCGCTGGCAATGAAACTGCAGACAGGTCTTGTGGCGGATGTGGTGGAAGTGTCCAGAGAAAATGAAGAAATCTGTATGGTGCGTCCGGCTTTTGACGGAAAGTTGATGGCCTGCATTACGAATCAGTCGAAGGGGCCTGTTATGATGACGGTCAGACCCGGAGCCTTTCGCATGGCGGAGAAGCACATTCCTGAAAGGAAGGAATCTGCAAAAGTTATCATACACCGCTGTGAAAAGGAGGCTGCCCTTGGAATTCATCTGCTGGAGAAGCAGGAGGCAGGGGAGAGTAAAGATATCCGGGAAGCGAGGGTCCTTGTATCCGGAGGAGGCGGAGTGGGAGAGCGTTTTCCGCAGCTTGAAAAGCTGGCAGATCTCCTTCACGGAATGGTTTCCTCCAGCAGAAGGCTTGTGGATGCAGGAATTACGCCCAGAAGTATACAGGTAGGTCAGTCCGGTAAGATTGTAAGCCCCAGATTATATGTTGCGCTCGGGATTTACGGATCTTTGCAGCATATGGAAGGACTTAGCAAAGTCGGGGATATCATAGCGGTCAATACGAATAAAAATGCGCCGATCTGCAGCCTTGCTTCTGTTGTGGTAGAAGGCGATGCGATCGAATTTGTGGACAAATTATCGAAAAAAATTATAAAAGAAAAGGAGAAATAAATTATGAAACAGATTACAGATTTCAACATGAACTATTTTTCACTGAAAGGGAAAAATGCAATCGTAACAGGAGGAAATACCGGACTTGGACAGGCGTTTTCACTGGCCCTTGCAAAAGCCGGAGCAAACATTTTCATGCCAAGCGTTATGCCGGATGATCCGGAGTTTAATAAGCTGATCGAAGCAGAAGGCGGAAAAGCTTATTACATGGAAGCAGATCTGACAAAAGACGGTATGGCAAAGGTTGTTACAGAAACCGCTCTGGAAAAAATGGGATCCATTGATATCCTCGTAAACTGTGCGGGAATCTGCCCCTGTGAAGAGTGGGAAAATTTCGGAAGAGATCTGTGGGATAAAGGAACAGCAATCAACCTGACAGCAGCTTTTGAAATGACTACAGAATGTGGAAAAGTTATGAAAGAACAAAGAAGCGGAAAGATCATCAACATCTGCTCCCTGTTCTCTTTCCTGGGATGCCAGCTGTCTCCGGTATATGTTGCTACAAAACACGGTATTGCAGGTCTTACAAAGGCTTACTGTGATGAACTTGGACAGTACAATATCCAGGTAAACGGAATTGCTCCGGGATACTTTAAGACAAAAGCTGCAGAATATTCTGCAAACGATCCGGTAAGAAGCCAGAGAATCGTAGATCATACACCAGCAAACAGATGGGGAGAAGTTCACGATCTGATGGGAGCTGTTGTATTCCTTGCAAGCGAAGCTTCCCAGTTTGTAAACGGACATATTCTGGCTGTAGACGGCGGATATCTGGTTCGTTAATTTAGATTAAATTTCAGGAGAAAGACATGGAAAAGAAATATATTGTAGGCATCGATGTAGGTTCCCAGAGTGCGAAGGTGCTGATCTATGATCTCAAAGGCCACATTGCTGCAAAAGGGAAGAAAAAACTGGCGCCGATGCATCTGGCAGAGCCGGGAATCGTAGAGCATCCGGGAGATGACCTGTGGGAATCTTTGAGTGAGGCCTGCCGCCTGGCGCTGGAAGACTTCAAGGAAGATTACAGCACAATTATCGGCGTTGGTATCGGAGGTATCCGCTGCTGCAGAGTACTTCTCAAAAAAGACGGTACTTTGGCGCAGCCGGTGATCAGCTGGATGGATGCAAGAACGGCAGTGCCATATGAACACACAAATCCGGAGGTCGCTTATGTGACTTCCACCACAGGATATCTGTCCTGCCGTCTGACGGGAGAATTTAAAGACTGTATCGGAAATGCTTTCGGCGAGTGGCCGGTGGACATGGAGACATGGAACTGGAGCGAAGATGAGGAAGTGATCCGCAAATATCAGATCCCGAGGGAAATGTTATTCGAGGCAGTAGGGCCGGGAGAAATCCTCGGACATGTGACAAAGGCGGCCTCTGAAAAAACAGGATTGCCGGAAGGGCTTCCGGTAGTCAGCGTGACCAATGACAAGGCAGTAGAGGGCCTGGGAGCCGGACTGGTGAACGATCAGACGGCAGTGATTTCCCTTGGAACATACATTACTCTTATGATCCAGGGTAAGGAACTTCCAAAGGATCCAAAGGCGCTTTGGGCAATCATCTCATCTGTGCCGGGAAAATATCTGTACGAAAGCTACGGTATCCGCCGTGGAATGTGGACAGTAAGCTGGTTCCGCGATCTCTTTGGAGACGGGCTCATGCAGGAAGCGGCAAAACAGGGATTGTCCCCGGAAGAGCTGCTGAATAAGAAAGCAGAGAAGGTTCCGGCAGGATCGGACGGACTGATGACGGTTCTTGACTGGCTGGCAAATCCGTGGGAGCCGTACAAAAAGGGAATCATGATCGGTTTCGGTGCTCATATGGATGAAGCATATATGTACCGGTCTATTCTGGAAGGTATTGCTTATACAATGAAGAACAACTGCGATGCTATGTGTGAAGAGCTGGGCAAGCCTCTGAAAGAGATCGTGATCTCGGGAGGCGGTTCCAACAGCGACCTGTTTATGCAGATTTTTGCGGATATTTTCAATGTGCCTGCAAAGAGAAATGTAGTAAACGAATCAGCAAGTCTGGGCGCTGTTATCAACACTGCAGTTGCGCTGGGAGAATATGAAAGCTACGAAAAAGCTGTAGAAGAGATGGTAGAGATAAAAGATGTATTTATGCCGATCGAAAAGAATGCACAGCTGTATCAGAAGCTGAACCAGCGGGCATATAAGAACATGGCAAATTATACAGATGGCGTACTGAAAGAAATTTACAACGTCTATAATGAAGATGTGTAAAAGGTCTACCACCTGATGCCTTTGGGGAAGTTACGCCCGTTCTTTGACATAGCGGGCGATAACTTCCTCGATAAATATAAAGAAAATGATTCTGGATTTTTCATAGGCAATCGGAGAGAGCGTCTGGAACGTATCGGTGAGAAAGATGATCTGTCCGTAATCCGGGATGATGGAGGTGTTGTATTCCTCCACCAGCAGAAGAAGCTGGGCTCCCTTTTCTTTTGCCACTCTCTTATAATTGCGGAAGGAATCATAAGTGCCGGTGGCGGAGAAGATTACCACGATCGTGTCGGAATCTATAACGGAAGCCGCAGCAAGTTCATCCTCGCTTACGATGATGGTCTGGCTGCTGAAGAGCTGCAGTTTAAACTGGAAATACTGGGCGCAGTACTTGGAAGGACCGTAGCCTACCAGGACAATCTTTTTATACTGACGTATTTCGCTGATGAACCGGTCGATGAGAGACTGGTCAAAAGTGTCCAGGAAGTGACGGATACGAGCAAATTCATCAGAAAAAGTTTTGGTGACTGGCTGGCGTTTGCAAATATAGTCCCGGTACTGTTTGTAGTTCTGGAAGCCAAGTTTTTTGACGAATTTTGATATCTTGGACGGAGAACAATGGCAGATTTCGGAAGCTTCCACGATCGTCAGTTTTTCATTTTTCTGGCATTCTTCTGTGAGGATTTTATGAATCTCTGTGTCCAGAGCGTTTAGTTGTCCGCTCATATCAATTTCTAACATGTTAAAGTCTCCTCCTGTTTTGGCCCGATAGTTTCGGGACTGTCCGTATATTTGAAATAGTGAGATGTTCTTTAGTAAATATTTTATATGATTAAAAAAGAGATGTAAAGAAACAAAATTTTTAGATAACCATAAAATGACTGACAAAATATACAAAAATAATCGTGAAAGATCTGCGTTTTTCACAAAAATGACAAAAGGGGATTGACGAAAACAAGTGCATTTGCTATGGTTAAAGCAAGTTAAAACTGAATAGAGCGAAGAATCGTTAGAAGATAAAATGCAGAAAGACGATCAGATATATTGTTGTAACAGCAACAGATTATATTTGATACGTCTTTTTTGTTTGCCGGAAACGTTCACTCTATTCTGACGGCGCAAAAGAGAAAACTACAAAAACAAAAGGAAAGGAAGATGAGGTTTTATGCATCAAATTAACGATTTTCACATGGGATTATTTTCTCTGGAGGGGAAAAATGCAGTAGTAACAGGAGGAAACTCCGGACTTGGACAGGCGTTTTCACTTGCTCTTGCAAAAGGCGGAGCAAATGTGTTGGCAGCCAGTATCGTAGATGATGACGGGGAGACAAAAGAGCTGATCGAAGGATGCGGCAAAGAATATCGGTTTGTAAAAGCAGATATTACGGCAGATGGAGAATGTAAAAGAGTAGTAGACGAATGTGTGAACACATGGGGAAGTATTGATATCCTTGTGAACTGTGCAGGACTTAGCATTAATATCGAAGATGTTACACAGTACACCAGAGAGCCCTGGGACAAGATGGTAGCTGTTAACCTGACAGCGGCATTTGAGATGACACACGAGGCGTTAAAATACATGATCCCGCAGAACAGCGGAAAGATCATCAACATCGGATCTCTTTATACATTCCTTGGCGGACAGTGGTCCCCGGCTTATGCGGCAACAAAGCATGGTATTGCAGGACTTGCCAAAGCAATGTGCGACGAACTTGCACAGTTTAATATCCAGGTAAATACCATTGCTCCCGGATATTTTGCAACAAAACTGACAGAGAAGACAAGAAGCGATCCGAAGAGAAACGCAGAGATCCTTGCCCACATTCCGGCAAACAGATGGGGCGATCTGTATGACCTTATGGGAGCATGCGTATTCCTTGCAAGCAATGCTTCCGACTACGTAAACGGACATATTCTTACAGTAGACGGCGGATTTTTGATGAGATAACGAAGAACGGAAACTAAGTGACAGATAAAATCAGGAATGGAGAATAAGAATGGGACAGACAGCGAAGAAAAGAAATAAATGGGTGACTTTTATAATTGTTTGTATGACAACAGGTGTTATCACCGAGCTTCCATATTTGAGGTGGCAGCTATATGAACCGTTAAGAGAAGCGCTGGGACAGACGAATACGGAATTTGGCCTGTCAATGAGCTTATTTGGAGTTCTGGCAGCAATTCTGTACATACCGGGCGGATGGCTTGCAGACAGAATTTCACACCGGAAGCTGTTTACAGCTTCGGCGATCGGATGCGGAATCCTGGGACTGTGGCTTTCTACGATGCCTTCCTTTACAGCAACCATGATCATTCATGCACTGTGGGCAGTGACAAACATCGGAATGTTCTGGCCGGCAATGACAAAAGCGATTTCTCTTCTGGAAGAAAGTGAGGGCCAGGGAAAGATATTCGGACTCTTTGAAGGAGTCAGAGGAGTATTCGTTCTGGTTATGTGGCTGGGATTGATGCAGGTGTTTGAAAAGCTGGGCGGTATCCAGGCGGTTATCCTGGCTTTGTCTATCCTGTCCATTATCACAGGAGTGATCAGTTTCTTCTTCATGGCAGATAATACAGGAGAGGCAACGACGAGCAGCCAGTCTGTTATGAAAGATATGGCGACCGCATTAAAAACCCCGTCCGTATGGGTTGTGGCAATCGTTATCTTTACGATTTACGCTACATATTCCGCTTCTTCCTATATGCAGCCCTATTGTGAGACAGTTCTTGGAATGTCCGCGGTGGCAGCAGGCTATGTAGGAATCTTGAGAAAAGACGCGATCCGTCTTCTGGGCGCTCCTATCAGTGGATTTATTTCAGAGAAAATGGGCGGAAGATGTGCTCTTCTGATCGGAATCTTTGATATCCTGTTTATCATTTCTCTGGCAATCCTTCTGGTGCTTCCTGTAGGCGCACAGTATACAGTTGTTACAGTTGTTATCCTGGTAGCGACATCCTTTGCTATTTACGGTATGCGCGGTATGTATTATGCGATTATTGATGAGATCGGAACACCGAAGAAAATATACGGAGCAGTCGCTGGTTTTGCGATGTTTATCGGCTTCCTTCCGGACGCTTTTAACTCCACACTGTGCGGATACTGGCTGGATGCGTATCCGGGTGCACAGGGATATCGGAATATCTTCATTTATATGCTGGTGCTGATCATTGTAAATGTTATACTGATAGGAATACTTCTGCGCTACATCAGTAAAAACAAAGAGCAGATCAGGAAAAATCAGCAGGAACTGAAAGGAGAAGTTGCAGAATGAAATATGTGATCGGGATTGACGGAGGAACCCAGAGTACCAAGGTTGGGATTTACGACCTGAAGGGAAATCTGGTATGCGAAGAAAAAGTTTCACTTCGCCCGCTGTATGTGCCGGATGCAGATACAGCAGAGCACCCGGACGATGATCTGTGGGATTCCCTGATTACTGCAAGCAGAAGACTGATGCAGAAATTCGAGGGAGGAAAGGAAAATATTATAGGAATTGGCCTGGGAAGTATCCGGTGCTGCAGAACGTATCTGAAAAAAGACGGAACTCTTGCCTATCCGGTAATCAACTGGATGGATAAGCGTCTGGCGAAACCTTATCAGAAGGATATTCCTGAAATGGCATATCTTTCTACGACCACAGGTTATCTGACAGTCAGGATGACGGGTGAGTTTAAGGATACGGCGGCAAATTATGAAGGAGTGTATGGGCCGTTTGACAAAAAGAAATGGGATTGGAGCGACAATCCGGCAGATTATGAGCCTTACAATATTACCCGCGAAAATCTGTTTGACCTTGTTATGCCGGGAGATATTCTTGGTTATGTGACAAAAGAGGCCAGTGAAGCTACATTGCTTCCGGAAGGCTGCCCGGTGATCGCTACTGCCAACGACAAGGCGGCGGAAGGTCTGGGAGCCGGAATCCGGGACGACGGTTCCTGCCTGGTATCACTTGGAACTTACATCGGAGGTATGGTACGCGGGAAAGAGTATACGGACACTTCCGTAGATTACTGGTCCAACCTGTCGGCGATCCCTCACGAATATTTATATGAAACAAGTGTCGGCATCCGCAGAGGTATGTGGAGCGTATCATGGTTCAAGGAACTTCTGGGAGAACCTATGGAAGAGAAGGCGGCGTCTCTCGGAGTCAGTGTGGAAGAGCTTTTGGAGGAAGAGGCAAAGCAGGTTGCTCCCGGAAGCGAAGGACTGATCACAGTGGGAGAATTTCTGGCGCCAAACAATATGCCGTACCGCAAAGCAATGTTTATCGGTTTTGACGGACGCCACAAAAGAGCGCATATGTACCGGTCCATCCTGGAAGCGATCGCAATGACAATGAAGATAAATGTGGATGCTATGTGCAACGAGCTTCAAATGAAGCCGAGCCAGGTGATCGTATCAGGAGGAGGATCCAACAGTCCTTTGTTCATGCAGATCTTTGCCGATGTATTTGGAATCAGAAGTGTCAGAAATGTCATAAACAATGCAGCGGGTCTGGGAGCAGCCATCAATGCGGCTGTAGGCGTGGGAGAATATCCGGATTATGAGACTGCAATAGATAACATGGTTCGGATCCGTGACGGATTTGAGCCAAATCTGGAGCACACGAAAGTTTATGACGATATTATCAACAATATATATAGAAACATTAAAGACTATTCAGATCCTATCAATCAGAAAATTTATGATATGTTCGGCTAGTTATTGAGGCCAGAATATATAAGAAAGATCATATCAGCAGGAGGAAAATCATGAGTTTATCAAGAGAAAAAATTGTGGAAGAGTTAGTGAAAATTTGCGGGGAGGAAGCTGTCGTTACTGACATTGAAGTACTGCAGGAAAGTTCTTATGACAGATTCCGGAAATATGAAGGGTACAATAAGGTGTTTACCAACCCCCTTCCGGCAGCAGTGGTTTTTGTAAAAGATAAATACCAGGTATCAGAAGTTCTGCGCTTTGCCAATGCATATGGAATTAATGTAGTGCCAAGAACAGGACATTCTGCGACAGAAGGCGGCCTGGAGACGATCGTAGAAAACTCCATTGTACTGGACGGCTCCCAGATGAAGAAAATCATCAACGTAGATATATATAATATGCAGGCAACCTGTGAATGCGGTGTTGTGCTGGAAGATCTTGAAAATCATGTAAGAGAACTGGGATATACAACAGGACATTCTCCGCAGTCAAAACCTCTGGCACAGATGGGCGGACTTGTAGCAACAAGAAGTATCGGACAGTTTTCCACACTTTACGGCGGTATTGAGGATATGCTTGCAGGAGTGGAAGCGGTATTTCCGGATGGTACGATTACAAATATCAAGGCAGTTCCGAGAAGATCAGCAGGTCCGGATATCCGTCACGTAGTACTGGGAAATGAAGGAACACTTTGCTTTATTACAGAAGTAACAGTGAAGCTGTTCCGCTATTATCCGGAATACAACGTATGCCAGGGATATACATTAGATGATATGATCACAGGACTTCGGATCATGCATGATGTTATGGCGGCAGGATACAAACCGGCAGTGGCAAGACTCTATGATGAAGAAGACGGAAAAGAGCATTTCTCCCATTTCGCACCTGGAAAATGTGTGCTTCTGTTTGTGACAGAGGGTCCGGAAAAGGTGTCCAAGGCAAATGCAGAGGGAATCAGAGAAATCATTTCCCGGCATCCGGAATGCGAAGAGGTTGATCACAAACTGATCGAAACATGGTTTGCAAATCTGAACTGGGATGCAGCCAGAATTGAAGAAGAAAGAAAAGAAGTGCTGGAAACAAAGAATGTATGCTGTACAACAGAGATTTCCGCAAGCTGGAGCGCGGTAGAAGATATTTACCGCATCTGCAAGGAAAGAGTAGTGAATGAAATTCCGGATATCACTGTATTCGGTGCACATGCATCACACTGCTATTCTAACGGAATCAACCTCTATTTCGTATACTGGTACAATGTAGTTGACTGTGCTCCGGAAGATGAGATCAATAAATATCACCTTCCGATCAAGAAGATCATCTGCGAGGAAACGATCAAGGCTGGAGGATCCATGTGCCATCACCATGGTGTAGGCAAACATCGTGTACACTGGATCGATAAAGAACACGGATCAGCGCTGTATATCGTAAAACGTCTGAAAGCAGCGTTCGACCCCAATGGAATCATGAATATCGGAACCATTCTGCCATATAAGAAATAATGAAGATACTGGTAACATTTAAGGTGATTCCGGACCTTGACCAGATGTCGGCGGGCGATTACTGTGCGGATGAAAGGATGATGGTTGACACTTCCTTTGTCCGTACAATACTCAACTGCTTTGATGAAAGCGGATTGGAATTTGGATTAAGACTTTCTGATGAGGCAGAAAGTCTTAATCTGGTTGTAGAAACGACTGCCCTTACTGTTGCAGAAAAGCAGGCAGAACTTTATCTGAAAACACTGGCAGCCCTGAAATACAGCCACACAGTCTGTGTAAACGCCGAGGGAAGGGATCTTAGATTTGAGCCGGAATCAGTTGCGGAGTCTGTTTACAGATACTGCAAAGAACATCCGCAGGACTATATTATTATGGGAAATCAGGCGGCGCCTGGAAATAATGGTCTGACTCCGAAAATCCTGGCGGAAAAGCTGGGAGTTTTGCTGTTGGAAAATGTGATCGATCTTCATGTGAAAGAAGATGGGGAGCTGGAGGTCACTACAGAGGAAGAAGACGGAGTCTATGTACAGGAGATATCTGTGCCGGCAATTCTTTCTATTGGCAACGCAGTGATCAGTAAGCTTAGAGTTCCTACTTTGAAAGCCAGGATGGCGTCCAAAGAAAAAGAAAGTGAATTTTTGAAAATGCCGGAGCAATCAGAGCGAAGGCAAAAGACTCTTGTATCGTTAAAGTACGTGAACCGGGAACGTGCAGGAGAAATTCTGGAGGGTGATGAAGGACTTCGCATATTTGCTGAAAAATATGAAAAAAATAAGAGGGAATAAATGGTTATGAAAAAATGGCTGATTATTTTGTGCGGGGCCAAATGGCAGCGTTTGGAGAAGCAGGAAGCGCAAAGCCTCCGGATTGCTAAGCTGTGCAAAGACCAGGGCATAGAGACAGAAATAGTAGTATATCGTTATCAGGCCCAAGGGGCGGAAGTTATAGACTATATGGTCGGTCAGGTCCTTTCCCGGCATCAGGTGGAGCAATATGACGGGTTTGTTTTTACAAGCCACTTTTATGCAGGAAGAGCAGCCGGGAAGCTGGCGGCCGTTTTGGGGTGTGATTGTGTGACTGACGCCAGGCGGCTGGAATTTTCCGGATATTATCCGGTCTTTTACAAAATGGCTTATAACTGCAATGTAGAGGCGGGATTTTGTCTGAAAGGGCAATTTGCAGTGAGTCTGGATGTCTGGAGGGAAGAGGACACGGAAGATAGAGAAGACGGCGACGGTATTTCCCGAAAAGAAATGGAGATTGAAGCAGCGGCCTCTCCTTATTTGAAGAATCGCCGGAGAATACAGGAGAAAGGAATGCAGGAAGAATCTGCAGTCCTGATTGCGGTGGGAAAAGGAGTGGGATCCAAAGAGATGGTAGAGCAGTTCCGGAATTATGCGAAAAGCCGGAAGTTTCTTTTTGGAGTCAGCAGACCGGTGGCAATGAACGGATGGGCGAAGATTGACGAGATCATCGGCGTGTCCGGACATATTTACCAGCCGAAAGTCTGTATTGCGGTGGGGGTATCAGGATCGGCGGCTTTTTATGCAGGAATTGAAGGAAGCGGCTGGATTGTATCCATAAATTCAGATCCCAAGGCGCCGATCATTAAAATGTCGGATGCATCCTTTACGGATGATTATAAAAATATCTGGCCTCGGATGGAACAGATTTTGTAGAGTAAAAAATTAAAATCAACATTACGTTTTGAAAAAAACATTGTGCAGAGCCTTGCGAGTGGATTGACAGGAGGCTCTGCACAATTTAACATGTATATATAATATAGGAAGCTGTTTTGGATGAGGCCGGCCTTTTGAAAAGGCTGACAAGGAGGAAGGCGATCTCATGAAGGACTTAATGGAAGTAATGGAAGAAAACCCTGTAATACTCGGGCTGAGCAAAGACGAGGACATACCGATTGTTCTGGAAAACGAGGCCAAAGTTGTATTTGTTCTATACGGAGACCTTGTCAGGATCGGGGACATTGTCCATACGTTAAAAGAAGGCGGGAAACTGGTTTTTGTAAATATCGATATGGTGGACGGATTCGCAGGGCGGACGTCGGTAGTGAAGTTTATCAAGAAAAATACAGAGGCGGATGGAATTATCAGTTCTAAAGCATCTCTCGTCCGGGCGGCGAAGGAAGAAGGGCTGTATACAGTACATCGATTTTTTATCCTGGATGCTCTGGCTTACCGCAATATCGGGAAACAGTTGGAAATCAGCCGGCCGGATATGATCAATATTGTTCCGGGATGGCCGATGGTAGTACAATGGGCAGTAGAGGAGCATGACAGGCCTGTCATTGCAGCAGGACTTGTATGTGACAGGCAGCTGGTGATAGAGAATCTGAAAGCAGGAGCAATTGCTATCTGCAGCACGAATCATACGGTGTGGGATATGTAATATACGGTTACGATTCACAGTCTCGTTTCAGACCTAAAAGCAAGTGCTTTTGTGCAAGCACAACGCGCATGCTTCCGGGTCTGAAACAGCTGTGAATAGTAACCATATATAATACAAATAAAAGCTTGACATTTTTGGTATAATGTGCTAAAGTACCATCGTAACTGCCGAAGACAGTAGGTGCTGCAAAGCGTAAGGATAAAAACGCCTACCGAGGAAGATTGGATTTAGTACGTAACGTATGAATTTATAATCCCTCTGTGTCTTTGGGCACGGAGGTTTTTTACTGTAATAGGAATTAAATCCATCGGCGGTGCAAAAACCAAAATCTAATAAGGAGGTGCACCATTCGTGGCAAAAGTTGAATTAAAACAACCTGTCGTACAGGCTATCGTAGACGATATCCAGGGCGCAGAGTCAGTTGTACTTGTTGATTACCGTGGACTGACTGTTGCACAGGATACAGAGCTTCGTAAACAGATGAGAGAAGCTGGCGTGATCTACAAAGTCTGCAAGAACACAATGATGAAGAGAGCTTTTGAAGGAACAGAGTTTGCAGCTCTGGAGGAGCATCTGGAAGGACCGAGCGCTATTGCTATTTCCAAAGATGATGCGACAGCTCCGGCAAGAATCCTTTGCAAATTTGCAAAAGATGCCAAAGCTCTTGAACTGAAAGGTGGAGTTGTAGAAGGTACTGTATATGACGTTGCAGGACTTACAGAGCTTGCAAAGATTCCTTCAAGAGAAGAACTGCTCTCCAAGCTGCTTGGAAGCTTACAGTCACCTATTACAAACTTTGCTCGTGTTATTAAGCAGATTGCAGAGAACGGCGGAGAGGCCGCTCCAGCAGAAGAGGCAGCTGAAGCTCCTGCAGAGGCAGAGGCTCCGGCAGCAGAAGAAGCTCCGGCTGAGGAGTAATCAATTTTAAGAACGAAAAAGAAATTAAATGGAGGACAAAGAAATGGCTAAAATGACAACAGCTGAAATGATCGAAGCGATCAAAGAATTATCAGTATTAGAATTAAATGAATTAGTTAAAGCATGTGAAGAAGAATTTGGCGTATCTGCAGCAGCAGGCGTTGTAGTTGCAGCAGCAGCTGGAGATGGAGCTGCAGCAGCAGAAGAGAAAGATGAGTTCGATGTAGAATTAGTTTCTGCAGGAGCTTCCAAAGTTAAAGTAATCAAAGTAGTTCGTGAGCTTACAGGACTTGGACTGAAAGAAGCAAAAGAATTAGTTGACGGAGCACCGAAGGTAGTAAAAGAAGGTGTTTCCAAGGCTGAGGCTGAAGAAATCAAGGCTAAACTGGAAGGCGAAGGAGCAGAAGTTAACCTTAAATAATTTCACTTCTACGAAGAACAGACCGCGGAAGAGCGAAAGCTTGGAGGCGGTCTTTTTCAGTTTTGACCGGGGTATATTGCAATCTGACACGTAACACTTTTAAACTTTGTTACGTCCCCGATTAAAAAATCCTTGACACCCCTTCGCTATTTGTAGTATCATATATGGTGCACTTATTGTGGAAACGTCTGCATGCAGATGGGGCCATATGTGCGGAAATGTAGTAAAAATCGGGGTTTCTCGGCAAAACCTCACGAAAAAATAAACGAGGAGTGAAACGTCATATGGAGAAAAACAGAATTCGTCCTATCAAAAGCGGAAAAAGTTCACGCATGAGCTATTCCAGACAAAAAGAAGTGCTTCAGATGCCAAACCTGATCGAAGTCCAGAAGGATTCCTATCAGTGGTTCCTTGACGAAGGATTAAAAGAAGTATTTGATGACATTTCTCCAATTTCTGACTATAGTGGTCATTTGAGCCTGGAATTTGTGGATTTCACCTTATGCGAGAAAGACGTGAAGTACACAATCGAAGAGTGTAAAGAACGTGACGCCACATATGCTGCTCCGCTGAAGGTGCGGGTACGGCTTCACAACAAAGAAACAGACGAAATCAATGAACATGAAATCTTTATGGGTGATCTGCCGCTTATGACAGCAACCGGTACTTTTGTGATCAATGGTGCAGAGCGTGTTATCGTAAGTCAGCTTGTGCGTTCGCCCGGTATTTATTATGCCATTGCGCATGATAAGCTTGGTAAAAGACTGTTTTCCTCTACCGTCATTCCAAACCGTGGAGCATGGCTGGAATATGAGACAGATTCCAATGACGTTTTCTATGTACGTGTTGACCGGACAAGAAAAGTACCGATTACAGTACTGATCCGTGCGCTGGGAATCGGGACAAATCCGGAAATTATCGAACTGTTTGGCGAAGAACCGAAGATCCTTGCAAGTTTTGAAAAGGATGCGGCTACAAATTATCAGGAAGGTCTTCTGGAACTTTACAAGAAGATCCGTCCGGGCGAGCCGCTTGCAGTGGACAGTGCGGAAAGCCTGATCACAAGCATGTTCTTTGATCCGAGACGTTATGATCTTGCAAAGGTCGGCCGTTATAAATTTAATAAGAAGCTTCTGCTCCGCAACCGTATCGCAGGGCATACTTTGGCGGAAGATGTGGTAAGCCCGCTGACAGGGGAAGTGATCGCAGAAGCAGGAACCCTTGTGACGAGAGAAATGGCAGACGATATTCAGAATGCCGCTGTTCCATATGTATGGATCGAGCATTCTGAAGATGAGCGCAAAATCAAGGTTCTCTCCAACATGATGGTAGATCTGAAATCAATCGTGGATATTGATCCCCAGGAAGTCGGCGTGACCGAGCTGGTATATTATCCGGTACTTTCTGGACTTCTGGAAGAGACGGCGGGAGATATTGAAGAGCTGAAAAGCGCTATCCGCAGAGATATCCATGATCTGATTCCAAAGCATATTACAAAGGAAGATATTTTGGCTTCCATTAACTATAATATTCATCTGGAATACGGACTTGGAAACGATGACGACATTGACCACCTTGGCAACCGTCGTATCCGTGCGGTAGGCGAACTTTTGCAGAACCAGTACCGTATCGGACTTTCCCGTCTGGAAAGAGTTGTGCGTGAAAGAATGACAACACAGGACCTGGAAGGAATTTCTCCGCAGTCACTGATCAACATTAAGCCGGTTACAGCAGCGGTAAAAGAGTTCTTCGGATCCTCACAGCTGTCACAGTTCATGGATCAGAACAACCCACTTGGGGAGCTGACCCATAAACGCCGTCTTTCCGCTTTGGGACCTGGCGGTCTTTCCAGAGACCGCGCCGGATTTGAGGTGCGTGACGTTCACTATTCCCACTACGGAAGAATGTGCCCGATTGAAACTCCTGAAGGTCCGAATATCGGTTTGATCAACTCTCTTGCAACCTATGCGAGAATCAACCAGTACGGCTTTGTAGAGGCTCCGTACCGTAAGGTAGATAAATCTGACCCGAAGAATCCGAGAGTCACAGACGAAGTTGTCTATATGACGGCGGATGAAGAGGATAATTATCATGTGGCACAGGCGAATGAGCCGCTTGATGAAGAAGGCCATTTTATCCGTAAAAATGTATCCGGACGTTATCGTGATGAGACACAGGAATATGAAAGAACCATGTTTGATTATATGGACGTATCTCCGAAGATGGTGTTCTCTGTGGCGACAGCCCTGATCCCGTTCCTGGAAAACGATGATGCGAACCGTGCGCTGATGGGATCCAACATGCAGCGTCAGGCAGTACCGCTTCTTATGACAGAGGCGCCGGTTGTAGGAACAGGTATGGAAGAAAAAGCAGCCGTGGACTCCGGTGTATGTGTGGTTGCAGAAGAAGGCGGAGTGGTAGAACGTTCTACTTCTACAGAGATCACAGTACGTCAGGACGACAATGTGCTGAAAAAATATAAACTGACTAAATTCTTGAGAAGTAACCAGAGCAACTGTTACAATCAGAGACCGATCGTCTTTAAAGGCGACAGAGTAGAGAAAGGTCAGGTAATCGCTGACGGTCCTTCTACATCCAACGGTGAGATGGCTCTGGGTAAAAACCCGCTGATCGGATTTATGACCTGGGAAGGTTATAACTACGAGGACGCGGTACTGTTAAGTGAAAGACTGGTACAGGATGATGTTTACACATCCGTACACATTGAAGAATATGAAGCAGAAGCCCGTGATACCAAACTGGGGCCGGAAGAGATCACAAGAGATATTCCTGGTGTGGGCGATGACGCTCTGAAGAATCTGGACGAAAGAGGTATCATCCGCATCGGTGCGGAAGTACGTGCAGGAGATATCCTGGTTGGTAAAGTGACTCCGAAGGGAGAGACAGAGCTGACTGCAGAAGAACGACTGCTTCGCGCCATCTTCGGTGAAAAGGCCCGTGAAGTAAGAGATACTTCTTTGAAAGTGCCTCACGGAGAATATGGTATCGTTGTAGATGCCAAGGTGTTTACAAGAGAACACGGCGACGAGCTGTCTCCTGGCGTAAATCAGGCAGTGCGCATTTACATCGCACAGAAGAGAAAAATCTCTGTCGGTGATAAAATGGCCGGACGTCACGGTAACAAGGGTGTCGTTTCCCGTGTGCTTCCAGTGGAAGACATGCCGTTTCTGCCTAACGGACGTCCCTTGGATATCGTGCTGAACCCGCTGGGCGTGCCTTCCCGTATGAACATCGGACAGGTATTGGAGATCCATCTGTCTCTGGCGGCTAAGGCTCTTGGCTTTAACATTGCAACACCGGTATTTGACGGCGCGGATGAAAATGACATCATGGATACACTTGACCTGGCAAATGATTACGTAAACTTAAGCTGGGAAGAGTTTGAAGCAAAGCATAAAGAAGAACTGCTTCCGGAAGTAATGCAGTATCTGTATGATAACAGAGATCACAGAAAACTGTGGAAAGGAGTGCCTATTTCCAGAGACGGTAAAGTGCGTCTCCGCGACGGACGTACCGGAGAATTTTTCGACAGTCCGGTTACCATCGGACACATGCACTATCTGAAACTGCATCACCTGGTAGACGATAAGATCCATGCAAGATCTACCGGTCCGTACTCTCTGGTAACACAGCAGCCTCTTGGAGGAAAAGCGCAGTTCGGCGGACAGCGTTTCGGAGAAATGGAAGTTTGGGCGCTGGAAGCTTACGGCGCATCTTACACACTGCAGGAAATCCTTACAGTGAAATCTGACGATGTGGTGGGACGTGTCAAGACTTATGAAGCCATCATCAAAGGGGAGAATATTCCTGAACCGGGTATTCCGGAATCCTTCAAGGTATTGCTCAAAGAGCTGCAGTCCCTCGGTCTGGATGTCCGCGTTCTGCGCGATGACAACACAGAAGTTGAGATCATGGAGACTGTGGATATGGGAGAAACAGACTTCCGCTCACTGATGAATGAAGACAGAAAGTACCAGGATGACGGAGAAAATCTGGGAGAACACGGATACACTGCGCAGGAATTTCAGGGTGAAGAACTCGTGGATGTAGAAGAACCGGAGGAAGATTTTGACGATAGTGATTTCGCAATTGATTTTGACGAAGTGTCAGACGATGAATTTTAGGAAGGGGTGCCAGTATGCCGGAAATAAATAATGATAAAAATTATCAGCCGATGACTTTTGATGCGATCAGAATAGGGTTGGCATCACCTGAAAAAGTGCTGGAATGGTCCAGGGGAGAGGTTACAAAACCGGAGACCATTAACTATAGAACGCTGAAACCGGAGAAGGACGGATTATTCTGCGAGAGAATTTTCGGGCCAAGCAAGGACTGGGAATGCCACTGCGGTAAATACAAAAAAATCCGTTACAAAGGTGTAGTCTGCGACCGATGCGGCGTAGAGGTCACCAAAGCAAGCGTGCGCCGTGAGCGTATGGGACACATTGCGCTGGCGGCTCCGGTATCCCATATCTGGTATTTCAAGGGAATCCCCAGCCGTATGGGATTGATCCTGGATCTTTCTCCGCGAACACTGGAGAAGGTTCTGTACTTCGCTTCTTATATTGTACTGGACAAAGGAGAGACAGACCTGATGTATAAACAGGTTCTCTCCGAGCAGGAGTACCAGGAAGCAAGAGAAAAATGGGGAAGCGCATTCCGTGTGGGAATGGGCGCTGAATCCATCAAAGAACTTCTGGAAGCGATCGACCTGGATAAGGAATATGAGGAACTTCAGGCAGGACTTGAAGGCGCTACCGGACAGAAACGTGCAAGGATCGTGAAACGTCTGGAAGTTGTGGAAGCATTCCGTGAATCCGGAAATAAGCCGGAGTGGATGATCATGACTGCAATTCCGGTCATTCCGCCGGATCTTCGTCCGATGGTACAGTTGGACGGCGGACGTTTTGCAACCAGCGACCTCAATGATCTCTACAGAAGAATCATCAACAGAAATAACCGTCTGAAACGCCTGCTTGAGCTGGGCGCACCGGACATTATCGTAAGAAACGAAAAGAGAATGCTGCAGGAGGCGGTAGACGCCCTCATTGACAATGGAAGAAGAGGGCGTCCGGTAACCGGACCTGGAAACCGCGCCCTGAAATCTCTTTCCGATATGCTGAAAGGAAAATCCGGACGTTTCCGTCAGAACCTTCTGGGAAAACGTGTAGACTATTCCGGACGTTCCGTTATCGTTGTAGGACCGGAACTGAAGATTTATCAGTGCGGTCTGCCCAAAGAAATGGCAATTGAGCTGTTCAAGCCTTTTGTTATGAAAGAGCTGGTTCAGAACGGAACAGCGCACAATATCAAAAATGCAAAGAAAATGGTAGAAAGGCTGCAGCCAGAGGTTTGGGATGTGCTGGAAGATGTCATCAAAGAGCACCCGGTTATGCTGAACCGTGCCCCTACCCTGCACAGGCTTGGTATCCAGGCGTTTGAGCCGATCCTTGTTGAAGGTAAAGCGATCAAGCTGCATCCGCTTGTATGTACTGCCTACAATGCTGACTTCGACGGAGACCAGATGGCTGTCCATCTTCCCCTTTCTGTGGAAGCGCAGGCAGAGTGCCGTTTCCTTCTGCTTTCACCAAACAACCTTCTGAAGCCTTCAGACGGTGGACCGGTGGCAGTTCCTTCACAGGATATGGTGCTTGGTATCTACTATCTGACACAGGAAAGACCGGGAGCACTGGGAGAAGGGAAGGTATTCAAGAGTGTAAATGAGGCGATTCTTGCCTATGAAAACGAGGCCATCACCCTTCATTCCAAGATCAAAGTCCGCGTGACAAAGACAATGCCGGACGGAACGGTGAAATCGGGAACAGTGGAATCCACCCTGGGAAGATTCCTCTTCAATGAGATCATTCCGCAGGATCTTGGGTTCGTAGATCGTGAGATCGAAGGAAACGAGCTGCTTCCGGAGATTGATTTCCATGTAGGAAAGAAACAGCTCAAACAGATCCTGGAGAAAGTAATTAATACCCATGGAGCAACCGCGACAGCGGAAGTTCTGGACAATGTAAAGGCGATCGGATACAAATATTCTACAAGAGCAGCTATGACTGTATCTATTTCCGATATGACAGTACCTCCGCAGAAGCCGCAGATGATCGAAGAGGCACAGGAAACGGTAGACAGGATTACCAAGAACTACAAACGTGGTCTGATCACGGAAGAAGAACGTTACAAAGAAGTTGTTGAGACATGGAAAGCAACAGACGATGCTCTGACAGAGGCGCTTCTTTCCGGTCTGGATAAATACAATAACATCTTTATGATGGCTGATTCAGGAGCCCGTGGTTCCGACAAGCAGATCAAACAGCTTGCAGGTATGCGTGGTCTGATGGCAGATACAACAGGACGTACCATCGAGCTGCCTATCAAGTCCAACTTCCGTGAAGGTCTTGACGTACTGGAATATTTCATGTCTGCTCACGGAGCGCGTAAAGGTCTGTCCGATACCGCTCTTCGTACGGCCGACTCAGGTTACCTGACAAGACGTCTGGTTGACGTTTCACAGGAACTGATCATTCATGAAGTAGACTGCCGTCCGGAAGGCGGAGAGATCCCGGGAATGTATGTAAAAGCATTCATGGACGGAAATGAAGAGATCGAAAGCCTGCAGGAGCGTATTACAGGACGCTACCTGTGCGAAAGCATTAAAGATAAAGACGGCAATGTGCTCGTAAAGGCAAACCATATGGTAACGCCGAAGAGAGCGGAGCTGATCATGAAAAAAGGTGTGGATGAGAACGGAGAACCTCTTAAGAAGATTAAGATCCGTACAATCCTTACATGTAAATCCCATATGGGCGTATGTGCAAAATGCTATGGCGCAAACATGGCTACAGGTGAACCAGTACAGGTTGGTGAAGCGGTGGGAATCATTGCCGCACAGTCTATCGGTGAACCGGGTACACAGCTTACCATGCGTACGTTCCATACCGGTGGTGTTGCCGGCGATGACATCACACAGGGTCTTCCCCGTGTCGAAGAGCTCTTTGAGGCCAGAAAGCCGAAGGGTCTTGCAATCATCACAGAGTTCGGCGGCAAGGCTGTCATCAACGATACAAAGAAAAAACGCGAGATCATCGTTACAAATGAAGAGACTGGCGAGTCCAAGGCTTATCTCATTCCTTACGGCTCCAGAATCAAGATTCAGGACGGAGCAGAGCTTGAAGCCGGCGATGAGCTGACAGAAGGTAGCGTAAATCCGCATGATATCCTGAAGATCAAAGGACTTCGCGCCGTACAGGATTACATGATCCAGGAAGTGCAGAGAGTATACCGTCTCCAGGGTGTTGAGATCAATGATAAGCACATCGAGGTCATTGTCCGCCAGATGCTGAAGAAAGTTCGTGTGGAAGAGAGCGGGGATTCCGATTTCCTTCCGGGAACGATGGTTGACGCACTGGAATTTGAAGATAAGAACATTGAGCTGGAAGCAGAAGGAAAAGAACCTGCAACAGGCGAACAGATCATGCTTGGTATCACAAAAGCATCTCTGGCAACCAATTCCTTCCTGTCCGCAGCATCCTTCCAGGAGACGACAAAGGTACTGACAGAAGCAGCTATCAAAGGAAAGATCGATCCGCTGGTAGGTCTGAAGGAAAATGTTATTATCGGTAAACACATTCCGGCAGGTACAGGAATGAGAAAATACCGCGACGTAAAACTGGATACAGAATTAGAAAAGGAAGAATTTCCGGAGGAGGACGACATTTTTGCAGAAGATGCGGAAATGACGGCAGAAACTTCAGAAGATCTGATTCTGGAATAAGAGACGAAATGAAAAGGACAGCGCTCATATGGGCGCTGTCCTTTTAAAAAGCATATTGTGCGTTGAAAAGACAGTAAGAAATAATAGAAAAAGCCTAACAGGAAAAAAGAAACAGTGTCCATATTCCGTGAAATATGGTAAAATAAACAGGATATAGAAGAAAGACAGGAGGAATTAGAAATGAACCGAGAACAGGCACATGAAATTTTACTGAAATATATGAAGGGGGAGAATTATATTACTCATTCGTATGCAGTAGAAGCCATCATGAGGGGACTGGCTAAAAGGCTGGCGCCGGATCAGGTAGAATACTGGGGAATCGCAGGCCTTCTGCATGACCTTGATGAAGAACAGTGTGACTGGCAGCATGATATGAGTGTTCACGGTCCTACATCTGTAGAAATTCTGAAAAAAGAAGGAATTGACGACCCGGTTCTTTTTGACGCGATCAAGGCTCACAATCCAAAATGCGGAATGAAAGCCAAGACGAATATCCAGTATGCTTTGCTGGCAGCGGATCCCATGAGCGGATTTGTCAAAGCTGTTGCCCAGATCTATCCGGATAAAAAAATTGCCAGTGTAAAGCATAAATCTGTTATGAAGCGTTTTAATGAGCTTCGTTTTGCAAAAGGGGCAAACCGGGATTATATGGAAATGATCGAATTTACAGGTCTTTCATTAGATGATCTGATCGATGTTGCGCTGGAAGAGATGGGGGCTATTGCAGATCAGATCGGTTTATAGAAGGAAATTCGCCATTTTTTTACAAAAATCCTGTTATTCATGCAGGAATATACAAAAATTAACACCTTTATGATATGATTATTAATTGATTATGGCAGAAAACTGGAGTATAATGATTGGGCAAAAACGGATATCTTAGAACGAAGCAGGAGAGGGCAGAAAATGGACAGGTTTATTGATATGCATTGCCATATACTTCCAGGTGTGGATGACGGTGCCCAGAGTATGGAAGATACCATACGCATGCTGCAGATCGCACATGATGAAGGGATACGCTATATCATTGCAACACCGCACCATCACCCGAAAAGAGGAAAGGAAGCGCCGGAGATACTGCGGGAGCAGATTAAAAAGGTCAGACTGGAAGCCCGGAAGATCGATGAGAAAATGAAGATTTTTCTGGGGACTGAAATTTACTTTGGGCAGGATGTTCCTGCAAAGCTGAAGGAACGGCAGATTTTGACAATGAACGGAAGCGGAACCGTGCTGGTGGAATTTTCTCCCATGGATACATTCGAATATATCCAGCAGGGGATCCAGCAGATACAAATGAAGGGGTTCACTGTAATTCTGGCGCATATTGAAAGATATAACTGTATCAGGGAAGATATCACTCTTGCAGATCATCTTGCTGACATGGGCGTGCTGATCCAGGTAAATGCAGGAAGCATTGCAGGAGACGGCGGGCGCAAAGTGAAGAAATTTGTCAAGGAACTCTTAGCAGATGAGATGGTGTTCTGTGTGGGAACAGATGCGCATAGTCCGAGGCATCGCGCGCCTCGTATGAAAAAAGCAGCAGAGTATGTACGGAAAAAATACGGAGAAGAATATATGAGGAGGATATTTTTCAGCAATGCGGCTGACATGCTGAAGAAAAAGAAGAAGAATGAGTCAAGATAAAACAACAAACCGCGATTTTGAAAATGAAGAAATAACCATTGATCTTACGGAATTGTTTCTGGCTTTGTGGAATAAGATCCATCTGATCATCCTTGCAGGGATCCTGATGGCGCTGGTTGCCTTTGTGGGGACCAAACTCTTTATGACACCGATGTATACTTCCACAACCAGCATGTATGTCCTTTCCAGAACAGAAGGAAATGCCAGCGTCACCTACAATGATCTGCAGACAAGTACCCAGCTGACGCAGGACTATATGGAACTGGTAAGCAGCCGGCCGGTGCTGGAGCAGGTGATCGCTGTCCTTAATCTGGATATGACCACAGAAGAGCTGAAAAATTCCATTACAACAGAAAATGCAGCAGAGAGCCGTATTCTGACGATCGGCGTGGAAAATGAAGATCCCAAGATGGCAAAAGAGATTGCAGATGCATTAAGAGATTCTGTCAGCATTCAGATCACTGAGATCATGGAAGCGGACGCCGTAAATACAATAGAGGAAGCCAATCTTCCTACAGAACCTTCTTCACCAAGCGTAATGAAGAATATTGCTATTGGCGGACTTTTGGGCATTTTGATCGCAGCCGGAATTATCATACTGATCTTTGTCCTGGACGATACGATTAAAACACCAGACGATGTGGAATACTATCTGGGATTAAATACCCTGACTTCTATCCCGATCCAGGAGGGTGTGAAGAAATCCAAGAAAGTAAAGGGATTATCTTCTAAAAAACTGGAAAAACAAATGAGGCGATAAGGAGGGATAGACGATGCAGGAGATTACATTAAAAAATATAGCGAAAGATTACCGAAGCAACGAAGCTTACAAAACACTTCGGACCAATATAGAGTTTTCCGGTGCGGACAATAAGGTTATCGTTCTGACAAGCTGTACTCCCAATGAAGGAAAGAGTACCGTTTCCCTGGGACTGTCCATGTCACTGGCGGAAAGCGGCAAGAAAGTTCTCTTTATTGACGCTGACCTTAGAAAATCTGTTCTGGTAGGACGTCACAGAGTGACAGAAGAGGTAAAGGGCTTAAGCCATTTCCTGTCCGGACAGGCAGAAGTGGAAGAAGTGATGTACAAGACCCAGGAGCCGGGACTTGTTGTCATGTTTGCAGGAGTTGTTCCGCCCAATCCGGCAGAGCTCCTTGGACAAAAGCGATTCGAGGCACTGATCTCAAGCGCCAGAAAAGTATACGACTACATTATTATTGATGCGCCTCCTCTTGGAAGCGTCATTGACAGCGCCATCATTGCAAGAGTGTGTGATGCTTCTGTGCTGGTCATCTCGGCACATACGATCAGTTATAAATTTGCAAGGACAGTAAAGGAGCAGCTGGAAAAAGCAGGATGCCCGATCCTTGGAGTTGTGCTGAATAAAGTAAATATGAAGCAGAACAAATATTACGGAAAATACTATGGACAGTATTACGGAGATTACGGAAAGAAATAGAGGATAAAGAAATGAAGCAGCGTGTCATATGGATGATGATGGCGGCAGCCTGTGTGATTCTTGGTGCGGTATCTGTTTTTATCTATATCAGCAAGGATCATACACCGCCCGAGATCAGCATTGAAAAACAGGATATCACCTATACAGAGGGAGATTCTTATGAAGGTCTGATGGAAGGTGTGACCGCCACGGACAATATAGACGGAGATCTGACAGATCAGGTGTTTGTGGATCGTATTATTGTTACAGGAGAAGACACCGCTGTCGTTTATTACGGCGTTACAGACAAGGAACAAAATGTAGCGACAAAAGGAAGAAAAATTACATATCATTCCGGTGAAAGCAGCGCAGATGATGCTGCACAGGAAGCAGAGGAAGAAGAACAGCAGGCGGAGGAAGAAGCTAAAAAGGCAGAAGAGGAGGCGGCGCAGCAGGAAGCTGCCGCACAGGAGCAGACAGAAGAGCAGCAGACAGAACTCACTCCGGATGGAGCGAATCCTGCAATTGCTCTGACAAGTGATTCTGCAACCATCACAGCAGGCACAACATTTGATCCTATGAGTGTTGTGCAGGGAATGGTAGATGATAAAGATAATGTTGATGTGTTATCCAGACAGGTAATGGTGGATGGAACATATGATACCTCTGTTCCGGGAAGCTATGCGTTAAGCTTCTCTGTGAAAGACAGTGACGGAAATGTTTCAGCGCCTGTAGCATTTACATTAGTTGTACAGTAAAGGAGAAAAGTAGTTATGGAAAAGCACAGCAGACATTCCCGGTCACAGGGAAGTCATCACAGACATTCACATTCTACGGAAAAGCGTCCGAAACATCTGGCAGGGAAACTTCTGGCGCTCCTGCAGCTGCTTTTGTCTGCAGCATTGATCGTAGTAGCGTGGAACAGCGGCATGGTCCCCATGAAATACATGATAGTGCTGATCGTAGTACTCCTCATATTGTTTGGGCTGACCTTCGGACTTCAGTATGTCAAAAATAAAATATTTATTTTAGGAATTGTCTTAAGTATTTTGATCAGTATTGGTCTGGCTTTTGGAGTGGTATATCTTTCTAAGGCAAATCAGCTTTTGAAAGATGTAGGAGGAGCCACATACAAGACGGATAATATGATCGTCGTAGTGAAAAAGGACGATCCGGCAGAAAATCTTCTGGATGCTCAGGATTACCGGTTTGGATTCCAGACTGCAGCTGACCAGGATAATAATGAGAAAATGAAGGAAGACATTCAGTCAGCAGTGGGAAGAGAACTGAAGGTTGTAGAGTTTGACACCGTTCAGGACGAGGCACAGGGACTTCTGGATGGAAAAATCGAAGCTGCTGTTTATAATGAGGCCTTTGCGGGAATTATTGAAGAAACCATAGAGGATTATGCGGATCAGGTGAGGGTTCTCTATCAGTACGGCATTGATACACCGATCGAGCAGGAAGAGACAAATATCGAGGAGCCGTTCAACGTGTATATCAGCGGTATTGACGTATCCGGTCCGATTACGACCAACAGCCGAAGCGATGTGAATATCATTATGACAGTAAATCCCAACACAAAGAAGATTTTACTGACTACAACACCCCGTGATTATTATGTGACTATTCCAAATGTTTCCGGCGAACAGCGAGATAAATTGACCCATGCGGGAATTTACGGCGTAGATGTATCCATGGCAACACTGGAAAATGTCTATGGTATTGACCTTACTTATTATGCGAGAGTAAACTTTACTTCACTGATCACGATCGTAGATGCGCTGGGCGGCGTGGATGTCAATTCAGAATATGATTTTGAGGCCGGCGGATATCAGTTCCACAAAGGAATCAATACGCTGAACGGAGAGCAGGCGCTTGCATTCTCAAGAGAGCGTTACAGCTTCCAGGCCGGCGATAATCAGAGAGGAAAGAACCAGGAGGCGGTCCTTACCGGAATCCTGCAGAAAGCAATGTCACCTGCAGTCCTGACAAATGCAAATCAGATCATTGCAAGTGTCAGCGATAGCGTAGAGACGAATATGACGCAGCAGGATATGGCGAAATTTATTAATATGCAGCTTTCTGACGGAGCAAGCTGGACCATTGAATCCGTAGCGGCAACAGGAACCGGAGATACCCAGGCATGCTACTCATCAGGAAGCCAGCCATTATATGTAATGTGGCCGGATGAAGCAGTTGTTTCTTCTATTAAAGAAAAGATGAATCAGGTATTAAGCGGACAATAAAGTACACCTAAAGAGTGTCAAAAAGAACCGTATAATGGCTGATTATGACGAACAAGTTGTTTTTTGGAAATATCTTGGTAGAATAGATTCCAGAGAAAAACAAAGGGGATGAGAAAAAATGCTGGCGACAGTAGATCCGACAATGGCGGTAATAGCGGCTGTAATAGCAGGAATAGCGGGAATTGCTTTATTTCTGAAAAGGAATATATTTGAAGCTGACTGAAAAGCCGGTTAAAAGAAGTGTCTCAGAAAAGAAAGGCGGCCATAAGTGACCAACATGATTTTTTGAGACTCTTTCTTCGCTCAAAGCATAAAATCAGAGGGAAAAGAAAATGGGAGAACAAAAGAAACGAAAACTGGATCATGTATGGGTGAAAAGGGCAATTGCGCTGGCCTTTATTGATGCGCTGTCTGTTTTGGCAGCCTATTTAGCAGCTTTGTTTCTGCGATTTGACTTTATTTTTTCGGCGATTCCCAGGGAATATCTTGACGGATATGTGTGGTCCATGCCCTACTGGGTCATTATAACAATTGTAGTATTTTACGGCTTTCGTCTGTATCACAGTATCTGGCGGTTTGCAGGAATGGCAGAATTTAAAGCCATGGTACAGGCCTATATGGTACTTCTTGTACTGTATATCGCCGGAATGCTGTTTATGAAGCTGCATATGCCGAAGTCCTACTATTTTATGGGATATATGATCAGTATCATGCTGACGGCAGGTTCCAGATTTGCCTATCGGCTGCTTCGCTCTTACTTTAACAGAGAACGTCAGAATGAAGGAGAGCCGGCAGATCGTGTAATGGTGATCGGAGGAGGCCAGGCGGGACAGACTCTGATCAAAGAAATGATGACCAGTAATCATCTGAATACCAAGGTGTGCTGTATTATTGATGATAATCCCAATAAAAAGGGCAGGGTTCTGGAAGGCGTACCTATCGTAGGAAACCGGTACGACATTGTGGATAAAGTAAAAGAATACAAAATTACACGCATCATTTATGCGATTCCGGCAACGACCGGGGCGAACCGGAAAGCAATCCTGAATCTCTGCAAAGATACAGGATGTAAAATGCAGACCATTCCGGGTGTGTATCAGCTTCTGAATGAAGAAGTCAGTGTCACAAAACTGCGCGATGTGGAAATTACAGACCTTCTGGGACGTGCGCAGGTAAAGGTCAATAATGATGAAATCCTCCACGTCCTGAAGAACCAGGTAGTCATGGTAACAGGAGGAGGAGGTTCCATTGGAAGCGAGCTTTGCCGTCAGATTGCGAAAGCAGAGCCAAAGACACTTATCATTTTCGATATTTACGAAAATAATGCTTATGATATCCAGCAGGAACTGAGGAGAAAATACCCGGCTCTTCACCTGGAGACTCTGATCGGATCTGTGAGAAATACAAGGCGAGTCAATTCTGTGATAGAGAAATACAGACCGGCAGTTATTTTCCACGCTGCAGCTCACAAACACGTGCCGCTGATGGAAGACAGCCCTAATGAGGCGATCAAGAATAATGTGGAAGGTACATATAAAGTAGCCCAGGCAGCTGCCAAATACGGTGTGAAAAAGTTTGTACTGATCTCCACAGATAAGGCGGTAAATCCGACAAATATCATGGGAGCATCCAAGCGACTCTGTGAAATGGTGGTGCAGATGATGAACCGCCAGTCCGACACCGACTTTGTAGCCGTCCGTTTCGGAAATGTACTTGGCAGCAACGGAAGCGTGATTCCGCTGTTTAAGAAACAGATCGCCGAGGGCGGACCGGTAACTGTAACAGATAAACGGATTATCCGTTATTTTATGACGATTCCGGAAGCCGTGTCTTTAGTACTCCAGGCGGCGTATTATGCCCATGGAGGAGAGATTTTCGTTCTGGATATGGGTGAGCCGGTCAAGATTGACGACATGGCAAGAAACCTGATCCGCCTCTCCGGCTATGTTCCGGATGAGGATATCAAGATAGAATATACCGGACTTCGTCCGGGCGAGAAGCTCTATGAAGAGCTCCTTATGGATGAAGAAGGCATGACAGAAACAGAAAACGAACTGATTTTCATTGGAAAGCCTATTGAGATGGATGACGAGGATTTCAGAGAAAAACTGAAGCTTTTGGATGAGGCCAGCAGGATGGAATCCGATAAGATCAAAGAGATCGTTTCAGAGATCGTGCCGACTTACCAGTATAAGAAGAAGGAATTGACAAATTTCAGCAATTGATACATAATAATTTGAGATTATGACAAAACTTTAAAGTTCCAAATCGTCGCTTTGCCGCGTTTGGGACCGTGAAGGGTGATAAAGGTATGTTTTGCATTTTGGGCATGGCATAACCTTCCGCTTGATGTGCACTCAGCAAAAGCTGCATCTGCACAAATGAACAATCAGGCAGAGGTTTATGCGATGGTCAAAATGGCGAAGCATACCTTTTTTTATTTCATAGGAAACTTCGTTCCCTTATGAAATAAAACGCTCCGCGGGGTGCGTATTTGCGCGAAGCGGAAATTTGCCGCTAAGGCGGCCGCGCCCGGCGCGGGAGTTCCGATTGCGGAACTCTTTATTCTCCACAGGCAAAGCAGGAAGGAAAGCAATGTGGTATGTGATCCAGGTGAAAACCGGGAACGAAGAAGAAATCAGCACACAGTGCAGCCGGATCGTTGACCCGGCTGTCCTTGAAAAAAGTTTTATTCCCTACTGTGAGCAGATGAAGAAATATCATGGTGAGTGGCACAAGGAAAAGAAAGTGCTGTTTCCCGGCTATGTGTTCCTTGTTAGCGGGGATAAAGACAGACTTTTCCTGGAACTTAAAAAAGTAACAGGACTTACAAAACTGCTTGGGACAGGGCAGGAGGTCGTTCCGCTGACTTTGCCGGAGATTGAATTTTTACAGAGGTTCGGCAAAGAGGATCAGATCGTGGAGATGTCCAGGGGAATCATTGAAAATGACAGAGTTATCATCACAAGCGGCCCTCTCAAAGGCAACGAAGCTCTCATTAAAAAAATCGATCGTCACAAACGCCGGGCTTATCTGGAGATCGAGATGTTTGGACGGAAGGTGGAGGCACAGGTGGGGCTGGAGATTGTAAAGAAGAGGGAATGAGAAGGATATGCGGCTTTGGCATGGCGAAGGTTGTGCCGGAGGGCACGTCCTTTTTTTGTGGGGAATAAAAATGGCCTTTGTAGTAAGAAGGCGAGAAATGAGGGAAATATGTTTAATATAAAAAACATATTTCTGAACCGGAGGCCAACGGTTTAAGACATATTGATTTTTTAGTATAGAATTTGAAAGAAGCTATGAAGTTGGTGCAGTGTAAGGAGATCCGAACGGATTGGTTTGGAGCTAAGTTCACATTTACAAAAGATACAGATGGGCAGTCGATTGAATTAAAAGAGAGAAAACTGTTGATTGGATTAGTCAGATTTAAAGCGGAAGATAAATAGGTATAGGAGCATAAAGAGCAGTTTGGAACAGAGCCCGGTTTTATGTAGAAGTGTATAGAATACATTTGTGTAGTACTCAAAAAATTAAAAGGAGCGCAGGAAGTTATGTCTATTAACAAGAAAACAATCAAAAAAATCATAGAAATTGGTGCAACAATTATAGCTGTTGCGTTTATAGGCATGAGTATTCTTGCTAGAAAGAAAGTGCCATCTTCCATTTATAAGGATGATAAAGAACAGACAAATCCGTTTGAGGGTAAGAAAGTCGTCCTCATTGAAGATGAGAATGATAAAGAAAATGCGGATGGTATAAAAGGTCATCTGGAGGTAGTAGGGGATTCAGAGTATAAACCGGGATTTTATGAGAAGAGAATTAAGAGGGCGATAGATGTAGTTTTGTCATTCGGAGGACTTGTAATTCTTTCTCCTGTCTTTGCTGTGATTGCTCTCGCTATTAAGATAGAAGACCCGGGTCCTGTTCTGTTCACACAGAAACGAGTAGGTCAAAACAAGAGATATTTTAAATTACATAAGTTCAGAAGTATGAAGATGTGTACACCACATGATGTGCCTACACATCAGTTGGAGAACCCAGAGCAGTATATAACAAGAGTCGGCAAATTCTTAAGAGCACATAGTTTGGATGAGCTTCCGCAGATTTGGGATATCTTCATTGGAAATATGTCAGTGATAGGCCCAAGGCCAGGTCTTTGGAATCAGGATCTTTTGACCGCTGAGCGTGATAAATATGAAGCCAATGATGTGAAACCAGGACTTACTGGATGGGCACAGATTAATGGACGAGATGAGCTGGAGATACCGGAAAAAGCAAAGCTGGATGGATATTATGTGAAACATATGAGCCACTGGATGGACTTGAAGTGCTTCTTCGGCTCGATATTTGCAGTTCTGTGTTCGGACGGAGTTGTGGAAGGTGGAACAGGAGAAATGAAGAAACAAGGAGTCAAGAAATGAAAAAAGTATTGATTACTGGAGCTGGAAGTTATATCGGGACTTCTTTTACAAATTGGGTGAAAGAAAAGCATCTGGGGGAATTTGAGACGAAAGAGCTGGATATGATAGACGGAAGCTGGCGGGAGAAAGACTTTAGCGAATACGATACAGTGTTCCATGTAGCGGGGCTGGCGCATGCAGATGTGGGAAAAGTTTCTGAAGAGAGAAAACAGTTCTATTACAGAATTAACAGGGACCTGGCAATAGAGACTGCGGAAAAAGCGAAAGCAGAAGGTGTGAAGCAGTTCGTGTTTATGAGCAGCATGATTATTTACGGCGAGAGCGCGGGAGTTGGGAAAAGGAAGGTTATTACAAGAGAAACTAAACCGCACCCGGCAAATTTCTACGGAGACAGTAAGTGGCAGGCAGATAAAGGAATACGAAAGCTGCAGGATGAAAACTTTCATGTGGCAGTTGTGCGACCGCCTATGATCTATGGAAAAGGAAGTAAAGGAAACTATCCGACTTTGGCCAAACTGGCGAAAAGACTTCCGGTGTTTCCTGATATAAAAAATGAGAGAAGTATGTTGCACATTGACAATCTGTGTGAGTTCTTATCGCTTCTTATGGAGAGTGGAGAGGGCGGAATTTATTTCCCACAGAATAAAAGCTATGTCAGGACAAGCCGGATGGTGCAGATGATTGGAGAGGTGAGCGGATATAAGGTAAGACTTACGAAGCTATTAAATCCAGCAGTCAGAATTGCAGGAAAGATACCGGGAAAGATCTCTGGTCTTGTAAATAAGGCATTTGGAAATCTGGTGTATGAAAAAGAAATGAGCCAGTGCTTTGGAGGAAAATACCAGATTAGAGGAGTGAAAGATACAATAAAAAGGACTGAGGGAGAGTAAACGATGGAACGAAAGAGCCGTATATTGGTAGTCAGTCAGTATTTTTATCCGGAAAATTTCAGAATTAATGACATTTGCAAAGAATGGGTAAAAAGAGGCCATAAGGTGACGGTCGTTACAGGAATACCAAATTATCCGGAAGGAAAATTTTACAGCGGGTACGGATATTTTAAGAGACGCACAGAAAGATGGGAAGGCATGACAATTATACGAATACCGCTGATTCCAAGAGGAAAAAGTGCAGTGGGTATGGTGGCAAATTATATGTCATTTGTTATATCAGCTTTTTTGTGGACAAGGTTTACAAAGTTAAAGGCGGATTATGTATTTACTTTTGAAGTATCCCCTATGACGCAGGCTCTTCTCAGTGTATGGTACAAAAAGAGATTCCAAGTTCCCAATTATCTCTATGTACAGGACTTATGGCCGGAAAACGTTGAGACGGTGACAGGAATACATAGTCCACTGATTATAAAACCAATTCGGAAGATGGTGAACTACATCTATAAAAACTGTGATCAGATCTTTGCAACCTCACCATCATTTGTTGAAGAAATACAAAAATGGGTGGATGAAAAAGAGAAGGTTCATTATTGGCCGCAGTATGCCGAAGACTTCTATAAGCCAGCAAAGAGAAGAAAAAGAAAAGAAGGGGATAAGTTCCGGATTGCTTTCACCGGGAATATCGGATACGCCCAAGGATTGGAGATATTACCGAAAACTGCGGAACTGTTAAAGCAGGATAATTTGGATGTAGAGTTTGTGATTGTGGGAGATGGACGATATAGGGAAGAATTTGAAAAGGAGATAAAAGAACGCCGGGTAAATGATATGTTTGTAATGATGGGGAGAAAGCCAGCGGAGGAAATACCGGAAATACTGGGAACATGTGATGCAGCATTTTTGTCATTTAAAGCAGACCCGCTGTTCTATAAGACCATACCTGCGAAACTGCAGTCGTATATGGCATGCGGAATGCCGATTATTGCGGCAGCAGAGGGGGAGACGAGAAGGATAATAGAAGAGGCTGGGTGTGGAGTATGTAGTGAGATTGGGGATAAATTAATTTTATTAAAAGGCATAAAAAAGCTTGTTGAAAAGCAGGATGAATTGGAAATGTATCAGAAGAATTCACGGAACTATTGTCAAGCAAAGTTTTGTAAAAAGGATTTGATTGATTTCATAGATTTATTTTTTGCAGGAAAGGAAAATTAAGATGAGAGAGTATCAAAGATGTACGAATTGTGTTATGGATACAACAGATTCAAAGATTGTGTTTGATGAAAAAGGAATGTGTGATCACTGTCACAATTTTTATGAAAATATAAAGCCTAATTGGCATCCTGATGAACAGGGAGAAAAGCAACTGAATGAAATTGTAGAAAAAATAAAACGAGAAGGGAAAGGGAAAAAATACGACTGTATAATAGGACTTAGCGGTGGAGTGGACAGTTCCTATCTTGCATATTATGCAGTAAAAAAACTGGGATTAAGACCGTTGCTTTTCGCATGTGATACAGGATGGAATCTAAATGTGGCCGTGCAGAATGTAGAAAAAATTACAAAAGGTCTGGATATGCCTCTTTATACAGAAATTGTAAATTGGAATGAAATGCGAGATTTACAGCTCGCTTTTTTTAAAGCACAAGTTCCATATCAGGATATTCCGCAGGATCATGTGATTTTTGCCGCATTATATAATCATGCAACCAAGAACGGAATTAAATATGTTTTAACAGGTGGAAATAATTCGACAGAATGTGTAAGAGAACCAAATGAGTGGGTTTATCAGAATGATATTCGGATGATTAAAGATATTCATAAAAAATATGGCACAATTCCGCTTAAGACGTTACCTATGTGTGGAATGTTTAAAGCTCATCTTTACTATAAGTACATAAAAGGAATGAAGGTGGTAAAACCTTTAGATTTAATTCCTTATACAAAAGCAGATGCGATTGCTACATTGCAGAAAGAGTTTGGATGGGAACCATATGCCAACAAACATTTTGAGAGCGTTTTCACAAGATTTTATGAAGGGTACTGGTTAATAAAAAAATTTGGATATGATAAAAGAAAATGTCATTTTTCCAGTTTGATTTTAACAGGTCAGCTGTCCAGAGATGAGGCACTTCATACATTGGAACAACCGCCATATGATGAAAAAACAGCGATGGAAGATCTGGAATATGTGGCTAAAAAGTTAGGCCTGACAAAAGATGAGTTTTTAGAAATTATGGAGCAGCCGAATCGTACTTATCAAGATTATAAAAATACATCAAAAATGATTGCATTTGCTGTCAAAATGGCACGCTTAGTCGGGATGGAAAAAAGACAGTATAGATAGGGAGATAACTTTGATTGCAATAATAGACAGTGGAATGGGTAATGTTGGATCAATTGCTAATATGTTGAAAAAGATTGGGGCAGAGACCATTATTACCAGAAAAAAGGAAGAACTTCACGAAGCAGAAAAAATAATATTGCCTGGAGTCGGGACATTTGATCATGGTATGGAATGCCTGACAGAGGCAGGGCTTTCGGATATTATCAGAAGTGAGACATTAGAGTATGGAAAACCTTTATTGGGTATATGTCTTGGAATGCAACTACTCGGAAAAAGAAGTGATGAAGGAAAGTGTGAGGGATTGAACTTAATTGATTTTGAGACAAAAGCTTTCAATATTCCTCAAGAGATGCATTTAAAAATACCTCATATGGGATGGGATGTTGTTGAGTTTGCACAAAAGGATAAGATTCTGGAGGAAATTACAGGTCAGCAAAGATATTATTTTGTACATTCTTATCACGCCGTTTGTGCTAACAGAGAAAATGTATTAATGGAATGTGATTATGGGTATAAATTTCCGGCTGCTGTAAAAAAAGGTAATATATATGGAATGCAGTTCCATCCTGAAAAAAGTCATAGGTTTGGGATGAAACTGCTAGAAAACTTTGTTAGGAGAGTGTAAGAATGTATTATCGTCCAAGATTGATCCCATGTCTGTCGATTATAAATCAAGATTTGGTAAAGACAATTAAATTTAAGAATCCAAGATATCTAGGAGATCCGATAAATGCTGTAAAAATATTTAATGATAAAGGTGTAGATGAATTGTGTATATTGGATATCACCGCGTCTAAAGAAGGACGGGAACCTCAAATGGAATATCTTCAAGACATTGCATCAGAAGCATTTATGCCGCTGAGTTATGGAGGAGGAATTACATCCATAGAACAAATGCAAAAACTGTTTCATATGGGATATGAAAAAATTATAGTGAATACAGCATTTTATCAAAATCCAAAGTTGATTACAAAAGCTGCTAATCTGGCTGGAAGTCAAAGCATAGTTGTATCTATAGATGTTAAAAATGAAATATTAGGAAGAAAGAGTTGCTACAGTACAGATGGAACATTAAAGACGGGAAAAGACCCAGTTGAAATGGCAAAAAAAGCAGAAGATCTGGGTGCAGGCGAAATCCTTCTGAATTCAATCACCAATGATGGAATGATGGAAGGATATGACTTGAAGCTTATTAGAGCAGTGTCGGAATCAGTAAACATACCTGTGATTGCGTGTGGAGGAGCAGGCTCAATTCATGATTTTAAGAATGTTTTGCAGGAAGGAAAAGCTCATGCAGCAGCGGCAGGGAGTTTGTTTGTTTACTATGGAAGTGAGAAGGCGGTGCTAATTAATGTGCCAGAGGAAGAAGACTTAGAAAAGATAGGAATCTATAGGAATTAGTTATGAAAGTATTATTGATTGATGTTAACTGTAAATATTCATCAACAGGAAAGATTGTATATGATTTATATCGAAAACTTCTGGAAGAAGGGCATGATGCTGCAATATGTTATGGGCGGGGAAAACTAATTCAAGAGCACAATATATATAAATTTGGGGTGGATTGGGAGACCTTTTTGCATGCCGGGCTTTCCAGAATTACAGGATTAAATGGGTGCTATTCTTCAATTTCAACAAGGAAATTGATTAAGTATATAGAAAAATTCAATCCAGATGTAGTTCATATACATGAACTGCATGCTTATTTCGTAAATATTAAACCACTGATAAATTACTTAAAGAAAAAAAAGAAAAAAATAGTGTGGACATTTCATTGTGAATATATGTACACAGGAAAGTGTGGACATGCATATGACTGTATGAATTTCACAAAGGAATGTGGTAATTGTCCGGCGGTTAAAGAATACCCTAAATCTCTATTTCTTGACAGAACAAGAAAAATGTTTAGAGAGAAAAAAAAGATGTTGGAAGATTTGGACTTTACAATCGTAACACCATCGAAATGGCTTGCGGATAGGGTGAAAATGTCTTTTTTGAAGAATAAGCATATCGAAGTTATTCATAATGGAGTTGATACGAATGCTATCTTTTATCGAAGAAGTGAAAAAGAGATACAAAGTTTAAAAGAAAAATATTTTCTTTCGGGAAAGAAAATTGTTCTTGCTGTTGCACCTAATATTATGGATGAGAGAAAAGGTGGAAAAATTGTCTTAAAAATCAGTAATGAAATAAAGGATAAGAACATCCAGTTTGTACTAGTAGGAAATAATGAAACAAAAAAATATAGTGAAAATGTTTTATTAGTTGCGAAAACTAAAGACCAAAATGAATTGGCAGTTTGGTATTCAGCTGCCGATGTATTCTTAATTTGTTCAAAAAGAGAAAACTTTCCTACTACATGTGTTGAGGCGATATGTTGTGGGACTCCAATAGTGGGAATAGATGAAGGAGGAACAAAAGAAACAGCAATAGTTCCATATGGTATATTTTTAAAAAATCCCAGTACAAAAGATTTGGCTAATGCGGTTTTAGGCCAACTTGTGAAGGAAATTTCTGGAAATGAGATTGCTGAATGGGGAGTAAGAAAGTATACAAAAGATATGATGTATAAGAAGTATTTGAATATATATAAATAAATATAAATAGTTAAAATAAGCGGTTTTATATAGAGTTAAAGATGTGAGGAGGACTTGTTTTTTGCTTTTATGTATGTTGTATATGATAGAAGCTGTGTTTTTTTATTGGTTGTTGTATAAAAGTACTAATGATGTATTAAATCCATTTGCAATAAGTCTTGGAGCCTGGTTGGGCGCTGCCGGGATTAGTCAATTGAATATAGGGGGGATTTTACCTGATTGGGAATTAATGACACATATTACTGTACAAGCATTTGCTTTAACTGTGCTTTTGATAGGATCAAGGGGAAATAAACCGTCAGGAAAATATTATTATTCAAATCTAGAGATAAAAATTAACAATAAATTTATTATTGCAAGCAGAGTTATTTTTTTAGTATCTTTTATCTGTGCATTGATCGAGTGGCAAAGCAATGGATTTGTAATAACTATTTTTAATTCATCAACAGCTGATTTGAAAGGCGACATGATTGCATTGTCAGGAATACATTATGGAACAGTATGTTTGCCATATTGTGCTTTAGTATCACTATATGAGATTTATTTTAGAAAGAATAAAAAAAAATCAACATGGATATATAATATAAGCGTAATAGCATCGTGTGTTTTCTATTCACTGTTTATAGAGTTGTCCAGAGGAAGTATGCTAATTATAATACTTGGTGGGATTCTTCTTACCCATAGCCGATTTAGAATAAAATTTTCTAAACTGGTTAGATATGCACTAATACTTACGCTACTAATGGTTATTCTAATGATGATTAGAATTCAAAATCGGGATTCATTTATTTATACAGCTACAGGTACATATGAGTGGTGGAGTCCTATTTATCTCTATGTTGCAACCTGTTTTGATAATTTAAACACGCTAATAAAAAATGGGACACCTATGACATTGTGCTATGCAACGGTTCTTAAACCTATTTTAGATGTTTTTAATATTGACTTAAATATTCCTATAATAGAATATAATTATTCTTTTTTTAATGCGAGGACAATGATATATAGTTTTTATCATGATTTAGGAATTATAGGCGTTATAATTTATTCATTTATAATTTATATGGTTGTTTCAAGAATATATAGACGAGCTAAGTATGATTCGAGATATCTTCTTTTGTTAGCAGCGTTACAAAAAAGTATATATATGGTTTTTTTTGGTAACTATTTTACAGGTGTATTTTGCCCTTCGTTTCCGTTTATCGTGATTTGGTTTTTGGGAATTATATCACAAACAAATATTGTGATTGGTCGCTATGGAAGAGCAAAATCTGTTAAGTGTTTGCAAAAATAGTTGTTTTGAAACAGGAGATATTTATGATAAAACAAATAATCATAGTTTATGAAAATATTGTACGTGAATATGATAATGCTTTACTACTTAAGGCGGAATTCGAACGAAGAGGTTTCCAAGTATATTTAGCTTATAAAACAGAAACTATTTTATTTATAAAACGAAGTTCAATTATATTGGTACCCAATTGTTATAATACCGATAATTACGATTTTTATCAGTACACATTAAATAGTAATGGAAACCCAATAATTAGCCTTCAATATGAACAGGTATTATCTAAAAGAATTGAAAAAACAGGGATGCATAATCCGAAGGGAAAGGCTAAAAATATTTATTTTTTTTGCTGGGGAAAAAATTGTTTTGATAGACTTTGTAAATACGGAATTGAAGAAAAGAGAATAAAAATATGTGGAGCGTTACAATTAGATTTTTTACGCCCAGAATTTTCTGGATTCTATTTAACTCGAAAAGAATTGGCTGATCAATATAAACTTGATTGTGAAAAAAAATGGCTGTTATATATTTCAAGTTTTTCTTATGTTGATAATAGTATTATTACAAAATATACTGCAGAAGAATTGGCAGACGATATTTTTATAAAGGATTTTACAGAGCTATCTGTTAGGTCTCAGGAAAAAACGTTAAATTGGTTTGAACAATTGATAATTGAAAACCCTGATATAACAATAATTTATCGCAAACATCCTGTAGAAGCAGGAAATAGACGAATAGAAGAATTGACTAAACAATATCCTTTTAATTTTAAAAATATTGATGATCTTAGCGTGAAGCAATGGGTAAGCGTTTGCGACATAATAGTAACTTGGTTTAGTACTTCAATAGCAGAGGTATACATGGCAAAAAAACCATTACTTCTATTACGACCGTATCCAATAAAAGAAGAATATGACGTGCCTTTCTATTATAGAGCAGATTGTATAGATTCTTATGAAAAATTAGGTTATGCAATCAATAATATTGAACAGTTTAGTATTCCAGTATCAATAGAAATTTTAAATGGGTATTATTCTCTGAAAGAAAAACCGGCATTTTTGAGAATCGCAGATGAAGTAGAAAAAATAGCAAGTGCATATACTAAACAGCAAAAAATAGATGTAAAATTTGTATTATATAGATTAAGATTCTTCTTAAAAAAGGGGAGATTGATTAAATTTATTCTTAAGAGTATATATCAAACCCTTTTCATTCATTTTAATTTTAAACTCCGCAATGAAAGGATTCGTAATGCATATTGTGTAAATGATTGGGAAAAAAGTGCAAAACACAAAAATGATACTCTGAATAAAGAAAAATATCAAATACTGAAGGAAATAGTTAATGAGTACAGGAAATCAATTTAAAAGAAATTTTTCGATAAGTATGATAAGTATGATTGTACAATTTTTTCAGTCGCTTATTGTTACTTCTTATGTCCAGAGAGCTATAGGGGTAGAGGCATATGGATATATAGCTGTAGTTGTAAATATCGTAAATGTAGCAGGAATACTTACTGTTTCACTCACCTCTGTATCATCCAGATATATGGTCATTGAATTACAAAAAGGTGATACAAATAGTTCTAAAAGATTATTTAGCACTATTTGTTTAGCTATTCTTTGTGTTTCAGGTATATGTGTGCTGTTTTTTGCCTTTTTATCCACAAATTTAACACGAGTAATGGTTATTTCACCAGAATATATTAATGAAGTGACTGTTTTAGTAATTTTAGTTGGAGCTGATTTTATAGTACAGTTATTTCAAGTGCCATATCTATCAGTATATTATTATGAAGAACGCCTATATATATACTATTTTCTTGTCATATTCACCAATTGTACAAAAATATGTTCTGCAGTGTTGATTTTTTCGATTTGGAAGCCCGTTGTATGGGCTGTTTATATGGGAGCCTTAATTTCTGATAGTATCGCTTTTTTAGTATATTTTTTTCATGTAAAAAAGAAATACAGATATTTAGTAATAAAAAGAACACTTTTTAATCTGGTACAATTAAAAAAAATACTCAAGTCTGGTGTTTGGGTATCTATATCCAAATTAGCTGCAATATTGTTATCTACATGCAGTACATATTTAGTAAATATCTTTATAAGTGCTTATATGGCTGGAATTTATGGATCAATAGCCCAATTGCAGTCTATACTTAGTTTTATGACTATTGCCATTGTCAATGTATATTTACCACAGATGTATAAATTATATGCGGAAAATAAATATAATATGCTTATTGCGTATACAGAAAAGGGGCTAAAAGTAATAAGTTCAATTTTAGGAATTGTAGTAGGTGGCTTAATAGTGTTTGGTAATGAATTTATGAGTATTTGGATTACTGAGGATTATATAAAGTATAGTTTGTTGATTATTCTTTCAGTCTGTAGTTTACATGTAACTTATTCTGCTGAATTGATAAATCAGCTATTGATAACTGTTAATAAAACAAAATTTCCAGCGATTATTTCTGTTATAGCAGGGATTTTTAATGTGTTATGTGCTGTCTTATTAATGGAAATTACTGGGAATGGTATATATGGTATAGCAATAGCCCAGTTGATAGTAGGAGTTGTAAGAGCTGGGATTATTTTGCCATTATATGCAGCAATGCAGTTAAAAAAGAATTGGTTTATTTTTATAAAAAATCAGTTAAAAGGTAGTGTACCGATGTTATTAACCGTAGGGATAGGAGTACTAATTGGACGAGCTGTTCAAGTAGAATCTTGGATGACGCTAATCCTTGCTGCTGGGATAACTGGATGTATAGCCATACTTATTTCAATTCTAACAGATCGCGATATACGCGATTTTACTTTTCAATTTATAAAAATGCATTAATATATTTAGGAATAGGGAGGAAAGAGTGAATGTTTAATTTAAATCAATTTATTTTACAGTATGTAACTCATCGTTCTGAAAGTATGTTTCTTACAGATATCAAAGTGAATAATAAACAACTTTCAGATAAGATAAAAAACAAAACAGTTCTTGTAATCGGTGGTGCAGGCAGTATAGGAAGTTCTTTTATCAAAGCAATTCTTCCATTCCAGCCTGCATCTCTTGTTGTCGTAGATATTAATGAAAATGCACTGGCAGAGTTGACAAGGGATCTTCGGAGTACAAAAGGGATGTTTGTTCCCGAAGAGTATATTACTTATCCCATGGATTTTGCTGCACCCGTATTTCATAAGATGTTTGTGTCTAGGAGAGGCTTTGATATAGTAGCAAACTTTTCAGCTCACAAGCATGTACGGAGTGAAAAAGATGTATATTCGGTGGAGGCTCTGGTACAAAACAATGTTTTACATGCGAAAGGGCTTCTTGATCTTCTGGCGGAATATCCGCCGGAAGAATTTTTTTGCGTTTCTACGGACAAAGCGGCGAATCCAGTCAATATTATGGGAGCTAGCAAACGAATTATGGAAGATCTGATTTTCAGTTATTCGGACAGATTTCCTGTTAAGACCGCCCGGTTTGCGAACGTGGCCTTTTCTAATGGTTCGCTTCCGGCTGGATTTCTTGAGAGGATTGCAAAATTGCAGCCGATCAGTGCCCCGTCAGATGTAAAAAGGTATTTTGTTTCTCCGGAAGAGAGTGGGCAGATTTGCATGCTTGCATGTATGCTGGGGGAGAACAGGTCCATTTTTTTTCCGAAACTTGAGGAGGAGCAGATGATGACATTTGATTCCATCGCAACAAATCTGCTGCATGAATATGGCTATCAGGTTTTAAAGTGCGAATCTGATCAGGAGGCTATCGAGAAGTCAGAAGAGCTGAAAGCAGGAAGCACAATGTATCCGGTGCATTTTGAGCTGTCGGATACATCCGGAGAAAAGCAGTTTGAAGAATTTTTTACAGAAAATGAAACTGTGGATATGGAAAGATTTCAATCTCTTGGAGTGATTACAGATAAACAAATCTGTGATAGAGGCAAATTGAGCACTTTGTTTGTGAAACTGGAAAACATATTCTCCCAGGAGGATGTAAAGAAAGAGGATATTGTACGAATAATAGGGGACTATTTACCGAATTTCAGTCATATAGAAACAGGAAAATCTTTAGATGGAAAAATGTAAAGATACGTGAGGAAAGGGGATTCAAATGAGCAGGTTTGTTCCGTTATCAATTCCTAATTTTGAGGGAAATGAAAGAAAATATGTTGATGAAGCTATTGACCAGGGGTGGGTTTCCACTGGGGGAGCATATATTACGAAATTAGAAGAACAGATGGCTTCGCTTCTGCAAGTTCCTAATGTGGCGGCATGTCAGAGCGGCACGTCTGGACTGCATTTGGCCCTGGTAGACAGCGGGGTACAGCCGGGGGATATGGTAATCGTTCCTACATTGACGTTTATAGCAGCTGTGAATCCGGTTAAATATCAATTCGCAGTTCCGGTTTTTATGGACTGTGATGATTCCCTTTGCATAGATCCAGAGAAATTACAGGAATTTTGCGAGAGAGAATGCAGGCTGGAGAATGGAAAACTAATTCATAACGCGACGAAGAAGCATGTGAAAGCAGTGATTGTTGTTCATGTTTTTGGAAATATGGCAGATATGGAAGCTATTATGGAAATAGCAGAACAGTATAGGCTGACTGTAATAGAAGATGCAACAGAAGCACTCGGAACATACTATACCGAAGGAAAGTATAAAGGGAAATATGCAGGAACTATAGGAGATTATGGTGCATATTCCTTTAACGGAAATAAGATTATCACAACAGGAGGCGGAGGTGCTGTTACAGCAAAAGAGCCAGAGAAAGTGGATCATTTGAGATATCTTTCGACTCAGGCCAAAGACGATCCCCATTATTACATTCATAACGAAATTGGATATAACTACCGGATGACGAATGTGCAGGCTGCAATCGGGGTTGCACAAATGGAGGAACTTGAAGAGTTTATTAAACGCAAGCATGGAAACTACAATTTATACCAGAGCCTGTTTTCTGGGTATGAACTGGGAACACTTCTTGGATTCAGAGAAGGAGCCTATTCGAACCAGTGGTTTTATTCTTTGCAGATCCGCATGGATAGGATTCACGGTACGATGCGGGATATCATTACACGACTGGGAGAAAAAGGAGTACAGACACGGGCAATATGGGGGTTAATTCATGAGCAGAAACCATATACAGACTCATTTTGCTATAAAATAGAAAAAGCCGCCTATTACAGTAGTTGTATTTTGAATATACCAAGTACCACTCAACTCACAGAAGATGATATCAAGTATTCAACAGAGATGATAAAAGAAGTGTTGGGAGATTTGTCAGATGAATGAAAATCAGAGGAGTTTATATCTTGCGGATGAGCATATGATGCTGCCGGAAGCCATGCAGAAAATAGATGATAATGCAAAGGGAATTTTGTTTGTGACAGACTGTGCAGGAAAACTCTGTGGAGCTGTTTCGGATGGAGATATCCGCAGATGGATATTGAAAACAGGAAGCATCGCAGCAGAGATTAGACTTCTGATGAATACAGATCCGAAATACATTCGATATAGCGATAATGCTGATCCATATACATTTATGGAAGAAGCTTCTATCCGGGCATTGCCTGTTGTTGATGAGCAAATGATGATTCAGAATATATTGTTCGCTGATAATAAAGGGAAAGAGAATTTGGAAAAGAAAGGTGGTCTTGAGAATATTTCTGTGATAGTAATGGCTGGCGGAAAAGGGACTAGACTTTATCCGTTTACAAAGATATTACCAAAACCTTTAATTCCAATCGGTGATATTCCTATTGTAGAACGAATCATTAATTATTTTCACGAATATGGAATTACGGACTTTTTGATGACCGTGAATTATCGGAAGAACATGATAAAATCCTATTTTTCTGAAATTGATAAGGATTATAAGATTGAATATATAGAAGAAGAAAAGGCCCTTGGGACTGCTGGCGGGATAAAATTAGCCAGAAGAGTTTTCAAAAGGCCTTTATTTATTGCAAATTGTGATAGTCTGATTCGTGCGGATTATCTGGAACTTTTTGAATTTCATCAAAAATCAGGTAATGCGATTACGATTGTTACAGCAATGAAAAATGATATTATACCGTATGGCGTTGTATATTCCAGGGAAAATGGAGAAATAACAAATATGGTGGAGAAGCCGCACAGATCCTATTTCGTGAATACAGGAATGTATGTGATTAACCCGGAAATGATTGAATTGATTCCAGAGGATACTTTTTTTCATATGACCGATTTGACAGAAAAGGCAATTGAGAAAGGATATAAGGTCGGAATGTATCCAGTCAGCGAAGATTCATTTCTTGACATGGGAGAATTTGAGGAAATGAAGCGGATGGAGGAAAAATTAAATCTCGAATAGAAGGTGCTTTATGGAAAAAATTATTTTAATAGGAGCTGGAGGACATGCAAAAACAATTGCAGATACAATAGAAAAGCAGAATCTATTTGATATTGCAGGATTCATTGATTTGGAAAAGAAGAGAGAAATGTTTTATCGTACATATAGAATTATCGGAAACGATGAGGAATTGGAATCTCTCTATGAATCAGGCATCCATCATGCATTTGTGTGTATTGGGTTTATGGGGAATTCTGTTGTGCGTGAAAGGATCTATGAAAAGCTGATTCAAACAGGATTTCATCTGCCTGTAATTATAGATGAAACAGCAGTTGTCGCAGAAGATGTCCAGCTTGGAGCAGGGACATATGTTGGACGGAATGCAGTATTAAATACAGAGGCGGCTGTCGGAAAAATGTGCATTATAAATACGGGTGCGATTGTGGAACATGAGTCTGTGGTAGGAAATTTCTCTCACATTGCTGTAGGAGCAGCTTTGTGTGGACAAACAGAAATTGGAGAGAGGGTGCTTATAGGTGCAAATGCAACAGTGATACAGAATGTAAAAGTGGGGAAAGACAGTATTGTTGGAGCTGGAAGTGTGGTGCTGAAGGATATCCCTCCGCATTGTACTGTAGTGGGAAGTCCTGCAAAAATTATTAAAAGCAAGAGGAATTAAAGATGGGAGAAACATTAATTATTGCAGAAGCAGGCGTAAACCATAATGGAAGTTTTGAAATGGCAAAACAATTGGTAGATCGTGCGAAAGAAGCGGGCGCTGATTTTGTGAAATTTCAAACGGCGAAACTGGAGTCATTAGTTTCAAAACATGCAGAAATGGCTGAATATCAGAAGAAAAATACAGGGCAGAAAACCAGTCAAAAAGATATGTTGAGGAAATTATTGCTGTCATATGAGGACTTTATTAAACTTTCAGAATACTGCAAACTTTCAGAAATTGGATTTTTGTCTACCCCATTTGATATAGAAAGTATTTATTTTTTGAAGGATCTGGTCCCCTTCTGGAAAGTGCCGTCTGGAGAGATCACCAATTATCCATATTTGGTCGAAATAGCAAAAACCAGTATGCCGGTTGTATTATCTACCGGAATGTGTGAAATATCAGAAATTGATGATGCGGTTGCACTGCTGAAGGAAAATGGTACAACAGAGCTGACATTGCTTCATTGTAATACGCAGTACCCCACACCTTATGAAGATGTAAATCTTCACGCCATGGAAACTTTGAAGAATAGATATGGATTAAAAGTCGGGTATTCAGACCATACCCAGGGAATAGAAGTACCAATTGCTGCAGTTGCATTAGGTGCAACAATAATAGAAAAGCATTTTACGCTGGATCATACACTTCCGGGGCCGGATCATAAGGCAAGTTTGGAACCGCAGGAATTAAAAGAAATGGTAAGGTCTATCAGAAACATTGAAAGTGCTTTGGGAAGTTCGGAAAAGAAAGTGTCACCGTCAGAAAGAAATAATATAGCGGTTGCCAGAAAAAGTATTGTAGCATCCCGGCGTATTCTTAGAGGAGAAATCCTGAATTCTGATAACCTGACTACAAAAAGACCTGGGACTGGTATATCTCCGATGCAGTGGAATCAAATAGTTGGCACCCGGGCAGTTAGAAATTTTGAGGAAGATGAGTTGATAGAAATATGAAATCAATTATGGTTTTAACAGCAACACGGTCAGAATATGGACTTTTAAGTCCCATTATCCACGCGCTACAAGAGTGCGGAGAGCTTGAAGTCAGAGTAGTGGTTACAGGTGCACATTTGTCCCCAGAATTTGGACTTACATATCAGGAAATAGAAAAAGACGGAATCCAGATAGACAGGAAGATCGAAATTCTTTTGAGCGCGGATACTCCATCTGCTATTTCCAAGAGTATGGGGATGGCATTAATTGGTTTCGCAGACTATTTTGCAGAGAGAAGACCTGATGCGCTGGTAGTGTTGGGGGACAGGTATGAAACGCTTGCTGTATGTTGTGCGGCAATGAATGAGAGAATACCGATCATACATCTCTATGGAGGGGAAGCAACAGAGGGGGCAGTAGATGAAGTAATCCGTCACGCAATTACAAAGCTGAGTTTCCTCCATTTGACGAGCACAGAAGAGTACCGCAGGAGAGTGATACAATTGGGAGAAGACCCACAAAGAGTTTTTGTAGTAGGGGCAATAGGAATTGAGAATGCGATAAAAATGCCTTTATTGTCAAAAGAGGAGCTTGAAGCGGAATTGAATTTTAAATTGCACAGGCCATATGCTGTGATCACGTTCCATCCGGTTACACTGGAAAACAACAGTGCTGAAAGGCAGTGTAAAGAGCTTATGAAAGCCTTGGAGAGACACTCAGAAATGAATTATATCATTACAAAGGCAAATGCAGACGCAGATGGAAGGATAATTAATAAGTTATTGGATGATTTTGCCTTAACGCATGATAATGTGGCAGTTTTTGAATCACTTGGTTCAGTAAAGTACCTGAGCGCGTTGAAATATGCTGATATGGCAATCGGGAATTCATCGAGTGGGTTGCTGGAAGTGCCTTCATTTAAAATTCCTACGGTTAATATAGGGGATCGGCAGAAAGGACGTCTAAAAGCAGAAAGTGTAATTGACTGTGCACCGAGTGAGATATCAATTAGTCAGGCAATTGACCGGGCTTCCAGTGAAGCGTTTAAAGATAAATGCGGAACCGTGAAAAATCCGTATGGTGATGGAGATACAAGCTCAAAGGTTGTAGGTGTAATTAGGCGAATGATGGGATGCGGAATTGATCTAAAGAAGAAATTTTATGATATAGAGGTGCCAAATGCATATTAAGGGTGGAGCGACAAGATTATATGATAACTTGTTTCGGCAATTATCATCCCACTGGGGAGATATTAATATAAGATTAATTCAAGAATATATTCCGGAGACATTAAAAAGAACAGAAAGACTTTTAAGCCATATTGCAAAAGATAATAAATATGTATGGAACAAAAATGAGCCGGTGTTTTCTCCTATGCATTCGGTCCAATATGCAGTTTTCTTATATCTTTTATCAAATACCATTTATAAAAATATAGGAAAGAGTACAGAGGAAACTGATAGCATATATTATTTGAATAAGATTATGCATTCTTGTGATTGGTTTTATGCAATATCATTGCCGGAAGTCTTTTTTGCGGAGCATCCATTAGGAAGTGTATTAGGAAAAGCTGATTATGGAAATCAGTTTTTCTTTTATCAAGGCTGCACAGTAGGTGGAAACAGAGATAAGGCTGGAAAATTATACTATCCGGTAATAGGTGAGAATGTGCTAATGTATTCAAATAGTAGTATTTTGGGAGATGCAGTGATAGGGAATAATGTGATTATTTCAGCCGGAACGATTATTGTAGGAGAAAATATTCCGGATAATTCTATTGTATTTGGCCGGTCACCGAATCTTATTATAAAAAAGAGAAACGAAAAAGAGATTCAAGACAGGCAAAAGCATCTGTGGGCAAAATTTAATTAGCATAAAGCAAAAGGACAAACAGTTTCGTCATAAAAAGAAGGAGGATCTGATGAAAGCTCTGGTAGTTGGACTTGGTTCCATGGGAAAAAGAAGAATCAGGCTCATAAAGCAGGTAGACCCGGAAATACAGGTGATTGGTGTTGATTCAAAACCAGACAGAAGAGAGGAAGCTGAACAGCTTTTTCATGTGGAAACAGTATCTGATTTAGAGGATGCTTTTAGAAAAAAATGCTTCTGTGCGTTTGTATGTACTTCGCCATTATCTCATGCAGATATTATTGAGAGCTGCCTCTTGCATGAATTGCATGTGTTTACAGAAATAAATCTTGTAGCGGACAAATATGATTCTAATATTCAATTGGCTCAGGAGAAACAAAGAGTTTTATTTCTATCATCAACGTTTCTTTACAGAGATGAAATTAAGTATATCCGGAAAGCAGTAATTGATGCGAGATCTCTTTTATCTTATACATATCATATAGGGCAGTATCTGCCAGATTGGCATCCTTGGGATAGTTATATAGACTATTTTGTGGGAGATGTGCGTACGAACGGATGTAGGGAGATTATGGCTATTGATTTCCCATGGCTCTATAAAACTTTTGGAGAAATTACTGACATACAAGTAAAATGCGGGAAAAAGACACAACTAAAAACAACTTATAATGATAGTTATTTGATGTTAGTTGAACATGAAAATGGGGTTCAGGGAACGATTTTAGTTGATGTTGTGTCCAGAAAGGCTGTCAGAAATCTTGAAATATATGGAGAAGATCTATACATTACATGGGATGGAACGCCAGGTGGCCTAAAAAAATATAACATAGAAAAGAAAAGTGAATCGATGGTACAACTATATAATGCTGTAGATAAACAGGATGGTTATGCAGCGTTTGTAGTTGAAAATGCATATAAAAATGAAATACATGCCTTTTTTGACGAAATTGAGGGGCAGTGTACACAAGAATATAGTTTTGTTGATGACAGGCAGGTGCTTGCGTTAATCGACCAAATTGAAAAGAATAACTAAAAAGTGAGGGATGAACTGTGCGAGTTGCTTTTTGGGGTTTAGGATCGATAGCAAAAAGGCATATCCGTAATATTTATACTATTTTGAAACAAGGAGGAGACACTCCGAAGATTGATGTATTTCGGCATAAAAAACGACAAATCCAAGAGGCGGACATAAGGGAAATGGTGACCGGTGTGTATTCCCAAAATGAATTGGAAGATAAGTATTATGATATCATCTTTATTACGAATCCGACTGCACAGCATTTCGAGACGATCAAGATGTGTGTTCCCCATACGGATCATATGTTTATTGAGAAGCCAGTCTTTGAAAAGTACAGTGAAAATATAGCTGACTTGAAACTCAAACGGAATTCTGTATATTATGTGGCGTGTCCTTTAAGATATACTTCGGTAATACAGTATATAAAAAATAATATAGATTTAAGCAGTGTGTTTTCTGTCAGAGCTATTAGTTCAAGCTACCTTCCTGACTGGCGCCCGGGGACTGATTACAGGAAAACTTATAGTGCGCATAAAGAGCTTGGGGGCGGAGTAGCAATTGATTTGATTCATGAATGGGACTATTTGACGAACCTCTTTGGTATACCGGAGAAGGTTTTGTATGTTGGAGGAAAGTTTTCTGATCTAGAAATAGACAGTGATGATCTGGCTGTGTATACGGGTATTTATAAAGATCGAATTATAGAACTTCATTTGGATTATTTTGGTAGAAAGACATCAAGAGAGCTGACACTCTATACTTCCGAAGAAATTATTAGTGCAGATCTGGTGAATGGAAAAATCAATTACTTAAAATCTGGTGAAACAGTAGATGTACATGAAGAGCGAGATAATTATCAAAAGAGAGAATTGCAGCATTTTTTGGATATTGTGGATGGAAAAGTAATAAATGACAGTACAGTAGAGCATGCTGTCAAGGTCCTGAAAATAGCGAAAAATCATGGAGAATAGTTAGTATGAATATTTTATTTACAATTTGCGGCAGAGCCGGATCAAAAGGATTTAAAAACAAAAATCTTAAGTCTTTTTTAGGAATACCTCTCGTGTATTACAGTGTAGCTGCCATTGCTTTGTACATAAAAAGTGACTCGGCAAAAGAATGTAATATAGATGTAGTACTTAATACAGACAGTGAAGATTTAATTGGTATTGTATCAAAACAGAAAGAGCTGCCAATCCAGGTGATACGAAGAGAAAGCTCTTTAGGAGGAGATGCGGTACCAAAGGTATCAGTAATAAAGGACTGTTTGTTGAAGATGGAAGAGTATGGAAAAAAGAATTATGATATAGTGGTAGATCTTGATATTACTTCTCCATTAAGAACAGTTCAGGATATTGAAAACGCAATTGAAAAGAAAAGACTACGAAAGGATACAGATGTAGTTTTTTCGGTAACAGAATCGAGAAGAAATCCATACTTTAACATGGTAAAAGAAGAGAGGGGCTTCTTTTTAAAAGCAATTTTCAGCGAGTATACAGCCCGGCAGCAAGCACCGGAATTTTATGATATGAACGCATCAATATATGCGTATTCTGTTATAGCATTAAAAAATAAAGAGCCTCAAATTTTCTTTAATGATAAATGTGATGCAATCTTTATGAAGGATACTGGAATTCTGGATATCGATTCAGAAGATGATTTTCAGATGATGCAAGTAATAGCAGAATACTTATTTAACAATGATAGTGGATTTAGAGAAGTATATTGTAAAGCAGATGAAATTAACAATGAGATAGCATTATAAGGAGATATAGAACGATGAGCAGCATATTTGTAGACAAGACACTTTTAATCACCGGTGGTACTGGCTCTTTTGGTAACGCCGTCCTGAACCGCTTTTTAAAGACAGATATCAAGGAGATCCGCATATTTTCCCGCGATGAATTAAAGCAGGACAATATGCGGCATTTTTATCAGCGGGAATTTCCGGAATACAGTGATAAGCTGAAGTTTTACATAGGAGATGTACGGGACATCCAGTCCGTGCGCAATGCCATGCACGGGGTGGACTATATTTTCCATGCGGCAGCCTTAAAGCAGGTGCCTTCCTGTGAGTTTTTCCCTATTGAGGCAGTGAGAACGAATGTTCTTGGGACGGAAAATGTGCTGACAGCAGCTATCGAGGCAGGAGTGAAGAAAGTAATCTGTCTTTCCACAGATAAGGCGGCATATCCGGTGAATGCTATGGGGACGTCTAAAGCTATGATGGAGAAAGTCATCGTGGCTAAGTCACGGACCGTATCCCCGGAGAAGACGACTATCTGCTGTACAAGATATGGCAATGTCATGTGTTCCCGCGGATCTGTGATACCGCTGTTCATAAGCCAGATCAAGGAAGGAAAAGAACTGACCGTGACGGAACCTACAATGACCCGTTTCATCATGAGCCTGGAAGAGGCGGTGGAACTGGTCGTTTTTGCTTTCGAGAATGCCCAGAGCGGAGACATCATGGTGCAGAAGGCGCCGGCTTGTACAATTGAAGTGCTGGCCCGGGCCGTGGAGGAAGTGTTCCGTGTGGCCAATCCGATCAAGGTGATCGGGATTCGCCATGGGGAAAAGATGTACGAGACCCTTCTTACGAATGAGGAGTGCGGACATGCCATTGACATGGGTAATTTCTATCGTGTACCCTGTGATAAAAGGGACCTGAACTACGACAAATATTTTAAAGAGGGGGATGTGGAGAGAAATCTGCTGACAGAATTTAATTCCAATAATACGGAACTGCTGGATGTGGAGCAGGTGAAAGAGAAGCTGTTGTCACTGTCATATATCCAGGATGAGCTGAAAGAGTGGGAGGAAAGGCAGTAGCGGAAGCAAGCTCGCCGGAAAGGAAGTAGGAAAATGAAAATATTGATTACTGGAGCCAAGGGCTTTGTGGGGAAAAATTTGGTAGCTTCTCTGGAGAATGTTCGGGATGGAAAAGACCGTGTGCATAAGATACAGGGCTTGGCGTGTCCCTCTGACCTGGAAATTTATACATATGACATAGACTCCACCCAGGAAGAGCTGGAGCGGTACTGCCAGGACGCAGACTTTGTATTTAACCTAGCAGGAGTGAACCGCCCCAAGGATCAGGAAGAGTTTATGAAAGGTAATTTTGGATTTGCTTCTACACTTCTCGATACGCTGAAAAAGTATGAAAATAAGGCGCCTGTCATGCTCTCCAGTAGCATCCAAGCCAGTCTGGAAGGGCGATTTACAGGAAGCGAGTATGGGAAGAGCAAGCTGGCGGGAGAAGAATTGTTCCGTAGGTACAGCGAGGAGACAGGAGCCAAAGTGCTCATCTACCGTTTCCCCAACCTGTTCGGAAAGTGGTGCAGGCCCAACTATAACTCTGCGGTGGCCACATTCAGCAATAACATTGCCAATGACCTGCCTATCCAGGTCAACGACCGCAGCACAGAGCTGGAGCTCCTCTATATAGATGATCTGGTGGAAGAGCTGCTGCTGGCTTTGAATGGTCAGGAACACAGAGATCAGAAGGGATTTTGCTATTGTCCGGTCACATTCCATGTGACGCTGGGAGAGATTGTGGACCTTCTCTATTCCTTTAAGGAGAGCAGGCAGGATCTGTCTGTGCCTGACATGAGCGATGGTTTTACAAAGCGTCTTTATGCCAACTATTTGTCTTATCTACCCACAGATGGTTTTTCCTACAAGTTGAAGATGAACAGGGATGACCGCGGCAGTTTTACGGAGATCCTGCGCACGACAGACCGAGGGCAGGTGTCTGTCAATATCAGCAAGCCTGGCATCACAAAAGGACAGCACTGGCACCACACAAAAAACGAGAAATTTGTGGTAGTATCCGGACGGGGACTGCTCCAGCTTCGAAAGATCGGTGTGGACAGGGACGGAAATCCTTACCCGGTAGTCAATTATGAGGTCAGCGGGGAGGAGATCACTGTGGTAGAGATGATCCCCGGCTATACTCACAACATCATCAATCTGTCTGATACAGAGGATCTGGTGACAGTCATGTGGGCGAACGAGCCTTTTGACCCGGAGCACCCGGATACATTTGGAGAACCGGTGTAGAGCGAGGAGGAAGAGAATGAAGACAAACTATACGGATATAGAGTTCAAGAATAATGGAAAACTGAAGCTGCTGATCATTGTGGGTACCCGCCCGGAGATCATCCGTCTGGGGGCAGTGATCACCAAATGCAGGAAATATTTTGACTGTATTCTGGCCCACACAGGCCAGAATTATGACTATAATCTCAATGGTGTCTTTTTCAGAGACCTGAAGCTGGATGATCCGGAGGTCTACATGGACGCAGTGGGAGATGACCTGGGAGAGACCGTGGGAAATATCATCAACTGTTCCTACAAGCTTATGAGCCAGATCAGGCCGGATGCATTGCTGATCCTGGGGGACACGAACTCCTGCCTCTCCGCCATTGCGGCAAAGCGCCTTCACATTCCGATTTTCCATATGGAGGCAGGCAACCGGTGCAAGGATGAGTGTCTGCCAGAGGAGACGAATCGTAGGATTGTAGATATCATCTCCGACGTCAATTTGGCCTATAGTGAACATGCCAGGAAGTATCTTCACGAGTGCGGTCTTCCTAAGGAGAAGGTATATGTGACGGGAAGCCCTATGGCAGAGGTATTGCATCAAAATCTGCCGGAGATTGAACAGTCAAATATCTTGGATAAGCTGGGATTGGAAGCGCAGAAATATATCCTCCTCTCTGCTCATCGGGAAGAGAACATTGACACTGCGAAGAATTTCCAGAGTTTGTTCACAGCTATAAATAAAATGGCGGAAAAATATGATATGCCAATTCTTTATTCTTGTCACCCTAGGAGTCGGAATCGGCTGACGGTGTCGGACTTTCAACTGGATTCCCGTGTGATTCAGCATGAGCCTTTGGGGTTCCATGATTACAACCATCTGCAGATGAATGCTTTCGCCGTAGTATCTGATTCCGGTACTTTGCCGGAGGAGAGTAGCTTCTTTACATCTATCGGGCATCCCTTCCCGGCAGTATGTATCCGAACTAGCACAGAGCGTCCGGAGGCGTTGGACAAGGCATGTTTTATCCTTGCTGGGATTGATGAAAAGTCTCTTCTCCAGGCTGTGGACACAGCAGTAACTATGAACCAGAATGGTGACTACGGAATCCCGGTACCGGATTATATAGAGGAAAACGTTAGCACGAAGGTGGTGAAGATCATCCAGAGTTACGTTGGGATTATAAATAAGATGGTGTGGAGGAAGTAAGTCATTCTTTTCTTGAATATGTTTAGATTGAAATAACCTTGAAGATGTGATGGAAATTGTCAAGGCTCCGGGAGAAAGTATATACCAGAGATCTGTTTAGACGTGATTAAAGGTTATTGCTGGATTTTATCAAAACTGGAAACAAGGTAATTAGTAGGAAAGTAAACCTGGATTTTAATTTCCATAAATCAGGTCTTTACTTTCCTTCTTTTTTACCCTATAATGAAATTATGTAAATAAAATATCTTTATTTATTTTTCTGTGACAAATAGGGCTAGAACGATGGTGAGAACATAAAAACGATTCTGTGAATGTCAAATTTACGTATGAAAGAAAATGAAAAGCAAAGCCGAATTCTGGAGCAAGAAAAGCTCATAGAAGAAGTGAAGAAACTAACGCTTTTTGATGATGTTTTTATGTCTGCTGTTCTGGAAGATATTCCTGCATGTCAACATGTATTGCGGATTTTGACAGGAATTTCTGATTTAAGTATACGTACAGTAAAAAGCCAATATCATATAACAAAGCTTATTTCCAAACGTTCAAGGTTGGATATTTTTGCAGAAAGTACGGATAATCAGATTTATATTATTGAAGTTCAGAAAGAAGATAAAGAGAATCACTCAAAAAGGGTCCGGTATTACCGTGCCATGGCAGATAGTGAATTGCTGCGCCGAGGCGAAAGTTATGAGAAACTTCCGGAGTGTTTTCTTTTTTACATCAGTCAAACGGATATATGGGACAGAGGAAGCACAATTTATCCTGTATATAAATATCTGGGAAATACCGGAGAAGAATATGAGGACGGGCAGCACATTATTTTTGTCAATGCAGAAGTAGACGATTATACTGAAATTGCAGAGCTGATGAAATATTTTAAGACAGCGGATTCAGAAGATGACAGTCAGGGAGCTTTGTCGAAGCGTGTCAAGTTTTTGAAAGGTGAAAAGAAAGGACTGGATATCATGAGTAATTTTGCAGAGAGAATGGAACGTAGGGGAGAGGAAAGGGGAGAGAAAAGAGCAGAGAGAAGATTGATTTTAGGCTTGTTGAAAGCAGGAGCAGAAATCAGTCTTATTAAAGAAGCTAGTGGATTGAGCGAAGAGGAAATCGAAGAAATAAGCAAGAAATCAGAGTTCCAGGAAATATGAGAAAAGGCGGGACGTTATGAGTAATTTTGCAGAACGAATGGAACAAAGAGGACGAAAGCAAGAGCAAAGACGACTAATCTTAGGACTTCTGAAAGCTGGAGCAGAAATCAGCCTTATTAAAGAAGCCAGTGGATTGAGCGAAGAGGAAATCGAGGAAATACGTAAAGGAGCGGAAGTTTAAAGGTACTTCCGTAACATCAAGGATATGAATTATGATAGACAGTGACAGAATATCTGAAGGACTGGAAAAAGAGAGTAGAGCGGCTGGAGACTGGCCGGTCTATGAGGCGATGTTGATAGAGGATGAAAAGATAAGGCCGGAATGTTACCGTGACTTCTCGGCGGAACAGAAAGAGAGGTTAGCAGCGTATTTTCGTGCATTGAAGCAGATAAGAAGAAAGTAACGAAACGCCTCTGTGCCATTCAAAAGCACAGAGGCGTTTCGTTATTTTTCTTCCCGTCGATGATCCTCCCACACTTTTTCCAGTGCACCGGGTGTTTCTATGAGAAGCTTTGTGCCTTCTGCCATGCATCTGGCAGCGTACAGCATCCCTTTGTGACCGATGCTCATACCGGCCTGGCGGGCAGCAGCCCAGTGATGAAGAGGTGTCCCCTTGCACATGGTGGCAGCGCTGATGGTGATCATGGGGACAACGTGGCTGACTTCAGAGGCATCCGTTCCAATAGCGATGGGAACGGGTTCATCTTCTAGCGGCTCCAGCCCTGTGAAATAAATGCCGTGATTGTTAAGCCCGGCTTCCCTGCTGATTTCGGCGGCAAAGTCCAGTTCTTCCTGTGTGTAAGTGGGAGTGTCGATTTTTGTCATAGCTTCGTAGTAAAGCTCGGTCAGTGCGCGGTTTATTTTCATTTCCCGACAGCTTTTTACCAGTTCGATGTCCACAGAAGTTCCGGTCATGAGTGCAGCGCCCCGGGCACAGTCATCCACCCTCCGGCTTGCGTCCTCCGTGCGGGATCTTAGGGAAGAGCGGATGAAGTAGTTCGTTTTTGCGGTATCGGGAACTACATTGGCAGGGATGTGATTATCGATATAGGCATAGTGCATCCTCACATCGCCCGGTACATGCTCGCGAAGATAATTGACACCGATATTCATGAGCTCTGCAGCGTCCAGCGCGCTTCGCCCTTCTTCGGGAGATCTGGAAGCATGGGCGCTGATTCCGTGAAATGTGTAGTTTTTTACGTCTTGTGCCTGCCAGATATCGTTGCTGATCCGGTTCCGGTCAAATGGATGCCACATGACGGCAACGTCCAGGTCGTCAAATACGCCTGCTTTTGTCATGACGATCTTTCCGGACATGATTTCTTCAGCAGGGCAGCCGTAGACAAGGATAGTACCGGGAGTTTTGGAAGTTTCCATAGCATTTTTTAGAGCACAGGCAGCAGCGCATACGCCTGTGCCAAGAAGGTTATGCCCGCAGGCATGGCCGATTTCCGGGAGGGCGTCATACTCTGCCAGAAAGCCGAGGCGAGGAGAGCCATTCCCCCAGATGGCGGTAAAAGCGGTGTCAATGCCGGCAGTTTTCCATGTTATCTGAAATCCCTGATTTTCCAGGAAGGCTGCAAGCCGCTTGGAAGAATAGATTTCTTTATAAGCAAGCTCCGGGTGACAGAAAATATCATGGGCTATATCCGTTAATTCTGCTTCGTGGGAAGCGATCCAGTCTGCGATTCTATTCATATTCCTTTTTCCTCATTGTCTTAATTGGAAGAAGAGCTAAAAAACTCTTTGATTTAGTATAATAAAGTGACGAGTAAAGTATACAACAGATAATAGGAAAAAGAAAGTCAGGGGAGGTTTGGGGATAAATAAAATAGGAAAATCTTAAGGAAATCTTCTGTAAATTTTGATTGCTTTTCCTATTACATGGGGATATTATAAATACTACAATTGCGAAAGCAGAGGTGAAAGAAGAATGTTGCAGGAATTTATCGCGAAAGCGATTTGGTTTTTAAAGATATATTATGTGGAGAATCAGCTTCTGGTGCAGTTCCTTTTGCTTTTTGTGATTACGTATATGCTTCTTATGTACTGGTTGAATCCTAGGCTGTCTCCTGTTTTGAGAAAAGTACTGGCGATTTTCTGTCTGCTTGTAGAGCTGGCAGGCATCGCTTATTTCACATTGGGATTCCGGGAGATTGGCACATCTCATCGATATGAGCTGGAAATGTTCTGGTCCTATAAAGAGTGGATTTTTGGCGGAAATGTGGAACTTGGAATGGAAGTGATCAATAATATCGCTCTGTTTTTCCCGTTGGGATTCCTTTTGAACGATGCGCTGAAAAAGGCGTCTTTCTGGAAAGTGCTGATGCTGTCGATGTTTTTGAGTATTGCGGTGGAGAGTACCCAGCTTGTTTATAAGATCGGCCTTTTCGAATTGGATGATATCTTTAATAATACGGTGGGAGCAATGGCGGGCTGGTGTCTCTTCCATATCCTGCGCTCTCCGGTGAGAAACCAGTGCCGGATGCCGAAGAAAAGAAGGCGGTATGCACAGGCGCGCCTGTAAATTGTCGGCTTATCCCTTTTCTCCTGGATCACGAGCGTGCTCTGAAAAAGAAGGGATAATAAAAGAAAAGGCACGTTAACTGACTGTATTCTGCGTGAAGCCGTACGCAGTTTCGCGGTGATTTCCTTATATAATCTATAGAAACTATAGAAAAAGGAGGTCACACGTGATGGTGAACGAAAACATGGAATTTGAGGCGATTGTCCGGCAGTGGCTGGATAATGTAAGGCTTCGCGTTAAAGAATCTTCCTATGTAAAGTATAATAATCTGGTGCGCAACCACATTTTGCCTCAGCTTGGCAGTGTGAAAGCGGGACAGATGACAACCGCTGTCGTGGAAGCGTTTGTACAGGATAAGCTGTCCGGAGGAAATTTGCGGGGAGAGGCCTTGTCGGGGAAAACAGTCAAGGATATTTTGACGCTGCTCAAGGAAATCTGCCGTTATGCATCTTATTGGGATGTGGAATTTCCCTGCCATTTCGAACTGATACGGCTGAAAAACTGTGACAGTCAGATCCATATTCTGGAGAGGCAGGAGCAGAGGAAGCTGGAGAAATTCCTGATGAGTGATGAAAGCCTGACTAAGACGGGAGTTCTTTTGAGTCTGTATATGGGACTTAGACTGGGCGAAGTCTGTGCGCTGAAAAAGGAAAACATTATTAATAAGGAAGAACTTCTGCAGGTGCGTTTTACTATGCAGAGAATACAGGATGTAAAAATGAGTGGGGGAAGGAAGACCAAGATCATTGTGACAGAGCCGAAGAGCAGCTGTTCGAGAAGGGATATTCCGATCCCCTTCTTTTTGCAGGAAAGATTGAAAACTCTGGAGAAATCTCCGGAAAATGCATATGTCCTTACGGGCACGGCAGATAAATTTATTGAGCCGAGAACCATGGAAAATATTTTTAAGCGGTATCTTAGGGAATGCCGGATGAATGAGATCAATTACCATGCGCTCCGCCACACGTTTGCCACAAGATGCATTGAAGAGGGGTTCGATATTAAATCTTTGAGTGAAATTCTGGGACATGCCAATGTAAATATTACGCTGAACCGGTATGTGCACTCTTCTATGGAACAAAAAAGAAAGCACATGGACCGGTTGTGCGTCAGTCCTTGACATGGGAAAGAGAACCGCTATAATAATCAGAAGAAAAGCAGCGGAAGGAATGGAAATGAATTGAAACGAAAAGTATTGACAGCGGCGGTCCTTTTCTGGATGTGTCTGATCTTCTGGTTTTCGGCACAGCCGGCGGATGAATCCAGCGATATGAGTCTTTCGGTTGGGAAAATAGTAGGAGAGGTTTTCGTGCCTGATTATGATAAATGGACAGAAAAGGAACAGGAAGCATTTGCCGAGCGAATAGATTATCCGGTGAGAAAGGCGGCCCATGCCACAGAATACGCCTGTTTTGCAGTCCTTCTTATGGGAATGTACCAAAGTTACGGCGTGACAGGCAGAAGACAGATTATTGCCAGTTTTTTATCGGCAGCGGCTTATGCGGCAACTGATGAATTTCATCAGCTCTTTGTGCCCGGCAGAGGATGCAGAGTAACAGATGTGCTGATCGACAGTCTGGGGGCGGCAGCCGGTATTTTGATTTTCCTTACAGTGAGTTTTCTGCTTGCCCGGCCGGCGCATCGCAGGAAAGAAACGGAAAATGTAGTATTGGAGACAAAAAAAACCACATAATATAGTAAATTTCCAGCTTATTACACTTTTAACAGACAGGCTTTTGTGGTATAATAACCGCAGCGTGGTTATTATACCTGCGCATAGGGCGGTTTTTGTGGAACCGCAGAAATCCACTGCGCATCCGTCGGGCATATTATGGCGGTAGCCAAGTGTTCCGGGACGGGAAAAGCCAAGGGAGTATTAAGCATAGAAAACGCCGTGAGGCGAAAGAAAAATGCAGGGCAGGAAGCCCTGTATTTTTTTTATGGTGGCTGACGTCGCACGTTTCTTAAGGGGTTTGAAAAAAGAGATTGGTTTATGATAAAATAGAGAAGCATAAGTTTTCTTTTGGTAGAAATACTAATCGGAGGAGCATCCATGACAAGTAGAGAGGTTAGCTTTGTGGTAACAGAGGAGTATAGAGCTTGGATAGAGAACATAAAACAAAAAATCAGGCAGAGCCAAATCAAGGCATCTGTGAAAGTGAATTATGCTATGCTGGATTTGTATTGGGATATAGGCAGAGGCATTGTGATAAAACAGAAAACTGCTAAATGGGGAGATGCTTTTCTACCATGCCCGTCTGCATTGTTATGTGGTGGTAGAATTGAAAACTGAAAAGTTTAAGCCGGAGTTCGCGGGAAAATTAAATTTTTATGTAACTGCTGTTAATAAACAGATGAAGACATTCCAAGATAGTCCGACTATTGGAATACTCATTTGTAAAGATAAAGACGATGTTGTCGCAGAATATGCTCTTGACGATATATCACAGCCTATCGGGATTGCAGAATATGAATTGACAAAGGTACTGCGTGAGGAGTTTAAAAGTAGTCTGCCAACAGTAGAAGAAATTGAAAATGAGCTGTCTGAGTAAATTGGCTTACAACTTGTAAGCCAATTTGTCAAAATTAAAATTGAATATTATTTTTAACATAGCTGATAGGTGTTCATTGTGAAAATCCTTCAGCTTTTCTATTTAAAGGGGAAATCCTGTTTTTTCAGGAATTTTGGGCTATACCCTTGACTTTTCGGCTTAGACATAATAGAATAATCTAGCGCGTATAAAAATGTGCAGTATTTTTTTGCGCGTTTTAAACGGAATGACGTTTAAAAACCCGTAACTTATTTTTATCGTAGGAGGTGAAAAGAAATGCCAACATTTAACCAGTTAGTAAGAAAAGGACGTCAGACATCTGTAAAGAAGTCAACAGCACCGGCACTTCAGAAAGGATACAACTCCCTGAAGAAGAGAGCGACAGACGCATCTGCACCGCAGAAGAGAGGCGTTTGTACAGCTGTTAAGACAGCGACACCTAAGAAACCTAACTCAGCTCTTAGAAAGATCGCCAGAGTTCGTCTGTCTAACGGAATCGAAGTAACAAGCTATATTCCGGGAGAAGGACATAACCTTCAGGAGCATAGTGTTGTTCTGATCCGTGGAGGGCGTGTTAAGGACCTTCCAGGTACAAGATACCACATCGTAAGAGGAACACTTGATACAGCAGGTGTTGCCAAGAGAAGACAGGCTCGTTCCAAATACGGAGCAAAGAGACCGAAAGACGCAAAGAAATAAGCTCTTAGTAAATGTAAGAGAAAATTGTAGTCACAAACAGAACTATGATGAAGTAAGTTACAGGTATTACGGATAGAAGAAAGCGTTTCTTCCTGCCGTATGGCCTGTGCACTACACTGTATCATTAGAAAGACACATGTGAGTACCGATGAATTAATCAATTGTTTAAGGAGGGAAGGACCGTGCCACGTAAAGGACATACTCAGAAAAGAGACGTATTAGCAGATCCATTGTACAACAACAAAGTGGTTACGAAACTTATCAATAACATTATGTTAGATGGTAAGAAGGGAATCGCACAGAAGATTGTATATGGAGCGTTTGACAGAGTTGCAGAAAAGACCGATAAGCCGGCTATCGAAGTGTTTGAAGAGGCAATGAACAATATCATGCCAGTACTTGAGGTAAAGGCAAGACGTATCGGTGGTGCAACATACCAGGTGCCAATCGAAGTAAGAGCTGACAGAAGACAGGCTCTGGCGCTTCGCTGGCTGACCAACTTCTCCCGCGCAAGAGGCGAGAAGACAATGGAAGAAAGACTGGCAAATGAGATCATGGATGCTGCAAACAACACAGGTGCAGCAGTTAAGAGAAAAGAAGACATGCACAAGATGGCAGAAGCAAACAAAGCATTTGCTCACTATCGATTCTAATAGGAGGAAGAGACCTTGGCTGGAAGAGAATATCCATTGGAGAGAACCAGAAATATTGGTATTATGGCTCATATCGATGCTGGTAAGACAACATTGACAGAGCGTATTCTGTATTACACTGGTGTTAACTACAAAATTGGTGATACTCATGAAGGTACTGCTACCATGGACTGGATGGAGCAGGAGCAGGAAAGAGGTATTACAATTACTTCAGCCGCTACTACATGTCACTGGACTCTGGAAGAAAAGACAAAGCCGAAAAAAGGCGCTTTGGAACATCGTATCAATATCATTGATACCCCGGGCCACGTTGACTTTACAGTAGAGGTTGAGCGTTCACTTCGCGTACTTGACGGTGCGGTGGGCGTATTCTGTGCTAAAGGCGGTGTAGAACCTCAGTCAGAAAATGTATGGCGTCAGGCTGACACATACAATGTACCACGTATGGCCTTCATCAATAAAATGGACATCCTGGGTGCTGACTTTTACAACGCAGTAGAGCAGATTAAGACAAGATTAGGAAAAAATGCAATTTGTCTTCAGCTGCCGATCGGCAAAGAAGATGATTTCAAAGGAATTATCGACCTGATGGAAATGCAGGCTTACATCTATAATGATGAAAAGGGCGATGACATTTCTGTTACGGATATTCCGGATGATATGAAAGATGATGCGGAACTGTATCATACAGAACTTGTAGAGAAGATCTGCGAGCTGGATGATGACCTGATGATGGAGTATCTGGAAGGTGAGGAGCCGTCCGTTGATGCACTGAAAGCAGTTCTCCGCAAGGCTACATGCGAATGTACAGCTGTTCCTGTATGCTGTGGATCTGCATACAGAAACAAAGGTGTTCAGAAACTTCTGGATGCTATCCTTGAATACATGCCGGCTCCGACTGATATCCCTGCTATCAAGGGTGAGGACGAAGACGGAAATGAAGTTGAGAGACATTCTTCTGATGAAGAGCCGTTCTCTGCTCTCGTATTCAAAATCATGACAGACCCGTTCGTAGGTAAGCTGGCATACTTCAGAGTTTATTCAGGAACTGTAAATTCCGGTTCCTATGTATTAAACGCAACAAAAGGCAAGAAAGAGCGTGTAGGACGTATCCTTCAGATGCACGCAAATAAGAGACAGGAACTGGATAAGGTTTACTCCGGAGATATCGCTGCAGCGATCGGATTTAAGTTCTCTACAACAGGTGATACAATCTGTGATGAGCAGCATCCGGTAATCCTGGAGTCCATGGAGTTCCCGGAACCTGTTATCGAGCTTGCTATCGAGCCTAAGACAAAGGCTTCCCAGGGTAAACTTGGTGAGTCTCTTGCAAAACTTGCAGAAGAAGACCCGACATTCCGTGCTCATACAGATCAGGAAACAGGTCAGACGATCATCGCCGGTATGGGTGAGCTCCACCTGGAGATCATCGTAGACCGTCTGCTTCGTGAATTTAAGGTAGAAGCTAATGTAGGTGCACCACAGGTTGCTTACAAAGAGGCGTTTACTAAAGCAGTTGATGTAGACAGCAAGTATGCAAAACAGTCTGGTGGACGTGGACAGTACGGACATTGTAAAGTAAAATTCGAGCCAATGGATGTCAACGGTGAGGAGACATACAAGTTCGAGTCTACTGTAGTCGGAGGAGCAATTCCGAAGGAATACATCCCGGCAGTAGGCGAAGGTATCGAAGAAGCAATGAAATCCGGTATCCTCGGCGGATTCCCGGTAGTCGGACTGCACGCTACTGTTTATGATGGTTCTTACCATGAAGTCGACTCCAGTGAAATGGCATTCCATATTGCCGGATCCCTGGCATTCAAGGATGCGATGAAGAAAGCTGCTCCTGTACTTCTTGAGCCTATTATGAAGGTAGAAGTAACTATGCCGGAAGAATACATGGGAGATATCATCGGTGATATCAACTCACGCCGTGGACAGATCGAAGGTATGGATGATCTGGGCGGAGGAAAGATCGTACGTGCACACGTACCGCTTTCCGAAATGTTTGGCTATTCCACAGACTTACGTTCCAGAACACAGGGACGTGGTAACTACTCTATGTTCTTCGAGAGTTACAAACCGGTTCCGAAATCTGTTCAGGAAAAAGTTCTGTCAGGAAAAAATGAATAATTCCCGCGCATTTTCTTTGAAAAAGTGCGAAAAAGGCTTGAAAATCAAGGGGATATGAAATATAATCAGAAATAGCCGAGTAAACTGAAAAATCATGAAAAATGCCCGAAAGGGCGGTTGAATAAGGAGGACATTCAAAATGGCAAAAGCTAAATTTGAAAGAACAAAACCACATTGTAATATTGGTACCATCGGCCACGTTGACCATGGTAAAACAACTCTTACAGCAGCTATCACAAAAGTTCTTTCCCACAGAGTATCTGGTAACGCAGAGGTTGCATTCGACAACATCGATAAAGCTCCGGAAGAAAGAGAACGTGGTATCACAATTTCTACAGCTCACGTTGAGTATGAGACAGAGAAACGTCACTACGCTCACGTAGACTGCCCGGGACATGCTGACTACGTTAAGAACATGATCACAGGTGCTGCTCAGATGGATGGAGCTATCCTGGTTGTTGCTGCTACAGACGGTGTTATGGCTCAGACAAGAGAGCACATCCTTCTGTCTCGTCAGGTAGGTGTACCTTACATCGTTGTATTCATGAACAAATGTGATATGGTAGATGACGAAGAACTTCTTGAATTAGTAGAGATGGAAATTCGTGAACTGCTTGATGAATATGAATTCCCGGGAGATGACACACCGATCATCCAGGGATCCGCTCTGAAAGCTCTGGAAGATCCGGACGGAGAGTGGGGAGATAAGATCATGGAACTGATGGATGCAGTTGATTCCTATATTCCGGATCCGCAGCGTGCTACAGATCAGCCGTTCCTGATGCCTGTAGAGGACGTATTCTCTATCACAGGACGTGGAACAGTTGCTACTGGTAGAGTAGAGCGTGGTGTTCTGCATGTATCTGACGAAGTTGAAATCGTTGGTATCCATGAAGAGAAGCAGAAAACAGTTGTAACAGGTGTTGAGATGTTCCGTAAGCTGCTTGACGAGGCTCAGGCTGGTGATAATATCGGTGCTCTGCTTCGTGGTATCCAGAGAACAGACATCGAAAGAGGTCAGGTTCTTGTTAAACCAGGTTCTGTAACATGCCATACAAAGTTTACAGCACAGGTTTACGTTCTGACAAAAGATGAAGGTGGACGTCATACTCCATTCTTCAACAACTATCGTCCACAGTTCTACTTCAGAACAACAGACGTAACAGGTGTTTGCAACCTGCCGGACGGCGTTGAGATGTGCATGCCTGGTGACAACGTAGAAATGTCAATCGAACTGATTCACCCAGTTGCTATGGAGCAGGGACTTCGTTTCGCTATCCGTGAAGGCGGACGTACAGTAGGATCAGGACGTGTTGCTACAATCATTGAGTAATCATTGACAGGAGTAATATAAAAATTTACCCTCAGAGAGCTATGCTTTCTGAGGGTTTTTGACTTTGCAATGCTGTTTAAAAGGAGGGATTCCATGAAGATCGCACAGATACAGTCCCGTGTTTATAGTGATAAGAAGAAAAATATAGAACAGCTAAAGTTGTATCTCGAAAAAACAGAACCGGAAGAGCCGGATATTGTAATGCTGGGAGAAATGTTTAACTGTCCCTATGAAACGAAGCAGTTTCCGCTTTATGCAGAGGAAGAAGGCGGGGAAACATGGAAGATGTTAAGTCATCTTGCAAAGGAATACAGGATTTACCTTGCAGCAGGCTCTGTCCCGGAAATTGCAGAGGGGAAGATATACAATACGGCCTATGTCTTTGACAGAAATGGGAAGCAGATCGCGAAGCACAGGAAAGCGCATCTCTTTGACATTCAGGTCGAGGGCGGTCAGCATTTTAAGGAATCAGAAATATTGACGGCGGGGGATAAGTGCACGGTATTTTCTACAGAATTTGGAAAAATCGGACTCTGTATCTGTTTTGATTTCCGTTTCCCGGAGCTGGCAAGGATGATGGTACTTAGGGGAGCGAAAATGATTCTGGTTCCGGCGGCATTTAACATGACCACAGGACCGGCGCATTGGGATGTAATGTTCCGCGGCCGGGCTGTGGACAACCAGTGTTTTGTGGCCGGTACTTCCAGTGCAAGAGATACAGGAGCCTCTTATGTTGCCTGGGGGCATACCCTTCTGGTATCTCCATGGGGAGATGTCATTGAAGAGATGGAGGGAGAAGAAGGATACATTATCCATGACGTTGATCTGAAAGAAGCAGATAGTATCCGCAGGCAGCTGCCGCTTCTTTCGGCGCGCCGGACGGATATATACCAGAGCGAAAATGGAGCAGAATTTTAATGATAAAAAATTAACGAAAAAATCGAAAATATAAACTGCATATTTGGACAGTTTTCATCTTGCTTTTTGAATTAAAAGTTCTATAATAAAATTAAATTGATAAATAATTAACAATAAAATTGTAGGAGGGTGTTACTATGGCAAGATTAAGACTGATGCGTGCTCCGCAGAAATATGTGCAGGGAAAAGATTCTCTTTTGAGTTTCTATGAAGAAATGAAAGAGCTGGGAAACAAATGGCTGTTTATTTGTTCAAAAAGCGGACATAAAATGTGCCATGACAAGATTGAAAAAAGTTTCGGCACTGCAGATGACAGCAGGTGCTATGAAATCTTTGGCGGTGTTTCCAGTGTCGGTGAAATTGAAAAAATGAGAGCGATTGTCCGTGAGAAGGGGATCAATGTTGTAGTTGGCGTGGGCGGAGGTTCTGCAATAGATACGGCCAAGGCAACTGCTTACTATGAAAAGCTTCCGGTTGTCATTGTTCCTACTGTTGTGGCAACAGATGCTCCCTGTACCGGCCTTTCTGTTATTTATAATGACGATGAGACTTTTAACAGTTATCTGTTTTATCCGAAAAATCCGGAGGCAGTTATTGTGGATAGTGATATCATTGCCAAGGCGCCCGTGAGATTCCTGATTGCCGGAATGGGAGATGCTCTGGGCACTTATTTTGAGGCCAGGGCCTGCCAGAGGACAGATGCCCCCAGTCTGGAATTTGGAGGAATTACAAGATCGGCTATGGCTCTTTGCGGTCTGTGTTATGAAACATTGAAAGAATACGGAGCAGCGGCAAAACATGCCTGCGAAAATCAGGTTGTTACTCCTGCTCTGGATGCGATTATCGAAGCGAATGTATATCTGTCCGGTGTCGGTGCAGATAACGGCGGTCTGGCTGTAGCGCATTCCTTCTACAATGGACTGACAGCTCTTGGCGGACACAGCGCTCCTCATGGAAATTGTGTGGCATATGGTACTTTGGTACAGCTTGTTCTGGAAGGGGCATCGAAAGAAGAATTTAAAGAAGTGCAGGATTTCTGCATGGAAGTAGGGCTTCCGATTACTCTGGAAGAGCTTGGAGTTACAAAGAAAGAAGAAATTGAGGTAATTGCGAAGAATGCATGTGCAGAGGGAGAATCCATCCATAACATGGTAGCGGATGTAACGCCGGAGCAGTTATATGATGCGATTGTTGCGGCAGATTCTCTTGGAAGAGCCAGAAAATAAAGGAAATAAAATTCCGGCTGTCAGGAAGACGGCCGGAACTGTATACGGGGAATGTACTGTGGAAGGAGTTTCCGGCGCAGTGCATTCCTTTTTATATTTGTGCCGATAAACACACCTTGAGATTTGCCGGATGATTCGAAACCAGTGAGGCTGTAGCGCATATCCACGGTATCAAAACGAAGATGGCACTGTCCTGTATTAAGGATTCCTTTTGACCGGCAGATGTCTCCAAATTCTCCCCGGACAAGCTGCTCTAAAAAGAGAAGAAGAGCAGAGCTGTTTTCCAGAGAAATGCCGGATAGAGTGAAGCTGTCAAGATCAGACTTTGCCTCTCCTTTATTTTCTATTATATTTCCGCTGAAGTCCGTTTCCAGAAGACTTTCCCACCAGGAAGAGTCAAGATAAGAATAATGCTGGACCTGTATCCTGGCATCCGGCGCTGTCTTTTGAACCTTTCGGACAAATTCGTCGGTTTCTTCAGGTGTATGGAAATCCCGCTTGGATATTATGATAGTTCCGGCGGATTTCAATTGATCTTGAAAAATTTCCTCATAGTCATGCATATAGCGGTCAAAGCAGTTGGCATCCAGAATAGTCACGGGGCGAAGCAGAGTGATACGCTCATATTCGATCTGCCGGATATTCTGGATGACATTGCTTAGCATACCGACGCCTGTAGGTTCCACAATGAGATACTCCGGATCCAGAGTGTTGGCAATGGTCAGGATGGAAGATGCGAAATCTGCTTTCATTGTGCAGCAGATACATCCTTCTGTCATTTCCCAGATATTTAGTTTTTCGTTATCCTGGAGAAAGGTTTCATCCATATTTGTCTCGCCGTATTCGTTTTCCATGACAACAAAATCACGGTCCAGTTTGCGGGACATCTCTTTTATAAAGGTGGTCTTTCCGGCGCCAAGAAATCCGGATACGATCAGTATCTTCATGTGTTATAATCCTCCATGGGGCAGTTAATCTTCGATTTTTACAACTGGTTTGATCAGATCCTTCGGTTTGTCACGCATCATGAACAGAGCTTCTTCCAGATGTTCCCAGCCTTCAAATATGTGGGATACAAGAGGATGTACGTCAAGTTTTCCGGCAGAGACAAGTGCGCCCAGTTTTTCCATACGGAGACGTCCGCCTGGCATCAGTCCGCCGTTGATCTGTTTGTGTCCCATGCCGACGCCCCATTCAGCACGGGGGATGTTTACATAGGTTCCGCTTCCGAGATAATTTACATTTCCGATTTTTCCGCCTGGTTTCAGGGCTTTAACAGCGGATTCAAACGTTTCGCATCCGCCTCCGGCAACGATCACCTTATCTACGCCTTTTCCTCCTGTCATGGCAAGAACCTGATCTTCTATAGTTCCATCTTTATAACTGATAAAATCAACAGCGCCGTATCCTTTGGCTGCTTCTACACATGCCGGGCGTGTGCCGACTGCGATGATCCTGGATGCACCTCTTAAATTTGCACCCGCAACAGCCATAAGGCCGACCGGGCCGATTCCGATTACAAGAACGGTATCTCCAAACTGTACATCTGCCAGTTCTACGCCGTGGAATCCGGTAGGAACCATATCAGACAACATACATGCGTCTACCGGAGTAATGTTGTCAGGCAAAAGTGCGAGATTGCCGTCGGCATCGTTTACATGGAAATATTCGGAAAATACGCCGTCTTTAAAGTTGGAGAATTTCCATCCTGCAAGCATTCCGCCGGAGTGCATGGAGTATCCTGCCTGGGCTTCCAGAGAGTTCCAGTCAGGTGTAATGGCCGGAACAAGAACACGGTCTCCGGGTTTGAAATCCTTTACAAGAGAGCCTACTTCTACAACTTCAGCACAGCATTCATGTCCAAGTATCATATTGTGACGTTCTCCGATGGCGCCTTCCCAGAGAGTGTGAACATCGGATGTACAGATGGCAACTGCCAGTGGTTTACAAATGGCATCCAGTGGTCCAAAGTCAGGTTTTTCCTTTTCGATCCAACCGGATTCCCCGATTTTAAGCATTGCATAGCCTTTCATATCGTTCCCTCCTTTTACTTTTTGAAATTGATAATTTATCTCATTATAACAGGACGCCTATGAAAAGTAAATAAAAAAACAGAAAATTAACAATAATTTATTAAATTTGTAGAAAATATATCAAACATATTAAAAAAATTTGAATATATAAAGGGAGATATGGCTGAGCAGCCAGCATAAAAGAGAGATCCCGATTGTGAAATAAAAGAGTATCCCTGCCAAAAGAGTATAGAGATTCAGACAGGTAAGGATAACTGGAAGAAGGCAGATCAATATCATGAGCATAGAATAAGGAAGACGCCCGAAGGAAAGAAGAAAAGAATTTTTTATAACAGCAGACAAAGAGAGAGTATAGCGGGCAATCAAAGCATAAGCATAAAGGCTCATAGATATGACAAAAAATTCTATAATGAAGAGAAAAGCAAAAAGTATATTGCCAAGAAACGCAAGATCCATTTGCCAGATGATCAGAAAATCAGCGGTCAGGATCAGCTGAAGAAAAAGGGAACCAAACCAGAGAGCAGTTCCCTGTTTGAAATTGTTTTTAAAAGCATAAAAAAACTCCCGGGCAATATAACTTTCATTTTTTTGAATGAGTTTAAACATAACAGAATAGAGGGCAGCAGTAGAGGCGCCCATAGTGAACAGCGGAATGGAAAAAATAATCCAAAGTATGTTGAGAAGAAAAAAATCGGTTATGCGGGAAAGAAAACGAAAAATAATGTGATCTGTTATGTTTTTCAAAATATACACCTCTTAGTTCCTGCAGCAGTTTCCCTGGAATTTTATGGGTGACATTATGATGGCGGCAGATTGTTCCGCGCTGCGTACTTCCACAATCCTGTCCTGACATCGTATATATTGTACCAAGCCGCTAGCGCGGCGGCTAGCCCTAAGTACGTGAAACCACCACTTTTTCAAAAAAAGTAGCAGTTTTTGAATATATGTTGTATTGTTAAGTTACCACACGAAACATCCCACATATACACAAAAACTTCTATGCTTAGTTTACCATGGATTTTCAAACTCAACAACTACATATTTTATCTTGTATGTGTCCCAAAAATGAAATTTTAAATTCCACCTCTCCTACGGGTAGTAGCGTTTACTTCTG
>OIYU01000012.1_pt1 | contig 176614 bp, 168 predicted proteins | sample 1588321 | NCBI WGS metagenome assembly OIYU01 (sample SAMN03283258) | human gut metagenome | biome: human-associated habitat; material: feces | host: Homo sapiens | place: USA | collected 2013 | reverse complement strand
ATCGTCATATACATCACCGCTCTTATTATATCGGTGCGCCGATAATCAGTCAAGAGAAAACCTTGTAAACCTCTGCCTGCCATGCTTACATCTGCATTTCGGGAGTCTGTGATCCACTCTCCCGAAGCTGCCGGGCGTACTCGTGCAGGTTCATGCCGGTCTGCTGCTGGCAGAACGCCTCCATCTTGCGTGCCAACACCTCCTGCTCAGCGGCGTTGAGGTGATAGCTCCAGTTTTCTTCTGTGCCATCTCCTTTGCAGAGATTCAGCTCCAGTGTATCACAGGGGCGGCCCTTCTCGATGTCGTAGTTGGCATAGATGTTGAGCCAGTCATCGTTCTGATCGGTGCAGACGAATGTACCGAAGGCGGCATCCACATCGAAGTCCGCCTGCAGATAAAAGTTGAGCTTGCCATCCGATTCGATGATCTCCTCACAGAAAGAAAAATTCCGTGCAGAGAGATGTCCTGCCGAGGTGATTCCTTTGCCGTTCAGACACTCCAGCAGTTTCTGCAGCATCACATCCCCGGAAACAAGCTGTCTTTGTGTTGCACGATAGACGGCTGTAGACACATCCTGCATAGCCCATGTTTTCCAGCCTTCTATGGTATGGACAGCGGAGAACTCCCGCTTGTCAAAATTCAAATCAAACACTCCGGTGACTTTTCCCGTATTCTCCATGCGCAGATGCATCAGGTGCTGATACTCCTCCGGCGTGATCGGCTGGGCCTGCGAATACAGAGAGATGAATTTGCCGGTGCTGCGCTCCGTGTCTTTTAGATATTTGCGGAGCATCCTTGCGGCACCCAACAGTTCCTCGCCGGGGGTAGTTTTGTAATACCACTCCTGCCCGTTTTCCATCACATGGTAGGCCGCATAGGTGCGGGCGGCTTCTTCCGCCTCACGGTTTGCGGCATCCTCGGCATAGATCTCACGGCTGATACGCTCATACTCCCGTTCCGGAAGCCGATTGCAAAGCTCGTCCAGCACAGTTTCCAAATGCTCCTGCAGCGTCTCACCCTTGAGGTGCTTTTCAATGGCGTTCCTCCACCTCCGGTCCAGCCACAGGACGATTTCTTCATGCTGTGCCATGCTCATCGCCCTCTTTCTGCTTCGTTACGGATGCCTTTGCGGGCCGCCTGGGTCTGGCCGCAGGAGCAGACTTACTGTCCACATACTCCCGCACCGCTTCCGGGACTTCCGATTCATAGAGCTGCTGCAGCACTTCCTCCATGCGCCGCTGCACGGAAGACCGCTGCTTGCGGAGTACAAACTCCAGCGCATCCAATTTGGCTGCGTCAAATCCAATGGTGATATTCTTACTTTCCAATTTCCGTTCCTCCTTAGTCATACTTGATCCCCGGCACCTCCAGCCAGTGGGTCCAGCCCCGGCCCTGGAGATTTGTCTTCACCACGCCGTACCGTGTGTCCATGGCCTCTATGACCTCGCCGTTTCCAATGTAGACGCCGATGTGCCCGGACTTCCACACGGCCAGTCCCGGCGTGTCGGGCATGGTCTCAATGCTGCCTTTGCGTCCGGCGTTATAGTACATACCGTCCGCCCCCACATCGGGCATACCATTGCTGCCGTACTGGATCTCCATAGTCACGGTGTTCAGCCAGCCGTATCCCTTGATGAGCCCCACGCAGTCGGTGGTGCGTCTGTTCAGCCAATGGGAACGGATGAAGTCGGCTTCATCCCCTACGCCCTCCGGGTATTGCGAGATCTTATATTGCAGCAGCTCCGGCGTCAGCACTTGGCCGAAGGTACCCCATACATAGCCCCAGCCGGAGTTCCATGCGCTGGCGGCATAGATAGCCAGGTCTGCACTGTTCTTTGTGGCAGGGTCTGTAAACATGGATGCCTCCAGTTCCATCGGCGCACCGCCGCCCGGCTCATAGGCTCCGTTGAAGGTGCCGCTGCCCGCGCTGCCCATGACCATGGAATAGATCTTCACGGCATTGGAGCGTTCCTCTGCCGTGACCGCACGGCCCCGCCACACGGATAGCTGCGCATAGACTTCTTCCATAGGAAGCGGCACGGCCACCTCATAGGTTTCGCCCGCCTCCTCCCGCACCCTTGTCTCCGTTTCATAGAAGCAAGCCGCAAACGCCTCTACATCCGCCTGCGACAGCGCATCCTCTCCAAAGCAGAGGGCAAAGAAAACAGCCTTGACCTGTATTGGATCAAGACTGTTTCCCTCAGCTTTTTGATTGACCTCGGCCACCGCCGCATCCAAATGGGCGAAAGAACCCCGCATCTGCGTGAGCTGTGCCCGGTATTCTTCCGGGACACTTTCAGTCAGCTCCGTCCCATAGAACGCCGCCGATACGACAGCGCCGTTGTGCTCGGCTGTGCCGGAACCTACACAGCACAAGAACGCCACCAATAAAATCACCGGCGACAAAATCGCCGTGAGCACCCACCCCACTGTCCTGCGTCCCTTTTCGCTGGCCAGCACGGCGGCCGCCAAACGAACAAGCTGTGTACTCATGCAAGGTCACCTCCTCCATCACCGCCCGCCAGCCGAGCCAAACAGCATCGCCTTGTGCGTCGGTGCTTTCACCTCCAGATGGTACCGTTCCATGCCGCATTTATACAGGCACTCGCCACGCCTTGCCCGCTGGATGAGTTCAAACTCCGCCTCGTCCAGCTGCAGCATATCCATATAGAATCGCTTGCCGATGGAGCCGGGATTAAACAGGAACTGATGGGGCGGGATAGCAAAAAGCGGTTTTGTCATCTCCCGCACGCCCTCCTGGTCGAAATCTTCCAGGTTTTGAGAAGCCATTACCAGCGCCGAGTCCCGCTTGCGCACACGCTTCAGACAGTTGCGGATGTACTCAATGGCCACTGGGTTAGACAGCCACAGGTACAGCTCATCCAGCACCGCTACGGTATTGCCGCCCGTCAGCAGCCGGTCCGACATATACGCCAGCACATTGAACAGCAGGGCATTCCGCAGGCTCTTGGCCGCCGTCAGCACACCGCCTACGCCGAACACCAGAAATCGGTCGCCGGAGATATTGGTGTGTCCGTTGAAGAACGGTGCATCCGCTCCCACGCACAGGGAATGCAGGCCCAGCAGCGCCTCCTGCAGCAGCTCCTGCGTGTACAGCGCACCCGGTTTGTATTGGGCCAGCTCCTCTTGCATGAGTTCGTACAGATCAGAAAGAATGGGATAGTCCTCCGGCGCAAGCTGGCGCAGGTCCGTCTCCTCCGTAATGCCCCAGCGGGCATATAATTTAGACAGCATGAGCTCTATGGTGTCCAGCTGCGGGTCAGAGAAGTCTTTGTAGGCCCGGAAAAAGTCCTTTAAAAAAGAAATGTGCCGCGCCAGCAGGGTGGACTTGCGAAAGGTATCCGGGGCTGTCTCGTCGGTGTCCTCGTTCCAGCTCCGCACCTCCAGCACATTGATGCGCTTTTCTCCGGCCATCAGGTCAATGAAGCACCCACCTAAGTTTTCACACAGCTCCTCCAACTCGTGCTCGGCGTCCAGAGCAATCACCGACTTGCCTGCCTCCAGCAGATTGCAGATCAGCAGCTTAATGAGGTAGCTCTTGCCCTGGCCGCTGTTGCCCAAAATGAGGATATTGGCGGAGGTCTTGTCGCTGTCCCGGCGGTCAAAGTCCACCACGATGTTGCTGCCGTACTTGTCTTTCCCAATGTAAAAGCCGTTGGGATCTGTCTTGCCGGAGTAATTGAAGGGATAGAGATTGGCCACGCTGCTGGCGGGCAGTACCCGCTCGAACTCCCGGCCCAGCACATTACTGCCCACAGGACTGACGCAGCAGAATCCCTGCTTTTGCCGCAGAAGCAGCTTGTCCACATTCAGCTTGCAGCGCACCAGCTCCGTCAGCACATCCGTCTGGAGCTGACGAAGCCGTTCCTTGCAGTCCGCCGTCATCTCCAAATACACGGCACAGTGGACCAGCGGCTCATGCTCCCGGTGCATTTTATGCACCAGCTCCGCCACATCCCGCAGATTGCTCTCCGCCGCCACCGCCTGCCGCAGTTTGTTGGGGTCTGAGCCGTCCAGCTTGTTTTTCTTGTTGGCGTTGTCAATGATCCTGTCCTCCTCGCCGGGGGACACCTGCCGGCAGTAAATGCGCAGCGTCACGCCGCTTTTCTCACCCAGCTCCCGCAAGAGCGCCTGGGCCTCGGTGCTGGCCGGATATTCCCGCAGCGCCCACACGCAGCGGTAGGTGCTGCCGAAGATGTAATGGTCCACCTCGAATTTCACAACCCCCGGTGCGATGCGATCCAGATAAGTGCGGAGAAACGCTTCCTGCTGGGAAGGTGCCTTTTTAGAAAATGGATTCTTCATTTTTCCTCCTCACCACATATATAGTTCTATGTGCGGCTCCAGTTCCGGCTCCTGCCCGGTAAACTGTTCCGGCTCCTGAAACATCTGCGTATACCGCTGTATCTGCTCCTCCGTCAGGGAGCAGAAGCCCCCTGCATGGTCATCTCCCACCAAAAAGAAAGGCCCGCAGATGATATCATCTCCGAACCGTCGGTTGGGCTGCATGCCGTTCAGTTTTCCCTCATCGTTACAACAGAGGACAACGCCGTCTCCCATAGAGAGAGGCTGGAACAGACCCTCTACCTCCCGCTGGATGGCTTTCAGGCCCTCCTCCATCTCCTTCGCATACGGAGCTTTTCCCGGCTCCACTTTCAGAATTCGCATTTCAAACCTCCGTTTCCGCTGTCAGCCACTGCGCCCCGTCTACAAAGGAGAATACCTCGTGGGTGGCGTCCTGCTCAAAATAAATAGCCAGCAGCTCCAGAAGCCGCTGGCCCTCCGCACGCTGAACGACAAATCCGCAGTCCCGGAACTGCTGCTCCAGGGATGCATAGTTCATGGTCCCGTCTGTTTTTCTGCGCCGCAGCACGAAGCAGAACTCACGGGAGGAGGCCATGGTGGTCTGGACGCTGTCCAGATGCTGGCGATCCTGCACCAGCAGCCCACGGATGGCGGGCATATCTTCCGCCTCCAGCCGCTGCCGGTAGAACTGGCGGTTATCCTGAAAGGACTCCTTGGAGTCCAGGGCCAGCAGCTCCAGTTCCGCCATGCCTTTCAGCACGCCCAACAGCTCCTGCACCTTTGCCCGAACGCCCTGCTCCGGCAAAACATTCAGATTGCTGGGATGAACGAAGTAGAAGGCCAGCTCTCCGTCCGCTGTTACAACGCTGCCGTTTTTAATATCATCGATGCCGATGAGCTGCCGGGTAGATTTTTTCCTGCTCATGCCGATTCCCTCCACACATAGTATTGTTGTCCGAAAAAGAAAAACGCCGCAGCATAGCGCAGGAAGTCCAGCATGCTGATCCCTCCGTGCCGAATGCAGAGAAAGGCCAGCGCCGCTGTAATGACCAAGGGGATCATGCTGCCGGTCTGGGTCAGCGCCAGCACCGACAGCAAAAGCCCTGTCCCGATCCACGCCACATCCCGCAGCGTCCACAGCCACAGCATAGGCCGGGCCGTTAAATTTTCGGGGTATAGATACATAGTTTTCCTCCCAAAAGTGAAGCCGCAGGTGTGTGCCTGCGGCTTCTGTGTGTTTTATTCTTCGTTCCCGGCATCATTCAGCTCACGCTCAATGAGACCCAGAATGAAATCCTTCTGCTTCAGGCCGTTCCTGGCCAGATAGTCCTTCAGCCGGCCGAACAGTTCCTCCGGTACCTGAAAGGCGATGGTGCGATTGTTGGCGTTCATAGTTCGTGCTCCTCCTTCAAAATGTTCTCTGAGTATGCCCGTGATGTAGTCGGACAGGGTCTGGCCCCGCTGCTCCTGCTCCGCACGAAGCCGCTGGTGCAGCGACAGCGGGATGGGTGCGCAGAGGTTTTTCTTTTCTTCCATAGCCTGCTCCTTTCCGCCTCTCCCGAGGCAAGCAAAGCATAGCCCAACTGCGGCGCATAAGCTATTGACAAGTCTAACGAGAATAGAAGCGCAAAGGCAGCATATCGGACAAGTTTAACGAACATATGCGCCCATTTGGATGGCCTGCACCAAACACTGCATCACGAAGTCCACACAAGGGATGGCCACACTGTTGCCCAAGGCCTTATACCTTGCGCTGTCGGATGCACCGGGGATGTCCGTCCACCCGTCCGGGAAGCCCTGCAATCTCTCACATTCCAATGGAGTCAGGCGGCGAATGAGATGGGCATGGACATCTGCCTTTTGGCAAACGAGATCGGCGGCATCTTTGCACTGTCGTGCGCTCTGTGTGCTGACCACATCATTCTCCCTGAAGTCATCCACACGCTGGCGGCTGTAGACCGCATGGTGATCCGTGGCAGTCAGGGTATAGGCGATGTCCTGCTGGTATCCAATGCCGTTCCCACCATTTGGCGGCTGGCGGTCTATGGCATTTCCCGTAATGCAGATCACAGGTTCCTGCTCCACCAGCGGTACATTATTGCCGCCCGTCCCATAGCGGGCCGACATGGTGGGTGCAACCTCCTCCATCTGTCGGTAGCGGCTGTCAATACCGTGGTTCTCGTACACCAACGGCTGATGGCCGTGCTCCTGCGCCCGCAGTGTGCCCGTCATATTCTCAGAAATTTCCATGACCTGACCGCCTTGATCGTTGATGCACAGCACAGACGGCATACTGTTGCCGCTGGCGCCTGCCTTCAGTGTTGGGGCAACACTTTCGTGGTATCCGATGCTCCCGGCACTGGCTCCGGCACCTGCAGAAAAACCGGCAACAAATGTCTGCTGTTTTATTCCCGGCTGTGCATTTAGAGCACCCGCCACATCATGTAAGTCACGAACCTCATCTCTTTGGTTGGCCGCAAAGGCTATAACGCCATTCCTGCCGGTGGACATCCCACAGTTCACGCCCAAGGTCGCTGCCACATCGCCGGTCAAGTCTCCGTTGTAGCCGTCAAAGCCCTCGGTGTTTTCACTTGCCTGCGTCACGAAAGTCTGCATCTGCATATTTGAGGTGGCCATCAAAGCACCAGACACCCCTTGCAGGTCGATGCCCTCGTCCCGCTGGTTGATGTGATAGGCATCTATATCTGTGATCTGGCCGTCCGGGAGCGCAAGACCCGCCTGGATCTTCAGCGCCCGTTCCAGCTTCTTTGGCAGCGCTTTGCCCCGTTCAAACGCCCGGCGCAGTATCCCCAAACAAGCCCTCGGCGTCAAATAATACTTTGTCGGCGGTGCGCCCTGCAAAATCTGCGATAAGGAAGATTCTCTTGCGCCTCTGGGGGACACCCTAGTATTGAGCGTCCAGGCACCGCCAGCATAGGGAGAAATCAGTTCCCAGTAGGATTCGCCCAGCAGGTTGCCATGCCCAGGGGTAAGGTCCAGGGACATGAACGGTACCGCACTTAATTCGGACGATCTCTTCCAGGACGATGCGGAAGTCCTCGCCCTTCCGCTCTCCGCTGGAGAAGGCTCCCGGCACATTTTCCCATACCATAAATCGGGGCCGAATATGGATACCTGCCCGGCCACGTGATCTGTCTGCATCTCTCATCTCCTTTACGATGCGGGTCTGTTCCGTGAAGAGGCCGGAGCGCTCTCCGGCCAGCCCGGCCCTGGCTCCGGCTACGGACAGATCCTGACACGGGCTGCCGCCGCAGATGATATCCACCGGCGGCAGCATGGCCCCGTTCAGCTTCGTAATATCTCCATAATGTAGCATCCCCGGCAGCCGCTGCTGCGTGACTCGAATGGGGAAAGGCTCGATCTCACTGGCCCATAGGGGGATGACACCGTTGTGTATAGCCGCCAGCGGAAAGCCGCCAATGCCGTCAAACAGGCTGCCCATAGTAATGCACCTCATTTGGCCGCCACCGTCCGGGCAATATTGACGGCGCTCTGAGCTGTGTAAACCGCCGAGGTAAGATTGGTCTTCGTGGTGGTGTCCAGCCCAAAGGCCCCAGCGATGCGGGGAATTTCCCCGGCAGAGAGCATGAGTCCCAAGCCCAGCAGGGCGTGGCCTTTGAACACCATCAGCCCGGCCACAAGGATGGTGGCCTGCAAGAAAGCGGTGAGACACAGGCCGATGACCTGTTTGCACCACTGGACGAATCCGTCTCCATATCCCCTGGGCACGGAGAACATATAAAGGCTCCCCACGGCAATTTGAATCAGCAAAATACCGCCGCGCTTCAGATTGCTGAAAAACACCTTAATGACCGCATAGGCCATGAGGATAAGACAGAAAAGAACTATAAGCCCGCTGGTCTCCCGCCCAAAGCCCCGCAGGGGATAGGTGGACTCCGTTAGGCTTTCCAGGTTTTCAAGATCTGCCAGCGCCGCCTTTGCCGCATCCCCGATGCTGGTGGACCCAAAGCCGGTGATGCCCGCCGTCAAGGTGCCCTGCAAGGAAATTGCCAAAGAATAGAGCCGCACCGGCACCTGGGTAAAAAGAGAGACGGCCAGAAAGCCCTTAAGGACATTCAGCGCCGTCTCTTTCACATTGTCCCGCCCAGCGGAATACTCGATGCCGCATTCAAACACAGCCACCACCAGTCCCGTGGCAAACAGGGCCCAGCCCAAATAGGAGAAAAACAGCACCACGCTCTGCACCCAGTTCATCTCGAAGAGCTCAGCGCCCATGCTGCCCATCTCCGAAAAGAAATTCCCGAGAAAACCAACCACCTGACTGTAAAACCAGTCCACGATCTGGCCCAGTATTTTGTCCGCTACAAAGTCCCATATAAACAATGAATCACCTCCCAGAATGTAAAAAGCACTCTACTGATCCAGCAGAGTGCTTCTGTCTATATTCGTTTTTTTGGTCACAGTTTCATTTTGTTTCCAACGCCCTTGGCCTTTCACGGAGTGAGCAGCCATTGATAATCCTGCCGCCCATCGATCACATACTCCACATAGACCACCTGATCTTTTACTTGATACAGCAAAATGTGGTATTTGTCAAAGATGAGCTTGCGATACTTCTCGACCGTAAAAACCTCGGAACGCAGCACAGGATTGCGAAACGGAAATCGTTCCAAAGAGACTGCCGCCTGACGAAAATCGGAAACCAGTTTGTGCGCCAATTTTTCATCCAGCCTTGCGGCAAATGCCGCATGCTCCACCAACTGCTGGGCGGCCCACTTCGAGACGATCACTCGATACGCTTCATGCTCCGGCATGGCGTACCTCCTGGATCGCCACCTCCATCATGGCGGCCACCTCATCTACGGAATGATCCACAGCGCCGTGCAGGCGATCTTCCTCCACGGCAAGCAATTCTTCCCGCAGCTTCAGCATCTTTTCCCGATGGGTAAACGCCTCGATGTCCATGACTACCAGATCGCCCTCGCCGTTTTTGGTCAGGTAAACAGGTTCACCGGTCATTTTACACAGCTCCGCAATATCATTATAGTTCTGCCGAATGGCGGCACTTGGCTTGATATACATATTCGCTCTCCTTACATAGCAGCTTTATAACTATATTATACCATTAAACTGCTATTATGCAAGAGGAATATTGACTTGCGCCGTTATACCCCGATGATCCCCCAAATATACAGCGGTGCCGTCAGCGTAAAGACCAGACATGCAAACAGGATAGCCGGAGCCGTCCATTCAAATTGCCCTGTTTTCCGATAGTCAAAATACGCCGTCCCCAGCTTCACGAAGAAGAAAATAGCCAGAATCATGTCGATGGCAGGGAATACCACCTCGTTGACCACCGACTTGATCTGCCCGGACGCTGCCGTCCAGGTGCTCTCCACCGCACCCGCCACATCGCCGCTGCCTGCGGCAAAGGCCGCCACAGACAGCAGGCAGCACAGCAGCGCCGTGATGCTCAGCATGAGCATGATACGCTTTGCAGTTTTCATTTTGCGTCCTCCTTACAGTGTCATTTCATGTATCCCACGCCGCAGCTCGGCCAATTTTTCCGCTGCCCAGTCAGGGATGCACTCGTCACGGATAATGCCTACGAACTCGGAGCGGTTCCACCTCGTGGTCTCGCCGTCTCCCAAACAGGTGCAGAGTACCGAGCGTCCACGGGCGTGAGGCCGACAGCCAAAGCCGCTCAGGGCCAGCCACAGCTGATTCTCCGGCTGCCAGTAGGATTCCCGCAGCGTATCCGGCGACAGGATCAGCACCCTGCCGGTGAAGTCCTGCTCCCCGGAGTTGGGTTCACAGTGTTCTGCGCCGAACAGGTGCAGCTTTGCCAGCTCCGCCCGGTATTCGCTGACGAATCCGTCCAGCACGGCGGGATGGCTGTTTATGAGGAAGGTATGCCTGTGTCCTCCATCTTCGGGGACGAAGACGGAGCGGCTCCACTGCTTATTGGTCTCGTGGTAGCGGCCATCATAGGACTGCTCCTGCAAAGTGTTGGCCAGCACAAAGCCCACCCGCTTGTAGCCATACTGGTCAATAACGCTTTTGGCGCAGTCGGCTCTGAGATGCATTCCGTCAAAGTCCCTGCGGATGGCCAGCTCTATGGCCCCGGCGCAGGCACAGTTGGTGCGGAAGTTAGCCCGCCACAGCTCCAACTCGCCCCGCTCCCGAGCCTCTTTGGCCGTGTAGGGGTACATTGCCTCACTCGGCAGCATAGACAATGTCTCCTTCCTCCAAAAGCTGCGCCAGTGCAGACGGGCAGCACCCACTCAGCATAAGCAGGGGCCGGATGCTGTCCGGTACCTGCGGCACATCCTCCATGTCTTTTTCGCAGTCGGCTGCACAGGGCATCCTGCACGCCGCCTGCAGCACACCCAGCAGTTCTACGGAGGCCCGAGACAAGCCCTCCAGTGCGTGCAGCAGCTGCAGTGCTGTCATTTCCTGCGGCATGAGCAGGATGTGGTCCTGCCCCAGCCACGCAGACAGGGAGATGCCTGACAAGCCCAGTTCCTCCAGCGCACCGTTGGGGATGAGCAGGCCGTTCTTTTCAAATTTCATTTCGCTGTTCATAGTAAAATTTCCTCCTAAATCTTTCGTGGTTTCTCCGGAATGTGGATCAGTTTGCAGGTTTTGTCCCCGCTGCCATATTCACTGAAAAAGGACATCTGCGGTGCAAAGGTGCGGGGGTCGTAGTTGGTCATGATGTACTCCCGGTAAATGGAGTTTTCCTTTTTGGACTGGCTGTTGGGCCGCTCCACTTCATGGATGAAAAAATCCTCGTATAGCTCCCGGATATAGTCGCAGCTATTGTAGGACACCACGGCAAACCCCTTGTGCTTTGCCAGCGCATCGTGGAGCCGCTGGTGGTCGCTGCGGGGAAACTCCACCGTATAGCATTCCGCCTCATAGTAGGGTGGGTCACAGTAGACCACGGTCTGCGGGTCGTTGCGGGCAGTGATAATGCTCTCGAAATCCTTATTTTCCAGTACCGCATCCTTCAGCCGATGGGAGCACTCCCACAGATCCCGGAAAAACCGCCGTATATCGCAGGAGCCTACGCCATAGCTGTCTCCGCTGCCATTGTAGCTGTAGCGCTGCAGCTTATAAAACGCCGCGGCACGGCGCACATTGCCTAAACTGCCACGCTCCAAAAGCAGCTGCCGCACGACCTCCCCCTGGGGTGGTTCAAAAAACACCTCCGTCAGATCCAACTGCCGTTCCATGTACTCCATGGTGAAGTCCTCGCCCCGAAGCTGACGCTGCAACACATCGAATTCGTCATGGGCGTTGATGGGGAGAAAGCCCAACTCCCTGACCAGCTCCAGCGGACGCTCCTTGGCGCAGAAGAGCAGGTTATATAAATCGTGGTTCAGGTCGTTGTAGATCTGCAGACACCCGCTGGGGACGGAAGTATTCATGGTGATAATGCCGCTGCCGCCAAACACATCCACCAGTGTCTTGTAGTGGGTAGGCAGCAGCATTTGGATGGCCCACATGAGCTGGGCCTTGCCGCCTACCCACGGCATGAGCTTCGTCATCTGCCTACTCACCGAATTTCTCCAGCGCCCGCTCCAGTCCGGAGATGGCGGCGTCTAACCCGCTGCGCATTTTCTCAAGGCTTCGGATGGTGGCATAGACCTCTGCCGCCGTCTCCGCATAGTAATACCCCCGCTGATCTGCTGCAATCGGCACAGTGCCTCGCCGCAGGCGGTTGATGTGCCTGCGAAGCTCGTTTCCGCTGATGCCCAGCGCCCGCTCCAATTCCCGGCTGCTGACCACATTTTTATGTCCCTTGCATCCATTCTCCAGATACCGGGAGATGGTCTCCTTCGTCATTCTTGTGTTCCTTTCCTGAAGCCGCTCACCGAAAAGGGCGCAAAAAGAGGGACCGCTGTCCCTTTTCGGAAAGCGGCCCCATTATTGATTCAGTTTACTGCATGGTCATATCCACGCCCTGCTGCGGCAGATGCATAGGCTGTCCATCCGGACGATGGACATAGCCATAGTCACTGAGGATGCCCCTATCTCTATACATCAGGTCTGCGCCGTAGGCGGTGAGATTCAAATTCCGGATGAGCAGGTCAAGCTCTGGCCCGTCTGCCATAAGGGAAAGTTCCTCCCGTGCCCGATCCTCCAACGAGTGGATATTCGGTTCGAAGGCGTATTCACTCAGGTGCTCTGTCAGCGCCATGGCATCCTCCAGCTTGTAAATATCCAGCTGACTGGCCACTGCCTTGAACGCCGCCAGTTCCCCATTTGCATCCAGCATTTCAAGGCGCTGCGCAAATTGGTTGACCTGCTCCATACTGGTGTGAGCCATATCCACGAAGGCCCACATCTCCGGCATGGCGGTGTCACATTCCTCCAGCTGCACCTCCTGCCAGCTATCCACCTCCAGACAATCCAGCACGGCATCCAGCTCCGCCTGCTTTGCGGGCAGGTACAACTTTACAGCACGGACATCACTGACGCAGAGGAAATGGATCATATACGGCGGCTTCCGGGGCGGCCTGCCCAAGTTGGGCGGGGCCTGCCGCAGCTCGGCTTCCCGTACTACATAGCCGTTCGGGGTCATAGCGTCGTGTTCGTCCCTGCGCATTTTTTCGCCGATCTTGGCATAGTCCAACAGCTCCAGCACACTATCCGGCACCTGTTCCAGTTCCGACAGGAAATCGTTCTCCACATAGAACCGGCCTAATGCCGCATCATCCCGGACCTCCGGCACCACATGGCAGCCATCCACACTGTATGCCAGATCCAGCAATCGCTGGAGGGTCAGTTCACCGCCATTGGTTTGGCACAGCTTGTCGACCTCCATCTGCACCAGTCCCTCAAAAGCGATGGCTTCTACATGGTCGAATGTGCTCAGCTGCTCCGCCAAGGCGTTGAACTGATACAGGTCACTGTCATCAAGGAGCGGGGCAAGAAAGCCGTACTGGCCAATGTCCTCCACCTGCCAATAGGATTCCCGCCCATCCTCCAGCCGCAGCTTATCCAGTGCGTCTATCAGTTCCCACGGCGTGGCGGGCAGATCCAGCTCTGCGTGGCTGCTGCTATCCGGATTGCCCATATATACGGAAAAAACCTTTTTACCCAAGTTCCATACCTCCTCTCTGCTGCACGATGTCCATGCAGTGATCCGGGTCTGCGCCGGGGACATCCCAGCCGCACATGCTACCGATCTTCATAGCTTCCTCCTGAGCGGGTGTCACACCCAGCTTCCGGTTCTGCTCATCCGCAATGCGGCGGTTTTCCTGTGCATCCGGCGTAGACCAGTCGCTGGGATAGTACCCGCTCTCCCCACGCTTCACGCAGATGAGCTGCCCCGTACCCGGCAGCAGGGTAAAACACAGCTGAGGCAGCTTGTCCCGGTAAGGCTCGAACCGCTCCTGCTCCGTCCGGATGCTCCAGTCCTCATCCTGCCACAGGTGGACATACAGCTCCCGGCCACCGTCCAGTGCGATCTCCCGCTGCTCGAAGCCCTCACCCCAGCCATCCGAGGCTTGGCCGGAGATGTACTTCTTCAGCGCAGCCAGCTCTCCAGCCGACAGTTCGCCGCTGATCTGACACTCCGCCACGCCCCACAGCCTGCCGTGCCGCTGCTCCACATCGAAGACAACGGAATGTACCTTGTCGTTGACGCTGTCCGGTTTTCTGTACCAGTACATGATGCCTCTGACCTGTTCCTCCTGCATGCGGTTTTTGAATAAGGCGCTGCGGATCTTGTCCTCATACGATGCCAATTCGCCGCCGGTGAGCCGTTCCGCCTCCTCCGGCATATCGCCCCACTCGTCCGGCTCGTAGAGCTCGGCAGTCAGGGGCATATACAACTTCAGCACGCTGCGTTCGGGCGGCAGGACAGTGAAGCTGTCCTCGCCGGGGATGAGGGCCAGAGTCCGCCCGTTGTCCCATTTCATCTGAAATTGCCCGGCGTCATCTACGCACACAAGCGTACCCTCTGTGCCGGGTGCTACCGGCGCATAGGGGTCCTCCATGGAAACCAGCCGGATGCGGGTGCCGGGTGGATATTTTTCCTGCAGGAATTTCACCATTTTTTCGGATGCAAACATTTTTAGATCCCTCCTATTTTCTGTGTGTATTCAGATAGCGTATATGGATCATCCTCACTGAAGAAATCCAGCAAAATATCATCTGCCGCCTTGCAGACGGTAGGGTCGTCCGTCAGGACTTCGTAGCGAAACCCGGTGGTATCCCGATAGGGCAGTTCTTCCCGGATGCAGTCCAGAAACGACTCTGCATCGTAATAGAGAATGTCATCGTCCCCGACAAATGTGGCCTTGCCAATAGGCTCTATAATGCATCACTTCCTTCTTTCGCAATACACCACCAGCCGCTGCCGTCCGCCGCTGGCGTAGGGATGGCAGGTGATGAGCGTCAGCAGGTCACGCCCCGGCTGGATTTTGATTTTGTCCACCTGGTCCGGCTGGATGATCTTCATATCAACCACGGCATAGGTGAGTGTTTCCCATAGATTCGTAATCGTTACCATATCGCCCGCCTGCAAGCGGTCTATGTGCCGAAAATAATCCGCGCCATACCATCCTCTATGCCCGGCAATAACGCAGTTGGTATTTACGCCGCCAATGGGCGCCGAAGTGTTCCCCAGCACCGCCGCCCCTGCGGCAAGGTGCGAATCCGACGCGCCCAAGTAGACCGGCATGACCAGCTCCAGCGTGGGTATCTCCAATACACCTATGATCTCGTCCTCCACGCCGCAGTCTCTCAGCAATACAGCAGGCTCCTCACAGGCCGCCGCGTCGGCCAGTCCCGCCTGCCGCTCCGTATAAATGCGCTGGTTATATCCCTGCAAGTCTGCCAGCAACTCGGGGTATGACTGTCTAGCCTCCTCCAAAAAGCTCTGTGCCGCCGCGTTCATGTCCGCTTGCAGCCTATGCCCGGAAACCACCGGCCACAGCAGAATACAAAGCCCCGCCACGGCCAGCGCCACCGCCAACAAAGCAGCTTTTTTACCCACGGCGTTTCCTCCTTGCAAAGAAGCAGACCCCGCCAGCCGCAGCCAACACACCAAGGCCGATGCCCAAACCCGTGAGATAGTGCTGCATCCACGAAGACGCAGCCTTCGGAGTTTTTCCATTTTCTACCACCAGCTCCGGCACATACGGCACCCGACGTCCCCGCACCAGCAGCCGGTGGGTGTTCACCCCAAAGGGCGTACAGGTCACCAAAGTCACCAGGTCCTGTCCGTCCTCGATTTGCAGCAGCGATGTGTCCGAAGGCAGTACCGTGGCGATCTGGTCCACCTCGTAGGCCAGCACCTCACCCAGCACATGGATATAGAAAACATCGCCTTTCACCAACTGGTCAATATCCGAAAACAGCTTCGCCGAAGCCATCCCGCTGTGAGCCGACAGCACCGCATGGGTGCCTGCCCCGCCCACAGGCAGGGAAGTCCCCACCACATGCCCCACGGTCCGTTCCAGCGTCTCCGCCCCCGTGCCGTGCCGCACCGGAAGATACACGCCGATCTTCGGGATGTCGATAGTACACATGGCTCCGCCTACCGTGAGTTGCTCTGCATAGTCCACAGGAGGGGCAGAAGCCCCTCCCGTACTGACTGCCGCCTCGCCCCGCAGCAAGGCATTATACGCCTCCGCCGCCCGACGCTGCTCGGCCAGCTCCGCATTGTCAGTGTCCGCAATAGCGGCGGTGTACACAGCCTCCACATCCGAGTGATACTTTTCACTTACCAGTTCACCCATAAGCGGGTAGAGCAGCAATCCCAGCGCCAGAAGCACACAGGCTACCGCCAGCAGTCGCCATTTCACTGGTCGTTCCTATTGTGCTTCCGGCCCCGGATCGCAATAAACGCCGCCACGCCCAGCAGCATGCAGCCGCTCACGGTGAACATCCAAGTGCCGTAACCGCCTGTCTTAGGCAGGTCAAAGCCGGGGTTGTTGATGACCGTCAGCGGCACGATGGCATTGCCGTCCTCCATGTCCACCGCGTCGCCGTTGACGGTGCCGCTGGCAGTCAGGAGCTTTGCGCCGCAGGTATCGCAGGCGCTTTCGCTCTCCGCAGCGGTAATGACGATCTCCACGCCGTCCTTCAGCAGCACATAACCCTTGTCTGTGGCGGTTTCTGTCAGCGTATAGGTGTCGTCCTCCAGACCCATGACCCGGATGTGTCCCTCTCCGTTGGGCACGAACACCGTGGCCTTGTTCCCTTTCGCTTCGTGGCCGGTAACATAGTACACGCCGTCCACCAGCTCCGCCGTCAAATAATAGCCGTCCGTGTCGTTGTGCAGCAGGAAGTTGACATTCGCAAGGTCGCCCTTGCCGTCCGAAAACTGCTTCAGCACATCCACGCCGTAGGTGTAAACATGGCAGCAGTCCTGGAGCGTATCATAGTAGCTGGTGTTGGTGCGCTTCCAAGTCAGCACCACCTCGTTGGGGTTGTCGGTATCGCCCAGCTTTGCGTCGGCGGTGAGAGTGGCCGCATAGGTGATCCGCATGGTGCAGTCGCTGTAACCACGCTTCACGCTGTCCGTGTAGACACTCTCGGACTCGTTGATGTCCGCCAGCCCGGTCTCTGTCATACCAATGGTCATGGTGTTGGCAGCGTCATCATAGCTGACGACAAACTTGCCGGAATCCTCGTCCCAAGCGGTGATCTCATCGGTGCATCCGGCATCCCGGAAGAACTCAATGACCACATCGCTCCTGTTGTAGCGAATCCCCTCACGCAGCGTGTCCACGAATGTATAAGTAGTCAAACTGGTAGCCTTAGAGGTAATAGTGGGCAGTGTGCTGATGATCTGATAGTCCACCACATCACCCACGGAAGCGGTGGCGGTGTGTGCATAGCCGTCCGCAATATCCGCCGTGCCGGTATTCTTGCCGGTGCTGTTCTTGTCCTCCCGGACGGTCTTTTCGAGCGTGGGATTGCCGGTCTGATTTTTCGGGTACACAGTCACATCATAGTTCCAGTTTTTGCCGTCCATGGTGGTCATGGGCAGGCTCACAAAGAAGGGATTGCAGGTGCTGGTGACATTCTCAGGCACACGGGTCTCCACCACCAGATACAGCCCCTGCTCCAGACCGATGACCTTGCTGTGTCCGTTTGCGTCCGTCTCGGGCATGGCCTTGCCGCCGTTCCGGACAGTGGCCTCCAGCGCATTTTTGACGGTGGTTGCATTGTCGGCCAAAGCGTCCGCCAGGGCTTTGTTCAGCTTGTCGGAGGTAAAGTAGAACACGCCGTTCCCTCTCTTGTAAGCGTCCGCCTTAGTCAGTCCAATGGCCTGGAGCACTGCGTCGTCCGCAAATCCGTACAGCACACCCACCTTGTACTGACCGCTCTCCCGCTGACTGTAAGTGGAGATGGACGCCACCCGCAGATAGGTGAACTCCACGCCCTGGATGGCGTACTGCGCCAGCTTGTCACTAACAGCATCGTCCTGCACACCGGTGCTGACATAGGACGCCGCATCCCACGCTCCGTCTGCGCTGGCTGCCGTGATGTCGTACTTGTAAAGGGAAAGGGATGCTTTCCTGCCGGAGTCAATGGTCGGCGCTGCAAACGCCGTGCTGATAAGCCCCAAGGCCATGACCATAGCCAGGAGCAGCGCCCAAAGTCGTTTTGTTTTCTTCATCGTTCAGTTCTCCTTTTTCATCGTGGATTTTTTGCAAAAATAAACACCCATGCCGAGCATGAGCGTCGCAAACAGAATATAAATTGTGAAGCCTGCCCCGCCCGTAAAGGGCAGCGCAAAGCCCGCATTGTTGCAGGCGGTAATGGTGATGTCCCGGTCGCTTGCATCCAGCGTCCCCAAAAACAAAGGATCCGTCAGCAGCGTCATTCCCTCCGCCGCCTGCACCTCCGTTACCCTGTAGTAAGTGCTGCCGTCTGCTGTCAGGTTTTCCCAGCAAACGGAGCCGTCCGCATCCGTTTCCGCCGTGCTCACCTCCTGCCAGTTCACCTGATCCGCAGAGGATTCCAGCAGAAACCGGATCCCAGACAGAGGATCACCCTCGGCATCCACCTTCTTCACCGCGATCCTGCCGGGGATGGCGGCGGTCTTGATTTTAAGGTAAGCCGTCACCGGGTCCCGGACGCTGGCAGAGTAGGTGACCACATCCTGAATACCGGCAGGCGATCCCCACACGCCATCGCCCCACACCACCATACCGGCGCTGGTGGTGCCATCTTTGGTAGCGGTGATGGTGATGGCATCTGAAATGGGCTTTTCCGCTGAGACCGTCAGCACATCTCCGTTCTTGCTGAAGGTCAGGTCGGCATCCTCACAGCTGAAGCTGTACCTTCCCAGCATTCCATTGGTGTCGGTGATGCTGCCGGTAAACTTGCTGCCGTCCCAAGTCAGCTCCAGCGTCTCTGCATTGGTGGCGGTAGAAGTGCAGAAGCTGGGCCGCTTGCTGTGAGTCTGCACGGAGTCCACAATGGAATCATAGTAGCTGAGGATCTTGCTTCGCAGGGGATGGGTAGCGTCCACCCGCTCCAAGGCCTCGTTATAGCCCATAGACTTCACATCAATATGGCGGAAGCTGCTGTCCCGTTCGCCTGCCACTACCTCCCAAATGAGGACCTGCGTGGCATAGGCCCAGGCCATCTTTTCCGCCGTACTCTCTACATCTGCCCACCAGCCGCCGCCAATGGTGCCGTGGTAGCCGTAGCTCATAATGCGGCCAATCAGCCGCTGCACCTCACGGGGCGTAAGGGGATGCCCGTCAGGCAGAGTCAGGTGATCCCACCATGTATCGTCGTGGTCTGTGAGGGAATCGTAGTTTTTCTGCGGTGCGCCGGGTTCGATGCAGTAGGCCACCTCTCCCTGCCAGGAGTCCAGACACCGGAACTGCGTGTAGCTTGTGGCCGATACCCGGTAGCCAAAGCGCAGATTCAGCACGCCGTGGCCCCAGTTGCCGCTGGATTTCAGGGTGTCATCTGACAGAGGGAAATTCCAGATGTACACCTGTTTGGATGCGGCGAAGACTGTGGTAGGCAGCAGGCATAAACACAGCACCAGCACCAGCAAAAGCGCCGTCCCGCACTTGATAATTCGTTTCAAAATAGACCTCCCGTTCTTAAATTTGAATATAAGAAAAGGGCTCTCGACGAGAGCCTTTCCTCTATATACAGCTTCCGTTATCCACGTCCGATGAACAGCTCATACTGCCCGTCTCCGACCTGTTCCGTCCATATCCACACAGCGGTGCAGCCTTCCTGATCCTTATAGTACGCCAGATCATCCCGGATATAGGCGGCCAGAACATCTTCCGTCTTGCTACTGCAGCGGATGGGCGTGTCCCATGTGCCGGCAGCCGCAGGATCCAGCACCAGACCGATGCTCACGGCATAGTCCTTGGCGTAGGCCAGCCAGTAGCCTATGTTAAAAGATTTCTCCTCCGGCTGGGGAGTTGCCTCATCCGTCACGGGTTCAGAGGGGTCGGATCCTGTGGGCGGAGTTTCAGGCGGCACAGTCTCGGCAGGCAGCACCTGTACCGGAGGATCTTCCGCCGCAGGCGTTGTTTCTCTGGCAGAGGAAGTGATTTTCTTTTCTCCCGACGGCTCCGTATCGATAAGGCCGGGGCGTTCTGCCTCATCTTGTGTTACGACCTCCGAAGGGTTTGCGTTTCCATTTTGCGCCGCTGCGGCTCTGGAAACATCGGCAGATGTTGTTTGCGGTGGATCTTCTCCTGCGGTTTTTGCGGATACTCCGGTCCCGCCGCAGCCTACAAGGAGCAGTACGCTTAGCATACCCGCTATGATTTGCAGTTTTTTCATTTTGTACCTCCAGTTTTTATTTTTCCGTCCTGTGCCGGTACACAACACAACTACCACAGGATCGCCCACAAGTCAACGGGAATCTGCGCAGCTGCCATAGAAAACTGGAAGCCCTCTGGCACGACCTCCATTCCAACTCATACCATGCCGCCCATTTCCATGTGGGATGTTTCTTCCTGCGCCATGTTCTGCCGCTGCACATCCAGATCATAGGCCGTACAGTAGCAGTTATAATCGCCCGGAGACGGATTGCAGCGCAGGCAGTAGCGGTAATGCTCGGTTTCCACGATGTAGCCGTAGTTCTGTGTCCAGCCGCCGCTGATTTTCCCGCCGTGTTCATAGCAGAAACGCTCCATAGCGAAGCGGTTTTTCAGCATACTCTCCCTCAGCGTGTCCACGACCTCCTGCAGCTCCGCCTTGAACGCGGGGCTGTTCAGTTCCTCTGGGCCGCGGGGCCACCAAGTATGCCAGAACTCGTTGCCGCTGCGCCCGAAGTCCATGCGGATATGGCCGATGGTACCCCGCCGTTTATCTTCTTCGGGGTGCGGGGTATAAAATAAGCCCGCCTCATCAGGGCGGGCCGAACGGATATGGAATCTGCTCATATTTCCCATCATTTTCACCTCTTTCTTATGGTATAGCTACACAACATAGCACATGTCAGCTGTAATAGCTACTGAAACATTTGCTGTCCCTGCGTCTGCTCCGGAAAGGGCGGGTCCAGGCGGCGCAGCAGGCCGAACTCTGTTTTTGCCACGCAGTCGTTTTCCATGCAGTCCTGACCGTATTTCTCAAAATCCATGTAGCCGTCCAGCTCATAGATGGCTTCATCATCCAGCCCCAGCGTTTCCTGCAATCGCTGCTGACCGTACCCATAGGCGCCCTCCGTGATGCGCTGATAGTTGTCCAAATCTTGCAGGAGCTCACAGGCATGGTGCAGGGTTTCGGGCTCCTCAGCATCCAACACGGCGGCGTAGGTCAGAAGCATTCCGTTCTTCTGCCAGATCCCTTCTAAGGCCTCCGCAAAGTCGTTGTAATCCTCCACGGCGGGGCAGTCCGTGTCGCGAATCAGCTCCCCGATGTAAGGCACCTTGAAGCGAATATCACAGAGCAGGGCGTCCGCGAAAACATCAATATCGAGGTAAGCCTTCACCGCGTCCAGGTATTCCTCGTCAGCGGGGAGGACGAGGGTGTAGTCCGGCTTTCCCTCGACGCGCAGCGTCATGCGGAGCATTTCATCCCGATTTTCATTGCGCCAAGGCTCTACCGGCGAAAGGTAGCTGCGGTCGATCCCCATATCCAGTGTCAGCAAACTGCGGGCGTTGGGGACAAAGGCACTGTACCGGGCGTAGTTGTACCCCTGTGGGTCAACAAGGAAACCGTCCGTTCCATCCGCGTCGAGGATGAGCAGACAGTGCCTGGCATCCTCATCGTGCCGGATGGCGTTTTTATTCTCTGCGATGAAATCGTAATCAGCCAGCAGTGCGCGGCTGAACTGCTTGAATCGCTGGGCGGGTAACTCGATTACCTTATCTACACTGCATGCTTCGCCTTCATACTCGGACTGTTTCCGCCTGAGTTCTGCTTGAATAATCACATCATCCCTCCCATCTCCATGCGGCTGCTCTGGCTGCCGTTCATCACTTCCTCCATGCTGTAATAGCCCTTATAGGCGATGTAGCCACGGTCGGTGAACATTCCGTCCTCCGCGTTCATGCGCTCCATGCCGTACTTTTCATAGTCATAAAAAGCATCGAGGTTTTCGTCATACTCGAAGCGGCCGGACTGCTGGATCATGTACTTGCCGTATTCCTGCGGCGTATGTGCGCCGGGGGCAAAGTCAAAGAGGTCAAGGCTTTCCGCAAGGTTTTTGATCTGTGCTGCGGACTTTGGCTCTGCCAGCATGACCACAGCGCCCAGCTTTTTCATATCCGCTTTTGATAACCCATCCGTTGCCTCTGCCAGTTCGTTGAGGTCGGAGAGAGTTTCGTACTCCATATCCAACAGGACATCCACCTCATTGGGGAGCTGGCTGTCCTCCAGCCGCAGGCGGACATCGGCGGGATCTGTGATTCCCCCGCGAAGGAGGGCGCGGTCGATCTCCTCCTGCACCATGGGGAGGAACAGCCATGTGATGTGTTCTGTGTCCTCCGGCTCGGCTTTGGAGGTCACCGCAACGGTGATGACGTTCGGTTCATAGTAATAGCAGGGGAAGAATCGGCCGTCGTAGACCTGCTCTAACTTCATGCCATTGTCGTAGACCACACCGTAGGGTGTGATCGTGCCGCCGCCATTTTCGATGAGCTGCCGCGCGGTTTCCTTGCCGTCCAGCGCATCCAATTCCTCTGTTTTGGCACTGCCTCCGTGCAGGTTCATGTAATGGTCGCGGCCAACAGCGGCGAGGTCGGAAAAGTCTGTAATGACCGTGGCTTGCTGGCAGCAGAAGGTCAGGTTGATGAGGTCCTTCAGCTCGAACAGCTCCAGCTTGTGAGCCATCGCCTGAAACTGCGCAGCCTCGCCGGTGTCGAAGCTTTCCAGCCGCTTGACGAGGTAGTTTAATTCCTCCACATTGACCGTAAGAGCCTTCATGCGTTTGAGAACGGTGTAGACACTGTCGAACTCCACCACCTTGCAGTCCGCCTTGACCGCGTCGCCGACCTCCAACGCCTCCAGCAGCTCCACGCAGTGCGCGTACTGGTCGCGGGGGATGGGGAACGGGATGGTCGCCACGCCGTATTCCGGGTGGTTGGGGTTACCGAGAACCGCTCGAATCATCATGTTTCATTCACTCCTTTTTCCAAATTCAAAACCGCATCTCCGTATTTGGCCATCAGTAGTGCGCCAGTGATCAGGTGGAACGCCTCATCTGTGACCAATTCCGGAGACGCAAGGTCTGCGAGCGTAATATTGCAGCAGCCTGCCGCAATGGCCTTCGCCGCCTGGTAGACGCTGTAGAGTTCCGGCTCGATCCCTCCGAGACGGACGCTTTGAAAGTCAAAACCGTCGTTCCCGCATTTCCAGACCATTCTGCGCCAAAGGCTCTCGTATGCCGTGAGCAGGAAGAGGGCCGCTTTGTTCCGGTCAGACAGACGCCAGCAGCGTTCCCGCCAGTATGTCCATCTTCGCCGGTGGGCATTGGACAGGAAGAATTGAGGGTTTCTTTCTCTGAATTGCTGATGCATCCTTTTTCGAAACTGCGGCCCCATAGAGGGGGTGAAGCAGTCCCACATGAACGCATTCAGCTCCAGCACACCTGCCTCGATCCGCTCCTCCAGGCAGGTACATTCACATAGGCGGCACGGATGCTTGCGGACATAGTTCTGGCAGTATTCGCACGCCATATCTTCGGGCGTGTAACGAAATGGGCTGCGATATATTCCACCACCTCTGGGCTTTTGACCGGGCTGAGACATCATCAACTGCTCCAACGCCTGCAGCGGCGTGTCTCGCATGAAATAGTACGGCATAAGTGAACTCCTCTCTGAAATGAAAAAAGGGCCGGAATCTTATTGCTAAGACTCCGGCCCGTTCCGTTTGATATTACATTGTCTGTTGCTGCGCGACTTGTTCCAAGGCTTCTTCCTGCTGCCGGATTCGCTCGTCCAAATCCGGCACACACTCCTCAATCTGCTGCTGAACACTGCGGATCATTTTTTCCTGCTCTCCCGTGAGTTCAAAGAAATCTCCGTCTACAGAGTCCGCACAGCAGCGATAAATCTCGGTCATCTGCTCTGGGGTGAAAAGCCGTTCCTTTTGAATCAGCCCGGAGCGGATAGCAAAGTCCTGTTTGGCTCCTGCATAGTTCTCCATGAAATAGTGCCCATGACATACTCCTGTGTGCCCATAGGCCCAATCCCATGTGACGAAGTGGACTCCGTGTTTGCTCTGAACTCCAGCCAGCACAGTGCCGTTGAAATCCGCCAGCACCTTGTAGCCGTCCTCCAGACCGTCGGCTTTCAAAAAGGGCGCTGTTTCCATCTGCCGCATATATTCCGCTGTGTTTCTGACGATCTCATACACCATGTCCTTGGCGGCGACCCGTTCCGGTTCATTAATGTCCTCATTTCGGTAGGTGATGCCGCCGTTCTCGGTCACCTCGCACAGCGGCGCACCGTCAAGCAGGACACGAAGCTTGCCGGTATCAGTTTTGCCCGTCTGAAATCCTTCTCGGGCAAGGACGATTGCCGTTTCTCTGAGGTAACGGTCCTTTTCTTCTGTGCTGATGCTCATGTAACTCCTCCCGTGCAAAAAAAATAAGGCCGGAGCATGATTGCTCCGGCCTTCAAATACAGGCGCTGCGACCAGCGCCCTTTTTGAAATGAAAAAAGGCGCCGCTTTCTCAGTCCGTCAAGACCAACAAAACGGCGCCCGAATCTTTGTAATTCTTTTTTAAGAAAAACACCGCTGCCAGTCAGAAAAAACGCCGTTCAAAAAGGGCACCGGCTGAACACATCTGCCCGAAAAGGGAAAACGCCCGGTTCGAATCGGGGCAGACGCTCTGAAACAGCGATTTGCATCTATGGTTTGAAAGAAAAAATCCGGGCCTGAAAAAGCCAGGAAACGGTTGATGCGCCTGACTTTTCGCCAGACGCATCTATACCGTTTAGTTAATATGGCGCAGTGGGAGGGATTTGAACCCTCGTGCCGCTTTTGACGGCAACACGATTTCCAGTCGTGCTCGTTATGACCACTTCGATACCACTGCATATAAAATGCTGCCGCAACAGCACGGTCTATTATACCAAAAATCTGCGCCTTGTCAAGCGAAAAGCACAAAAAAACCGATAAATTTTGGAGGAGGGCCGCAAGCGGCCCTCCTCCATGCGATACCCTCAGTTCATCTTCTCGGCAACGGTCTCCAGCGCCGAATCCACTGCGTTACCCATCCGCTGCATGGCTTTGCCTACAGCGGTTTTTCTCGTCTTCGGCCGGGGAATGACCATCACCTCTACCAGTGCGCCGGCCACCATGCCGACGCATACGCCAGTGACGAACGTACTGACCTTACACATTCCTGCATCACTCCTTTTTCGGTACGGTCATAGTATATCCATTCCGGCGGGAAATAACCGTCTATGCCTTGCCAAAAGCTGCCGCAGCGCATATAATGAATAAAATATCTGATCATGCCGCCGCTCTGCGGCGAGAAGGAGCGTTTCATGTCCATTACGGCTTTGCAGGAACATATCCGCAAAAAAAAGACACCGCTGGCGCTGGGCCTTGGCCCGGAGGCGAACCGGCTTCCCGCCCCGGTGGTGAAGAGGTTTACCGATCTCTACGGCGAGAGCATCATGGCCCGGTCGGAGGCACTGCGCTATCACGGCACCCAACTGATGGCTCAGGCGGCCCAGCGGCTGCCGGCAGTGGTGATGCGGGCCGACCGCTACCTCCTGTGCGGAGCTATGGGGCTGGACGTGCTGTCGAATCTGGTCCATATGGCCCGCAGTCAGGGCCTTTACGCCATTGTGGACGCACGCTGCGCCGATCCCGCCGTGTGGCTGGGCGGTGAGGTGAATGCCGACGCCGTGACGATCTCGCCCTACTATGGCACTGCGGCGGCGGGGGAAGACAAGGCCCTGTTTGCGCTGGTCCGCACGGCGGAGCCGGGTGCGGCGGAGGTGCAGAACCTCATGGCCGGGGATCGTCGCCTGTTTTTGGCGGCGGGAGAGCAGATGGCCCGCCGGGGGGCCGGGATCATGGCCCAGACGGATTACAGTCTGGACGTGCGGGAGCTGCGGCGGCGGTTGAAGGATGCCTTCCTTCTGCTGGACGGCTGCGGCGGCGAAGCTGCCAGCTATGCCTTCGACGATTTCGGCCGGGGGGCTATGGTCATCGACGACAGCCTGCAATACGCCGAGGATGTGCCGGCGGCCATGGACGATGCCATCCGGGAGATGAAGCACTGGGTCACGGTGGTGTGACCCGGATACCCACAAAGGAGAAGCTATGACGACGATTTATCTTGTCCGCCACGCCGAGGCGGAGGGCAACCTCTATCGCATTGCCCACGGACACTATAACAGCTGCATCACCGATGACCGGGGGTGCCGCCAGATCCGGGCGCTGGCGGAGCGCTTTCGGGACGTGCCGGTGGATGCCGTGTACGCCAGCGACCTGATCCGCACCCGCACCACAGCCCAGTCCATCTATCTGCCCAAGGGACTGCAGCTGCACCCGGATCCCGCCTTCCGGGAGATCTGCATGGGGGAGTGGGAGGAGCACTGTTGGTATGAGCTGCTGCGGAAGTACCCCCAGTCCCACCATGATTTCAACCACCGGCTGGATCGCTGGCAGGTCCCCGGCAGCGAGACGGCCCAGCAGGTGCTGGATCGCTACCTCCCGGCCCTGCGGCGGGTGGCCCGGCAGCATGACGGCCAGACGGTGGCCATTTTCTCCCACGGCGCCGCCATGCGGATCGTGCTGGGAACCCTGCAGGGCCTGAGCCTGCTGGAGATCGGGGACACGCCCTTCGGAGACAACACCTCCGTGGCCCGGCTGGAGGTGGAGGGCGATGACATCCGGGTGCTGTACCGGGATGACAACAGCCATCTGGTACAGGCGGGGCTCTCCACGCTGGCCAAGCAGAAGTGGTGGCGGCAGAAGGGGGTTCAGGAGATGGGCCAACTGTATGCCCCGCTGACGGAGGAGGAGCGGCAGCAGTTGGGCGTTCCCTCCGGCGGCGAGGGTGTGGCTGTCCGCTTTGTTGACGAGCTGATCGGCGCTTATCAGCTGCTGCCCCGCCCGGAGGAGGGCGTGGGGGAGATCGGCTGGTACGGCCTGCTGCCCCAGTGGCAGGGCCGGGATCAGGGCATCCAGCCCCTGGGACAGATCATCCAGCGCTGCCGCCATATGGGCCTGCTGCGCCTGCGCCTGCGGTGCGGCGATGACCGGCAGCGGAGCTTCTGGGAAAAGCTGGGCTTTTCCCCGGTGGGGGGCGACGTTATGGAGAAGAACATCACGCCGCGGGTGCTGGACGCCCACATCCCCCTGTGAGGGGCGGAAAGGAGAAGGTGACCCATGCGTGGCACGGAATTTTTGCCGGTGAGCCGGGAGGAGATGCTCCAGCGGGACTGGTATTACTATGATTTTCTGGTGGTGACGGCGGACGCCTACATCGACCATCCCAGCTTCGGCACCACCCTCATTGCTCGGATGCTGGAGGGGGAGGGCTATCGGGTGGCCATTCTGGCTCAGCCGGACTGGCACGACGCCGAGGCTTTCCGGGCCATGGGCAGACCCCGCTATGGGGTACTCATCGGCGGAGGCAATCTGGACTCCATGGTGGCCCACTACACCGTGGCCAAGCGGCGGCGGGACAGAGATCTGTACTCCCCCGGCGGGAAAATGGGGTATCGGCCGGATCGGCCCACCATCGTCTATGCCAACCGGGCCAGGGAGGCCTTTCCCGATACCCCCATCGTCATCGGGGGACTGGAGGCGTCCCTGCGGCGCTTTGCCCACTATGACTACTGGGACGACAAGGTGCGCCGCAGCATCCTCTTTGACGCCCCGGCGGACCTGCTGGTCTACGGTATGGGGGAGGCGGCCACCCGTGAGATCGCCCGGAGGCTATCCAGAAAGGTGCCGCCCTGTGAGATCACCGACATCCCCGGCACCGCCTACATTGCACCCACCGGAGAGGGCAGCGGCTTTCATCCGGTGGCCTGTCCCTCCTATGAGGAGGTGTGCGCCGACAAGACGGCCTACGCCAGAGCCACCAAGATCCAGTACGACGAGCACGATCCCATCCGGGGGTGCGCCGTGCTGCAGCCCTGTCAGGGCCGGGTGCTGGTGGTGAATCCGCCGGCCCGTCCACTGAGCCGGGAGGCACTGGATGCCCTGTACGACTTGCCCTATGTCCGGGAGGTTCACCCCATGTATCGGGAGGAGGTTCCCGCCATCGAGGAGGTACGCTTCTCCATCACCCACAACCGGGGCTGCTTCGGCGGCTGCAACTTCTGCGCACTGGCCTTTCATCAGGGACGCATGGTCACCTCCCGCTCCATCGAGTCCGTGGTGCGGGAGGCGGAGTTGCTGACGCAGGACCCGAAGTTCAAGGGCTATATCCACGATGTGGGAGGCCCCTCCGCCAACTTCCGCCACACCTCCTGCGCCCAGCAGAAGCGGCGGGGGATGTGCAAGGGCCGCAGCTGTCTGGCCCCGGAGCCGTGCAGGAATCTGGACGCCGACCACTCGGAGTATACGGCGCTTTTGCAGCGCCTGCGGCGGGTGGATGGCGTGAAGAAGGTGTTCGTCCGCAGCGGTATTCGCTACGATTATCTTTTGCAGGACAAAAATCAGGATTTTTTCCGGGAACTGGTGGACTACCACATCAGCGGACAGCTGAAGGTGGCCCCGGAGCACTGCGTGGCCTCGGTGCTGGACTATATGGGAAAGCCCCACTTCGACGTGTTTGAGCGATTCTGGCGGCAGTATCAGAAGCTCAACGAGAAGGAGGGCAAGCAGCAGTATCTGGTGCCGTACCTCATGTCCTCTCACCCCGGCTGCACGCTGGAGGATTCCGTCCGGCTGGCGGAGTTTCTGCACCGCACCGGCCACCAGCCCCAGCAGGTGCAGGACTTCTATCCCACCCCCGGCACCCTTTCCACCTGTATGTACTATACCGGCATCGATCCACGGGATATGACGCCGGTGTATGTGGCCCGTGACCCCCATGAAAAGGCCCTTCAGCGGGCGTTGCTCCAGTGGAAGCGGCCAGAGCTGCGGGGGCTTGTCATAGAGGCACTGGAGAAGGCAGGCCGCACCGATCTCATCGGCTATACGCCGGAGTGCCTCATTCGACCCCAGAAGGGGGAGAAGTACTTCGGCAAGCAGCCGGAGCAGCAGCCCTCCGGGGAAAAGCGGCGCCCCGGACAGCACGGCGGAGAGGGAAATCTCCGCCGGGAGGTGCATCACGGAGGACATCCGGAGCATAGAGACGGTAAGCGGCCTGATGCGTCCCGCCGCAATGGCGGAGCGGCTTCCGGCCAGAAGGGGAAGATGTCCCCGGCCAAGAAAGCTGCTTTTGCCAAGAAGCGGAAGAAGTGACATAGAAAAGGACAGGGACAAGCGAAACGGCTTGTCCCTGTCCTCTTTTTCATGCCAGAGGCGTTCCTACCAGCCGGCCCAGCCACATCATGCCATAGCCCAGCAGAAAGAAGCTCAGCAGCATCCCCATCACATATCCGGTGAATTTCCGCCAGCCCAGCCGGGGCAGGTCCAGAAACGGGTAGGGATACACCAGATGGGTGTGGCCGATGGGTTTGCCGCTGCGGCCCCGGAGCATGGCAAAGGCGAAGTAGGCCAGCGGCAGCGTCAACCACCATAGGGCGCTGCGCCAGCCGAGGGAGGATTTATCTGCCAGCAGCAGCCACTGGGCTACCACCAGCAGGGGTGTCAGATAATGGACACAGAGGTTGCCGAAGCTGGCACCGAAGTCGGCAAAGCGCTTGCCATTTCGCTTGGCGTCCGGCACCAGAACGAACTGATATACCAGATGGGTCACGAGGATGCACAACGCCATGGAGAAGCTGAGGGTACTGCCCGTCAGCAGACGCAGGGCGGCGCTGTGGGGAAAGCCGGCGGCAATGGCCAGCGCCAGCTCATACACCAGCACCAGAAGGTTGCTGAGATTGGTGTAAAAGCAGAACATCCCGGCACGGATGTGTCCCGTTTGCAGCAGGGTGGAGTGGATCAGCAGACCCACCGCACCCAGCAGGAAAATACCCCACGCAGACAGTCGCAGTACCATTACTCCGCCTCCTCGAAGCCTCGCAGCAGGGCGATCTCGGCGGCATAGCCCGGCAGCTCGTTGGGCGTCTCCAGCAGCATGGGGAGCCGACGGAGGGCCGGGTGGTTCACGATGCGGCGGAAGGTCTCCGTTCCCAGTGTACCCTCCCCGATGCGGGCGTGGCGATCCTTGTGGGCGCCCACGGGGTTCAGGCTGTCGTTCAGGTGGAGAGCCTTCAGACGGTGCAGGCCGATGACCCGGTCAAACTCCATCAGGACGCCATCCAAGTCCCCGGCCACGTCGTATCCGGCGTCGGAGACGTGGCAGGTATCCAGACAGACCCCCATCTGCTCCGTCAGTGTCACCCGGTCCAGAATCTCCCGCAGCTCCTCGAAGCGGCTGCCCACCTCCGTTCCCTTGCCGGACATGGTCTCCAGCAGGATGGTGGTGTGTACTTCCGGAGTGAGGATGGCGTTGAGGGTGTCTGCGATCTGGGTGATGCCGGTCTCCAGACCCTGACCGGTGTGGCTGCCGGGGTGGAAGTTATAGAGATTCCCCGGCAGATATTCCATCCGCCGCAGGTCATCGGCCAGCGTCAGCCGGGCGAACTCTCTGGTACGCTCATCCTTGGAGCAGGGGTTGATGGTATAGGGGGCGTGGGCCAGAATGGTCCCCAGCCCCGCCTTCGCCGCCAGCGCCAGATAGGCGGTTACGTCCTCCGGGTCCACGGGCTTGGCCCGGCTGCCCCGTGGATTACGGGTGAAGAACTGAAAGGTGTTGGCGCCGATGGACAGCGCCGTCCGTCCCATGGCGGCAAAGCCCGCCGAGGAGGAGAGATGACAGCCGATATAGCGCATGATGCTTACCTCCCCAGAGAAATGCTCTGCACAGAGCAGGTGACGGCCCCCTCCCGGATGGTGAGAAGACCACAGGTGGGACGGGTGTAGTCCCCGGCGGCGCCGGGATTCATCACCCACAGGGCGCCGTCGTAGTCCACCAGAGGGACGTGGGTGTGGCCGAACAGCAGCACGTCGGCCCCGTACTCTCTGGCGGCGTAGACAGCAGCCATGGGGGAGGACTTGACGTGGCGGGTGTGGCCGTGCAGCATGAGGATGCGGACGCCCTCTATCTCCAGCAGGCGCTCCGGCTCTCCGGTCTGGCCCCAGTCGCAGTTGCCGGGGACCATGGTCACCGGCAGCTGGGGGAATTGCCGCTCCAGCGCCTGAGCGTCCCGGACGCAGTCCCCCAGATGCAGCACCTGCCGGGGATGGAACTGCTCCACGGCCCGAACCATGTGATCTACCTTGCCGTGGGAATCGGAAAGAACCAGAATCTCCATGAAATGCTCCTTTGGTTACTCGATTTTCAGGCGCAGCAGCCGGAACAGCAGCGCTCCCAGACTGATGCCCAGAATGTACAGAAGGATATCCAGCGTGTCGAACATCCCCCGCATGGTGAGGTACTGCATCCCCTCGATGAAGAGCGAGATGCCCAATGCCCCCAGCAGCACCTGCCATGGCTTCCGGTTCCGGAAGAAAAAGCCCATGGGCAGGAACATCAGGAGGTTCAGCAGGCTCTGCATCAGCATCTCCCAGTCTCCCAGCTGCGAGAGCCCCACCAACGGATTCAGAATGGCGATGCGCCCCACCCGGTGGCGGCAGAACAGGATGATGAACAGCGCTATGAAGTAGGTGACGCTCAGCAGCACCAGCATCCACCTACTGACCCGTTTTTCCAGAAGCAGATAGATGATGGCGGCACAGCCAACGATGGACAGGAGCAACATAGCTATGTTAATTATCATATACAGGAAACCCTCATGAGCAATCAACAAAATCACGTCCATGAAGAAATGGTAATATAACAAATATCCCAGAACGGTTCCGGCTAACAGGGAGAGCAGCTGCTTCTGATATTTTTTCATAGACATTCCTTTCGTATCACAGCGGCGGCAAAAGCGCCGCAGCGTCGAGAGCGGCGAAAACACGCTTTCTTTCCTTATCATAGCAGAAAGCGGTTGAAAGTTCAACGGCTTTGCCGTACAATAGCAGCATACTGAAGCAGGAGGCCACGGGATGTACGCAGGGATCTGGGAGATCGATCTCCACGGGAAAAACGAATATCAGGCACGGGTGACGCTGGACGCCGCCCTGCGCCGGGTGCGGCCCGGCACCTATCGCATCCGGGTCATCCACGGACACCACGGCGGCACGGCTCTGCGGGAGCTGGTGCGCCGGGAATACGGCAGACACCCGCAGGTGCTGCGGCTGGAGGCGGCAGGCCCCGGCGTGACGGAGCTGGTACTGCGGGAGTTTTAAGGAAGGGGGTCACATATGGACAGTATGACGCTGAAGCTGGGGCAGGTTCAGCTGATGGTGGGCCGGGACAAGGCGGAGAACCTCCGCCGGGCCTGTGCCCTCATCCGCCGGGCGGCGGAGCAGGGGGCGCAGCTGGTGATGCTGCCGGAGATGTTCTGCTGCCCCTATGAAAACGAGATGTTCCGCCCCAACAGCGAGGAGCAGGGCGGCCCGGCCCAGCAGGCCCTGTCGGCTCTGAGCCGGGAACTGGGCATCTGGATCGTGGGCGGCACCATCCCGGAGCGGGAGGGGGAGAGGCTTTACAACACCTGCTACGTCTACGACGATCAAGGGCGGCAGGCGGCCCGGCACCGGAAGATACACCTCTTCGATGTCAACGTGGAGGGGGGACAGTACTTCATGGAGTCCGACACCTTTGCCCCCGGAAACGACATCACCCTGCTGGATACCCCGTGGGGCAGGCTGGGGCTGTGCGTGTGCTTTGACCTGCGGTTCGAGGAGCTGTGCCGGGTGATGACCCTGCGGGGCGCCCGGATGATCCTGGCCCCGGCGGCCTTCAACATGACCACCGGCCCCGCCCACTGGGAGCTGCTGCTGCGGCAGCGGGCAGTAGATAACCAGCTGTTCACCGTGGGTACCGCCCCGGCCCGTGACGAGAGCGGCAGCTATGTGGCGTGGGGCCACTCCATGGTCTGTGAGCCGTGGGGCGGCATCGTTCACCAGTGCGGCACGGGGGAGGAGGTCGCCGTGACGGAACTGGAGCTTTCCCGCATCGACGCCATCCGCCGTCAGCTGCCCATTCTGTCGGCCCGGAGAACGGATCTGTACGAGGTGCAGTAAGAGAATAGACTTTCCTGAAAGGAGCGAGAATATGAAACGATATGAGGATATGACCGCCGACCAGCGGCGGGAGGAATACGCCGCCGTGCGAAAGGCCTATGAGGCACAGAAGGCACTGGGCCTGAAGCTGAACATGGCCCGTGGTAAGCCCAGCACGGAGCAGCTGGACATGGTGACACGGGAGATGGCACAGCTGACCCGACCGGAGGACTATCTGGCGGGTGGGCTGGATACCCGGAACTATGGCGAGCTGGCGGGCATCCCGGAGGCACGGGCGCTGTTTGCCGAGATACTGGGCTGCCGGGCGGAGCAGGTGTTCGTCGGCGGCAACGCCAGCCTGCAGCTGATGTACGACGCCATCTCCAAGGCGTATACCCATGGGATGCTCCACAGCGAGAAGCCGTGGGGCAAGCTGGAGACGGTGAAGTGGCTCTGCCCTGCACCGGGCTATGACCGCCACTTCCGCATCTGCCAATCCTTCGGCATGGAGCTGATCACCGTACCCATGACGGAGGAGGGGCCGGACATGGACATGGTGGAGCGGCTGGTGCGGGATCCGGCGGTGAAGGGAATGTGGAACGTTCCCAAGTACTCCAATCCCCAGGGCATCATTTATTCGGCGGAGACGGTGCAGCGTCTGGCGGCTATGAGGCCCGCCGCCCCGGACTTCATGCTGATGTGGGACAATGCCTACTGTATCCATGAGCTGGAGGGGGAGTTCGTCCCCTTCCCGGATATTCTGAGCCTGTGCCGGCAGGCCGGAAACGGCGACATGGTCTATGAGTTCGCATCCACCAGCAAGATCACCTTCCCCGGTGCGGGGGTGGCGGTGATGGCGTGCAGCGAGGCCAATATGGCCCATATGCTGTCCCTCATCGGCGTGCAGACCATCGGCTATGATAAGATCAACCAGCTGCGACATGTGCGCTATCTGAAGGATCGCAGCCATACGCTGGCGCTGATGCAGCGCCACGCCGCCGTGCTGGCCCCCAAGTTCCGGGCGGTGCTGACGGCGCTGGAGCAGCTGGTCCCGCTGGACATCGCCCAATGGACGAGGCCCACCGGCGGCTACTTCATCTCGCTGGACGCCATGCCCGGAACCGCACGGCGGGCGCTGGAGCTGTGCCGGGAGGCGGGAGTCACCATGACCGGCGCCGGGGCTACCTACCCCTACGGCGTGGACCCGGCGGACAGCAATATCCGCATCGCCCCGTCCCTGCCGCCGGTGGCGGAGCTGGAGCAGGCGGCGCAGGTGCTGTGTACATGCCTGCGTCTGGCGGCGCTGGAGAAGCTGGGCGTGTGATGCGTTGGGCTGCGTAAGAAGGAAGGCTGTGTGCCGCAGATCTGCGGCACACAGCCTTTTTGTAGATTTTTCCTATAAAGGACGCTGCGGACGGTTGATTTTTCTGCAAAAATGCGGTAAGATAAAGTATCTTATTCCCACCGGCGGTATTCACTCCACTTCTCACTATGGTGCCGCACGGCTTAAAAAAGGAGGAACAAGGTCCGCTGTGACTGGCGGTGCGGCAGTGTGGAGACCTGTCGCAAGGCGTGCCGGCTGAGCCGGGCGTGAGGCCGCTCCATGCGGAGGCAGGGCGGTCACAGTCAGATGCATATGGCAGAGGTCGTACTGAAAAACCTCAAGAAAATCTATCCCAACACCGAGAAGAAAAAGAAAAAGGGCGAGCCGGAGAAGAAAAACGATCTTCAGATCACCGACGAGGGCGTGGTGGCGGTGCAGGACTTCAACCTGCACATTGCCGACAAGGAGTTCATCGTGCTGGTGGGTCCCTCCGGCTGCGGCAAGTCCACCACCCTGCGGATGATCGCCGGGCTGGAGGATATCTCCGGCGGCGAGCTGTACATCGACGGCAAGCTGATGAACGACGTGGAGCCCAAGGACCGGGACATCGCCATGGTGTTCCAGAGCTACGCCCTGTATCCCCATATGACGGTATACGGGAACATGGCCTTCTCCCTGAAGCTGAAGAAGGTACCCAAGGATGAGATCGACCGGCGGGTACGTCAGGCGGCGGAGATTTTGGACATCACCCAGTATCTGGACCGTAAGCCCAAGGCTTTGTCCGGCGGCCAGCGCCAGCGTGTGGCCATCGGCCGTGCCATCGTCCGTGACCCCGCCGTGTTCCTGATGGATGAGCCTCTGTCCAATCTGGACGCCAAGCTCCGCAATCAGATGCGGGCCGAACTCATCAAGCTGCGGGAGCGCATCGACACCACGTTTATCTACGTCACCCACGATCAGACCGAGGCCATGACCCTGGGCGACCGCATCGTCATCATGAAGGACGGCTTCATCCAGCAGATCGGCACGCCGCAGGAAGTGTTCGACCACCCGGCCAACCTGTTCGTGGCGGGCTTCATCGGCACGCCCCAGATGAATCTCTTTGACGCACATCTGGCCCGTAAGGACGGCAAGTACACCGTCACCGTGGGCAGCGTCACCGTGGAGCTGTCGGAGGAGAAGCAGCAGCGTCTGGCCGCCAAAGATGTGGCGGAGCAGGACGTGGTGCTGGGCGTGCGTCCGGATCACATCATGCTGTGCGCCGACGGCGTGAAGGGCAAGGTGGATGTGTCCGAGATGATGGGCTCGTCGGTCCACCTCCATGTTGCGGCGGAGGGCAAGGACGTCATCGTCATCGTCCCCACCAACGGCGCAGCGGCCCATTTCCCCGCCGGCAGCGAGGTCAATATGATCTTCGGCGGCAATGTGGCCCATGTGTTCAGCAAGGAGACGGAGAAGAATCTGGAGTGGTAACGCCGCTTTGTCTATGACGGGAGGGGGCCGCAGCGTGGCTGCGGCCCCTCTTTTTCACAGGGAGCGTGTATTTTGTGTTGACAAATGGCTCCGGGGATGATAAAATCATATCTGCTTCTGGCAGAGGTTTGCTTTTACGCACGGAGAGATGGCTGAGTGGTCGAAAGCACCGGTCTTGAAAACCGGCGATGTGAAAGCATCCGTGGGTTCGAATCCCACTCTCTCCGCCAGCTTTATCACCGGCCTGCGGAAGTACCCAAGTGGCCGAAGGGGCTCCCCTGCTAAGGGAGTAGACGCCTAAACCGCGTGCGAGGGTTCAAATCCCTCCTTCCGCGCCAAAAAAACGGCAAGCATCGCAGGATGCCTGCCGTTTTTCCTTTTGCCCCGAAGGGCGGACCTGATCCACGTCTGCCCCATATCGGCTCTTTACAAGGGCGGGACTCTTGGCATATAATCGGGACAAACAGACGATATGGCGCAGATACAGTGTCTATCACAGCTTCTGACCGGAGAAATACTGCGGCATGGAACAGAAAACGGACAGACAGAGCAGGGAACGGTCATGCCCGACCAGAGCGATCTGGAGCGGAAGCGGCAGATGTACAACGCTCTGTGCGTGAACGATACGGCGGCCTATTGCTGCGACCTGAAAAGCGCAAAAAGTGCCGTTTGCAGTGGGAAGTTTACAATTTAGTCGTTTACTATTTCCAGTGGCTTGTGCTACACTATGTAACAACTATTTTTCAATACCATCGATGGTATCAAAATTTGCGGGCCGCCGGAGGCCTTCAGTGGTCCGGACGACACGGAGGAAACGCCTATGAATGAGGTCAAATCACCGAAAAAGCCCCTGCTGTACTACTACCTGCTGGTGATGCTGGTGCTGCTGCTGTTCAATCTGCTGGCCATGCCGTGGATCTCCGAGCACCAGATCAAGGAGGTGGACTACAACACCTTCGTCAGCATGGTGGAGAAGAAGGAGATCGGCAAGGTGGACATTCAGGAGCAGGAGAACCGCATCCTGTTCACCGACACCGAAGAAAAGACCATCTATAAGACCGCCATGGTGCCGGACGACGATCTGGTGTCCCGGCTGCTGGAGGCCGGCATCTCCACCAGCGGCACGGAGATCCAGCAGACCTCGCTGCTGGTGAGTATTCTGGGTTGGGTGCTGCCGCTGATCATCTTCATCGGGCTGGGGCAGATGCTGTCCCGCAGTCTCATGAAGAAAATGGGCGGCGGAAACTCCATGATGTTCAATATGGGCAAGTCCAACGCCAAGGTCTACGTCAAGTCCGCCGAGGGCATCAAGTTTGACGATGTGGCCGGAGAGGACGAGGCCAAGGAGAATTTACAGGAGGTGGTCAACTACCTCCATGATCCCAGCAAGTATCAGGAAATCGGTGCCTCCATGCCCAAGGGCATCCTGCTGGTGGGCCCTCCGGGTACCGGTAAGACCATGCTGGCCAAGGCCGTGGCCGGTGAGGCCAACGTGCCGTTTTTCTCCATGTCCGGCTCCGAATTTGTGGAGATGTTCGTGGGCATGGGCGCCAGCAAGGTCCGTGACCTGTTCCGTCAGGCCAAGGAGAAGGCCCCTTGCATCGTGTTCATCGACGAGATAGACGCCATCGGCAAGAAACGTGACGGCCAGCTGGGAGGCAACGACGAGCGGGAGCAGACCCTAAATCAGCTGCTAACGGAGATGGACGGCTTCGAGGGAAACACCGGTGTCATCATTCTGGCGGCTACCAACCGTCCGGAGTCGCTGGATCCGGCACTGACCCGTCCCGGCCGTTTTGACCGCCGGGTGCCGGTGGAGCTGCCGGATCTGAAGGGCCGTGAGGAAATTCTAAAGGTCCATGCCAAGAAGATCAAGATCGCCGAGGATGTGGATTTCAACAAGGTGGCCCGCATGGCCTCCGGTGCTTCCGGCGCAGAGCTGGCCAATATCGTCAACGAGGCGGCCCTGCGGGCCGTCCGGGACGGTCGCCGCTTCGCCACGCAGGCGGATCTGGAGGAGAGCATCGAGGTGGTCATCGCCGGGTATCAGAAGAAGAACGCCATCATGACCGACCACGAGAAGAAAATCGTCGCCTACCATGAGATCGGCCATGCACTGGTGGCGGCCATGCAGACCCACTCCGCCCCGGTGCAGAAGATTACCATCGTACCCCGCACCTCCGGGGCCTTGGGCTACACGATGCAGGTGGAGGAGGGCAACCACTACCTCATGACCAAGGAGGAGATGGAGAACAAGATCGCTACCCTTACCGGCGGCCGGGCTGCCGAGGAGGTGGCGTTCGGCTCCGTTACCACCGGGGCCTCCAACGACATCGAGCAGGCCACCAAACTGGCCCGTGCCATGATCACCCGCTACGGCATGAGCGACGACTTCGGTATGGTGGCGCTGGAGACCGTCACCAACCAGTATCTGGGAGGCGACGCCTCGTTGGCCTGCTCCGCCGATACCCAGACCAAGATCGACCAACAGGTGGTGGAGCTGGTGAAGCGGGAGCATGACAAGGCGGTGGACATCCTTACGGCGAACCGGGAGAAGCTGGACCGTCTGGCGGCCTTCCTCTATGAGAAGGAGACCATCACCGGCGAGGAATTCATGCACATTCTGGGGGAGTGAGCAGCTGATTTTCCGCCGAAAAACATTTAAGACTTTTGTAATAATTACCCCCGAATTTTTGTAACATCCCTTGGGTATCCTATACTTGCAAGAGACAAATAACTTTTTTCATCAATCTTCCTACCATGAAGGCGGAGAACCGAGAGGTTCTCCGCCTTGTGGTTTTAGCAGGTCTATTTTCCACCGCCGGTGCATACCATGAAGGGACAAATTCCCATGGACGGTACAGAGGAGAAGGAGGTATGTCCCATGCGTTCCTGTGCGGCGGTGACACTTGTGCTGATGCTTTTGCTGTTTGGCATCCCATGGCTGGCGGAGGCTCCGGAGGGGGGACAGGCCCAACCGGAGCCGCTCGCCGCTGAGGAGCAGCGGGCGGATGCGGACATTGCCCTCACCGTGTGGGACGGGCAGGAGCTGCGGCAGGTGACCATGGCGGAGTATCTGCCGGGGGTGGTGCGGGGGGAGATGCCCGCCGCCTTCTCCCAGCAGGCGCTGGACGCTCAGGCCGTGGCGGAGCGCACCTTCATCTGCTACCACATGGCGGGCGGACGTAAGGACGCCCACCCGGAGGCGGATGTCTGTACCTCCCCGGCCTGCTGCAGCGCCTACGTATCGCAGGAGGACGCAGCGGCCCGGTGGGGGGACAAGGCGGAGGAGTACGAGACCAAGGTGCAGCAGGCAGTGCGGGATACCGACGGGCAGATCATCCTCTATGACGGCTCGCCCATTCTGGCGGCCTTCCACTCCTCCTCCGCCGGGGTCACAGCAGATTCCGGGGATGTGTGGTCCTCCTCGCTGCCGTATCTGCACAGCGTGGAGACCCCGGAGGGGGAGGACAGCGTCCCCAACTATTACAGCGTCAGCACCTTCTCCCCGGAGGAGTTCCGGGAGATCTTTCTGGCGGCCCATGGGGATGCCGACCTCTCCGGCGACCCGGCGGAGTGGTTCCGGGATCGGACGGTCAACGACTCCGGCCGGGTGGAGCGTGTGACCATCGGCGGCGTCAGCGTGGAGGGGACGGAGGTGCGGCGGCTGTTCTCTCTGCGCTCAGCGTGCTTCACCGTGGATACGGGTGAGGAGGGCGTTGCCTTTCGGGTCACGGGCTTCGGCCACGGCGTGGGCATGAGCCAGTACGGAGCTGAGCTGCTGGCCCGTCAGGGCAAGACGTGGCAGGAGATCATACACTGGTACTATGCCGACGTTACCATTGGGGCGTATAAGGAGTAGGGAAATTTCCGGGGCTTGACCCGTTGAAATAGCGGCGTCTGCATGGTATAATCGCCCATGACAAGACATAAAACGGAGGCGACCGCTATGGGACAGGACGTGTTCATCAGCTATAAATCCGAGGAATTTCAAGAGGCGGATTGGGTCCGGCAGCAGCTGGAGAGCGGCGGTATCAGCTGCTGGATGGCACCGCACAGCATCACCGGCGGTGCCAGCTATGCCACGGAGATCCCACAGGCCATCCGGAGCTGCCGGGCTGCACTCTGACGGAGGCACAGACGGAGAGCCTTGACCTGACAGGCTTCCCCAAGCTGCGGCCGCTGGATATCAGCGGCATCGCCGCATGGCAGCAGCTGCCGGAGGGCATCCGCTACTGGATATCAGCCATACGGCGGTGACGGATATCCGCACCCTGACAGAGGCAAGCTATCACGATCTCATCCTGAGCTATCAGGCGACCATGGATTGGGAGACGCTGGGGGCCTGCAATACCTATCAATTCACGGTGCTGGACTGCCCGCTGGATCGGCAGGTAGCCGTGCGCACGGCACTTGAGAATCGGGTGGAGTACGCCACGGAGCTGCCGGTGCAGAGCGATGAGCTGCTGTCAAAGACTATGCGGGGAGAGATCAGCTTTAGCTGATACCTACATCAATAAAAAGGGATGCTGATACAGAGTATCAGCATCCCTTTTTGTTGTCGGAAGAAAAAGACCCCTGCGGCCCCAAGGGGGGGAGCAGGGGGCTTCATGATACGCTTTTTCGATGCCCTCACGCCTGAGGCTTTTCAAACTCCTTGGCCACGTCCGCCAACAGCTGCCGGATGGGCAGGTGCTGGGGACAGATGCGCTCACACTGGCCGCAGCGGATGCAGTCCGATGCCTTGCGGCCCGGCCCGGTGTGGACGTCCTCATAGTAAAAGTCGGCGTTCCAGTCGTGGTAGAGTTGCTTGGTGTTCATCAGGGCGAACAAATTGGGGATGGCGATGTGCTGGGGACATCCATCCACGCAGTAGCGGCAGGAGGTGCAGGGGATCAGGTGCATCCCATGGAAGATCGCCTGTACCCGATCCACGGCGGCCCGCTCCTGCGGATCCAGCGGCCGGAAGTCCTTCATAAAGGCGATGTTGTCCTGCATCTGCTCCAACGTGCTCATGCCGGAGAGCACCATCAGGATGCCCTCGAAGCCGGCGGCGAAGCGGATGGCATAGCTGGCGGGGCTGCCGCCGTGGAGCTCATCCAGCACAGCCTTGGCCTGGGGCGGCAGGTTGGACAGATGCCCGCCCTTCACCGGCTCCATCACCAGCACGGGCTTGTTGTGGCGGCGGCACACCTCGTAGCACAGGCGGCTCTGGACACCGGGATCGTCATAGTCGGCGTAGTTGAACTGGATCTGCACCACCTCGATTTGGGGATAGGTGGTGAGGATCTCCTCCAACACCTCCGCCCGGTCGTGGAAGGAGATGCCCACATGGCGGATCTTGCCCTCGGCCTTCAGGGCGAAGGCCGTCTCATAGGCCTGGCAATCCCGGAAGTGGCCGAAGTTCCCGGCATGCTGAGAGTGCATCAGGTAGAAATCGAAGTACTCCACGCCACAGGCCTCCAGCTGGCTCTGGAAGAAGGGGCGGATGTCTGCCTCGGTCTTGAAGTAGCTGCCGGTGAGCTTATCCGTCAGCACATAGCGGTCTCTGGGGTAGCGGCTGGTGAGACAGTCCCGCAGGGCCGTCTCGCTCTTGCCCTGCAGATAGCCGTGGGCGGTGTCGAAGTAGTTAAAGCCCGCCTCCAGAAATGCGTCCACCATCTGACACATCTGGACCTTGTCTACCTCGTCGCCTGACATGGGCAGGCGCATACAGCCGAAACCGAAATTTTTCTTGATACGGTACATAAATATCCCTCCTCAACGGCGTTTTGCGGTATTTTTTCGCCTTTATTTTACGCAAAACCGGGGGGACTGTCAAGCGGCCGGTGGACAGGGGGATGTCAGGGCTTGGACGGACCCATGCGATATCCCTTACCCCACACGGTGCAGATGGCACCGCTGCCTACCTTCTGGCGGATGTTGCGGATGTGGACCATGACGGTGTTCTTACAGCTGTAAAAGTACGGCTCCTCCCAGATGCTCTCGTAGAGGTTCTCCGCCGAGAAGATTTTGTTGGGGTAGGAGGCCAGCAGCAGGACGATGCGATACTCCAGCTCCGTCAGAGGTACCTCCTGACCCTCCTGCCACACGGTACCGGCGGCGGTATCCACCTCCAGCCCGCCGCACCGCAGCCGCCGCTCCAGCCCGGCGGGCCGGGCCCCGTAGACGCAGTAGCGCCGCAGGAGCGCCTTCACCCGCACCGCCAGCTCATGGCAGGAGACGGGCTTTTCCAGGCAGTCATCCCCTCCCACGGAGAAGGACAGGGTCTTGGCGCTCTCGTCCGCCTTCTCCAGCAAGAACAGCACCGGCGCAGCGGACTGCCGCCGCAGAGCGGTGCAGGCGTCGAAGCCGCTCATATCCGGCAGCTGCTGGGGCAGGATGACAAGGTCTGTATTCCGCCGCAGCTGAGTCAGCAGAGTGGCTCCACCGGCGGTCTCCTCCAGCACGCAGTTCTCCCCTGCCAGCAGGAACCCCAGATTGGAGCGCAGCTCCGGATCCGGATCGGCACACAGGATACATCGCTTCTGCATGATATCTCCTCCTTGACAAATAGTGCAGAAAATTCGACAAAACCTGATAAAAACTATATATACAAAAGAATATAGTGCTGAAAATAATCTGTGACCTTATGATAGCGATTCTGCCGCCGCCGTCAATCCCCTGAGGGCTTTTTTTAGCAGAGCCTTAAGAAACCTTCATACTTTTTGCTATGAAATATTAAGGAGGCACCGGTAGAATGGGATCATCCTCCCGGAAGGGGTGACGGGGATAGACCCCTCAAATTTGGTGAGCGCAGCCGCCGGACAACATCCGGCGGCTGCGCTTTATCCGGTGAAGAACGGCACACGGCGGGAGGTGCTGACGGGAGAGAGGGTTTTCCGTCTTCAGAAAACTTAAGAAACACCCTGTCGGTTTATTAAGCTTCCGGGCCCATAATCGGTGCCGTTAGGAGCCACGGAATATCCTATAAGGAGGTCGAATCACGCAATGGAAAAGAAACGCACAAAAATCGCATACTTTACAGCCGTCGGTGTATTCCTCGTTTTGCTGGTGGTGCTGGGCCTTACATACCGGGAGACGCCCCTGCCCACGCTGGAGGTAGAGGGGGAGCCGGTGCTGGCCGACACGCCCTTTGCCGGTACCTTCTGGTCCCTGCTGCCGCCCATCGTGGCCATCGTGCTGGCCCTGATCAGTAAGGAGGTCTACTCGTCCCTGTTTCTGGGGTGTTTGGTGGGCGCTCTGCTGTACGCCCAGTTTGCCCCATGGGACACCATTGTGGCGCTGGTGGGCGCAGACTACGGCATCGTCTCCGTGCTGGCCGACAGCGGCAACATGGGAATCATCGTCTTTCTGGTGACGCTGGGCATCATGGTGGATCTGATGAACAAGGGCGGCGGATCGGAGGCCTTCGGACGCTGGGCCTCCAAGACCGTAAAGACCCGGTGCGCCGCACAGCTGCTGACCATGCTGCTGGGCGTGCTGATCTTCATCGACGACTACTTCAACTGCCTGACGGTGGGCGCTGTGATGCGGCCCGTCACCGAGAGCCACAAAATTTCCCGTGCCAAGCTGGCCTACCTCATCGACGCCACGGCGGCCCCGGTGTGCATGATCGCCCCAGTGTCCTCGTGGGCGGCGGCGGTATCCGGCTATGTACAGTCCGACGCCGTCAACGGCATCGAGATGTTCATCAAGCAGATTCCGTGGAACTACTACTGTCTGCTGACGTTGGTGATGATCGTGGTGCTGTCAGTGATGAACATCGACTACGGCTCCATGCTGACCCATGAGTATAACGCTCAGGTGAAGGACGATCTCTTTACCACGCCGGAGCGCCCCTTTGAGGGGGCCGACGACTATGAAAAGCCCGCCCGTGGCCGCTCCTCCGTGCTGGATCTGCTGCTGCCGGTGGTGGTGCTGATCGTGGTGTGCATCGTGTCCCTGATTTGGTCCGGCGGCTACTATGACGGCGAGAGCGAGTACTTCCACGACTTCGTGGGGGCCTTCTCCAACTCCTCCTCCGGCATGGCGCTGGCCTTGGGTGGCCTTATGGGGATGCTGTTCACGGTGGTGTACTTCTGGCTGCGGGGGGCCATCTCCTTTGAAAAGTCTATGGAGTCTGTGCCGCAGGGCTTTATCCAGATGATCGCCCCTATCCTCATTCTGACCTTTGCATGGACCCTGTGCTCTTTCACCCGCTTCGGGATGTACTCCGCCGTGTTCGTCAAGAACGCCATGGCAGGGGCCGGGGATCTGAAGGTGTTCCTGCCGGCGGTGATCTTCCTCATCGGCTGCGCCATCGGCTTTGCCACCGGCACCTCCTGGGGGACCATCGGCATCATGGCCCCTATCGTGGTGTCCGTGTTCAACTACGACGTGGAGCCGGTGCTGTGTACCATCGGTCTGGCGGCAGCCTGCTCCGGCGGCGTTATGGGCGACCACTGCTCGCCCATTTCCGACACCACCATCATGGCCTCGGCGGGCGCTCACTGCTTCCACCTGAACCATGTGTTCACCCAGTTGCCCTATGCCCTCACCGCCTCCGGTGTGGCCTTCGTCAGCTTCATCATCGCAGGACTCGTCCAGTCGGTGTGGCTGTGTCTGGCCATTGCCGTGGCGCTGATGATCGGCACACTGCTGGTGATCCGGGCCATTGTGTCCCGCCGTCACGCAGGTATCTTCCAGGAGATGGCACAGGCCAGCCAGCAGCTGCTGCACCGCTGACACCGTCTCGTCCGTGGCCGACAAAAAACAGGGAAGCGCACAGCGCTTCCCTGTTTTATTATGCTATTGGGGAAAAATTACGGGCGGATGACCTTACCGGCGGAGGTCATGGTCTCCACGATGTCATACATATTGGTGACGGAGCCCACGGCCAGCTTGTCGGTGAGACCGTAGTAGTTCAGGCAGGTGCCGCAGGTGCGGATCTCCACACCCTGTGCCTCCATGTTCTTCAGGTCCTCGATGGAGACGGAACCCTCGGTGGTGATCTTGGCGCCGCCGTTATAGAACAGGATGGTGCGGGGCAGACGCTCCTGCTGGCTCAGGGCGTAGAGAAAGCCCTTCATCAGCGTGGCACCCAGCGTGTCGTCGCCGGAGCCGAGGCAGCTGGTACCGATGACCACCACGGTGTTGTCCCGGTTATCCGGGGTGCAGGCTGCCTCCTCCGGGGCGGTGCCGGACACGGCGGCGGGGTCGTCCACCGTCAGGGTCACCACGAACAGCTTCTCCTCCCGCTTCTCGGCGCTGAACTTCAGGCCCTTGCCGGTGGCCAGACGGTTCAGGTTCTGTACGGCGGTCTCGTTGTCCACATGGACCTCCACCGTACCGGCCTCGGTCATGCCGGACAGGGCGTGGATGGTTTTCGTGACGGGAATGGGGCAGGCGTCGCCCACGGCGTTGACTAAAATTTTGCTCATGTGATGTTACCTCCTATCAGGCTGCCCGCTGGGGGCAGGATCCTTTGTTCTGGGATCATTATACCGCCCCGATAGGGGCAGGTAAAACGGCAAAAAACGATGATGGCCGGCATTTCATAGGGAAATGCGATGCATCAGTCCGTTACCGGCACAGATGACAGGCTACCCGGTGGCCGCCGCCCATGTCGCAGAGCGCCGGCTTCTCCATCCGGCATCGGTCCGTGGCGTAGGGGCAGCGCCCGGCGAACCGGCAGCCGGAAGGCGGATCCACGGGACTGGGGACCTGTCCCTGCAGCACGCTGCGGGGGCGGGCCCGTTCCACCTTGGGATCGGGAATGGGGATGGCGGCAATGAGGGCCTTGGTGTAGGGGTGCAGGGGGTGGGTATACAGCTCCTGCGCCGTGCTCTCCTCCACCACCTCCCCCAGATACATTACCAGAATACGGTCCGACAGGTGCCGCACCATGGACAGATCATGGGAGATCAGCAGATAGGTCAGGGACTTCTGTTCCCGTAGGTCCAGCAGCAGATTGACGATCTGGGCCTGAATGGACACATCCAGCGCCGAAATGGGCTCGTCGCACAGCAGCAGCCGGGGCTCCACCGCCAGCGCACGGGCGATGCCGATGCGCTGGCGCATACCGCCGGAGAACTCGTAGGGATAGCGGTCGATGCCGGAGGGGTTCAGACCCACCTGCTCCATCAGGGCCTGCACCTTCTCCCGGCGCTCCGCCTGACTGGCGTACAGGTGGTGGATGTCCATTCCCTCGGCAATGAGGTCAATGACCTTGTTTTTGGGGTCCAGTGAGGCGTAGGGGTCCTGAAAGACCGTCTGCACCTGACAGCAGAAGGCACGGCGCTTGGCACCACGCATCCGGTGGATGTCCTCCCCACGGTACAGGGAGACGCCGTCGGTTTTGCTGTACAGGCCGATGGCGGTACGGCCGCAGGTGGTCTTGCCGCAGCCGGACTCGCCCACGATGCCGAGAATTTCTCCCTCCTGCACGGAGAAGCTCACGTCATCTACCGCCCGCAGCACCTTGCGGCCCCCGGCGGGAAAGTATTTTTTCAGGTGCTCCACCTGAAGGATGGGCTGACTCATGCCGTCACCTCCTGTTCTGCGTGGTGGCAGGCCACCAGATGGCCACCGCCCAGATCCCGAAGATCCGGCATCTCCCGGCGGCACTGCTCCGTGGCGTGGGGGCAGCGGGGGGCGAAGGGGCAGCCCGGCTCCGGTGCGATCAGCTCCGGGGGCGTCCCCTCGATGGTGTAGAGCCGTCCGCCGCCCATTTCGTCCAGACGGGGAGAGGCCTTTTGCAGACCCTTGGTGTAGGGATGGGCGGGCTGATAGAAAATTTCATCGGTGGTGCCGGTCTCCATGACGCATCCGGCGTAGAGGATGACGATGCGCTGGGCCAGTCCCGCCACCACACCCATGTCATGGGTGATGAGCAGCACCGTGGTGCCGCTGCGTTCCTTCATCTGGCGGATCAGGTCCAGAATCTGGGCCTGAATGGTCACGTCCAGCGCTGTGGTGGGCTCGTCGGCAATGAGGAGCCCCGGCTGGCAGGCCAGAGCAGAGGCAATCATCACCCGCTGGCGCATACCGCCGGAGAACTCGTGGGGATACCGGCGCAAGGCCGTCTCCGGGTCGGAGATGCCTACCAGTGCCAGCATCTCTGCCGCCTTCTCCAGCGCCTCCTTGCGGCCGATCTTCTGGTGAAAGCGGTAGCACTCAGCGATCTGATGGCCGATCTGCATGGTGGGGTTCAGGGAAGTCATGGCGTCCTGAAAGATCATGGCGGCCTCCCGGCCCCGATAGCTTTGCCACTGTTTTTTGCCGTAATCGAGGATGTTCTCCCCGTGGCAGAGGATCTGGCTGCCGGGCTGACAGCGCCCGCCGGTGACCTCCGTCAGGCCCATGAGGGAGCGGGCTGTCACGGATTTGCCGCAGCCGGATTCCCCCACCAGCGCCACGCACTCGCCCTGATCCATGTAGAAGCTGACGCCCCGCACTGCTTCCACCACACCACGGCGGGTGGGAAAGTGGATACGGAGGTCACGGATATCATATTGATGCATGGCTTACCTCCCGGAATTGGGGCTGAAGCGGCGGCGGAAGCCGTTGCCCAGCACATTGAAGCACAGAACGGTCAGCAGGATGCACACGCCCGGATAGACCGCCAGTGAGGGGTGGGTGAGAATGTAGGTCTGGGCGCCCTCCAGCATACCGCCCCAGGAAGGGTTGGGGATGGAGATGCCGAAGCCCAGATAGCTCAGGGACGACTCCGTCAGGATGGCGGAGGCGATGCTGTTGGTGGAGGCCACCAGCACCGGGGAAAAGACGTTGCGGGCAAAGTGTCGGGTGATGACCCAGCTCTTCCGGGCGCCCAGCCCCTCGGAGGCCAGAATGAAGTCCCGCTCCCGCAGACTCAGCACCTCCGCCCGGACGATGCGGGCCACGCCCATCCACGAGAACAGGCCAATGGTCACCACCAGCGTCCGGATGCCGGCGTTCATGTAGATGTTCAGAGTGATGATAATGAGGAAGCTGGGTACCGACATGAGGATGTCCACGATACGCATCATGAAGCCGTCCACCAGCTTGCCGGAGGAGCCGCTGACGATGCCGTACACCGTGCCGAACACAATGGAGATGAGCATGGACAGAAAGCCCACCAGCAGAGAGACCCGTCCGCCGTAGAGCAGGCGGGTGAAGGTATCCCGGCCGAAGTTGTCTGTTCCCAGCAGGTGCTGGGCGGAGGGAGGCAGGAACTTCTGCCCGGTCTCCACGGCAATGGGATCGTAGGGGGACAGGGTGGCCAGCAGGGTGGCCAGAATAATGATCAGCAGCACGCCGCCGCTGAGGACCATAGAGAGGGGCAGCTTATGATTCTTTTTCATCGCTTGTCACCTCGCATGGCCTTGATGCGGGGATCGGCCAGACAGTAGCACAGATCCGCCAGCAGATTTCCGCCCACCAGCAGCAGGCACGAGAGCATGGTGGTTCCCATGATCATGTTGTAATCACGGGAGTAGATGGCGCTCATGCCGGTGGTACCCAGCCCCGGCCAGCCGAAGATGGTCTCCACGATGTAGGCACCGGACACCAGACTGCCCAGATTCATGCCCACCAGTGTGATGACCGGCAGCAGGCAGTTCTTCAGCACATGGCGCAGCAGGATATAGACCCGGCTGGCCCCCTTGGAGATGGCGAAGAGCACGTAGTCCTCCGACAGCTGCTGGATGGTGGCGGCCCGGACGTACCGGGCATAGATGGAGATCTTTCCGATGCTCAGCACCAGCACCGGCATGATGGCGTGGCGGGACAGATCCCAGAAGGTGTGTACGCCGGTGGTCCGCATCCCGGAGCTGGGCAGCCAGCCCAGATTCAGGGAGAACAGGATGATGAGCATGATGGCAAACCAGAAGGAGGGAATGGAGATGGCCACATAGTGCAGGCCGTTGGTGATGCGGTCGAACCATGAGTTTTCAAAGTAGCCCGCCAGCATTCCCAGTGGGATAGATACCAGCAGGGAAAAGACGATGGAGGCGGCCATGAGCCCCACGGTAGCCGGGAGCTTGGCCTTGATGAGGGGCCACACACCGGTGTGGCTGCTGGTGGAGACGCCGAAGTCCCCTTGGAGGACCTTCCCCATCCACCGGCCATACTGCACGATGACCGGATCGTTGTAGCCCAGCTCCGTTTTCAGCTGTTCGTATTCCTCGTCGGTCATCTCCAGCGTCCGGTACTGGGCGGCGGGGTCGCCGGGAGCCAGGAACACCAGCGCAAAGGAAAAGACGGATACCAGCAGGATCACCGGCAGGGCCAGCGCCAGTCTGGTCAGAAAGTATTTTTTCATGTGTTCTCCTCATACCGCCGTGAGAGTGCAATTGCGTGGAGACTTGCTCCACGCAATTGCACTCTCAGCGGCGGAGTTAGCCGATGAAGTAGATCTGGGTCAGGTCAGTGAGACGGTCGCTGGCCTCGAAGCCGCCGATGTTCTTCTGGGCGGCGCAGACATAGTTGGTATCCAGCACGGGCACGCAGGACCAGCAGTCTTTCAGGGCCTGCAGAGCCTGATTCATGATGTCCTGACGGACAGCGGGATCCATCTCACGGTCCAGCTGCTTCCACATGTTATCCACCTCGTCGGTGGTGTACATATTGGCACCGGAGCGGGTGTGGGCGAACAGACCCACGAAGCCGCTGGGGTCGTCCAGCATACCATTGCCCATGAGAGCAATGTCATAGGAATCGGTGGCATAGAAGTAGGACTTGAAGTAGGCGGCGGTCTCCATGGAATCGATCTGGGCGTTAAGACCCGCAGCGTCCAGCTGGCTCTTGATCATGGTGGCCAGCTCCTCCTGACCCACACGGGCGGAGTTGTAGATGATCTTGATGGTCTTGTCCTTCAGACCGGTCTGCTCGATGAGCTGGGCGGCCTTGTCCAGGTCCTGCTTGTAGTTGGTGATCTCAGGGTTATAGAACATGGAAACGGTGGACAGGATGCTGGTGGCGGTACGGCACAGGGCCTCGTCGCCGTAGGTGCCGTACACCAGAGCGTCCAGATCCAGCGCATAGATCACGGCCTGACGGGCCTCCATGGTGGACATGGCCTCGCTGTTGGGGTTGATCTCCATGAAGGTGATGCGGCCGTCGGGGTAGGACACCACCTGATACTCGTCGTTATCCTTATAGTTGGCCAGCGTCTCGGCGTTGCTGATGGTGAAGATGGAGAGTTCCTTGTTGCGGAAGGCGATCTCCTGGGTGCTGGCGTCGGAGACGCAACGAACCTCGAAGCCATCGATATGGGCAGCCGTGCGGTAGTAGTTGGGATTCTTCAGGCACACCAGCTTCTCGCCCACGTTGAAGCTATCTACCACGAAAGCGCCGCTGGTGGCAATGTTGGCGTTCTGCTCACAGGTCAGCACCTCGGTGGCGGGCACGCCATTGAAGCAGTGGGCAGGCAGGACGTACAGGGCGCCCAGAGCCTTCTTGAACAGGTTGGAGGCCCGGCCGACCTTGAACACGATGACGGTGTCGCTCTGCTTTTCATAGGTGCAGAACTCGCCGTCCACCTTGTAGGCGGCAGCGGTGCTGGGAGCCACCTCGGGAACAGTCAGCGTATCCAGAGTGAACACGATGTCGTCGGTGGTGATCTTCTCACCGTCGCTCCAGAAGATATCGTCCCGCAGGGTCAGGGTGTAGGTGGTACCGTCCTCGCTGATGTCCACACTCTTCGCCAGACGATAGTCCAGAGAACCGTCGGTGTTGGACTTCCACATGGGGTCATACAGGTTCTGGAACACCTGCTTGCCCAGGTCTGTGGAGCTGTTGTTGTACCAGTTCAGGGAGGTGATGGGTTCCTCGATGGCGTAGACGAAGGTGCCGCCCTCAATGGGCTTACCCTGGGCATCGTCCGCCCCGTCACCCTGCTTGCCGCAGGCCGCAAGGCTCAGCAGCATCAGTGCGGAGAGAACGAGGCAAATGACTTTGGAAAGCTTCTTCATGTCTTTTCTCCTCTTGTGTTTTTAATGGTTATTTGGTATGTATAGAAGTCCGTTGCCGGGAGATCTATCAGATGAACACGTATTCCTTCAGCCGATCCATGGCGATGACGACCTTCTCCATGGGCAGGGCCAGATTCATGCGGATGTGGTGCGCCCCGTGGAAGGGACGGCCGTCCTGCCACACAACACCCACCTCGTACCCGGCCTTTTTTACCTCATCCAGCGTGCGGCCGCTGCGGCGGCAGTACTCCTCGCAGTCCAGAAACAGCATATAGGTACCCTCCGGCTGCTGCACGCTGACCCCCGGCAGATTCTTGCGGATAAACCTGCAGGCGTACTTGACGTTCTCCGTCAGTACCTCCCGCAGCTCATCCACCCACTGGCTACCCTCGTCGCTGTAAGCGCCGATGAGAGCGTGCATGGACAGCACGTTCATACTGTTGTAGTGACTGAGGCTGCTCTCCTTCTTCATCCGTTTGTGGAGAGCTTCGTTATACACGATGTGATAGCTGCCGATGAGCCCCGCCAAATTGAAGGTCTTGGAGGGGGCGTACAGGGCCACGGTGCGCTGTCGGGCGTCGTCGGACACGGATTGCAGGGGGATATGCTGATGGCCACGAAGGGTCAGGTCCGACCAGATCTCGTCGGAGATCACCGTTACGTTCAGTCGTCGGGCCATGTCCATGAAGTGCTCCAGCTCTTCCTGCTCCCACACACGTCCCGTGGGATTGTGGGGGGAGCAGAACACCACCGCACGGATGTCATTGCGCTTGATCTTAGTCTCCATGTCGAAGAAGTCCATGCGCTGCACGCCGTAGCGGTCCGGCTTCAGGGGGCTGGTGATGACGTGATAGCCGCCGTTTTCAATGGAACGGGTGAAGCCGATGTAGGTGGGGGAGTGGACCAGCACATGGTCGCCTCTGGCGCATACGGCGGCCAAGGCACTCATGAGCCCGCCCAGTACGCCGTTTTCGTAGCCGATGTGCTCCTTCTCCAGCCCGGTGACGCCGTTGCGGCGCTGCTGCCAGCGGATGATGGAGTCAAAGTACTCGTCGCTGGTCATAAAGTAGCCGAACAGGGGATGCTCCAGCCGTTTCCGGATGGTCTCCGTCACGGCGGGGGCCGTGGCGAAGTTCATATCTGCTACCCACATGGGGATGGCGTCGAAGCCCTCGTTGGGCTGGAATACCGGAATCTTCTCCACGGCGTCCACCGCCATGGCGTCTCTCCCACGGCGGTCATAGATGGTGGTAAAGTCGAATTTCATATGCCGCTCCGCCTCATAGCATTTCTACGAAGGCGGCCATGCGGGTCTGGATCTGGCCTACGTCAGACTGAGAGTAGTCGGTCTCCACCACGGTGTAGGGGATGCCCTTCTTCTCCTTCACCAGCTTGCCCACCAGCGCCGTCTCCACGTTGTAGGTGTGGCAGGCCTGCAGGATGATATCCACCACGCCGTCCACATGGAACTCGTCAATGAGCTTATCCAGCATGGCCAACCGGTTGGGGTTGGGGGACATGCAGGAGCAGCCGATGCCCAGATACCGCCGGGCCAGAGCGTCATAGACGTCGGGATTCTCCTCGTCGGTGAGGAGCATGGATTTCAGACCGCTGCAATTCTCAAAGGCCACCACCACGGCGCCGGCGTCCTCGATGGCCCGGATGACTTTCAGGGCTGCGCCGCCGGAGGGGGAACCCGTCACCAGGATACGGGGCTTCTTGCCCTCGTTCTTGCCGGCGGCGTACTCCGCCTCGATCTGGTCCGCCAGATCGTTGATGCGGGCGGGCAGGGACTCCACGTCCATGTTGAAGCCGCTGCCGTAGGCGGTATTGACAATGTTCAGACCGCTGACGGGGGCGGGATCATTGGCCATGAGGTACTGCAGCCGCAGCAGGGACTTGGTGATCTCGTTGTTCAGGTGGATCTCGTGGCGGATGGCCTCCTCGGTGATGGTGGTCTCGAAGCGCCGCTCCAGCTCCTCCTTGAACCGAATGATCTCCCGGCGGTACATGGCGATGCCCTCCTCGGACTGCCGGTTGGGCAGCTCGATGACGTAGACGGGCTTGAACTCGGCCAGCATCTCATACATCTTCTTCTTGCCGTCGCAGGTGGTCTCGCCCACCACCAGATCGGAGAAGTAGAAGAAGGGACACTTGTCCGTCTTGGCGAAGCCGTAGCTGGACTTGATGAGGGGACACAGGTTCCGGGGCAGGTCCTTCTCGGCGTCGGGGATGGTCTCATCCGACACGGAACACAGGCCCACTACCGCAGCGCCCATGGCACGGGGCAGCTCCTTGGGGAGGTAGGTGCAGAAGGCACCCACCACAGGCACGCCCTGCTCCTTCAGCTTCTTGATGGCCAGAAAGGAGTTTCTCCGCTGATCGGCAAACTCTTCAAAAATTTCCGGCAGGTCCTTTTTCAGTTCAACCATATGACTGTTCCTTTCTTTTCACATATATACTGACCGGCTGGAGCCGGTCCTGTTCATTTACCGATTGATCCGCTTCCAGCCCAGCACCGCAGCGCCGATGGCGCCGTTATACTGGCACAGGGGATGGGCAGTGACGCTCTCTACCCCCAGATACCGGGCCAGCACCTCCCGCACTACCTGCGACTGGGCCAGTCCGCCGGAGAAGAACACCTTGGGGTGCTCCGGGGCCAGCTTCTGGGCAAAAATAGCGGTGCGGCGGCAGATGGAGTAGATGCACCCCAGAGCGATGCTGCCGGGAGGCGTCTCCTGTGCCAGCAGACCGATGATCTCGCTCTCGGCAAACACGGCGCACATACTGTTGATGGTCACCGGCTCCGCCCCCTCCACAAAGGTGTCGATGGAGGCGATGTCGCTGCCCACCCGGCTCATAGTCATTTCCAGAAACCGGCCCGTTCCAGCGGCGCACTTGTCATTCATCAGGAAGTCCTTTACCTGCCCGCCGGAGGGATCCAGCAGGATCACCTTGCTGTCCTGCCCGCCGATGTCGATGACCGTGTCGCAGCCGGGACAGAGAAAAGCGGCCCCGGCTCCGTGGCAGGTGATCTCCGTAATGGACTTGTCCGCCTCCGGCAGCAGCGCCCGGCCATAGCCGGTGGCCACCACAAAGGCGGTGTCGGGGGTCCTCAGTTCCTCATAGAGCCGATGGATGACCCGGCCGGGGGTGGAGCCGCTGGGCTCCATCCGAAAGTCCACGATCTCCTGTCCGTCAAACAGCACCGCCTTGGTCATGGCGGAGCCGGAATCGATTCCCATAGTGAGCAATTTTGCCTGCCTCCTGTTGTGCCTTGACGGCACGATATCTTCAAAGCTTCGGAATAGCCGTCCTGATCGCATGGTTCACCCACTGGCAGCGATCTGCCGAAGCACTTTGCAACAGAGATTCTACCATCAGCCCCCACCAGTGGCAAATAGCGATTTCAGGAGATAAGGCCGTGCTATCGGCGTTTTCGATTCAAATAATGTATACATAATTGTATTACGATATGCCGGAGGCACACGGCGATAAAAGGGGGAGTGAGACCCCCATGGCGGGCCGCCGCAAAAAAAGAGCGCCCCATCGGGGCGCTCCTCTGTGCAACCTTATTTTTCCGCCTGCGTCTCACAGTAGATGCAGCGGTAGACCCGCTTTTCCTGGTCGGTGAGCACGAACTCCTGGGGCAGCTCCTGCTCCACGGAGGTGATGCACCGGGGATTCTTGCAGCGCAGCACACCACGGATGCGCTCCGGCAGCTTCAGGGTGCGCTTTTCCACCAACTGGCCGTCCCGGATACTGTTGACGGTGATGCTGGGGTCCACGTAGCCGATGAGATCCCAGTCCAGTTCCATCTCACGGTCGATCTTGATGATATCCTTGCGGCCCAGCTTGCCGCTGGTGACGTTTTTCAGGATGGCCACGGTGCAGTCCAGCTTGTCCAGCCCCAGAATGCGATACAGCTCCATGGCCTTTCCAGCGGAGATATGGTCGATGACGATGCCGTTCTGAATGGAATCAATAATCATGGTGATGCCCTCCCTTTCAAGCGATGTTCAGCAGCTTCAGAATCAGCGCCATGCGGATGTACTTGCCGTACTGCACCTGCTTGAAGTAGCAGGCACGGGGGTCCTCATCCACCGCCACAGAGATCTCATTGACACGGGGCAGGGGATGCAGGATCCGCAGGTCCGGCTTGGCGTTTTTCAGCTTTTCCGGGGTGAGGATGTAGCTGTCCTTCAGGCGCAGATAGTCCTCCTCGTTGAAAAACCGCTCCCGCTGGACACGGGTCATATAGAGGATATCCAGCTCCGGCATCACCTCATCCAGAGAGGTAGACTGGATGTAGGGGATGTTTTTGTTCTTGATGTACTGCTCCTTGACGTAGCGGGGCAGCTTCAGCTCCTCCGGGGAGATCAGCACGAAGCGGATGCCGGTATAGCGGCTCATGGCGGCCACCAGAGAGTGGACGGTGCGGCCGAATTTCAGGTCGCCGCACAGGCCAATGGTCAGGTCGTCGAAGCGGCCCTTCTCCCGGTGGATGGTCAGCAGATCCGTCAAGGTCTGGGTGGGGTGGTTGTGGCCACCGTCTCCGGCGTTGATGATGGGTACCAGCGAGTGGCGGGAGGCCACCAGCGGAGCACCCTCCTTGGGGTGGCGCATGGCGATGATGTCGCTGTAACAGCTGACGGTGCGGATGGTGTCGGACACGCTCTCGCCCTTGGCGGCGGAGGAGCTGCTGGCGGAGGAGAAGCCCAGCACCTGTCCGCCCAGACTCAGCATGGCGCTCTCGAAGCTGAGACGGGTGCGAGTGGAGGGCTCGAAGAACAGGGTGGCCAGTATTTTGCCGTCACACTTGTGGGCATAGGCGGCGGGATGGTCGATGATGTCGCAGGCGGTGTTCACCAGCTCCATGATCTCCTCCGGGGACAGCTGCAAAATGTCAATGAGATGGTTCATACGGTTCATTCTCCTTTTCTGATCCAGTTTTCGTCGGAAGGGTCATCCCGGAAAGCCAGCAGCCGGGCCACGTCTCCCTGCGTGATGTATCCCTGCTGGACGCCCACCTGAGCGATGGTGTCCAGATCGGTGAGGCTGACGCACTTGACACCGGCCTCTGCCAGCCGCTGGAGGCCCTTGGCCATGCCGTAGGTGAAGATGCTGATGACGCCCAGCACCTCCGCTCCGGCGGCCCGCAGGGCGGCCACGGTGTCCAGCACGCTGCCACCGGTGGAGATCAGGTCCTCGATGACCACCACCCTCTCGCCGGGGGTCAGCTTGCCCTCGATCTGGTTCCTGCGGCCGTGGTCCTTACTGCCGGAGCGGACGTAGCCCATGGGCAGGCCCAGCAGATGGGCGGCGATGGCGGCGTGGGCGATACCGGCGGTGGCGGTACCCATGAGCACCTGCGCCTCCGGGTACTCCCGGCGGACGGTGTCGGCAATGGCCTGCTCCACCTCGTTCCGGGCCTCCGGAGCGGTGAGGATCAGGCGGTTGTCGCAGTAGATGGGGCTTTTGATGCCGCTGGCCCAGACAAAGGGCTCGTCGGGCCGCAGAAACACCGCTCCGATGGAGAGCAGGTGCCGGGCAATGTGGGTGCGGATGTTGTCCATAAGTTCCTCCTATTCCTGCAGCAGAAGCTGCTTGAGCTCGTGAAGATCGGCGGCCAGATAGTCGGCTCCGGCGTTTTCCAGTTCCTCCCGGCCGCCGTAGCCGTAGAGAACGCCGATGGCGGGCAGACCGTTTTCATGGGCGCCGGCGACGTCGAAGCGGCGGTCGCCCACCATGACGGCGGGGCCGTCCGTGCCGCTGCGGCGCAGGGCGTCGGCCACCACGCTGCCCTTCCGGGCGCTGGCCCGGTCCTCCCTCTGTGCGCCGCAGATGCGGTGGAAGTAAGCGGCCAGACCGAAGTGTTCCATGATGCGCAGGGCGAATTCCTCCGGCTTGGAGGTGGCGATGACCAGCTTCAGCCCGGCTCCTTGCAGGCTCTCCAGCAACTCCGCCATGCCCTTGTAGGGGATGTTCTCCGCCCAACCCTGCCGGGAGAAGTACACTCGGAAATCCCGGATGGCCCGATCCGTCTGCTCCTCCGTCAGGCCGAACAGCTCCGGGAAGCTCTCGTGGAGGGGAGGGCCGATGAAGGAGGTGAGGGTATCGGGGTCAGCGATGATGCCCTGCTGCCGCAGGGCGTAGGCCACGGCGCAGGTGATGCCCTCCTTGGGGTCCGTCACCGTGCCGTCCAGATCGAAAAGTACCGTATTCCAGCGCATCAGCCCGCAAACTCCTTTACGCAGCGGCGATAGGCAGCCACGGGGTCCTCCGCCTGAGTGATGGGGCGGCCCACCACGATGTAGTCAGAGCCCAGTTCACGGGCCTTGGCGGGGGTAGTGACCCGCTTCTGATCTCCGGCATCTCCTCCGGCGAACCGGACACCGGGGGTCACCGTCAGAAAGCTGGCCCCGCAGCGCCGATGGATGGCTCCGGCCTCCAGCGGGGAACAGACCACACCGTCCAGCCCTGCCGCAGCGGCGTTGGCGGCGTAGCTGAGCACCACCTCCTCCAGCGGGGCGTGGATCAGCAGCTCCCGCTCCATGCGCTCCTGATCGGTGGAGGTCAACTGGGTGACGGCGATGAGCAGGGGGCGGGTGCCGTCGGGGCGGGTGAGCCCCTCCAGAGCGGCGGTCATCATGGCGGCGGTACCGGCGGCGTGGAGGTTGATGATGTCCACGTCCAGCGCCGACAGGGCGGCCATGGCCTTTTTCACCGTGTTGGGGATGTCGTGGAGCTTCAGATCCAGAAAGATGCGGTGGCCCCGGCGGCGGATCTCCCGGACGATGGCGGGACCCTCGGCGTAAAACAGCTCCATGCCCACCTTGACGAAGGGCTTCTCCTCTGTGAAGCGGTCCAGAAAAGCCAGCGTTTTCTCCCGGCTGTCGAAGTCCAGTGCAATGATAACGTCTTTACCCATGATGTGCTCCTCCTATGATATCCGTAAGCTGCTGAATGCCGTACCGCTCCATGGCGGCAGGCAGGTCCTGTATGATTTTCCGGCAGGCGCAGGGCTCCACCAGATTGGCGGCTCCCACGCCCACGGCGGTGGCCCCGGCCAGCATCAGCTCCAGCACGTCCTCGGCGGTGCTGACGCCGCCCATGCCTACGATGGGGATGTCCACGGACTCGTAGACCTGATACACCATCCGCACCGCCAGCGGAAAGATGCCGGGGCCGGACATTCCGCCGGTGCCGTTGGCCAGCAGGGGGCGGCGGCGCTTCAGATCGATCCGCATCCCCGGCAGAGTATTGATAAGGCTGACACCGTCGGCCCCGGCCTCCTGACAGGCCCGTGCCACGGCAGCGATATCCGCCGCAGCCGGGGAGAGCTTCATGATGACCGGCTTTTTCGTCACGTCACGGACGGCCCGTGTGACGGCGGCTGCCGTCCGGGGGTCTGCGCCGAAGGCGGCTCCGCCGCCGTGGACGTTGGGGCAGGAGATATTCACCTCCAGCCAGCCTACCTGCTCCGCCCCGTCCAGCTGGCGGCATACTTGGGCGTATTCCTCTATGGAAAAGCCACTGACGTTGGCCATCACCGGTTTGTGAAAGACCTCCCGCAGACGGGGCAGCTCCTCCCGGATGACGGCCTCCACACCGGGGTTTTGCAGCCCCACGGAGTTCAGCAGGCCCCCGGCGTATTCAGCGATGCGGGGGGTGGGGTTTCCGTACCGGGGGGCGAGCGTCGTCCCCTTGAAGGAGAAGGTCCCCAGACAGTTGATGTCGTAGATCTGTGCAAATTCATACCCATAGCTGAAGGTGCCGCTGGCGGGGATGATGGGGTTCTCCAGCGGCAGGCCGCAGAGGGTGACGGCGGTATTTACCATACGATCTCCTCCCTTCGCAGGACGGGGCCGTCCTTGCAGATGCGCTTGTGGCCGTACTTGGTGCGGCAGGTGCAGCCCATGCAGGCCCCGAAGCCGCAGCCCATGCGCTCTTCAAAGCTGAACTGCCCATCGGTGCGGCAGCGCTGCCACACGGCGTGGAGCATGGCCTCCGGCCCGCAGGTATAGAGGTGGGTGTAATTCACGCCCTCCATACCGTCGGTGACAAGGCCGCAGGTCCCGGCGCTGCCGTCGGCGGTGAGGAGCCGGACGGTGACGCCCAGCGCATGCAGCTCCTCCGCCAGAAAAATATCTGACGCCCGGTTGTAGCCCAGCACCGCCGTGACCTGACGATGCTCCGCCGTCAGGCGGCGGGCCAGTCCGTACAGGGGCGGGATGCCGACGCCGCCGCCCACCAGCAGGGGGCGCTCCCCGGCGAGAGACGTGTCGTAGCCGTTGCCCAGCCCTGTCAGCACATCCAGCTCCGTTCCGGCGGGGAGATGGGTCATGGCCGCCGTGCCGTGGCCCAGCACCTTATAGATAAGGGTGGCGGCACCGGGCTCCCAGTCGCAGACGGAGATGGGGCGGCGCAGGTAGAAGTCGGAGAGCTTCAGGTTTACGAACTGACCGGGGGCCGTGATGGCCTCCGTGTCGCCGGCAAGGCGCAGCCGGTAGGTGTCCGGCGTCAGGGGCGTATTTTCCGTAATGGTCCATGTGACCTGCTTCATGTGCGGTCCTCCTTGGAAAAGAGATCACTGTCCTGCCAGACGAGGCGGCCGTTGCAGACCGTCAGCAGGCAGCGGGCCTGTACCGGCCAGCCGGTGAAGGGGGTGGCCTTCCCCTGAGAGAGGAAGTCCGCCGGGTCGATGGGATACGAAGCCGACAGGTCAAAGACCGTGAAATCGGCGTGGGGGCCATCCAACTCCCCCTGCGGGAGGCCGAAGCGGCGGCAGGGAGCATCGTGGAGCAGCTCCATCAGGCGGGGGAAGGAGAGCAGGCCCGGCTTTACCAGATAGGTATACAGCAGGGGAAAGGCGGTCTCCAGTCCCACGATGCCCATGGCGCTCTTCTCCAGCCCACGGGACTTCTCCTCGGTACTGTGGGGGGCGTGATCGGTGGCGATCATGTCGATGGTGCCGTCGGCCAGCCCCTCCAGCAGGGCCTCCCGGTCGGCGGGACTGCGGAGAGGGGGATTCATCTTGAAGCGGCCGTCCTCCTGCAGCATGGTTTCGTCCATCAGCAGATAGTGGGGGGCCGTCTCACAGGTGACGTCCAGCCCCTCGGACTTGGCCCGGCGGATCAGGGCTACGCTCTCCTTGGTGGAGATGTGGCAGACGTGGTAGCCGCAGCCGGTCTGCCGCACCAGATCTAAATCCCGCCGGATCTGCCCCCACTCGCTTTCGGAGCAGATGCCCCGGTGGCCGTGGGTGCGGGCGTAAGCCCCGTCGTGGATGTAGCCCCCGTGGAGGAGGGAATTGTCCTCGCAGTGGGCCACGATGAGCTTATGAAGCCCCTTGGCGGTCTCCATGGCAAGGCGCATCTGCGCCTCGCTCTGCACACCTCGCCCGTCGTCGGAGAAGGCCGCCACATAGGGGGCCATGGCCGCCATGTCCGACAGCTCCTCCCCCAGCTGGCCACGGGTGATGGAGCCGTAGGGCAGCACCCGGATGGCGGCATCCCGGCGGATCAGGGCCAGCTGCTGCTCCAGATGGGGCAGGCTGTCCGGCACCGGGTCCAGATTGGGCATGGCACACACCGTGGTGTATCCGCCGTGAGCGGCGGCTTGGGTGCCGCTGGACATGGTCTCCTTATAAGAAAAGCCCGGCTCACGAAGATGTACGTGTACATCAACGAAACCGGGACATATCACAAAAGAAGAGGCGGGAATATGAACGGGAGAAACACTGGTGCCGTGTTGGATTTCAAAAGAAAAAACAGCATCCCCACGGGTGAGAACACCTCGGCGGAATATCTGGGCATCCTGAAAAACGACGGTCACGGTCATCACCTCCGCATGGCAAATTTTTCTTAGATTATCACACAGCGGGCCGCTTGTCAAGACGGGCCGCCACGATTTTTGTCACATTTTTCGTTGCGTTTTGACCGGGGATATGATACCATGCAGAAAAAACCACAGCGGCGCAGTGCTGTGCCGGGAAGGAGCCTTTATGAAAAAAACGCCCAAACCCAGAGATACGGCCCGGCGGCTGAAGGAGACCATTCACAAGCAGCCGACGGTGTTCGCCGTATATGTGGCCCTGCGGTTGATCGTGCTGGCGGAGCTGGTAATGTCCATCATCCGGGGCGAATATGAAAGTGCCTTCATCTGCCTGCTGGTACTGGCGCTGTTCATCCTGCCGTTTTTCATCCAGCAAAACTTCGGTATCCAACTGCCGTCGGTGCTGGAGATCATTATCCTGCTGTTTATTTTCGCAGCGGAGATACTGGGGGAGCTGGAGTGTTACTTCATCACCTACCCCAACTGGGACTCCATGCTCCACACCACCACGGGCTTCCTCTGTGCCGCCACGGGCTTTGCCCTTATCGACATCCTGAACCGCAACAGCCGCATCAAGTTCCAGCTGTCGCCGGTATATGTGGCGCTGGCGGCCTTCTGCTTCTCCATGACCGTGGGGGTGCTGTGGGAGTTTTTCGAGTTCGGCATGGACCGGGTGTTCCATCTGGATATGCAGAAGGACACCGTGGTGCAGAGCATTACCTCCGTGATGCTGGACCCCACCAACAGCAATACCCCCATCACCATCGACGGCATCCACTCGGTGGCCGTCAACGGCACGGATCTGGGCTTTGACGGGTATCTGGATATCGGGCTGTACGATACCATGGAGGATCTGTTCGTCAACTTCATCGGTGCCGTGACCTTCAGCGTCATCGGCTACTTCTACATCAAGCACCGGGGCAAGGGAAAGCTGGCGCAGGCATTTATCCCCACCCTGTCGGAGGACGAGGACAAGGAGGCATCGCTGCCGGAGGGAGACCCCGGAGCGCCGCCGGAATCGGAATAACGACAAAGAGGCAGGCACTTTTGTGCCTGCCTCTTTTGCTATAGGGGGTCAATCGTCCTGCTCCATATCGTATTCCAGTACAGCGCCGGTATAGGCATCGATGACATATTCGTACTCCATGCCATCCGCCTTGAATTCCACCTCGTATACCCAGCGGCCATCCTCGTCATCCAGCTCCACATCCATGTCGTAGGCCCGACTCTCTGACACACCGGCGTGGGTCAGGGCAGCGGCCTTGGCTGCGGCGTGGCCGATCTGCCCGGTGGGCTGGGCATCATCGTCGTCATCGTCGTAGTCATCATCATGGTCATCGTGGTCATCCGCATCGTCGTGACCGTCCGGCTCCACATAGGAGGTGAGCACAGCGCCGGTATAGGCATCGATGCGATACTCGTACTCCGTACCGCTGCGGTCCTCCAGCTCCACCTCGTAGTGGGCGGGAACCTCGTCCAGCTCAGCGTCCACCTCCTGCTTGGCCAGCTGGTCGGCGGACTGCCCGCAGGTGAGCAGGGCGATCTCCAGTGCTCGCTCCATGCCGATGGGCATGGCAGGAGCGCCGGTCTCGGCCAGATCCTTCAGCTCACCGATGGAGAGCCTGGACAGCTCCTCAAAGGACAGACTGTTGTTCAGGGCGAGGATACGGTTCACCAGCGCCGCCTTGCCGGTGGAGATGTGGTGGTCCTTGGCCTGCTTCTCCAGAGACGTGTCCTGCGTGACCGTCTGGGTCAATACGGAGGCCTGAGAGGCGCTGTCCCGCAGGATGCCGTCCACGGCGGCGGAGAGGTCCTGCTGCAGTCGGTGAGCCCGGCTCTGATCCCGATCCTCTACGGAGATCATGATGGCGGAGGAGATGCTCTCCAGATAGCCGTTGCGGACCAGACTGCCGACGATGGCGTTTACTGCCACATCCAGCTTGGCCCCCTTCAGATCCTCGCCGTCGCCCATATCCGCCAGAATGGCATGGGCGTCGTCGTTCATAGGCACGCAGGCCAGAACCTTTTCATTTTGGTTGACCCGCAGCTCGATGCTGGGGTTGACGTCGATGGAGACCACGGAGGCCACAGCATTGGCCTGCCGCAGAAACAGTCCGCCGCCGCACAGCAGCAGAAGGGCCAGACAGGCCGCCATCGCCATCCATTTTTTCAGGGAGTGAGGTTTTGTTTTCATGGGGATTTCCGTTCCTTTCCGCTTCTCACAGCGGGAGAGAACGCCGTCCACGTCATGGGGGGCTGTTTTTTCCAGCGCTTGTGCAAGGCACTGTTCCAGCTTTTCATTTGTCATGGGCGTTATCTCCTTCCAGATCAGCACGCATTTTTCGGATTGCTCGGTGATACTTCGACAGGACGGTGGGGAGGGGCAGCTCCAGCAGAGCGGCGATCTCCCGGTGTTTTAGCCCGGTGACGGCATGGAGCAGTACGATGCGCCGCTCCTCCTCCCCCAGACGGGACAGAACGTGCTGCAGCAGCGTTCGCTCCTCTGTGGTCAGACCGGTCTCCTGCTGGGGAATGGCGTCCCATTCTGCCTCGCTGAGAACGGCGTGGCGCTCCGTGCGCCGCAGGCGCATCAGGCACAGATTCCGGCAGACCGTCAGCAACCAGCCCATGGGAGAGCCGGTGGGGCGATACTGCGGGGCGTGATCCCACACATGAACGAATACATCCTGCGTGATATCCTGTGCGTCGTGGGTGTTTTTCAGGTACGACAGCGACAGACCATACACCGCCGTTCGGGTGAGATGGTAGAGCTGCGCCAGCGCATCCTGCTGCCCGGCGGCGATGGCGGCCAGCAGCTCCGTCAGATGAGCACTGCTGCCGGCATATTCGGTTGTGGCGGGCCATGCAGTCATAGGCTTTTATCTCCTGTCATCCCTGCAATGCGTGGAAATGCGGTTTTATTGCGTGAAAAATAAAAAAATTTGCCAAGCCCGCAAAGAAGGACTCTGCGGGCCTGACAGACAGCTTAATTGTTGCCGGTGGGGATATAGGGCAGCAGGGCGGCGGCCACGCCAGAGATGGGCATAGTCTGCAGCCAGATACGTCCGGGACCGGTGAGGACGGTGTTGAAAAGGCCCTCGCCGCCCAGCAGCTTGTTCTTCATGCCGGGAACCTGACGGATCTCCATCTGCACCCCAGCGGTGAAGCCCGCCACGTTGCCGGTGTCCACCACGATCTGCTGACCCGGCTGGAGGTCGTACTCCACCAGCGTGCCGTCGATCTCGGCAAAGGCCATGCCGCTGCCGCTGAGGCGCTGCATGATGAAGCCCTCGCCGCCGAAGAGGCCCGCGCCCAGCCGCTGGTTGAAGTGGATGGACAGCTCTACTCCCGGCACGGCGGCCAGAAAGGCGCTCTTCTGGAGGATCATATCGTGGCCGGGAGTGATGGCGATCTCCTTGATCTGGCCGGGGAAGCTGGAGCCGAAGGCGATCATCCCGGCGCCGTGAGCGGTGTAGATGTTCTGGAACATACTCTCGCCGGAGAACATTTTAGAGAACATCCGCCCCAGTCCACCGCCATGGGTCTGCATCTCCATATTAGGGCTCATCCAGACCATGGAGCCACGCTCCGTGACCATCTGCTCGCCGTCTTCCAGCTGACAGATCACCACGGGGAAGGGAGTGCCTTTGATTTCATAACGCATGGTGGTATCCTCCTTACGATTTTCCGGCAGAGAAGGGAAGAACCTCCGCCGTGTGTTTCTTGGTATGGCTCCAGTATAGCAGAGAAACGGAACGAAAGGAAGAAGAAAATATATCCGAAGCCTTACACTTTGCAAGAAGCGGCTCAGGACTCCGTCGTCTCCGGCTCCTTGCGGAGGGTCTTGACGAAGCAGAGGAAGTACACCAGATGCTCTGTCTGCCGCGCCGACAGCGTGCTCCATTTTGCGGGCATCCTTGGCAGCGGTGGCCTCGCTGACGCCCAACCGGATGAGAAGGTCCCGGAGCATTTGATTTTATTCGTAGATGCTCTGAGCGACCCCGGTCCCCAGAGCCGTCAGATGGATGGTCTTGGCTGGCGCTGCCTCGCAGAGAGACGTTGCCCATGGAATACTGCTGGCGTTCTTCATGTTGACGCTGGCGTAGTAAACACCGTCGGTAGCGCTCCTCCGTGGCCCGGACGGCCTCCATGGTGCTGTCAGAGCAGTAAAGCGCCCAGTAAAAGGAATCCCGCTGGGCGCTCTCCAAGTCCACCCCCCAGAGAAGGGGTGCAGTGCGCTGGTGGATGCGGCCAAGGTGGTGACGGAGCTGGAGCGCATCGAGTATGTGGAGGACCCGCATCTGGGCAAGGGCTCCTACTGCGTGGTGGAGAGGCACGCAGACGGCGGGGCGTGCAGTGTGCCGGACTACGCCGTCATCAAGATCTTCCGCCACATCGTGCAGGGAGAGGGACCGGACACCATCGTCCGGGAGATTGACGAGGCCATCCAGGCGCTGCCGGAGGGGTATGACACGGTGTGTACGGACGGGATGTTCTCTCAGGGAGAGTGGCAGCTGCTGTCCATTGCACGGGCCGCAGCGGCAGACCCCACTGTGCTGCTGCTGGATGAGATCACCGCCAATCTGGATGCCGAGACGGAGGCCCGTGTACGGGAGGCCCTGCGTCAGGCCTCCCGTGGGCGCACCGTCCTCTCCGTTTCCCGCCGCATCTATGAGAGTCTTGGCGGCGGGACTGTGGAGATCCGGCCCCAAGGACAGTAAATGCCGGGAGTGCAGCCCCGGAGGCCATGGGGCCTCCGGGGCTGTAAAAAACCGGGGAAAGAAACGGTTGACAGTGCCGATGGGTTCTGCTATGATGGGCTGTGGTCAAAAAAGACCTATTTCAGCCATCAACGGAGGTGAATGTTCATGGATAGCTGCGGAAGTACAGGACGAAGCCGGGTATGCGGCCCGCAGAGACACAGACACAGACACAGGGTGTGGTCATCCATGGACAGGAGCTGACCGCATTCTACTTTGTCGTGTCCTCCTGCACCGCACCGGAGACGTCTTGCTGTGGCAACTATCTCTGAGGCGGTGTATTTTTGCGCCCATTTTGCCCAAAGTAGCGTCAAAGGAGGACAAGAATATGATGAACAGAATGGTAAACAAGGAGTTCGCACAGGAAATCGCAGCGGTCATCCGCACGGCCCAAAACGGGGACCGTCTGCCGGAGCTGCTGAAGCACTATCACCAGCGGGATGTGGCCAAGGCCGTCACCCTGCTGACGGATGCGGAGCGGGCGCGGTTGTTCCGGCAGCTGGACGCCCGGACGCTGGCAGAGATATTCCCCTATCTGGACGATGCCTCCCGCTTCCTGGCGGAACTTCCGGCGGATCTGGCGGCGGCGGTGATCACCGACATGGACACGGCGGATGCGCTGGATATGCTGCGGGAGCTTCCGGCGGAGAAGAAGCAGGCTCTAGCCGCCCATCTGGACGACGACACCCGGAAGGATGTCCGGCGGCTGCTGGCCTTTCATCAGGAGGAGATCGGCAGCCGCATGAGCGGCAATTTCGTCTGCATCCCGGACACACTGACCGTCTGCGGCGCCATGAACGAGCTGGTGCGGCAGGCCGGTGAGCACGACAATATCTCCACGCTGTATGTGGTGGATGGCAGCGGCGTCTTTGCCGGGGCCATCGACCTGAAGGATCTGATCATCGCCCGTGAAAACGATCCGCTGAGCGGGATCATCCGCCGCAGCTATCCCTATGTGTTGGCCCATGAAAAGGTGGAGGACTGCATCGACCGGATCGCAGAGTATGAGGAGGATTCCCTGCCGGTGCTGACGGAGGACGGAAGGATCGCCGGTATCCTCACCGCTCAGGATCTGGTGGAGCTGGTGGATGACGCCATGGGCGATGACTACGCCAAGCTGGGCGGCCTGACCTCGGAGGAGGACCTCCGGGAGCCTGCCGCCGTCAGTATGAAAAAGCGTCTGCCGTGGCTCATCGTGCTGCTGTTTCTGGGCATGGGCGTCTCGTCGGTGGTGGGCATCTTCGAGTCCGTGGTGGCGGTGCTGCCCATCGTCATCTGCTTCCAGTCGCTGGTGCTGGATATGGCGGGCAACGTCGGCACCCAGTCGCTGGCCGTCACCATTCGTGTCCTCATGGACGAGAACCTTACCCTGAAGGAGGAGCTGGCCCTGCTGGGCAAGGAGATGCGGGTAGGTCTTCTCAACGGCGGGTGCCTGGGACTCATGGCGCTGGCGGTTTTAGGGGTCTACATCCATGTGTGCAAGGGCTATGCGTGGGGGCCGGCTTTTCTGATCTCCGGCTGCGTTGGGGTGTCGCTGGTGGTGGCCATGGTGATCTCCAGCCTTGTGGGGACGATGGTTCCCATGCTGTTTCATAAGATCCACATCGATCCGGCGGTGGCCTCCGGCCCGCTGATCACGACGGTCAACGATCTGGTGGCCGTGGTGACCTACTATGGACTGGCCCTGCTGTTTCTGGTGAATGTGTTCCATCTGTGAAAAAAGAAGTACCCCTGTAACCTGACGGTTACAGGGGTACTTGCCATAACGCAACACGATCCGCATGGAGGTATACGCTTTTTTTCGCAACTGCCCGCAGGGACAGATACTGCCAGTCGTTCTGACTGCTGCGATCCGGATTGACGTTGGCGATCTCCTCGCCCTCCGCACCATCCGAATACTAAAAACGCAGCACGATCCCGAATCTGCGGCTTGTGCCGGAGGTCAGCGGCACGGAATCACCTTTGGCCCAGCATCCTGATGCATGGACATCTCCAGCGCTGCCGGAAATAAGAATGTTTTGATAAGCCTGTCTGATAGAACTACTCCCAGTGCTCTCCATTTTTCCCGAATTCTACCCAATCCTGCATTCTGAACATGATGCCCTTGTTCTTATTGATCTCATACCATGTCTGGACAATATGGGCGATATATCGTTTTCCGCCCTGATTCACAGCCTGATGAACTTCTACAGCGGCACCACACAGGCCGGGGACAACAAATTTGTCTCCCTGATGCTGGTCTGTGCCCGCCACATGGCGAAGGCGGGCACTCAGTGGGGCTGCAAGAGATACATGAACATGAAGCATTTGGAGGCGGCTCTGGATGACGTCTCTATTGCCGGCTGACTTCACTCAGCCGGAGCCTGCAAACAATTTTGCGCATAAATCTTGACGGGACCCCCACCCTTGTAAAGAGCCGATGTGGAGCAGACGCGGATAAGGTCCGCCCGTCGGGGCAAAAGGAAAAACGGCAGGCATCCTGCGATGCTTGCCGTTTTTCGTGGTACGCCCGACTGGATTCGAACCAGCGGCCTACAGAGTCGGAGTCTGTCACTCTATCCAGCTGAGCTACGGGCGCATATGTAGCAGAGGGAGACTTTCCCCCTTGCGACTAATTTATTATACCATCTTTTTCGGGAATGTAAAGAAGAAAACTGCACAAAAGACAAAAAAGATTGTTAAAAAAGTTGACAAGTTCTGGAATTTGGAGTACAATCCAGAAAGACGAAAACAAGCGGTAGGGGAAAGCGGGCTGCAGCCCGGCTCCTGCCGCCGGCAAAGAAGAAGGACGCATATGAAAAAACAAAAGGTCTCGGATGCGGTGATCCATCGTCTGCCCCGCTATTACCGCTATCTGGACGAGCTGCATAACAAGGGCGTGGTACGCATTTCCTCCAATTCGCTGGGGCAGAAAATGGACATCACCGCCTCTCAGATCCGGCAGGATCTCAGCTGCTTCGGTGAATTCGGTCAGCAGGGCTACGGCTATAACGTGGCAGAGCTGCGCTCGGAAATCGGCCACATTCTGGGCATCGACTCCGGCTACCGGCTCATTGTGGTGGGAGCGGGCCATCTGGGCCATGCGCTGCTGCAGAACTTCGACTTTCAGAAGGTGGGCTTTCAGGTGGATACCGCCTTCGACGTGTCCCCGGCGCTGATCGGTACCAAGATCCACGACGTGACCATCCGGCCCATGGAGGAGCTGGAACACTATGTGGAGGAGTACCACCCCAACGTGGCGGTGCTGACAGTGCCTCAGAGCGTGGCCCAGCCGCTGGCGGACCGGCTCATTGCCCTGGGAGTGAAGGGCTTCTGGAACTTTACCAATGTGGAGCTCTCCACCCAGACCAAGGGGGTATTCTTCGAGGACATCCACTTTGTGGATACCCTCCTGACCCTCAGCTACCGTATCTCCCGGCCGGAGGAACTCTATTAAGGGGCGGATCATACTATGGAATGAGACCTGCGGGTCCAATTTTCATAGGAGGTCACGTTCTTATGTGCAATCAGAACTCCTGCTTCGGCGGCTGCGGCTGCTGGATCATCATCGCCATCATCATCCTGTGCCTGTTCTGGGGCGGCAACGGCTGCGGCTGCGGCAACACCCAGAATAACAACGGCTGCGGCTGCGGCTGCTGACCGGGCGGCCCCATAGGGGGCAGCGGAACACATGAAAAGGACGCCTCCGGCCACGCCGGGGGCGTCCTTTTGTGCAGAGATCGTACCATCGATGAGCAAGGAAAAAAGCGCCGGAAGGACACGCTGTCAGGCGTGCTTGCGCTTGCCCGCCGAGAGGATAAAAGCAGAACAACGCCGGTGCTTGCTGACAGCAGACACCGGCGCTGTTTCATGTTCGGTCGTTACTCACCGAAGTTGTTCTGGATCAGAGATACCAGAGCATCCACGGCTTCCTTTTCATCAGAGCCGTCAGCGATGAGGGCAATGTTGGTTCCCTTCACAATACCCAAGGACAGTACGCCCAGCAGACTCTTGGCGTTGACCCGGCGCTCTTCCTTCTCCACCCAAATGCCGCTCTTGAACTCGTTGGCCTTCTGAATGAAATACGTAGCGGGACGTGCGTGCAGCCCCACCTCATTCTGAACGGTAATTTCCTGCGTATACATCAAACCAGCACTCCTTTATTCGCAGTCATCAAGCCGACTGCTACACATACTATTATAACGGATAACGGGGAGAAAGCAATATTCAATCCCACAAAAATTTGTGGCGATTGCAGAGAATCCAAGAAAAAATTCGTCGTTCTACACGAAAGCGGCTTATTTCAGCTCCACCACGGTGACACCGGCCTCACCCTCGCCGTAGCGGCCCAGCCGGAAGCTTTTGACGGCCTTGTTACGCTTGAGGATCTCGTGGACGGCCTTTCGCAGAGCGCCGGTACCCTTTCCGTGGATGATGGTGACGGTGCCCAGCTTGGCCATGACGGCACTGTCCAGATAGTTTTCCACCACGCTCTCGGCCTCCAGCGTCTCATAGCCCCGGATATCCAGCTCCGAGGAGGCACGGGACACGGTGTTCAGGGTGGCGGCGGAGGGACTGGGTGCGGGTTTGGACTTCTTGGGAGCACCCTCCAGCAGGCGCACCTGCTGGGCCTTGACGGTCATCTTCATGCGGCCCGCCTGCAGCAGCAGGGTGCCGTCGCCGTTGACGGCCAGCACCGTGGCGGCCATCTTCACGCCGGGCAGCTCCACCTGATCGTCCACGGCGATGGGCCGGGGCGGCGTATAGGCAGGCTCCTGCTCCTCGTCCCGCAGGTGCAGCTGCTCCTCCGCCGTTTTCAGATGGTGGCGCACGGCAGCCTTGGCGTCGTTGAGGGCCTGCACGTTGGCCTGCTTCTGCTGCTCCTTCCGCAGCTGATCCAGCTGGGCGAAGATCTCCTCCGCCTGCTGCTGGGCCTGCCGGACGATGCGCTTGGCCTCAGCCTCTCCCTTGGCCCGTGCGCTTTCCTTGCCCTTTTCCATCTGCTCCCGGAAGGTCCGGGCCTTCCGGGCGTCCTCCTCCCGCTGCCGCCACAGTCGGTCGGCCTCGTTCTGGGCCTTCTCCAGCCGCTGGCGCTTCTCCTCCAGCTGGGTCAGCACGTCCTCGAAGCGAACGGAGTCGCTGTCCATCTGGGCCTGTGCCGCCTGAATGACGGACTCATCCAGCCCCAGCCGCCGGGAGATGGCGAAGGCGTTGGACTTACCGGGGATGCCGATGAGGAGTCGGTAGGTGGGCCGCAGGGTCTGTACGTCGAACTCGCAGCTGGCGTTTTCCACCCCCGCCGTGGTCATGGCGAAGGTTTTCAGCTCGGCATAGTGGGTGGTGGCGGCGATGAGAGCCCCCTGATTCCGGGCCTCCTGAATGATGGCGATGGCCAGAGCCGCACCCTCCACCGGGTCTGTGCCGGCGCCCAACTCGTCGAACAGCAGCAGACTGTGGTCGTCCACTTCCTTCAGGATCTGGACGATGTTGGACATATGGGCCGAGAAGGTAGACAGGCTCTGCTCGATGCTCTGCTCGTCGCCTACGTCCGCCAGCACCCGGCGGAACACCCGCACGGCGCTGCCGCCGTCGGCGGGGATGTGCAGGCCGCACTGGGCCATAAGGCTCAGCAGGCCAATGGTTTTCAGGGTCACGGTCTTGCCGCCGGTGTTGGGGCCGGTGATGACCAAGGTGTCGAACTGCTCACCCAGCTCCACGGTGATCGGCACTGCCTTGGCCTGATCCAGCAGAGGGTGCCGGGCCCGGCGCAGGGTGATGCCGCCCCGGCGGCGCACCTCCGGGCGGCTGGCGTTGAGCTGATAGCTCAGCTGCGCCCGTGCAAAGATCACATCCAGCTGCACCAGAATATCGTAGTCCCAGAGGATGTTCTCCATCTGGCCGGCGCACTCAGCAGAGAGCTGGCGCAGGATGCGGTCGATCTCCTTCTGCTCACGGGCCTCCAGCTCCTTGAGCTCGTTGTTGGCCTGCACCACGCCCATAGGCTCCACGAACAGCGTGGCACCGGAGGAGGAGATGTCGTGGACCAGACCCGGCAGACTGCCCTTGCACTCGGCCTTCACCGGCACCACAAAGCGGCCGTCCCGCTGGGTGATGAGGGCCTCCTGCAGGACCTTGGCATAGGAGGGGGAGGAGATGATGCGCTGCAGAATCTGCCGGCCCTTGGTGGCCGCCAGCCGCATTTTCCGGCGGATATCCGCCAGCTCGCTGCTGGCGGTGTCAGCGATGGTCTCCTCGTCCAGAATGGCGGAGCGTATCTTATCCTCCAGATAGCGGTTGGTGTGCAGAGAGGAGAACAGCCGGTCCAGCACCGTGGCCTCCCCCTGCCGCTGGGCGTCGTATTCGCTGACCCGGCGGCTGGCGGTCAGTACGCCTGCCACATCCAGCAGTTCACGGGTGTTCAGCATACCGCCGTGGTCGGCACGGGTCAGGGCGGCGGATACATCCTTGACCCCGGAGAAGGAGGGGCTGCCGTGGAGGCCCAGCCTCTCCTTGGCGGCGTCGGTCTCATCCAGCAGATGCAGCACCTCCTGCGTGTCCGTGGCGGGAGTCAGGCGCAGGCACCGCTCCTTGGCGGCGTCGCTGACCGCCTTGGCCGCCAGCTTTTCCAGCACCGCCGGGAGCTCCAGTGTGCGGATGGATTTTTCAAACAAATTAGTCATATGTAGGTTCCTCTTGCGGCAAAATGGATTTATAGTAGTCCAGCGTCCGGAAGCTGCGCTCCAGCTGGGCGGTGACATAGACCTCCGCCGCCTGCCCCAGCTGGCGCAGGGCGGGGGTATCCAGCGTGAAGCTGTAAAGCTTCTTATCCGGGCAGTACAGCACGTGGCGCAGGGCCGCCAGAGCGGCGGGGGATAGGGGCATGGCCAGCCCGCCCTTTTCCCGGCAGGCGGCGCAGCACACCACCCCGTGGACGGCGTCCAGCACCGGCTTCTCCGGCTCCGGCCGCCCGCACACGGCGCAGCCGTCAGCCAGAGGCTCGAAGCCCGACAGCGCCATGAGCCGCAGCTCGAAGGCGGGCTTTACCAGCTGGGGCGGCTTATGCAGGACACTGAGGGCGTACAGGGCATTCAGCAGCAGCCGCAGCAGCTGCGACGTGTCCTCCGTCTGTGCCGTGGCGTCCGTCAGATCGGCCAGATAGGAGGCAAGGCTCAGAGCCACGAAGTCCGTCCGCAGGCCGGTGAACAGCTCCAGCGTCTCCGCCTCGTCCAGCATGAACCACTGACCCTTTTCGTAGATGGTCAGCTCCGAATAGGCCAGCAACTGACACGCCGCCGCCAGACGGCTGTTTTTCCGCCGGGCGCCCCGTGCAATGAGGGAGATCTTCCCCCGATCCGGGGTCAGCACCGTCAGAATTTTGTCCGTCTCCCTGGTCACGGTTTCCCGCAGCACCAGTCCGGCGGTGACGATGGGTTGGTTTGGCATGATTCCTCCTCCCACCGGTGCAGCAGATACAGCTCCGGCGCTCCGGTCTCCAGAAAAAGATTCCAGTAATCGCACATGATCTCCACCCCCGGCATTAGCTTGCCGCCGCCGGGGCGAAACATAAGTGGTAAGTTTTAGGGTCGGCTCATGTTTCTAACGGGAATTACTGTTCGTTGTAGCCCTGTGAACGGATGAAGTTCACATTGTCCCGCCAGTTTTCCTTGACCTTCACCCACGTTTCCAGATAGACCTTGGTACCCATGAACTTCTCGATATCCTGCCGGGCCAGCGTGCTGATGCGCTTGAGCATATCCCCGTGCTTGCCGATGATGATGCCCTTGTGGCTGGCCTTTTCGCAGTAGATGGTCACGTCCAGGTCGATGATGCCGGAGTCCTCCCGCTCGGTGAAGCGGGTCACCTCCACTGCCGTGCCGTGGGGGATCTCCTTATCCAGACACAGCAGCATTTTCTCCCGAATGATCTCGGCGCAGACCTGTTGATCCGGCTGGTCGGTGGTCATGCCGTCGGGGAACAGCTGCGGTCCTTCCACGGCGTACCGCTGCATCTGGGCCAGCAGCTCCTCCAGACCGTCGCCGGTGCGGGCGGAGATGGGGATGATGGCGTCGAAATCCGGGTAGACCTCGCTGTATGCGGCGATGACCGCCAGCAGATCGTCCTTGCGCTCCACGGTGTCGATCTTATTGATGCACAGTACGCAGGGCAGCTTCTCCTCCCGGATGCGCTGGAGAAGGATCTTCTCCGGCTCTCCCACGTGGGGGATGGGCTCCACCAGCAGCAGGGCGGCCTCCACACTGGCCAGACTCTCCCGTACGACCTTCACCATATAGTCCCCCAGCCGGGAGCGGGCCTTGTGCAGGCCCGGCGTATCCAGCAGGATGAACTGGGTGTCGCCCCGGTTCACTACACCGTAGATGCGGTTTCTGGTGGTCTGGGGCTTGTTGGAGACGATGGCGATCTTCTCACCCACCAGGGCGTTGGTGAGACTGGACTTGCCCACGTTGGGCCGTCCGCACACGGTGATCATAGCGGTTTTGGTGATGGTGTTTTTCTCATTCATAAGGTGATCCTCAGCTTTCTGTGAGCAATTTTGTTATGTTGTGATGGATGGTAGTGTAAACTGGTAAGTGACAGAGTTCTGCCAGCACTCCTCGTTTGTCAGGTCCTCCCCGATCACCTCGCCGCCCATGCGCTCATAGAAGCTTCGAGCATTGAAATTTTCCGGAACACAGTGGCAGATGAAGGCGTTGGCATGGTGCTCCCGGCAATATGCGCTCATGAAATCAAAGGCTTGCCGTCCGATCCCCTGTCGCTGGTATTCAGAGACAATATAAAGGGATTGCAGGGTGATCACGTCGGTTTTATTTATCGTCAGATAGCCGATATTTTGCCGACCCTTTCGGATAAGGTACACAGAGTATGCCGGGTGATGGACCCTCAGCAGTTCCATTTCCCTGTGCCGGTCCCAGTCAAATTCATCTATCATGGAATCGGGGTAGATGCCTCGGTATGTGGTGCTCCAGATCCTTTGCCGCAGGCCGATGATAGACGGCACGTCCTCTTCGGTTGCCTCGACAAACAGCTTATCCTCGGCCATGATGCAGCTCCTTCCGCAATTTCCGGTGATCCTCAGCTTTCTGTGAGCAATTTGGGGTGGGAATAGAGGGGCACTTACGCCTCGTTCCATTCATCCACCAGCTGCTTTTCTTGGTTTTCTTGCGGCCTTTCTCACCGCTCCAGACCCAGCAGGGCCATGATGGCCTCCTCTCTGGCCCGCATCTGTGCCTTCATAGGCCCCTCGTCCAGATGGTCGTAGCCCAGCAGATGCAGCACCGAGTGGGTTACCAGATAGGAGAGTTCCCGCCGCTTGGAGTGACCGTACTCCCTGGCCTGCGCCGCCACCCGCTCCATGGAGAGTACCATGTCCCCCAGCGGGATAAGGCCCGTGCCGGGGTCGGCGTCCTCCGGGCCGGGCAGCTGGCCGGGGGTCAGTTCAAACTCCGGGAAGCTGAGGACGTCCGTGGGGCGGTCCACCTGCCGCAGCTCTCGGTTGATCTCGTGGATGCCGTCGTCATCCGTCAGGAGCACGTCCACCTCGCAGGGGGCCGTGAGTCCCTCCGCCGCCAGCGCCGTGCGGATGGTCCGGCGGATCAGGGCGCAGTTGGCATCGTTGGCGGCGCCGGGTACATCGGCGGTGATGGGGATGTAGTGTGTCTTTCTCATTTGCGCTTCTCCTCGAATCGGGCGTAGGCCTCGATGATCCGCTGCACCATCACATGGCGCACCACGTCTTGCTGGGTCAGCTGGCAGATGCTGATGCCCTCCACGCCCTTGAGAATTTTCATGGCGTCCTTCAGGCCGCTGGGCTTGTCCCCCGGCAGGTCGATCTGGGTGATGTCGCCGGTGATGACCATTTTGGAGCCGAAGCCCATGCGGGTCAGGAACATCTTCATCTGCTCCCGGCTGGTGTTCTGGGCCTCGTCGAGAATGATAAAGCTGTCATCCAGCGTCCGGCCACGCATATAGGCCAGCGGGGCCACCTCGATATTGCCACGCTCCAGATATTTCTGGTACGTCTCCGCCCCCAGCATATCGAACAGGGCGTCGTATAGAGGCCGTAGGTAGGGGTCCACCTTGCTCTGGAGGTCGCCGGGCAGGAAGCCCAGCCGCTCTCCGGCCTCCACGGCGGGGCGGGTCAGGATGATGCGGTTGACCTGCTTGGCCCGGAAGGCCGCCACGGCCGCCGCCACCGCTAGATACGTCTTGCCGGTGCCGGCGGGCCCCACCCCGATGGTGACGGGACTGTGGAGCACCGCCTGCACATACTGCTTCTGGCCGATGGTCTTGGGCTTGACGGGCCGGCCTTTGGAGGTGATGCAGATCACGTCCTGCGTCAGCTCTCCGATGCGCTCGGACTGGCCGCTGCGGCACAGGCCGATGACGTAGCGGACGTGCTGCTCGGTAATGGACTCCCCCTTGCCGGAGAGGGTCAGCAGCGCCTCCACCGCCTTGGCGGCCATCATCACCTCCTCTGGCTCCCCGGAGATCCGCAGCTCCCCGTCACGGTTCACCACCGTCACATGGAATTCCGCCTCCAGAAGCCGGATATTTTCATCAAACGAGCCGAACAGATTGATGGCCTCCTCCATCCGCTCGATGCTCACACGCTGTTCCATACGGGACAAGCCCCCTTATCTCTGTGTAGTCTCCGTTTCCGGCAGCGTCACGGTCTGGCCGATCTGCTCCAGACATTCCGCCTTCAGCACCACCGTCAGCCGGTTCCCCTGCCGCACGGCGGCGAAGCGGGTGTCGGTGACGGTGCTGCCCTCCGGCAGCCGGGCCGACAGCAGGGCCAGCAGCTGCTGCTCTCCCTCCTGACGGGCGCTCTGCTCCGTGCGCTCTGCGGCGGCGCCCTCCCATGCGGTGATGCGCTCCTGCACCAGCGTCAGGGGCAGGCGAAGCCCTCCGGGCAGGGTGAACGGTTTATAATATGTTATTTTATCACAATCCACCCCGGTGATGCTACCCTTTCCGTAGAATTTTATCCGGTGTTTTCCGATATCCAGCGCCCAGCGGCTGTGGCTGCGGCTTCCGGCGGCGGGCTGCGTGATCTGCAGCGGTACGCTGACCGACAGCTCATACCACGTTCTGGCCCACACGGCCCCCATGCTGTGGACAAACCGTGCGCCGATGTGCTCTGTTTCTGACACCCCGGAGATCAGCAGTTGCCCCTCCGTGACGGTGGTCCCCGGCAGCACCATGGCCTGCCCCTCCAGCGCCTCCACCTTGGTGATAAGGCCCGACCTCCGGGCCACGATGTTGGTGACGGCGCTCCGATCTGCCGCCTCCGGCGGACGGTGCCGCTCCACCACCTGCACATGGGCCACGCAGCCCCGGACGTTCACCGCCAGCCACGATACCTCCGGCAGGGCCAGCAGCACATGGTTGCGCATGGTCTCCTGATCGATGTGCAGACCCGGCGACCCCACGGTGATGCCGTAGTCCTCCAGCGCCCGGAGAATGGTCTCCGTGGGGACGGTGTCGTTGCCGCTGACCTGAAAATCCCAGATGACGAGGTTGCCGCCGAACATCAGCACCAGCGTCAGCACCGCTCCGGCCAGCAGCACGTACCGCCGGCGCAGACGCCGCCAGAACACCGGTACGCCGCCGCTGCGGCACAGGTGCAGGCTGCCGCCGGCGTCCTCCGCCGCCTGCCGCAGACGGGGCAGGTCTCGCCCCACGGCCCGCAGGGTCAGGCACACCGGCGACTCCCATGTCAGCTCCCAGAAGGGGATGCCCCGTGCGCCGCAGAGGTTCAGCACCCGCTCCGGACAGCCGCACTCGATCCGCACCAGCACCTGCCCCTGTAAAAAATGGACGATCTGACGATACATGGCCCCTCCTATGTCAGCAGCTCAATGGCGGTGATGGTGCCGCTGATCCGCAGTTCCCGGTCCGTCATGGCCAGCAGCTGCAGCTCTCGGCCTGTGATCCGCACCGTCATGTCGGCAGCGGCGATGTCGATGACCTCCGTGCTGTACCGCAGCACGCCCCGGTGCTGTTCCATATAGAACTGGCGGTTCCCCACCAGCTCCATGCGGCCCACCCCCACTGCCAGTTCCCCTGGCAGATCCAGCCGGTCCATGACCTCCAGACCGGCACGGGCCAGCCGCTTTTTGTCTCCCATGAGGCATCCCTCCCACGGTGGACTGTATGCGTACCGCCGGAAAAACTTGCCTGTCCGTGGCATGGACCTCTGCCCGCCGTCATAAGCTGGCAGGGTAAAGGGAGGTGAGGGAGCATGGGCTTGGCACTGGGACTGCTGGCGGTCATGGCGGGGCTGCTGGCGGCATCGGAGACGGCGGCACAGGCGGTGCGGGAGGGACTGGCCCTCTGCGGCGGCTCGGTGATCCCGGCGCTGTTTCCCTTCCTCGTGGTGTCCCGGCTGTTTGTGGCCACCGGCAGCGCGGCGGCGCTGGGGCGGCTGCTGGCGCCCCTGACCCGCCGGGTGCTGGGGATCTCCGGCCCCGGTGGTACGGCGATGCTGCTGGGTCTGCTGGGAGGCTATCCGGTGGGCGCCCAGACGGCGGGAGAGCTGGTCCGCACCGGGGCAGTCTCCCGACAGGAGGGACAGCGGCTGCTGCTGTTCTGCAACAACTGCGGCCCGGCCTTTGCCTTGGGTGTGGCGGGAGTGGGCTGCTTCGGAAGTCTCCGGGCCGGGGCATTGCTTTGGCTGATCCATGTGTCAGCCGCCGTGCTGACGGCTTTGCTGACCCGCAGCACCTCGTCCCCAGAGGGACGGACTTCGCCGTCTGCGCCGATGTCTCTGGTCTCCGCCTTTCCGGGGGCCGTCCGGGGAGCGGGGGAGGGGATGCTCCACGTCTGCGGCTTCGTGGTGTTCTTTCTGGTGCTGACCCGGCTGCTGACGGCCCTGACGGGGCTGGAGCACCCTCTTCCGCTGGGACTGCTGGAGCTTACCGGCGGCATCCTGCGGCTCTCCGGCACACGGGGGGACTTCGTGCTGGCGGCGGCACTGATGGGCTGGGGCGGCGTGTGCGTCCACTGTCAGACGGCGGCGGTGCTGGAGGGGAGCGGACTCCACGTGAGGGGCTATCTGTCGGCAAAGGCAGCGCAGGCGGTTCTATCGGCGGCATTGGCTGTTCCCATAAGCCGCTGGGTGCGGTAAAGGGTTGCTGCTTTCCCCTATGGCGGACAAAAAATGGCACCCGCATTGGTCGGGTGCCATTTTTTACAGGTTGTCGCCGCCTGAAAATACAGGCAGCTGCCGCTCTTATCTGCGGGCCTTGTCGTAGGGGATGCCCTCCGCCTTGGGGGCACGGGACTTCTTGGAGGTGAAGGCCAGCACCAGCAGGGTGATGATGTACGGAAGCATCCGGTACAGGTGGGAGCTGATGCCAATCTCTGCCAGCCAGTACACACCGTCGCCGTTGATATCGATGCTGGAGTAGGCGGCGGCGATGCATTTGAACAGACCAAACAGGAGGGAGGCCCCGGCGATGTTCAGAGGCCGCCAGTTACCGAAAATCATCACGGCCAGCGCCAGAAAGCCGAAGCCCGCCACGTCGCCGTTGGAGGAGCAGTTGGCGGTGGTCAGGGCGTACACAAAGCCGCCCATACCCGCCAGCGCACCGGAGATGGTGGTGCCGATATAGCGCATCTTGTAGACATTGATGCCCAGAGAGTCCGCCGCCTGAGGATTCTCACCGCAGGCCCGCAGCCGCAGGCCGAAGCGGGTCTTATAGAGAATGATGGACAGGATGACGAACAGGATGATGCAGACGTAGGTAGCCAGATAGACCTTCACCAGAAACGTCTCGCCGAAGAAGCCAAGATCGGTGTTTTTGTCGATGCCGAAGGTGGACTTTCGGATCATGAACCACGTAGCGGAGTCGCCGGTAGCCAGCTGCAGGGTGTTCTGGTTGGCGATGATACGCACCAGAAACAGCACCAGAGCCGGAGCCATCAGGTTCAGGGCCGTACCGCCGATGGTCTGGTCGGCCCGCAGGTTGATGGAGGCGAAGCTCAGCAGCAGGGAGAACACGGCGCCCATGGCTGCCGCCACCAGCATAGCCAGAAGCTCCAGCCCCTGCATAGCCACCCAGTTCCCGGTCTGTTGAGCGGCCAGCACGGCGGCGCTGCCCTGCATCAGGCGCACGAACAGCACGCCGATGAAAGCACCGAAGATCATGATACCTTCCAGCGCCAGGTTGATGATACCGCTGCGCTCGGCAAACACACCGGCCAGCGCCACGATCATCAGGGGTACTGCATAGATCAGGGTCTGCTGTACCAGAAATGTCATGCCTGATCGCCTCCTTCTGCGTTATCGCTGTCTGTGACAGCGGCCTCTACGGGTGCTTTCTCCTCCTCCGGCAGCAGGGAGGTCTGATCCTCCACGGCGGCGCCCCGAGGGATGGGAGCCGTGTCTGCCACAGCGATCTTTTTCTTCTTCCGGCCGCTGAGCATCATGCGGATCACCAGAGAGAAAGCGCTTAGATACACGATGACGGCGATGATGACGTCGGTGATGTACTCGTTGTAGGCGGTGAGGTTGGTCAGCTGCTGGCCAACGATCTTCAGCATGGCCATGAAGACGCCGGCGAAGATGACGGCGATGGGGTTATTCAGCGCCAGCAGCGCCACGGGGATGCCGTTAAAGCCCACGGCGGGCAGAGACTGATAGGTGGACCAGTAGAACTCCGTGTTGCCGGACAGGTAGTACAGTGCCGCACCGGCTCCGGCCAGCGCACCGGCGATGGCCATGGACAGCACAATGTTGCGCTTATCCTTGATGCCGGCGTAGCGGGCGGCATGGCGGTTGGCGCCGCAGGCCTGCAGTTCGTAGCCCAGCGTAGTCTTGGTCATGAGGATGTACATGGCGATGGCCAGCAGAATGGCCACCAGAATACCGGCGTTGACCTGAGAGCCGGGGAACAGCTTATCCAGCCCCAGCTTGGGGGTGGCCACGCCGTTGAAGCTGGTCTTATAGATGTAGCCGGACTTGGTGTTCTCCACGGTGTTCTTGAAGTTGCTGATGTCGAACATCCACGTCACAAGGTTGGCGGCCACCCAGTTGGTCATGATGCAGGCCAGCACCTCATTGATGTTGAGACACGCCTTGGCCAGACCCGGCAGAGCGCCCCACAGAGCACCCGCCAGACAGCCGCCCAAAAAGGCCAGGATCCAGATGATCCAGGTGGGGACGGAGGAAGAGGGGATGCTCAGGGCGATCATCAGCGTCGCCATGGTGGAGATCAGGTACTGACCGGGAGCGCCGATGTTGAACAGGCCCGTCTTGAAGGCCACGGCCACGGAGAGACCCGTCATGATCAGGGGCGTGGCCCGGAACAACATATCGCCGGTGTTGACGGCGTTGAAGCCCCAGGTCAGCTCACCGGCGGCATTGCGGCCGGTGCTGAAGATGCCGGCGAAGATGATTCGGAAGCCGTCCCATGCGCCGGAGAGGGAGATCTTTTCATTGAAGCAGCCCACCAGAATGACGGCGATGCCGCCCACCAGCAGACCCACCAAAATGGAGATCAGGGACGCCAGCACCTTTTTGGTGCCTTCCTTTTGGTACAGAGTGGCTGCGGAATGCTTCACGCTTCATCGCCTCCTTTGTTGTCACGCTTTGCGCCGGACATATACAGGCCCAGCTCGGATACGCTGGTCTTTTTGGGGTCCAGCTGGCCCACGATCTCCCCCTCATACATGACGAGGATGCGGTCGGAGAGGCTCATGACCTCATCCAGCTCCAGAGACACCAGCAGCACCGCCTTGCCACGATCCCGCTCGGCCACCAGCTGGCTGTGGATATACTCGATGGCGCCCACGTCCAGACCACGGGTGGGCTGAACGGCCACGATCAGGGGCTTATCCCGATCCAGCTCACGGGCGATGATGGCCTTCTGCTGGTTGCCGCCGGACATACTGCGGACCACGGTGATGGGGCCCTGACCGCTGCGGACGTCGAATTTCTCGATCAGCTGCTGGGCGTAGCTGCGGACGGCGTCCCGCTTGATGAAGCCCGCCTTCTCGAACCGGGGCTCCTTATACCGCTGGAGCACCAGATTCTGCTCCAGCGTGAAATCCAGCACCAGACCGTGCTTGTGGCGGTCCTCCGGGATGTGGCTGATGTACTCGCCCCGGTGGTGGATGGAATAGTGGGAGATGTCGTGGCCGCAGACGGTGATGCTGCCGCCGGAACTCTTGTCAAGGCCCGTCAGACCGTGGATGAACTCCGTCTGGCCGTTGCCGTCGATACCGGCGATGCAGACGATCTCACCGGCCCGCACGTCAAAGCTGACATTATGTACGGCATCCTTCTTGTGCAGATGGGAGGGGACGGTGAAGCCCTTCACGCTGAGCACCACATCGCCGGGATGGGCCTCGTCCTTGTTGACCTGCAGCTGTACGGGGCGGCCCACCATCATGTTGGACAGCTCCTGCTTGTTGGTGTCCTTGGTGTTGACCGTGCCGATGTACTTGCCCTTGCGCAGCACCGTGACCCGGTCGGCCACCGACATGATCTCGTTGAGCTTGTGGGAGATGAAGAGGATGGACTTGCCCTCCCTGGTGAGATTCTTCATGATGAGCAGCAGCTCATCGATTTCCTGAGGCGTCAGCACGGCGGTGGGCTCGTCGAAGATGAGGATCTCGTTGTCCCGGTAGAGCATCTTCAGGATCTCCACACGCTGCTGCATACCGACAGTGATGTCCTCCACCTTGGCATCCAGATCTACCGCCAGACCGTACCGCTCCGACAGCTCCTGTACCTTTTTCCGGGCCTCCTTCTTCTGCAGAAAGCCCATCTTCGTGGTCTCGGCACCCAGAATGATATTGTCCAGCACCGTGAACACATCCACCAGCTGGAAGTGCTGATGCACCATACCGATCCCCAGCGCTGTTGCGTCGTTGGGGTCATTGATCTTTACTGTCTGTCCATTTTTTCGGATCTCGCCTTCTTCCGGCTGGTACAGACCGAACAGGACGGACATCAGCGTGGATTTACCGGCGCCATTTTCCCCCAGAAGGGCGTGGATCTCGCCCTTCCGCAGCTGAAGGGTGATGTCGTCATTGGCCTTGATGCCGGGAAACTCCTTGGTGATGTGAAGCATTTCGATCACATACTGAGGAGAATTTTCCATGCCGCCACCTACTTTCTCAGGATTTACAGACCCATACAGGTTGTATATACAGACTATTATAACGGCTCACGCCGAGAATTGCAAGGTTAACCGAAGGATTTGATGGAACAAATGCACGGAATGTTCTGTATCTTAGGGTTGACATCTGGTGATTTTTGCTTTACGATACATTTATATTGCATGATATATTTCCCGGTAGGTAAGGCTACCGTAGGGATATGGGCTGCTGCCGCAGAGTGGTGGAGACACCATGAGAGGGTTTGAACAGGCGATATCGAAACCAAGGTATCATCTAATGCAGCTTCACCGCCCCACGATGCTAAAGCTTGTTACGGTGCTCAGGTCACGGCGGTGACCCGATCGCAATGCGACCGCAGCAGGCAAACGCCGGCTGCGGGATTTTTTATGATGCGGGGAAGGAGGAGCCGATATGGTAGACTACGAGGAAGAGCTGGACCGGTATCTGGATGAAATCAAGGAGCTGGCCCGAAGTAAACAGTACGCCCGCCTGCGGGACCTCTTTCTCCCCATGGAGCCTGCCGACATCGCTCTGCTGCTGGAGGAGTCCGGCGGGGAGCTGATGCCCCTGCTGTACCGGCTGCTGCCCAAGGAGCTGGCGGCGGAGGTGTTCGTGGAGCTGGAGTCCGACTCTCAGGAGATGCTCATCAACGGCTTTTCCAACACCGAGCTGAAGGAGGTGCTGGACGAGCTGTATCTGGACGATGCCGTGGACATCGTGGAGGAGATGCCCGCCAGCGTGGTGATCCGAATTCTGGATAAGGCAACGCCGGAAATGCGAAAATCCATTAACGAGATTTTGAAGTACCCGGAGGACTCCACCGGCTCCATCATGAACATGGAGTTCCTGTCCCTGAAAAAGGACATGACGGTGGAGGACGCCTTCAAGCGCATCCGCCGCATTGGCGGCGAGCTGGAGACCATCAACATCCTGTACGTCACCGATCCTACCCGCCGCCTGCTGGGGGTGCTGTCGGTACGTGACCTGCTGCTGGCGGAGGAGGATGACCTCATCGAGGACATCATGGATCCCAACGTGGTCTGGGTCAGCACCATGGACGACAAGGAGGACGCCGCACAGGCCCTGAGCAAATACGGCTTTCTGGCCATGCCCGTGGTGGATCTGGAGAACCGTCTGGTGGGCATCGTCACCGTGGACGACGCTATGGACGTTATCGAGGAGGAGACCACGGAGGACTTCGAGAAGATGGCCGCTATGCTGCCCTCCGACAAGCCCTATCTGAAGGCCGGCATCTTCGCCACGTGGCGAGCCCGTCTGCCGTGGCTGATGATCCTCATGCTGTCGGCCACCTTCACCGGCATGATCCTCAACCACTATGAGAGCGCTCTGGCGGCGTGTCTGGTGCTGAACTCCTATATCCCCATGCTCTCCGGCACCGGCGGTAACTCCGGTACGCAGGCCAGCGTGGCGGTCATCCGTGCCTTAAGTCTGGACGAGGTGGATTTCTCCGATATCCTGAAGGTCCTGTGGAAGGAGCTGCGGGTGTCGCTGCTGTGCGGCTCGTGTCTGGCGGCGGCCAATTTCGTGAAAATGCAGCTGGTGGACCGTCTGCTGTTGGGCAATGCCGCCGTGACCCCCGTGGTGTGTCTGGTGGTGTGCCTGACCATCATGTTCGTAGTGGTATTCGCCAAGTGTGTGGGCTGCTCACTGCCGCTGCTGGCGGAGAAGATCGGTCTGGACCCGGCGGTGATGGCCAGTCCCTTCATCACCACCATCGTGGATGCCACCAGTCTGCTGATCTATTTCCGCTTCGCTTCGTGGCTGCTGGGCATATAGACGCATAAAAAATCCGTTTCAAGACAAAATAGAGTCAGGCTTTGCGCCTGACTCTATTTTTCTGGAGGAACGTATCATGAGCAAGAACTGTACCAACGACGGCTGCAACTGCACCCCCAACTCCGCCATCAAATGCAGTGTCAGCAACTGTGCCCACCACTGTCAGGATGTGGATCACTGCGGCCTCACCAGTATTCAGGTAGGCACCCACGAGGCCAACCCCACCATGGACCAGTGTACCGACTGCCAGAGCTACCGCAAGCTGTAACGGCACACCGCCCGGTGCGCCGGGCGGCTACATAGGAAGGAGGGAGGGCCATGACGGATCGCATGAAATACGCCCTGTCCGGCGCTGCCGCCGGGGCGGTAAACGGCCTGTTCGGCGGGGGCGGCGGTATGGTGCTGGCCCCGGCCCTGACAGGCTGGTGCCATATGGAGCAGAAACGGGCGCTGGCCACCTGCGTGGCAGCCATCCTGCCTTTGTGCCTGCTGTCGGCGGCCATCAGCCTGTGGCGGCAGCCGCTGGACTGGATGCAGACCCTGCCCTATCTGTTGGGGGGACTGGGCGGCGGCTTCGTGGGAGGCCGCCTGTTTCAGAAGGTATCCAACCTGTGGCTGCGGCGCATCTTCGCCTGCTTTCTGCTGTACGGCGGCGTGAGGTATCTCCTGTGACGGCGTGGCTGCTGCCGCTGGCGGTGGGCTTCGCCACCGGTATCCTCTCGGCGTGGGGCGTCGGCGGCGGGACCCTTCTGCTGCTGTGCATGACGTTGCTGCTGGGGGTGGACCAGCGCACCGCCCAGACCATCAACCTGCTGTACTTCCTGCCCACCGCCGGTATGGGGCTGCTGTCCCACGGGAAAAGTGGCCTGCTGGAAAAGTCGGTGCTTCGCAGCGCCATCCCCGCCGGACTGATAGCGGCAGCGCTGGCGGCATGGCTGTCCTTCTCTGTGGATACAGAGCTGCTGCGCCGCCCCTTCGGCGTCTATCTGCTGGCGGCGGGTATCTGTATCCTTTTGCAAAAGCCCACCAAGCCGTGACCGGCGATCCCCTTCCACGACAAAAGACAGGCAGTGCCTCCGGCACTGCCTGTCTTTTCTTTGATTTTCTATGCAGCCGTCAGGCGTCGATGCCCCGGCTGGTGAGGTACTTCTTCACCATCAGCGCCACCTTGAAGGTGATGGCGTCGTCAAACTCCCGCAGATCCAGACCCGTCAGCTTCTTGATCTTCTCCAGCCGGTACACCAGCGTGTTCCGGTGGACGAACAGCTTCCGAGCGGTCTCGGAGACGTTCAGGTTGTTCTCAAAGAACTTGTAGATGGTGAACAGCGTCTCCTGATCCAGCGCATCGATGGGGTTCTTCTTGAACACCTCCTGCAGGAACATCTCACACAGGGTGGTGGGCAGCTGATAGATCAGGCGGCCGATGCCCAGATTCTCGTAGTTGATGACATAGCGCTCCGTGTCGAACACCTTGCCCACCTCGATGGCGATCTGGGCCTCCTTATAGGACTTGGCCAGATCCCGCAGATGCAGGGCCAGCGTACCGATGCCCACGAACACACGGCTCTCGCCGTCCTCCCGCAGGGCCTCCTCAATGGTGGTGGCCACCTTCTCCAGATCCTTGTTGGTGGTGCTCTCCGGCATCTGGTGGATCAGCGCCACGTCCGTCTCACCCACGCTGATGACGAAGTCATTCTGCCGGTCGGGGAAGAGATTCTGCACCACCTCCAGAGAGATGCCCTCGCTGCGGCCCTCCACAGGTCGGATGACGAATACGCCGCGGGGTACCTCGGCGGCCACGTGCAGCTCCTTGGCCCGCATATAGATGTCGCTGATAAGGATGTTGTCGGAGATGATGTTCTTGATGAAGGAGCCCTTGTCGTGCTTCTCCTCATAGTACGTCTTGGCGGAGTTCAGGGCCACGCAGGCCATGGCGCACACGGTGCGGCCCACGCTGTCATCGCCGGTGGCGAACACGGCATAGTCAAAATGTCCGCCCCAGCCGGGCAGCGCCTTGAAGGTCTTGCCCTCCAGCGCAATGCAGCCGCCCTCGGCGGAGTCGATGGCCTCCACATATTTGGCCCACTTCTTGCCGATACCCGTCAGCTCGCTGCAAGCGATGACGGTACCCTCGGCGTCAATGACGCCCACGGTGCGATCGGTGGTATCCTTGAACTGTAAAACGACGTTCTGAAAAATTCTCCCGGACATAGTCAGTCCCTCCTGATATAGAGCTGATGGATATTTTGTGCAAACTACTTAGTCTCACGCTCTATTATATCGTCAGAATCACGATTTTGCAAGTATTTTCTTGTATTTTTCACAAAAATTTTGGGGCATTTTTTGGCGTTATGTCGAGGCATTCAGTCCACATATGTCAAGAAGGGTGTGTATCTCTCCATCGGTCAGGGGCCGGAAGGCCCCTGGCGCCAGCGCTTCATCCAGCCGCAGCGGCCCCATGGAAAGCCGCTTCAGGTACGTCACCGGTTTTCCGCAAGCGGCCAGCATCCGCTTCACCTGATGGAATTTCCCCTCCCGCAGCGTCACCAGCGCCTCCTGCGGCGAGAGGAGCTCCAGCCCCGCCGGCAGGCACTCCAGCCCGTCGGCCAGCACCATCCCGCCGGCGAAGGCCGCCGTGTCCGCCGCCGTCAGCACGCCCTCCACACGGGCGTAGTACACCTTGTCCACGTGATAGCGGGGGCTCAGCAGCCGATGGGTCAGCTCCCCGTGGTTGGTCAGCAGCAGCAGTCCCTCCGTGTCCTTATCCAGCCGCCCCACTGGGGATAGATCCCGTTTGCGCAGCTCCGGCGGCAGCAGGTCCAGCACCGTCTGCTGCCGTCCGTCCACCCGGGCCGACAGGACCCCGGCGGGCTTGTGGAGCATGAGATAGGTGTACCGGCGGCAGTCCAGTGACTGACCGTCCACCAGCAGGCAGGCGGCGTCGGCGTCCACCTTTTCCTCTGGGGAGGAGGCCAACCGTCCGTCCACCACCACCCGGCCCTGCCGCACCAGCTCCTTTACCTCCCGCCGGGAGTATTTGCCCGTTCCGGCGATGATCTTGTCCAAGCGCTCCATAACCAGCCCTCCTGCCGCAGTTTTTCTCATTATAGCATATCCCACCGGGAAACGGAATAAGCTGAGGACAAAGCTATGGAAAAAACGAAAGGAGCTGCGTGCCTGTGAAGCGCTGTCTTGCGGGGCTGTGCCTGCTGCTGATGCTGCTGACCGCCTGTACCGCCCGTCCCTCCCAGACCCCGGTGACCGCCAAGGACGATGCCGCCCGCCGGGCATGGCTGGAGCAGCAGGGCTGGCAGACGGAGGAGCAGCCGGTCCGCACCCTGACGGTGCAGCTGTCGCTGGCAGGACAGGAGGACTATCTGGCCCTCCAGCAGGAGGCGGGCCTGCCCTTGGCGGACTACGACGGTCAGACCGTCACCCGCTGCACCTACACCGTCACCAATTACCCCGGCCGCGCCGGCGACGTGCAGGTGAACCTCTATCTCTGCGGCGACGTCATCGTGGGCGGGGACATCATGGCCTTGGGGGAAAACGGCTTTCAGGCATCCCTCCTCTATCCGGCGGAGAACACATAGAAAAATGGGAGGAAGGGCCTTTGCCCTTCCTCCCATTTTTCAGTACTCCTCGCCCTGCGTAATGATCTGCGCCCACAGCACCGGCCCCACGGCCCCGGTGGGGTCGAAGCCCAGCTGCCGCTGGAGGGTCAGCACCGCCTGCTGAGTGGCGGGGCCGAAGATACCGTCCACCACCAGACTGGGCAGAGTCTCGTCCTCCCGGCTGATCTGGTTGAGCCGCTCCTGCATCAGGGCCACCTGTTCGCCCCGGTCGCCCCGCACCAGAAACCGTCCCGGATAGACCTCCCCGGCGAACTGCCGGTAATCCTCCGGCAGCTCCGCCAGCACCTTCCGATAGGCCGTCTGCAGAGCGTTCCACGTCTCCCGGTCCACCACGCCGTCCACTGGCAGACCGTAGACCCGCTGGAAGGTGTATACCGCATCCAGCAGCTCCTGATCGAAGTCGTCGGACAGAGAGATCATGGGCAGTTCCGGCAGAAAGTACCCCAGAAACGCCAGATAGAACCGCACCGTCCGCACGTCGATGCCGCTGTCTCCCAGCCGCAGATCCTCGGCGTACCGCCGCTGCACCTCGGGGATGGTGAGTCCCTCGCTGCTGAGCTCCGACAGCTGCTTGACGCCGTTGTAGATCTGCTTGATCTTGTACCATGTGGCCTTGCCCACGATGCCGTCCTGCGCCAGATTGAAGATCTGCTGAAAGACCCGCACCGCCTCCTCCATGTCCTCGTCAAAGACGAAGCTGTCGTCCAGCGCCGGGATGGCGGGGTAGTTCTTCCCGATGCGGTTGAGCTGCCGCTTCAGGGTCTGCACGTCGTTGCCGGCGTCGCCCCGCCGCAGGGGCCGCCCCGGATAGGAGGCCACGTTCCCGCCTACCGGAGCATTCATCACCAGATTGATGTCGCCACCGTAGTAGTACTGCAAAATTTCGTAGGGCGTCATGCCCTCCTCCGCCAGATCCACGCTGCCCCATTGGGACAGGCCACCGCACCGGGTACGCACCCCGTCGCAGAACTGGGCGAACAGCGGCTCCACGCTGCCCTGCCGCACGATGTAGTTGTTGAAAATATCGTCCACGATGCGGCTGATATTCTCGAATATGTCGCCGTCCTCCACATAGGCCTGATCGTACCGGGTGGTGGAGGTGATGTCGAAGTCGTACCCTCTGGCCCGGTAATACTCCGTGTACACCCGGTTCAGGGCGTAGGAGATCTGGGCCAGAATGTTGGCTCGGATGGCACTCTCCGGCCAGGTAGGATAAATTTCGTGGGAGGCCACGTTCTTGATGTACTGGGCGAAGGGCACCACCACGTTCCGGGCGGACTCCCCCGGCGCCCCTAGATGCACCGTGATGGTCTCCGGCACCACGGGATAGGGATAGGGCATCATGCACGCTCCTTTCTCACACCACTGGTTCCAGCATCACCGGCAGGATGGTCTCCACTCCGTCGAATACCGTCGCCGTCCGGCCAGCCACCGGCTGGAACATGGGATGCTGTACCGACACCTGATAGTCCAGCCCGCTGAGGGCGGCGGTGTCCGAGGCTTGAGACCAGGCGAAGGGCGGGGCGGGCAGGCGGATGCCGGATAGGATACCGGAGCCGTCGGTGACGCCCCGGTAAAATATGTGTTCCTCCGTGCCGAAGGCCCGGCTGATGACCACCTGCGCCCCGGCCACGGGGAAGCGCCCGCCGCCGCAGGTGACCTGCACGCGCAGGCCGCCCCGGTCCGGGTGGGTCCTGAGGAAAACGTCCACAGGTGTTGGTTGTGCTGACTGCATAGGCAAAGACCTCCTTTTTTCCTATCCTATGCAGCTTGCTTCGTCCCGTGCCAAAAAAATTCCCGGAACCGGGGGAAGTCCGGTTCCGGGAAAGAAAATCGTTATTTCTGGGGCAGATATATCCGCCGTGCAGGCCGAAACCCCAGCATCTCCCCCACGGGGACGGCCACGTCGCCGGTGGCCTCCTCCGCCAGAGTAAAGACCATCACCATCAGCGCTGCATTGGGGAAGGGGCAGAACTCGCCGGGGTTGGTCAGGGAGATCAGCAGCATCCCCAGATAGCTCAGAGCCAGCGCCCGGACAAAGGGCGTTTTTCCGGCCCGCAGCAGGGCGATACGATCCCGCATCAGCACGCCGTAGGCGGCAATGCCCACCAGACCCATGCTGCCCATGATCTGGGCGATGCTGTTGTGGTAGAACACCATGCTCCCCTCCACGCCGGTGAAGAGGTCGCTGTTGCGCTGGCTGATGAGGCCGATGCCAAACACGGGGTTGTGCAGGAAGTCCGTGATGCCCCGCAGGAACAGCTGCACCCGGACGGAGTCCCCCTGATGGAACAGATGACCGCCCTCCATGCGGCTGTCCATCATCAGCGACAGCAGCTCCGGGCCCACCAGCACCGCCAGCACCGCACCGGCCACGCACAGAGGCAGCACGGCCTTCCGGGGAATGAGACCCCACCGCACCAGATATACGAAGCCCAGTCCCAGCAGCGCCACACCGAACAGCAGAGCGCTGCGGCTGCCGGTAAGGGCCAGCCCTGCCGCCTGCACCGCCACACCCAGCAGATGGGCGGGCTTTTTCAGCGACAGATAAAAGGACATGGGCAGGGTAGTCAGCAGCAGCGCCGTGGCAAAGTTGCGGTACTTGAGATAGAGGGTGGTATGTACCTGCAGAAATTCCTGCCACCGCACGGCGTAATCCAGCATCACCAGACACGCCATGCACACACCCAGCACGCAGAAAATGGCGGCGAACCGCCGGTGCAGGTCGTAACCCTTAGAATAAGTCAGGCAGGACCGCAGAAGCACATAGAGAACCAGCATCCCGCCGCCGAGACACCCGACGTAGTACAAGCTCAGCGGCTGAAGCAGCTGATGCATGGACAGGATCCCGCAGCCCCCCAACAGGGTGGCCGCCGACACCAGCAGCAGCCCCGTGGCGCTGCGTCCCACCCGGAAGGTGACGGGCCAGACCATCAGGTGCCAGATCAGCGCCGCAAAGAACGGCGCCGCCAGCACAGCGCAGGGGAGGAAATCCCCCAGACTTTCATATCGCTGGGTCGACAGCAGAAATACCAGCAGGAACGGCGTCACCGACGCCAGCAGATCCCGGCAGAACACCAGCAACCAAATACAAATCCCCAGCAGGGCCATGGCCCCATAGACCGGCTGACGCAGAGCGGCAAAGCCCAGCGTCACCCACAGCAAAAACGGAAAATAGGCACGGCTGAGCCAAAACCGCTGGCTTAGGCCGGACAGACGGCGGAAGCCCCCATAGCAGCGGCGCTGCAGACGGGGCCAAAAGCCGCTGTCCTCGTTCAGTGCGCTGAAAGACAGATCCCACATAGAATTGTTTTACTCCTTTTTTCATCCAGACAGGTACATGGACGGCTTCCCTTCCCTCCATGCACATACCAAAACAAATGCTCCCTGAAAAATGTGAAATTTTTGTGAATAATAGGTTTTTTAGGGAACCTTTTTACCGAGGTATATACCGCCCTTCTCTGGGCGTAAGCGGTACTATACCACGTTCCGGCGGGAATGTCAACGGGAGAAGCAGTCGGTTTATGAGGAATGTCCGTCCGGCTGTACTAAGAAAAATCAACGTCTGCCGCAGACCGGCGGCAAAAGAGCCTGAAAATTCCATGAAAGAAGGGAATTTTCAGGCTTTTCACAGAAAATCCACACAAAAATGGCTGGTTTGTATAACTGACTAACATTTTTGTCACTTTTGGACGCCCTGTCTGGTATCGAAGTACCTATAGGACATCCAGCTCCGGCAGCCGGTCCAACGCATAGGTGATGAACCGCTTGGCGGCGGGGGAGACGTGCTCCTCCTCCGGCAGGGCGATGCCCAGATGTACCGACTGGGGCGGGTCCAGCGGCAGCACCGCCACCCCGTCCGCCAGATCGGCGGTGAGGATGTCATTCAATAAGGTGATGCCCAGCCCCGCCCGCACCATGGCAATGGCGGCCCGGCTGTCGCTGGTGGCGAAGCGGACCTTGGGTCGGATCTGCAGCTGCTGGAGCATCCGGGAGTTATCTGTCTCCTGTCCCGGCAGAAACTCGATGAAGGGCTCCTGCCGCAGCCGCTCCACGGGGAAGCGGTCCGCCTCCACCAGCGGGTGGGTAGGGGGGAGAATGGCCATCAGCTGGTCGTCCTTCAGCGGCACCCACTTGTGCCGTCCCGGCCGCTGGCTGATGAGACAGAAGTCCGCCCGCCGGTGATCCACCAGCTCCCCCAGTTGGGTAGAGCTGCCCTCCCGCAGCTCCACCCGGATGCCGGGATAAGCGTGATGGAACCCGGCAATGACCTCCGACAGCCACGGGTAGAAGGCGGCGTAATTGGTGCCGGCCACCACCCGGCCCACATCCAGCCCCTGGATCCGGTGGGCCAGCTGCTGGTACTGCTCGTCCAGCTCCGCCATTCGCCGCATCAGCGGCAGCAGCTCCTGACAGGCCCGTGTGGCGGATACCCCGCCCCGCCCCCGGTGCAGCAGGGGAAAGCCCGTCTCCCGCTCCAGACTGTCCACCAACCGGCTGATGCCGGAGGGGGTGTAGCCCAGCGCCTCGGCGGCGGCGGACAGGCTCCCCTCGTGGAGCACGGTGAGCAAAACCCGGCATTTTTCGGTGTCCATGAAATTTCGCTCCTTATTTGACATTTTGTCAAACAAAATTTGAAATAGTATCGCTTTACGCAAGGATACACCAAGTGCTATACTCTGTCAAGGGTAGGAGAGAAACCCCCGATCAAGAACGGACAGAAACCTTCGGAGGAACAGGCATCATGACTCAGAAAAAAGCGGAGATCCTTTTGGCGGCAGTTATCGCAGCACGGGCTACGTCCCTTCTGTTCAGCAAGATCGCCATGAACGGCATGGGGATCTTCAACCTGCTGGCGGCCCGGTTTTTGATGGCCTTTGTGCTGCTGGCGGTGGTGTTTTTCAAGCGCCTGCGCCACATCAAGCGCCATACGCTGGTGCGTGGCGCCATCATGGGCGCTCTGTTCTTCCTGATGCTCTCCACGGAGCTGACGGGGCTCAAGAGCACCCCCTCCTCCACTGTCTCCCTGCTGGAGAATACCGCCATCATTCTGGTACCCATGGCGGAGGCCGTGCTGCGGCATAAGCTGCCCAAGGCCGCCACCGCCGTCAGCGCACTGGTGGCCATCGGCGGCGTGGCACTGCTGACCGGCCAGTCCGGCGGCTTCACCCCCGGTATGGTGCTGGCGGTCATGGCCGCCGTGCTGTATGCCGCAGCCATCATCACCACCGACCGCTTCTCCCACGAGGACGATCCCCTGACTCTGGGCATCGTTCAGGTGGGTACGCTGGGCCTGCTGGCGCTGGTGTCCTCCTTCGTGTTCGAGGCGCCCCACCTGCCCCAGTCCGGTACCCAGTGGCTGATGATCGCCGGCCTTGCCGTCATCTGCACCGGTTTCGGCTTCACCCTCCAGCCTGTGGCCCAGAGCCACACCACCGCCCAGCGTGCAGGCCTGTTCTGCGCTCTGAGCCCCGCCTGCGCCACCCTGCTGGGTGCCGCCGTGCTGCGGGAGCACATCAGCGTCATGGGAATGTGCGGCATCGCTCTGATCCTGCTGAGCCTGCTGGTACCGCAGCTGTGGCAGCTGGCGGAGAAGAAGGGCATCACCCTGCTGCCCCGTCATGCCGTCCCCGCCGTGCGCCGGGCCTGAGATATCATAAACTATATACCATTAGGTGTCCTTTCGTTGGAAGGAGCGCCGGAAAAGCCTTTGCCTTTTCCGGCGCTCCTTCTTTTTGTTGAAAAAATCCCCCGGCTGCTTTTTTACGCAGATTTTACACGAGGAGACTTTTGCCCTTTACACCGCCCTTTTATCATGGGGACTGTAGCAAGAAAGCAAGTCCAAACATGAAAAACGAAAGGAGATCTTCATATGAAAAAGATCATCAGTATCCTGCTGGCCGCCGTTATAGTCATGGCTCTTTTGGCCGGCTGCGGCAGCAAAAACAGCGGCAACACCAACGACAACAACACCCCTAACAATAATCAGACCACCGAGCTCAGCGGTTCCGTGGCCACCAACGGCTCCACCTCCATGGACAAGGTCATCGGCGCTCTGCGGGAGCAGTTCATGACGGACCACAAGAACGTCACCGTCACCTATGATCCCACCGGCTCCGGCTCCGGCATCGAGGCCGTGAAGAACGGCACGGCGGACATCGGTCTGGCCTCCCGCAGCCTGAAGGACGAGGAGAAGGCCGACGGCCTGACCGAGACGGTCATCGCACTGGACGGCATCGCCGTCATTGTCAATGCCCAGAGCAAGGTCGCGGACCTGACCGTGGAGCAGATCGCCAAGATATTCACCGGTGAGATCACCGACTGGAGTGAGGTGGGCGGCGACCCCGGCGCCATCTCCTGCATCGGCCGTGAGTCCGGCAGCGGTACCCGTGACGGCTTCGAGTCCATCACCGGGACCAAGGACTCCTGCAAGCTGGATCAGGAGCTGACCTCTACCGGCGGCGTCATCGAGGCCGTGGCCGGCAACCCCAACGCCATCGGCTATGCCTCCCTCTCCGCTGTGGAGGGCAAGGACACCGTGAAGGCCGTCACCGTAGGCGGTGTGGCCTGCACCGAGGCCACTGTGCTGGACGGCAGCTACGCCATTCAGCGGCCCTTCGTGCTGGTGACCAAGGACGGCACGGCTCTGTCCCCGGCGGCGCAGGCCTTCTTCGTCTTCGCCACCTCCAAGGATGCTGCTTCCCTCATTCAGAATGCGGGTGCCGTGCCTACCGCCAAGTAAAAACGAATCGGGAGGCCCTCATCTGCTGCGGCGGGTGAGGGGGCTTCCCCATTATCGGGAAAGGAGAACTCTATGGAACGGACAGCAGGCAAAAGCCTCCGCACCCGCAGAGCCATGGAGCAGGCCATCCACCTGATCTTCCTGCTGTGCGGCATCGTGGCGGTGGGCTTCGTGCTGTGCATCAGCGTGTATCTGGTGATCTCCGGTCTGCCGGCTATCCGGGAGATCGGACTGACCAAATTCCTCTTCGGCAAGGTGTGGGCGCCTACCAACGCCACCACCGGCCCGCAATTCGGCATTCTGCCCTTCATCCTCACCTCTGTCTACGGCACGGCGGGAGCGCTGCTGCTGGGGGTGCCGGTGGGCCTGATGACCGCCATTTTTCTGGCCAAGGCGGCCCCGCCCCGTCTGGCGGCGGTGATCCGCACGGCGGTGCAGCTGCTGGCAGGCATCCCGTCGGTGGTGTACGGTCTGGTGGGTATGATCGTGCTGGTTCCCGCCATCCGCCGTGCCTTCGGGCTTGGCTCCGGGGCCTGCCTGCTGGCGGCCATTCTGGTGCTGACGGTCATGGTGCTGCCCTCCATCATCAACGTGGCGGAGACGGCCCTTCAGGCCGTGCCGAGGGAGTATGAGGAGGCCAGCCTGGCACTGGGCGCCACGGAGACGGAGACCTACTTCCGGGTGAGCCTGCCCGCTGCCCGCAGCGGCGTAGCGGCGGCGGTGGTGCTGGGCGTAGGCCGTGCCATCGGAGAGGCCATGGCCATCATCATGGTGGCCGGAAACGTGGCCAATATGCCGGGGCTTTTCACCTCGGTGCGCTTCCTCACCACCGGCATCATCTCCGGAATGTCCGATGCCGCCGTGGGGAGCCTGTATCAGCAGGCGCTGTTTTCCATCGGGCTGGTGCTGTTTCTGTTCATCATGCTCATTAACGTCCTGCTGAATGTCTGCATCAAACGCAGGAAGGAGGACTGAACCATGAAGCAGCAATGGTCGCTTCGCCGGAAGCTGTATAACGGCGGGATGCGGGGGCTGGTGTGGCTGTGCGCCGGACTGACCTGCGCCCTGCTGATCTTTCTCATCGGCTATATCTTTTATCGTGGCGTGCCGGGCCTCAGCTGGCAGCTGATCTCCGGCCAGACCAGTTATATCCGCAATACCGTGGGCATCCTGCCCAACCTATTGAATACCCTGTATATCATTCTTGTGGCCATGGTGGTGGTGCTGCCGCTGGGCGTGGGTGCCGCCATCTACCTGACGGAGTATGCCGCCAGCGGGCGGCTGGTCCGCATCATCGAGTTCGCCGCCGAGACCCTGACGGGCATTCCCTCCATCATCTTCGGACTGGTGGGCATGATGCTGTTCGTGCAGAAGCTGGGCCTTCAGGCGGGAATTCTGGCCGGCAGCCTGACGCTGGTGATGATGATCCTGCCCACTATCATCCGTACCACTCAGGAGAGCCTGAAAACCGTCCCCCAGTCCTACCGGGAGGGGGCGCTGGCGCTGGGTGCCGGCAAATGGCACATGGTCCGCACCGTAGTGCTGCCGGGAGCGGTGGACGGCATCGTCACCGGCTGTATTCTGGCCATCGGCCGCATCGTGGGGGAGAGCGCCGCCCTGCTGTATACGGCAGGCTTCGGCATGGCACTGGTGAGTCTCTTCGACTCCCTGCACACCTCCTCCGCCACCCTGACGGTGGCTCTGTACGTCTACGCCACCGAGGGCGGGGAGACGGCGCTGGCCTTCTCCATCGCCACCATCCTCATGGTGCTGACCCTGCTCATCAACCTCACCGCCGGGATCATCGGGCGGAAGCTGAAAAGGAAGTGAACGACAATGGACCCTATTTTGCAAGTGAAGGATCTGGACCTGTGGTACGGCGCTCATCAGGCGCTGCACAGCGTCTCCATGGACATCCCGGAGAAGAGCATCACTGCCTTTATCGGTCCCTCCGGCTGCGGCAAGTCCACATTTCTGAAAACCCTGAACCGCATGAACGATCTGGTGCCGGGGGTGAAGATCACCGGCGAGGTCCGCTATCGGGGGGGAGATATCTATGCGCCGGGGACGGACGTGTGCCGCCTGCGCCGTGAGATCGGCATGGTGTTTCAAAAACCCAATCCCTTCCCCATGAGCATCTATGACAACATTGCCTACGGCCCCCGGACCCACGGCATCCGCAGCAAGGCCAGGCTGGACGAGCTGGTGGAGCGCTCCCTGCGGGGCGCTGCCATCTGGGACGAGGTAAAGGACCGGCTGAAGAAGAATGCGCTGGGCCTCTCCGGCGGCCAGCAGCAGCGCCTGTGTATCGCACGGGCGCTGGCGGTGGAGCCGGCGGTGCTGCTGATGGACGAACCCACCAGCGCACTGGACCCCATCTCCACCTCCCGCATCGAGGAGCTGACCATGGAACTGAAGGAGCGCTATACCATCGTCATCGTCACCCACAATATGCAGCAGGCGGTGCGTATCTCCGACCGCACGGCCTTCTTCCTGCTGGGTGAGCTGGTGGAGTACGGCGCCACGGAGCAGGTGTTCTCCGCCCCGGCGGAGAAGCGGACAGAGGACTACATCACGGGGAGGTTCGGATAATGAGAAGCCGGTTTGATGAACAGCTGGCCCAGCTGGAGCGGGAGCTCATTGAAATGGGCGCACTGTGCGAGGAGAGCATTGCTCTGGCGGCTAAATCGCTGGGAGACGGCAGACTGGCCCGTCAGGTGGCCCCGCTGGACACGGAGATCGACCGCAAGGAGCGGGACATCGAGTCCCTGTGCCTGAAGCTGCTTTTGCAGCAGCAGCCGGTGGCACGGGATCTGCGGCAGATCTCGGCGGCCCTGAAAATGATCACAGATCTGGAGCGCATTGGAGATCAGGCGGAGGATATTGCCGAGATCGTCATCAGCGGTCAGGTCAACGAGGGGGAGGAGCTGCTGCGGGATATGGCCGCCTCCACCATAAAAATGGTGACGGAAAGTGTTGACGCCTACGTGAAACATGATACAATGTTGGCGGAAAAAGTCATCGCAGAGGACGATATTGTGGATGGCTGGTTCGACAGGGTGAAGCATACGCTGATCCGCCGCATGACCGCAGACCCCGGTGAGGGGGAGCGGGCGGTGGACCTGCTGATGATTGCCAAATATTTTGAGCGCATCGGGGACCATGCGGTGAACGTCGCCCAGTGGGTGATTTTCTCCGTCACCGGTACGCACAAGGAGGGATAGCATGATCTGGTGCGTGGAGGACGATGCCAGTATCCGGGATATCGAAGTATACGCCCTGCGTTCCACCGGCTTCGAGGCCTGTGGCTTTGCCGACGGTGCCGCCTTCTGGCAGGCCCTCCAGAGGGAGGAGCAGCCGGAGCTGGTGGTGCTGGATGTGATGCTGCCCGGCGTGGACGGCATGGAGCTGCTGCGCCGGATGCGGGCCTCGGCGGCCCTGCGCCGCATCCCGGTAGTGATGGCCACCGCCAAGGGCGCAGAGTACGACAAGATACAGGGGCTGGATCTGGGGGCGGACTATTATCTGGCCAAGCCCTTCGGCGTCATGGAGCTGGTGTCCTGCGTCAAGGCGGTGCTGCGGCGCTGCCGGACGGAGCAGGAGCCGGTGCTGCGGGCCGGGGGCATCGTACTGCACCCGGAGGAGCGCATCGTCACGGTGGAGGGTCAGCGAGTGACGCTGACCTATAAGGAGTTTGAGCTGCTGCGGCTGTTTCTGTCCCATCCGGGCATGGCCTTCACACGGGACCAGCTGTTCAACGAGATCTGGGGCATGGATTACTGCGGCGAGACCCGGACGGTGGATATGCACATCCGCACCCTGCGCCAGAAGCTGGGCAGCTGCGGCAGCATGATCCAGACCGTGCGGAATGTGGGATACCGGCTGGAGGTAGGCGCATGACAAGAAAGATTTTCCGTTCCATTCTGCTGGTGGCGGGCGTAGTGCTGGCGGCGGGCATGGTCATCATGACCGGCTGCCTGTACAGCTACTTCGGCGGTGTGCAGGAGCAGCAATTACAGGATGAATTGAGCCTCGCCGTCAGCGGCGTGGAAAACGACGGTACGGCCTATCTGGAGCGCCTTCCGGCGGAGCGGTTCCGCCTGACGTGGATCGCCTCCGACGGCCGGGTGCTGTACGATACGCAGGTGACGGACGTGGCCTCCATGGAGAACCACGCCGGCCGTCAGGAGGTGCAGGAGGCCCTGGAAAACGGCAGCGGCGAAAGTAGCCGCTACTCTGATACCCTTTTGCAGCAGACCCTGTACGTGGCTCGCCGCCTGACGGACGGAACGGTGCTGCGTATCTCCGTCAGCCGTGCCACCGCCGGGATGCTGGCGCTGGGAATGATCCAGCCCATGCTGGTGGTGCTGGTGGCGGCGTTGATCTTCGCCGGACTCATGGCCGGGCGCCTGTCCCGCCGCATCGTGGATCCCTTGAACCGGCTGGACTTGGAGCATCCGCTGGAAAACGACGCCTACGAGGAGTTGGCTCCTCTTCTGAGCCGCATCAACTACCAGCATAAGGAGATCGACGCCCAACTGAGGACCCTGCGGCAAAAGACCGACGAGTTCACCCAGATCACCGGCAGTATGCAGGAGGGTCTGGTGCTGCTGGACGAGAAGGGGACGGTGCTCAGCATCAACCACGCCGCCTGCAGGCTCTTTCAGGCGGACGAGGGCTGTGTGGGCCGTGACTTCCTGACGGTGGACCGCAGCCACGAGCTGTGCCTTGCGATGGAGACAGCCCGGGAGAAGGGCCACAGCCAGCTGCGCTGCCAGCGTAATGGCCGGGAGTATCAGCTGGATATGAGCCGCATCCAATCCGGCGGCGAGACGGTGGGTACAGTGCTGCTGGCCTTCGACGTGACAGAGCAGGAGTACGCCGAGCGCAACCGCCGGGAGTTCACCGCCAACGTCTCCCACGAACTGAAGACCCCTCTGCAGGGCATCGTGGGCAGCGCCGAGCTGATCCAGAGCGGCATGGTGAAGCCGGAGGATATGCCCCGCTTCGTGGGCCATATCCACGACGAGGCCTCCCGGATGGTGACGCTGGTGGAGGATATCATCCGCCTGTCCCAGCTGGACGAGGGGGATGCCATGCCCACGGAGACGGTGGACCTGCTGGCCCTGAGTCAGGAGGCCGTGACCAACCTGCAGGATGCCGCCGCCAAGCAGCGGGTGTCCCTGTCGGTGGACGGCGGCCACGCCCCGGTCATCGGCGTGCGGCGGCTGCTGTATGAGGTGATCTTCAACCTCTGCGACAACGCCATCAAGTATAACGTCCCCGACGGCGCCGTAAAGGTGCAGGTGTCCTCGGAGAACGGCACCTCCTCCGTCACGGTGTCGGATACCGGCATCGGCATCGCCCCGGAGCACCAGAGCCGGGTGTTCGAGCGGTTCTACCGGGTGGATAAGAGCCACTCCAAGGCCTCCGGCGGCACGGGGCTGGGCCTCTCCATCGTGAAGCACGCCGTGCAGTATCACCACGGCGACATCCGCCTCACCAGCAAGCCCGGTGAGGGGACTGTCATCCGGATCACCTTCCCCGCAGCGGCCCAGTGACCCGCTGACCCAACCTATAAAAATCAAAAAGAAATGCGCCGCATCCGCTCCGGCGGAGCGGCAGCAGAGGAAAGTCATATGAAAAAACGACGCAGTATCTCGCAGGAGGCGGACTCCTTGCCGCCATCGTTGTGGTGCTCCAGTTTGCGGGCAGTGCCATTCGTCTCGGCCCCTTTTCCATCTCACTGGTTCTGATTCTCATCGTGCTGGGCGCCGCCCTGTACGGCTGGGGCTGGAGGCACTGCTCTCTGGTACGGCCCAGCTGCCGGATATCCGCCTGCGGATTCCGGATCGGGTGATCTGCGGCTGGACGGAGGAGAGTCTCCTCAGCGGCGCCCTATATAGGGCTGCCGCCATGACGGAGGGTCTGGCCCAACGCATGGAGCAGGAGCTGGGCTGTCCCTGCACACTGGTGTTCACCGGTGGCTTGGGCCGCTTCGTGGCGCCCCGGTGCCGCCGGGAGGCCGTCTACGACGAGGATCTGCTGCTGCGTGGCCTGTGGAAGCGCTGCACCGCTAACTGCCCATCGGCAGATAAGCCCTGAAAAACGATCGAGATACAAAAGGAGGCTGGGGACTACGAGTCCCCAGCCTCCTTTTTTCTGCCCCACCACCGGGAGAGCCGGCCTTACGGAAAGAACACCCGCACCGCCCATGCGGCGGCAATGAAGGCCGCCGCATCCGCCGCCAGCGCCGCGGGGACGGTGTGGCGGGTGCGGCGGATGCCCGCAGCGCCGTAGTAGACCGCCACGGTGTAAAACGTCGTCTCCGAGCATCCCAGCATCACCGCCGTCACCCGCCCGATATAGGAGTCCGGCCCGTACTGCTCCATCAGCTGGCTGCCCACCGCCAGCGCCCCGGAGCCGCTGACGGGCCGCACCAACAGCAGCACCGCCGTCTCCGGCGGGATGCCCAGCCCTTCCAGCACCGGTGACAGCAGCCCCGTCAGCAGCTCCATGGCTCCGGAGGCCCGGAACATCTGCACCGCCGACAGCAGCACCACCAGCGCCGGCAGGATGCGCCCCAGCACCCGCAGCCCCTCCGCCGCCCCGTCGGTGAGGGCGCCGTAGACATCGGTCCTCCGCCCTATGGCTGCCGCCGCCACCCCCGCCAGCAGACAGGGGATCACCCAGTCCGTCATGTCCGCCGCCTTCCCAGCCGCTCCAGCAGCTTCGCCGCCGCCAGCCCCGCCGTTACCGACAGCAGGGAGCTGACCCACACCGCCGGCAGGATATCCAGCGGCGCAGCGCTGCCGCAGACGGCCCGGATGCTGGCCACCGTGGTGGGTAGCAGCTGGATGGAGGCGGTGTTCAGCACCACCAACCGGCACAGTTCGTCGCTGGCCACGCCCTCCGTCCCCCGTGCCATACGGCAGGCCGCCCGGATACCCATGGGCGTGGCGGCGTTGCCCAGCCCCAGCAGATTGGCCGACACATTGGCCGTCACCGCTGCCAGCGTCTCCGGATCCCGGCTGGCCTGGGGCAGCAGCCGCCGCAGCACCGGACGGAACAGCCGTCCCAGCCGCCGGGACAGCCCGCACCGATCCATGACCTCCATAAGCCCCGTCCACAGGCACAGCACCCCCGCCATGGAGAGGCACAGCCGAACCGCCTGCCCGGCCCCCTCCAGCGCCGCCGCACTGACGGCCTCCATGCGCCCGTATACGGCGCCGCACATCACGCTGACCACAGCCATTCCCGTCCAGATCCACGCCATCGCCATCCTTGTCACCTCATGGATGTATACGCCGCACCGACATATTTTATTACATCTATCCAGACAGATTTTATCATTTGGTTGACAAATATGCAAATTTACGGCATAATATAAACGAATCCCACGTAGACGCTAAAATTGAGGGGCAAAGAAGGGGAGATCACTGTGAAAGCAACCGGTATCGTCAGAAGAGTGGATGAGTTGGGACGCATCGTCCTGCCCGTAGAGCTGCGGCGCACGCTGGATATTTCCGAGCGTGATCCGCTGGAGATCTATGTGGACGGCGCATCCATTGTCCTGCGAAAATTCCGGCCCAACTGCATTTTCTGCAACAGCAGCCGGGGCGTATCGGAGTTTCGGGGGAAGAACGTGTGTCAGAAGTGCCTGAAAGAGCTTCAGTCCGTCACATTCTGACCCCGTGTACCGCACACGGTGAAGAAGGCCCGCCATCCGGTGGGCCTTCTTTCCTTTGATAAGAATGGCTCCTGCGGCCATCCCGCAGATTGTCGAGGAAAAGGGGTGGTATTTTTTGTCCGCCTGTGGTATGATAAAACGTACCCCTTCCAACAATACGGGGCCATACCCCCTGATAGAACTTCAAATAAGGAGAAAACCTATGACCTTTCTGCAATCTATTCTTCTGGGCTTGATCCAGGGCGTGGCGGAATTTCTGCCCATCTCCAGCTCTGGCCATCTGGCCATCGCCCAGAATCTGCTGAACATCAACGCCGAGGTCCCCGCCTTCTACGACGTACTGCTGCATCTGGGTACGCTGGTGGCGGTGTTCGTGGCCTATTGGCAGGACATCTGTGACATGGTGCGGGAATTTTTCTGCGGCATCGGTGATCTGGTCCACCACAGCACCCCTACGCCGGTACCCCCGGCCCGCCGCCTGATCCTGCTGATCATTTTGGGTACGCTGCCCCTGTTTGCCATCCTGCCCATCAAGGACACGGTGGAGGGCCTGAAGAGCAGTATGGTATTCATCGGCGCCGCCCTGATCGTCACCGGCTTCCTGCTGTTTTTCAGCGACCGGGCCCGCAAGGGCCGCAAGGATGCCCGCAGCGCCACGGTGCTGGATGTGTTGGTGGTGGGCGTCAGTCAGGCCATCGCCACGGTCCCCGGCATCTCCCGCTCCGGCATGACCATCACCACCGGCTGCTTCGTGGGCTTCGAGCGGAGGTTTGCCGTGCGCTTCTCCTTCCTGCTGTCCATCCCCGCCGTGCTGGGTGCCAACATCCTCAGTCTGAAGGATGCCCTCACCGGCGGCGTGGACTGGAGCCAACTGCCGGTGTATCTGGCGGGCGTGGTGGTGGCTGCCGTCTCCGGCTACCTGTGCATCCGCCTGCTGAAGATGATCGCTGACAAGGGCCGCTTCGGTGCCTTCGCCTACTATTGCTGGGCCGCCGGTCTGGCTACCCTCATTCTGAACGCCGTCAAGTAACACCCGTTCTCTTGCACGAAAGGAAGTCCGCATGGCTGCTGCACCCAAAAAGAAGAAAACCTCGCAACCCGCAAAAAAGAATACCCGCACGCCGCCCCCTCCTGCCCCTACCTACGGCCGGGAGATCGCCGGCGGTGTCTGCCTGCTGCTGGCCCTGTGCGCCGTCGTGTCCTATTTTCAGGAGGAGGCCCTGTTCATCACCTTCTTCGGCGGCCTGCTGAAGGGGCTGCTGGGTTACGGCTACTGGCTGTCGGCCCCGGCCCTGCTGCTGACGGGCCTCCTGCTGCTGACCCACCGGGACCGTCCCGCCACCCTGCGCTCCGTGTGTACGCTGCTGGTGCCGGTACTCACCGGCTGCGGCCTGCATCTGCTGCTGTGCGCCCGCTCCTATGAACCGGGCCTCACCGGCCTGCGGGAGCTGTGGCTCTCCGGCCGGTCCCTGCAAAGCGGCGGTGCCCTGTCCGGCGGTTTGGCCGTGGGCTTCTCCGCCGTATTCGGCAAGGTGCTGTCTCTGATCCTGTTCCTCCTCATGCTGCTGGCGGCCCTGTGTCTGGCGCTGCACATCTCCCCCAAGGATGCCGTCCGCCGGGCGCAGGAGCGCCGGGAGGCGGAGCGGGAGGACATCCCGGAGGAAGCACCCCCCGTCCGTGAGAAGGAGAAACCGGCGGAGAAGCGGCCCCGCCGCCGTGCCGCCATCGATATCCCCCTGGACGACGAGCCTCCCACCAAACAGCCGCAGCCCCAGCCGGAGGAACCCACCTTTGCTCCTAAGGAGAAGAAACCCTTCTTCTCCCGTAAGAGCAGCGCCGTCCGCACCCCGGATCAGGTGCTGCGGGGGGAGCCTGCGGAGGAAGCCGCCCCCGTGGCCCCCGCCGCTCCCGTTACCTCCCCACCGGCAGCGTCTGCTGCCCCCGCCCCTGTGGCTAAGCCCCGTGAAGCGGCCAAGCCTTCCGTCACGGCGCAGGAGGTGCAGGACGCCACCGAGGAGGTGACCGCTGCGGTGGAGCAGGAGCTGGCCCAGCCGGAGGAGGCGTACCAGTATCCCCCCATCACGCTTCTGGATGAGAATACCGCCGACAACTATACGGAGGTGGGGGCTGAGCTGCGGAGCAACTCCCAGCGTTTGGCACAGACCCTTCAGAGCTTCGGTGTGGACGCCCGCCCCGGCGCTGTGGTTCACGGCCCCAGCGTCACCCGCTATGAGTTCACGCTGGAGCAGGGGGTGAAGCTGTCCAAGATCACCAACCTCTCTGATGATATTGCGTTGGCATTGGGGGCCAGCGGCGTCCGCATCGCCCCCATCCCCAATAAAATTTCCGTGGTGGGCATCGAGGTCCCTAACCGGGCCGTCACCCCGGTTCGCATCCGGGACGTGGTGGAGTCCCGCACCTTCACCGAGCACAAGTCCCCGGTGGCCTTCGCCGTGGGCAAGGACATCGGCGGCAGCTGCATCGTGGGGGATATCGGCAAGCTTCCCCATGTGCTCATCGCCGGCACCACCGGCTCCGGTAAGTCCGTGTGTACCAACTCCCTCATCGTCAGCATCCTCTATAAGTCCACGCCGGAGGAGGTCCGCTTCATCATGGTGGACCCCAAAATGGTGGAGCTGGCCCCCTATAACGGCATCCCCCATCTGCTGATCCCCGTGGTGACGGACCCCAAAAAGGCCGCCGGGGCCCTGCAATGGGCGGTGTTCGAGATGATGAAGCGCTATAAGCTGTTCTCCGAGCACGGGGTCAAGGATCTGGCGGGCTATAATGCACTGGCCCGGCAGGACGAGGAGCTCAAGACCATGCCCACGGTGGTGGTGGTCATCGACGAGCTGGCAGACCTGATGCTGGTGGCTGCCAAGGAGGTGGAGGAGTCCATCTGCCGGGTGGCCCAGATGGGCCGTGCCGCCGGGATGCATCTGGTCATCGCCACCCAGCGTCCCTCCTCCGACGTCATCACCGGCCTGATGAAGGCCAATATCCCCAGCCGCATCGCCTTCGCCGTGGCATCCTCACTGGAGTCCCGCATCATTCTGGATACCACCGGCGCCGAAAAGCTGGTGGGCAAGGGCGATATGCTCTATGCCCCGCTGGGGGCCGGAAAGCCCACCCGTGTGCAGGGCTGCTTCATCACCCCGGAGGAGATCGAGCGGGTGGTGGGCTTCGTCAAAACCACCGGCGAGGCGGAGTACTCCCGTGAGGTCATGGACAAAATTGAGCAGGCGGTGAAGGAGAAGGAAAAGGGTGGCGGAGGAAAGACCTCTGCCGAGCCTGCCGAAGCGCAGGAGGACGGCGACGAGCTGCTGCCCGCTGCCGTGGAGGTGGTTCTGGAAACGGGACAGGCCTCCGTCTCCATGCTCCAGCGCCGCCTGAAGCTGGGCTATTCCCGTGCCGCCCGTCTGGTGGATCAGATGGAGGAGCGGGGTATCGTCGGCCCCTTCGAGGGCTCCAAGCCCCGCCAGCTGCTCATCGACAAGGCCAAGTGGCAGGAGCTGCAAATGAGCAAGCAACCCCAGCCTGAGCCGGAGATCGACCGCAGCGGCTCTATCCGTGATGTGTTCGAGAGCCGGGATGCGCTGGAGTAACGCCCTTGGCATGAAAACCGTATATCCTTTACCCAACAGGAATAAGGAGGACAGGCAAACGCCTGTCCTCCTTTTCCGTGTATCTGCAAGAGTTTTCCCCGCAGGCCGCACCTGTTTTCTCCTGCGCCCCGCCCTTGACGGTGGGGCGTTTTTCCGCTAAAATAGGACATACTGGAGTAAAATACACATTTTCAGATAAACGAGGTAGCATTATGGCAAATGGATTCATCGATAAAGCCCGCATCACCGTCCGGGCCGGCAACGGCGGCAACGGAGCCGTGGCCTTCCACCGGGAGAAATACGTGGCCGCCGGTGGCCCCGACGGCGGCGACGGCGGCGACGGCGGCAGCATCATCGTGCAGGTGGATGACAATATGTCCACGCTGATGGACTTCCGCTACAAGCGCAAATATGTGGCTTCTCCCGGCGTAGATGGGCAGGGCGGCCGCAAAAGCGGCAAGGACGGAGAGAGTCTCACCATCCGGGTCCCCAGAGGGACTCTCATCCGGGACGCCGAGACCGGCGAGATCATCAAGGATATGTCCGACAGCGAGCCCTTCGTCCTCTGTAAGGGCGGCCGGGGCGGCTGGGGCAACCAGCACTTCGCCACCCCCACCCGGCAGGTGCCTCGCTTCGCTAAGGCGGGCCTTCCCGGCGAGAGCCACGACGTGGTGCTGGAGCTGAAGCTGTTGGCGGACGTGGGTCTGGTGGGCTTTCCCAACGTGGGCAAGAGCACCCTTCTGAGCGTGGTCAGCAAGGCCCATCCCAAGATCGCCAACTACCACTTCACCACCCTCTATCCCAATCTGGGCGTGGTGTATGTGGATGAGGGCGTGTCCTTCGTTATGGCGGATATCCCCGGCATCATCGAGGGGGCCAGCGAGGGAGCCGGGCTGGGCCACGACTTCCTGCGGCACATCGACCGCTGCCGTCTGCTGGTGCATCTGGTGGATGTCTCCGGCAGCGAGGGCCGGGACCCCATAGCGGACTTTGACGCCATCAATGCCGAGCTGAAGCAGTATAGCCCGGAGCTGGCTCAGCGGCCCCAGATCGTGGTGGCCAACAAGACGGATCTGCTGGCGGACCCTGACCAGCTGGAGACCTTCCGCTGCCATGTGCAGGAGGCGGGCTATGAGTTCATGGCCATGTCCGCCGCCACCCATCAGGGGACCCGTGAGCTGGTGCAGGCCATCGCCCGCCGCTTGGCGGAGCTGCCGCCGGTGACGGTCTATGAGCCGGAGTATGTACCCCGCCCGCCGGAGGTGGATACCACCGCCCCGCTGGATATCCACCGGGACGACCACACCTGGCTGGTGGAGGGGCCGTGGCTCCAGCGGCTCATGGGCAACATCAATTTCTCCGACTATGAGAGCCGGATGTACTTCGATAAGGTTCTGCGCCAGTCGGGTCTGTTCGATCAGCTGGAGCAGATGGGGATCCAGGACGGGGATATTGTCTCCATGTACGATCTGGAATTTGAGTATCAGCGCTGAGAGATTGGACATTTTTTGGACGTCCACTCGCCCCATATCAGACCGGGACCTGACGTCCGAAGGAATACCGTTTTTGTCCCATGGGACACGCCGCCGTCTCCCAAACCGGGACTTGTTCCACATAGAAAAATTTGGCCCGCCGGTGAGCCATTTTCCCACGGAGGATTTTTTTCTGCGGTGGAAAATCCTCCGTTGGGAGAAAAATTTCGTGGAAGAGAAAAAGCAGCATAAAAAACGAAAAGCAAACCCAAGGGAGGGAGGAGCAGCGCTCCTCCCTCCCTTGGGTTATCTGCAATGATTGGATGAACGCATCATCCATTTTCTTTCTCCTGATCCTTCTTTTCGAAAATGGAGCCAAGGGATATGCCAAGGGATACCCCCAAGCACAGCCCGATCCCTATTCCGGCTCTGCGCTCAATACGTTGGTAAAAGCGATGCTCCAAAGAATCACCATGACGATCCCGATGAGGATTCTGATGGCTATATTTTTCAGAGGCCTTAGCTTCCCAACTCAGATTTGCAATGATTTACGAAAACAGAGTACAGTCTTTGTGAAAGGGCCGGCGGTCAAAAAGCCCATGTACCATTGCGGAAGATGGGGACCACCTTGCCGCCGTCGCACACGGCGTCGATGGAGAGGTCCGCCGAGCCGATCATGAAGTCCTCGTGGATCATGGAGTCGTTGACGCCCAGCGCCCGGCACTCCTCCAGCGTCTTGTTCTGGAAGTCCCGGATGGTATCGGCAAAGCCCATGCCCAGCGCCAGATGGCAGCAGGCGTTTTCATCAAAGAGGGTGTTATAAAACAGCAGGCCCGTTTGATTGATGGGGGAGTCAAAGGGGACCAGAGCGCACTCGCCCAGATAGCAGCTGCCCTCGTCCATGGTGATGAGCTTGGTCAGCAGGTCGTTGTTGACCTCGGCGTGCCACTCCACCGCCTTACCCTCGTGGAAGCGGATCCAGAAGCCGTCGATGAGCTGACCCTGATAGCTCAGGGGCTTGGTGGCGTAGACAATGCCCTCGGCCACACCCTTCATGGGGGAGATGAAGCACTCCTCCGTGGGGATGTTGGGATTGAAGAAGATGCCTTGCAGGCTGGTCTCGCCGCCGCCGCAGAACTGCGCCTCCGGGATCATGCCCACGGTGAAGTCCGTGCCGTTGGCGCTCTTGTAGCGCAGCTCCCGGATGCCCAGACCGCTGAGGTACTGGCACCGGTCGTGGAGGTCCTTGTTATGGGCCTCCCACGCCGCCATGGGGTCCTCGTCCACCCGGCTGGTGGAGAGAATGGCCTCCCACAGCTTCTCAATGGCCTGACTGGTCCGCAGCTCCGGGAACAGCTTCTTGGCCCATGCGGCGCCGGGGACGGCGGCGATGCACCACTGGTACTTGTTCTCGATCTGATCCCGGTATTTCTTGATGACGGGGTACAGCCGCTGCTGGCTCTTGGCCATCTTCTCCTGATTGATGCCCTTCAGGCCGTCGGGGTCCTCGCTGAGCAGGTAGATGCGGCAGGGGATGGTATCCACATAGTGCTGCCAGCGGGCCTCCTCGTAGTTATCAAGCTTGGAGAGAGTGGTCAGGGTCCGATAGCGGTAGTGGAGCTTTTGCAGGGGCTGATAGCTCCAGTCCACCACCACCTTCTTGGCCTTGCGCTTATAGCATTCCTCCACCAGCAGCTTCACAAACTCCGGCTGATCCAGATCGGCGGCGATGAATACCTCCTGACCCGGCTGCACATTGACGCCGGAGGCGGCGATCAGCTGGGCATATTTCCTCAAAACGGTCTTTTTCACGGCAATCCCCTCCTGTATTCTGATGGTTTGGTGCCATTATAGCACGCCTGACGGCAGATGGAAAGGGCTTTCTTGCAAGCGGAGACGGGATGTGGTAGGATAGGGGATAGAAGATGAATGGTAAGGGAGAGATGCCCCATGGAGATCGTTTACGCAGACCCACGCATCGTGGTGGCGGTGAAGCCTGCCGGGGTGCTGAGCACCGACGAGCCCGGCGGGATGCCCCAGCTGCTGCGGCAGGAGCTGGGGACCCCCTGCATCCGCACGGTACACCGGCTGGACGCCGCCGTCAGCGGGCTGATGGTCTACGCCCGGTCGGCCAAGGCGGCGTCCCTGCTGTCGGAGCAGATTCGCAGCCGCACCTTCGGCAAGGAGTATCTGGCGGTGGTCCACGGCGTGCCGGAGGGGGGCGTGATGACGGACCTGCTGGGGCGGGATCCCGTCCGGCGGCGCACCTATGTGGCGGCGGAGCCGGGGAAGGACGTGCGCCCGGCGGAGCTGTCCTATGAGGTGCTGGGGAGCCGGGAGGGACTGTCACTGGTGCGTATCCGGCTGCACACCGGGCGGACCCATCAAATTCGGGTGCAGTTTGCCTCCCGTGGGTTTCCACTGGTGGGGGACCGGAAATACGGCGGGGGAGAGGAAGGGGAAAGCATCGCCCTGTGGTCGTGGCGGCTGGAGTTTACCCATCCGCAGACCGGGGCGGCCATGCGGTTTTCCAAACTGCCGCCCAAGGAGGCCCCGTGGCTGGGCTTTCCCATGCCCCTGACAGGGAGATAGACAGAAAAAGAGACTGCCGAAGGGGTTCGGCAGTCTCTTTTCATGCGGAAAATTACGGCTCCTCCCGGTGCTTTCTGCGGCTCAGGAGGAAGGCGATGGCGCCCATGGAGAGCGTGGCCATCAGCGGCCACAGGGTGGGGGCGTAGGTGTCGCCGGTGGGGGGTGTGGGGTCCTCCAACTCCTGGGCCTTGAACTGCCAGTCCAGATAGCCAATGCCGGACTGGAAGTCATTGCCCATGGTCAGGGGGACGTTCAGGGTTACGGTGAGCTCCAGATCGCCGCCGGGGGCGATGGTCCCCAGCTCCGTCCAATCCGTCAGCTGAGCCGTCTCATGGGCAGGGGCATCGAAAAGGGTGGAGGTGGGAGCCTGCACCGTCAGGGTCATCTGAGAGAGAAATTCCTCGGAACCGGACTCGGACCCCAGAGAGCGCAGGTACAGCCGCACCCGATGGTCGCTGTCGTTTCGCAGACGCAGGGTCTGGGTCAACCGGTCGCCGGGCATGACGCCCTTAAAGTCCGGGAACAGGTCGGAGGGGGAGTAGTCACTGCCGGGAAGGAACACGAAGCTCTGGGCGTTGCCGTCATAGGTGACGGAGCCGGTGTCCGCATAGGCGGCGCAGAGACAGGACAGGAGCATCAGCAGCGTCAACGCCAGAGAACAGATGTTTTTTCGTTTCATGCCGTCCCCTCCTTACTGATACTGGGCCACATGGCCCGGCGTGATGGTGACGCCCCAAGCCTGACCCAAGGCGTCTGTCGGGGCGCTCTGGATAGCCTCCGCCATGATCTCCAGCGCCTGCTTGCCGCCGTCGGCATCGTTGTAGCTGCCGGTGAGGGTCAGGCTGCTGATGAGCGGATTTTTGGGCTGTTCGTTGGGGGCAACGGGGTAGGTGTAGTAGTAATAGTCGCCATACTTTACCCAGTCGTCGCCGGGGGTGAAGGCGGGGATGGCTGCCGTGCCGCCGATGTGTTGGCCGTCGTCATTGACCCGGTAGGTCACCAGCTTCACCCGGAGGTAGGCGTCAATGTCACCGGTGTTGGTGACGTTGACGTTCTTCTTGGTCGTGCCGTCAAAGTCCTCCGTGACGTTGCAGGACACATGGGCGGGAGTGAACCGGTTGGGGACGGGGTCCGTATGGGTGATGAGATACGCCAGCGTGGCGCCGGTGAGGGCCAGCGCCAGCAGAACCAGCGTCAGAAGCAGCGCACCCGGCTTCCGGGGCGAAGGATGTTTTCTGCGTGCCACAAACAGTTCCTCCTTTCTCAGTGTCGGATTCCGAAGATATTGGCGATAACATCACTGAAACCGTTGAGCCAGCGGTCATTCTTCAGGGTGTTGGTGCAGGTGATGCTGCCGCTATTGTGGCCGGCGGTGAGGGTGCAGCCGTCCGGCTTATCGGGGTCGTAGGTGGCATCGTAGCGCCAGCTCCAGCCGGTGTCCTCCTCAATGGTGTATTTGCCCACCGGAAGCTCATAGATGGTGATGCTGCTGCTGCCCACCACCGTGACTTGGGTGTAGAGATCGCCGTTACGGTAGACGTTGAACACATAGGGCTCACCGTCAGCGCCGCCGGTCTTGGTGACGGTCAGGGCGCAGGTCCTGACGTGGAGCAGGAAGGCGGGGTCGCCGCTGGTGTGGCTCCAGGTCTCTCCGGCGCAGCTCGTGTGCAGGAAGGTGGTGTCGCCGGTGATATCGGTCTCACCGATGGAGATGGTGGCCTTCACGGGGATGTCCTGCTTGGTGTTCACGATGTCCGTCAGGAGGGTGGTGTCGTAGCTGTAAGCAGAGTTCAGCTTGGGTTCGGCGCCGGTCATGGATACGGTGGCAGCGTCGGTGCCATTGTGGAACCAGCTGGTGGAGGTGCGGTAACCGGGCAGCGTGGCCCTATCGAAGGTGTCGCCGTAGTAGACGGTGCCGTCCTCGTAGGTGAGCGTCGGTTTAAAGACGTTGACCTTGCCGGTGGCGCTGCCGCTCTGTTTGGTGGCCGGTGTGCCGCTGGAATCCGCCTGCGGCTCCGTTTTGGGGGATACCGTGACGGAGACGGCGCAGGAGGTGTCCGCCCGCAGCTGGGTCAGGTCAGTGACGGGGGTGCCGTCCGGGCCTGTGAGGGAGACGGTGATATCCACGTAGGCGGTCTGCCACGGTTCCAGACCATAAGGGTGGTCGGGGTCGGTGGCCTTGGTCAGATCCAGCTTAACGCTGCCTACCTGCACAGTGGAGTCGCTTTGCAGCTGGCTGGCAGTGAGACCGCCCAGCAGATAGACGTTATAGTCCTGCGCTGCAACGGTGACGGGCTGGATGGGGACGTTTACCGTGGGCTGGGGGAACTCCCGGACAGGGGTCTCGGAGTCTTTGTTTTCATAGACGCCGGCCCCGGCGTTGGTGGGGACATTGTTGCCGCCCAGAAAGCCGGGCTGAGGCTTGACGCTGAAGCGGATGACCAGCTTATGGCCCCGGTAGGTGACGATGCCGTTATTCGTAACGGTGCCCACGTAGTTATCGGAGAAGTTAAAGCCTGTGACGCTGACGTTATTGCCGTCTATCGTGGCAGTGGCGCCCATGGCAGTGTCGTTTTGGCGCCATGTGTAGGTGTCGCCGTCCTTACCGGTGCAGGCGTAGGTCTCCAGCGTGATATCAGAGGCGGTGGCTCCGGCAGGAAGGGTGAACTGGGGGGAGATGATATCCCGGACCACGGATTCCTCCGTCAGGGTGGAGGAGGAGCCGCCGCTCTCGATGTTGTCGGAGATCTGCTGGAAGATGTTGCTGAGGGAACCAGTGTCCGCCGCAGACAGGTAGTAGCTGGGGGTACGGGGCGTGCCGTTGTTGGAGGACACCTGCTGCATGAACCAGTTGCAGGCGCTGTTCAGGGAGCTGCTGTCCTGATCAAGGTCGCCTGTGGGCTCGGTGCCGGCACTGGTGGCGTTGGCTCCGGAGAAGATGCCGATGGTGTAGACGGTGGCTCCGGCGGTCTTGATGGAGCCGGCATGGGTAATGGCGTTGTCGGCGACATCCTTCTCAAAGCCGTTGAAGCTGGTGGGGGCGCCGTCCGTAAAGACGATGACCACACGGTTGCGCTTTTCGTTAGGCTGCACGGGGTTGGCGGAGAGGATGCGCTGGGCCATGTCCAGACCCAGATCCGTTTGGGTGGCGCCGCTGGCGGCCAGAGCGCCGATGGCGTCGGAGACCATAGTCTGACCGGCGGAGGTGTCCACTTCCTGAAGAACGTCCTTGAGGTTCTGGTCGGTGATGTTGTGATAGGCCACACCCACGTTGCCGCTGTTGCTTCCGGCGATGGACAGCAGCTCCGTGTTGTCGCCGTAGCCGGACTTGCTGGCGAAGCCCACCACGGCGATGCGGTGGGAGATGTCGTCCTCGGTGCCGAGGACACCGTCAGCGCCCTTGGCCTTCTCCTCCACGGAATTTGCAAAGGTGGCGGCGGCATTTTTCAGGGCTTCCAGACGGGTGATTTTGGTGCCGGAGGGAATCTTCTGATAGAGCTCGGTTTCAAATACCGTGTCCGCTCCGGTGGAGGTGCCGATGTCCGTGCGGGTCCCGTTGACGGTGTAGGAATAGGTATATGCATACTCGGTGACGGTTTCCTCCTTGTAGATGGGGAAGGGGGGATCGCCGAACGGACCACGGCTTGTTTCCGTGACCGGTGAGTTGTCGGGGGCGGTATAAGTGTAGGTATAGATATACACTGCGGAAGTGTAATCATATTCGCTGGAAACAGATACTTTTACATACTGACCGTTTACTTCTGTATAGAGGGTATCACTGCTGTGATTACAGCTGTAGTTGTTTCCGCTATACTCCGTGTACTTTTTGATGGTTCCGGCTTCGGAGCGGGCTATACAGACCTCTGCATAACCGCCGTCGGACAGCTTGTAGTAAAGGTTGCGGTTCTTGCTCTTGTTGCTGCTGTCCATGCGGTTATTATAGTTTGCGTCGTTGGTACGCTTGCCGTAGGAGACCCAGGAGTCCGACGTTGTGGTGGAGAAGTTATCCCCCATAGAGCCGGACTGATCCAGGACCAGAACGATGTCCGTGGGGACGTCGCTGGTGACGGTGCTGATGACCTTGCTGCCGGTGGCGTAGGCCTCCAGCGTAATGTCATAGGCGCCGGTCTCCTCGTTATAAACGGAGGTCTTGTTGACCACCATGCCGTTATCGCTGCTGGGATCGGTATCACCGGCGGCACGGGCCGGGGAGCGCCGGGGGGCGGCACCGCTGACCGGGGGCAGGAAGGGGGCCACGTCGGTGAAATTCACGGTGGGGTAGTCGATGGAGGAGCTGACGGTGTCCGGGTCACCCTGATCGTCGGAGACACCAAAGACCAGACCGGGCATCAGGGTCAGCAGCATGGTGACAGACAGCACCAGCGCCACAAGGGCTTTTCTCTTCATATGCCGCATTTTTTTCATGTACCGCACCTCCTTAACCCTGCGTTGGCCAGCCCAGCGCCTCCAGAGCGGTGACGCCGTTGTTGGCAGTCTGGACAGCCTCGGCGGCCACATGGACTGTGGCGGTGGCATCCTGATACTCGTTGCCCATACCGGCGTCAAAGGTGACGCAGGTGAACAGAGGGGCGGTGCTCTCGCCGGGGCGGATGGCCTTGTTGCAGTAGAGGTAGCCGTCGGGACCCAGCGTCCAGTCGGTTGTGTTGAGGTCGGGCTTTACCAGCGAGGGATCCGGCGTGCCGTCACCGGTGAGGCGGATGTCGCCGGTGAGGCGGACACGGATCCATGCGTCGGCTTCGCCGGTGTTGCGGACCTCGGCAATTTTGGTGACGGTGGTGCCGGGCATGATGCCCGTCAGATCCTCGAAGGGCTGGGTCTTATCCGCATCCGCCCACTCCTCCACAGCAATGGAGACATTGCCGGTGGTGATGACATTGCGTGCCGTTCCGTCGGCGCTGAAATACGCCAGCGTTCCGGCTGCCAGCGTGGCCACGCAGATGGCCAGCACCGACAGTAATAACAGCTTTCGTTTCATGTGGTTGCTCCTTTCCTGTCTATGGTCAGCCTCCATAGGGAGGACAGAGAAGGTGGTTGACCGCAGCGGTCAAACCGGTGCAGCTGCGGTAACAGCTGCACTGGTTTGGCCGGGCCTCTAAGAGGCCACGGCCGCCGGTGTTCCCGCTGGTAACAGGTTCACCGGGGCGGCAGGGAGCCTATAGGGGGGCTTTCTGCCACCCGACACGACCCGCTGGTAACAGGCGTGTCGGGGTTGGTCGGGTCACAGGACCCGAGCCGCAAAAAAATAGGGAGGAGGTAGTAGAGTCAGGGAAGCCGATCTGCTTCCTGTTGGGGGGGAATTACTGCCAGTTGGTGGCGGTACCGCCCCAAGGATTGTAGTTGGCGCCGAAGGCGGCATCCATAGCAGCTGCGGCAGTGTCAAAGCCCTCGGCCTGCACAGCAACCGCAAATACGGGATACTTGACCGTGCCTTCCAGGATAGAGAGATCGGCATCAGGGTGACGCGTATCGATGTACTTGCCGTCCTTCATATCCACGTTCTTGTCCAGATACACGCCGCAAATGAGCTGCTCGGTGGTCTCATTGGCCGCAACAGGCTGGTGGTAGTCAGCGAAGTAGACGTTGTAGTTGACGCCGTCCATGGTGGTCTCGAAGTAGTTCCACTTGCCGTCATGCATCCAGTTCCACTCCGCACCGAAGGTGGTGTAGACAGTGCCGTCAACGATCTTGTTGCCGAAGTTGCCGTGCAGGATGTTCGCACCGGCGTTGAAGGTCTCATAGCCGTCATCCAGATCGGAGGGAACCGCATAGTAAGCACGAATCCAAGCGGCAGACTTGCCGGTGTTCTGAATCGTTACGACCTTGTCGATGTAGTTCGCAGCCTTGGGCTGGCCGTTGGGGTATTTTTCTCCCTGAGCGGAGCCGACGATGGGCATGAGAACCTTATCTCCCGTATAAGGAACAAAGCCGGTATGGTCCTCATTACTCTGCTGCTCGATCAGGTCGATTTTTACGCCGCCGGCGGTGAATGTGTTGGTCTCGTTGTCGGTGTCGGTGAAGTAGGCCAGAGAGGCACCGACGATGGCGATGGCGGCCAGCGCCACGCACAGGAACAGGGCAGTGATCTTCTTTTTCATGTAATTGCTCTCCTTTTTGTTTGATTTTTTGGGTATCAGAATGTGCAAGGGATCACTTGGTTAGGGGTTGACCTTGGCCCAAGCATCGGAGGCAGAGGCAACATTGTCCTTCTGCACGGCGTAGGCCTTAAAGGTCAGGGTGGGATTGGCGAAATCCTTAGCCGTGAGCATTGCCTTGGTAACAGTGTTGTTCACAGTGACGGCATCACCTTTCAGCACGGGGAAGGTCTGGTCAGCGTTGGAGGCGGGAACCTCACGATAGTAAACGCCATCCACGCCAGGCAGAGCGGTCCAGCCCTCAGCAATGGCATAGGTGATGAAGTCCTTCAGGTTAGTAGACTCCGTGACCTGCACGAACAGCCAGCAGGCCTCGGAATTGGCCTTGACGGTGACCGTGGGGTCCTTATCCAGCTTGTTGCCGGGAACCATCTTGTAGTCCCTGTTAGTCTCGGTGAGGTCGATGTTGATATCGCCCACGGTGAAGGTGTTCTTCACTTCGGCGGTCTGATCGGTCAGCCAAGCCAGCGTGCCGCCGACGACACCGGCCACCAACAGGGTCAGAGCCAGAACCAGTGCCAGAGTTTTTTTCTTCATACTTGATTCTTCCTTTCTTACAAACTATAACATCTATTTCTGCGGCGTGGGGCGCAGCCCATGTGCCGTCGAAACCGGGGGGGAAAAATCAGCCATGGAAGGCGGCCCAAGCGGCGCCGGCATTGGCGAAGCCGTCGGCCTGAATGGCCTCGGCCACCACGGTGATCTGGAAGTCCTTCAGGGCGGCCAGCTGGTCGTTGGTGACCCACTCGGGCAGGGTCACTTTGTCAAACAGGACAGGCAGGACCACATCACCGTCGGGGGCGGCAACGGTCTCGTTGTAATAGAAATAGTAGGTCAGAGTATCAGTGGCCTTGTCGTAGACGAAGTACTTGGCATTGGCCAGCATCTTCTCTGTCTCCACCATGTTATCGGGGATGATGCCGTCCCACTTGGCGGCATTGGCTTCCACGAATTTCACCATGCGGATCAGGGGATAGGCGTTCTCCGTGCCGGTGGGGCCGTCCTCGGCAAACTTGGGGTCAGTACACAGGGCGATGATGGCCTTGGCGTTGTTGAAGGTGACCTTCATGCGGACGTAGCTTGCGTCGCTGCCGGTCTTGACGGTGACGGTGGGATCCTTGGTATAGGTGTGGCCGGGGAGCAGATGGTACTCGTTGGCCTTCACACGGTCAGCGCCCTCCACAGGCGTGCCGTCGGTGGTCACCTTGGCCTCGTCCAGCGTGATCTTCACGTTGCCGACGGTGAAGGTGTTGTTGACCGTGTCTGTGCCGGTGAGGTAGGCCAGCGTGCCGAACACACCGGCGGCTACCAGCAGCAGGGCGCAGCACAGGGTCAACAGGGGTTTGATGCGGTTCCTTGCTTTCATGGTTTTTCCTCCTGCATAAAATGATAACAAATGATATGGTGAGCCTTACGGCAGGACCGACGGATCTATGCCTTTTGACTGTCCTGACGGATGCGCTTGCCCTGCTCCTTGTCGGAGCCGCCGGAGAGCAGGTCCGGCAGGAAGGTCAGCAGCAGCAGGACGGCCCCGGCGGAGATGGCCACGTACAGGCCGGGGGGGTGCTGGATGTAATTGGCTGCGTAGCCCAGCTTGGGAATGGCAAACACCGGGGTGCCGATGACGTTTCTATAATGGACGAGGCTGCCGTCCTCGGCGTCGTTGGCGTCGCCCTTGGTGCGGAAGCGCAGAGTGGAGGGATCGTCCTCGTCGGGGACCACCTCCACCACCCGGTGGGTGGCCACGGTGTTCTCATCCAGCATGAAGGTGATGACCTGCCCCGGCCGGATGGTGGCGGGGTCCACCTTTTTTACGTAGATGAGGGAGCCTACATGGTAAGTGGGTTCCATGGATCCAGACAGAACGGTGAAGGTGCGGATGCCGGCCAGCCGGACGCCGACCAGCGCCACGGCCAGAAGTACTACCAGCGCCACCAGAATGGTGCTGATGATCTGTAAGAGCTTTTTTGCGGTCATAGGGGGTTCCTCCCGGAGATAGCTTGGAGCACTTGGTGGGTGCAGGACTATTAAAGCATCTTTTGCTTGTGAAGAACGTCGAAACAGAACAACTGTCCTGAAATTTCCAGTCATATTGCGTGGGGAATGTCAAACAATGACGGTGATGGGGCAGAGAGGATAAGCGGACAGGTGGAGACATATATGTCTATACACATTATAAACGACATATATGTCCAAAGCCAAGACGAACGTGCCATTATGCGTGTAAAATTCCCGACATGATTCGACAAAAATCGCCGATGGAGCATAGTAAGGAACCATAGGGAGGTCGCGCATGAAGCAATATCCAAACATTGATGCCATTATCGAGGACAGCGACACCAAGGTGCAGGATCTGGCGAAGGTCATCGGCGTCAGCACCAAGCAGATCCGGCGCTGGCGGGACGGCACCAGCGAAATGGGTATTGAGAAGCTGGAGAAGCTGTGCCGGTATTATCACGTCAGCGCCGACTACATTCTGGGGCTGCCCAGAAATCTGGACTGGCCCAGAGGGTGACGAGGATCCGGGACAGCTCTCCATCCTGTGAGGATGGGGGGTTCTCCCGCAGCCTTGGCGAGTAGGTGAGGCGTCAAAAAACAGGACAGGGTCCGGTTCCCTTGGGAACCGGACCCTGTCCTGTTTATAAAAGAGGGAAGAGAGAAGAGGTCAGGCTTTTTCTGCTTCCGCAGGACCACGGTGACGCTCTCCCGCATGGACGAGGAGGAATCGCCGCTGAAGCTGTCGGACTTCGCCGTCAGCGAGGCGGTGGAGGAGACGGCGGAGTCCTTCCGGGATTTTGCCCGGTCTCAGGGCCATCCGCTGGAGCTTGCTATCGTGCCGGGGCTTACCTACTGCGGCGATGAGTACGCCGTGCGGCAGCTGGTGTCTATCCTGCTGGATAACGCCGTGAAGTATGCCCTGCCGGAGACACCCATCCGGTTTGTGCTGGAGAAGGGAAAACCGGGCGTCGTCCTGCGGTGCAGCAATGCCTGTACGCCGCTGGCGGAGGGGGAGACAGAGAAGCTCTTTGACCGGTTCTATCGGTCGGATCAGGCCCGCTCCGCCAACGGCAGCTTCGGTGTAGGGCTCTCCATCGCCCGGAGTATTGCTGAGGGACATCATGGCTCCATCCGGGCCCAATGCCCTCAGCCGGGGGAGATCGTGTTCACGGCGCAGCTGCGGTAATGGCAGCGAAGTTCCCAGAAAAATAAGGGCCTTGCGGCGAGGAGCAAGGCCCTTTTGCCATACCGGGGAGTGGGATACAGAAAATTCCAGAAAAAATGACAGTTTTTGACAAAAAGGGACTTGCATTGTGTCCATATAAGTGGTAATATGCCTGCGTAAAAGTGCGCGCCGGGACGCCCATGGGCGTCTATCGTTTCAGAGAAACGATAGGGAGGGGTCAAAGAAGGCGTCATTCTGAGGAGGGGCGCAGCCCCGACGTGGCAATCCGTATTCCCCGCATCCCCCACAAAGCCCAACGGCCAAGACCCGCACACGCAAAAAAATAGGAGGAAGATACGATGACAAACCGCAAGAGCACCAAACGGGCCTTGCTGGGCAGCGTCGTGGCCATGGTCCTGTGCCTGGCTATGCTGGTAGGCGCTACCTTCGCATGGTTCACCGACACCGAAAGCACGGGTGTCAACAAGATCCAGGCCGGTAATCTGGATGTTCAACTCCAGTACGCCACTGCATGGGACGAGAAAGGCAATGTCACCACCTGGGCCGATGCACAGGGCAAGCAGCTGGAGTTCAAGAAGGCCGCTGGCGCTGAAAACGAGGCCGTCCTGTGGGAGCCGGGCTGCACCTATGAGCTGCCGGAGCTGCGTGTGGTGAACAAGGGCAATCTGGCCCTGAAGTACAAGGTGGCCATCACCGGCATCAACGGCAGCGCCAAGCTGAATGATGTCATCGACTGGACCATCAATGATGCGGATATCAACCTGACCGAGATGCAGCTGAAGGCCGGGGAAGAGGGCGCCGCCTTCACCATCAAGGGTCATATGCAGGAGTCCGCCGGCAACGACTACATGAACGAGTCTATTGACGGCATCGCCATCACCGTGGTGGCCACCCAGAACACCGTGGAGAGCGACAGCTTCAACAACACCTACGATGCCAACGCCACCTATCCCGTGGTGGCTGTGGGCGATGTGAATACCGACGGCGACACGGTGATTCAGGACCGTGAGAAGGACCCCACCGTGATCGCTACCATTCCCGCAGGCAGCACCGATGCCGGAAAGCTGACGCTGGTCAAGACAGAAGGGCAGACTCCGGCCAACATTGAGATCGTCACCGGCACCAACGCCATTACCACCGAGGTCCGTCTGGAGGATCAGAACGGCAACAAGGTCACGGCAGCGGACGGCAAGTTCTTTACCATCGCCCTGCAGCTGGAGAAGAAGCTGAACGTGATCGGGTTCTATCACTCCGAGACACCGCTGACCAAGGCGGAGAGCGCCGAGGCGGTCAAGGCAGCCAACGACACCTACTATTATGATGCTGCCACCGGCCTGCTGACCTTCAGCACCGATGATTTCTCCCCCTTCACTGTGGTGACCTCCAGCAGTGTTTTCAACGGCGGCAAAGGCACCAAGGCGAACCCCTATCTGGTGGCTACCGCTGAGCAGGCGCTGAAGATGGAAAATGAAAATGCCAAGGGCTACTTCAAGCTGGTGAATGATATCGTGGTCACCGACGAGATCTATCTGTCCCGTAAGACAGTGACCGTGGATCTGAACGGCCACTCCATCCGACTGGAGTATGCGGCGGGCGTAAAGCCTAATAACGGCAGCGTGTTTTATATCGGCGGCAAGACGGGCAACCTGACCATCAATGACAGCAGCGAGGGCCAGACCGGTGCGGTATACGGCTCGGATAAGACCTACACCAACAAGGTGACCTCTGCGGTTCGTGCGGGCAACTATGGCAGGCTGACCATCAACGGCGGCCATTTCTATGGCACCAGCGAGGGGACCTCCTGTATCTTCGTCTACACCACCATGAGCAGTGGAAGCAAGGCTACGGTGACCATCAACGGCGGTAAGTTCGAGACGGCCACCCCCAGCAATGGGACGTATTATGTGCTGAACCACCAGGATAATGCTACCGCCGGCTGCACCATTACGGTAAACGGCGGCAGCTTCAAAAATTATAATCCCGGCGTGACAACGGTAGACCCGGTCAATGCCAAAACCGGCAAGATCACTCTGGGTGCCGGCTGCACCACGACTTCCACTGTTGACGGCAGCGACACTTGGTACACGGTGAGCAAGTAAAGTATTCCCCTATAAACAGCGGAACGAAAGCGCCCCTCCCGATGGAGAGGGGCGCTTTTTGCGTGGGTATCGCATGGGCTGTATGCGGTCATTGGAATGATATTTTCTTGAAAAGAAACTCTATTTCGTAAAAGTTTCCTGCAAGTTTGTGAAAACTGTATAAAATGCCGGGCTGCGGGGCGGCAAATTCGACATACCACCCATTGACTTTTGCATATAAAACCAGTAAACTATGCAACATCAAGCGGCCCGCCCGTGTGGGCCAGCCTTTGGAAAGGAGACAGACGTCATGAAGTACACTTCCACCTGCAACCGTACTCATGCTGCCGATGCGTGCTGCGCACCGGCCACTCAGTCTGCCTCCTGCACCGCTTCCTATCTGTTTGCTCTGGACACTGCCATTCTGGCGGTGTCCATTTTGCTGTCCATTCTGCTGGGGGTACTGGTGGCTCTGGCGGTTCTGCTGGTCCTGATCGTACTGGTACGAATTATCCCGCATCCCGCAGTAAGGCGCAGCGTCGAGTGGTTTCCGGCAGAATAGTCCGGGACAGAAACTTGGCTGACGGCTTTGCTGCAAGAGCAAGGCCGTTTTTCTTTTGTATTTTTAAGCCCACCGGCTGAAAATAAAACCCACAAGAATCGAGGAAAGAAACATGAAAAAGGGAATGAAACTTGTATGTATGGTATTGACGCTGGCCATGCTGCTGGGCCTGCTGGCCGGATGCGGCGGCAAGGGCGGCGATGACAGCAACGGCGGAAGCGACCAGACTCTGCTGCTGGGTCTGATCGGCCCCATGACCGGTGACTATGCCCACTACGGTACCTCCACCCGTGACGGCGCTCAGGTGGCTGTGGAGGAGATCAATGCCGCCGGCGGCGTCAACGGCTGGCAGCTCAAGCTGCAGACCGAGGACTCTCAGGGCGATCCCGACTCCGCCATCTCTGCCTTTGGCAAGCTGATGGACGATGAGATGAACGTCTCTCTGGGCTGCGTGCTGTCCGGTGAGGCCCAGTCCGTCATCACCGCTGCCAAGAACGACAACGTACTCGTCGTCACCTGTACCTCCTCTGCCGAGAAGTGCATTCAGGGCAACGACAAGGCCTTCCGTGTCTGCTTCAACGACCCGGCACAGGGTACTGCCTCCGCCAACTACATCGCTGACAACAAGCTGGGCAGTAAGATCGCCGTGTTCTATCAGTCCGATATCGACTACTCTGCCGGTCTGGTGGAGACCTTCACCACTCAGGCGGCCCAGCGGGGTCTGACCATCGTCACCCAGCAGGCCTTCACCGAGGGCACCAAGACGGATTTCTCCACCCAGATCAACGCCATCCGTGATTCCGGCTGCGATTTGGTGTTCCTGCCCATCTATGCCGCTGAGGCCTCCGTGTTCCTGACCCAGGCCCAGGGCAAGCTGGACGGCATCAAGGTCTTTGGCTGCGACGGTCTGGACGGCCTGCAGACCAAGGTCTCCGATATGACTATGCTGGAGGGTGTCATGATGCTGACCCCCTTCGCCGTGGACGCTCCCGACACCAAGACCCAGACCTTCGTGGACAAGTTCACCAAGCTCCACGGCTCCGCTCCTGATCAGTTCGCCGCCGACGCCTACGACGCCGTGTACGCCGTGAAGGCGGCCATGGAGGCCTGCGGCAAGACCCCTGCTGACGCCGACTTCACCTCCGCCATGGTGGACGCCATGTACACCATCACCGTGGACGGCCTCACCGGCACCATGCAGTGGGACACCAGCCGTGAACCCGCCAAGAACGCCAAGGCCATGGTGTTCGCCGCCGACGGCACCACCAGCCTGCTTGGCTAAAGAAACCCGGTGCTCTCCGGGGCTTCGGCCCCGGAGGGCGCTGTCCGCCGAACGGCAGAACAGTGCCTGCCGGTGTCTCCGGCACGGCAGTATTGTGCCGCCCGGCCCGCCCTCCGGACAGGGAGGGATATCCGGAAGAAAGAGAGGAAACTGATTTATGACCCGATTGATCGAGACCCTTATCAGCGGCCTGAGCCTGGGCAGCATCTATGCGCTGATGGCTCTGGGCTATACCATGGTCTACGGCATCGCCAAGATGCTGAACTTCGCCCACGGCGATATCATCATGGTGGGAGCCTATGCCGTTGTCACCTCCGTGCTGACGCTGGGGATGCCGCCGCTGGTGGCTATCCTCATCAGCATCGCCGTCTGCGCCCTGCTGGGTATCACCGTTGAATTTCTGGCCTACCGGCCCCTGCGGCAGGCCCCGCCGTTGGCGGTCCTGATCACCGCCATCGGTGTCAGCTATCTGCTGCAGAATCTGGCGCTGCTGATCTACGGCTCGGAGCAGAAGGCCTTTCCGGTGCTGTTCACCATCCCCAGCGTGGAGCTGGGCGGCGTGTACATCGACGGCATTACCATCGCCACCATGGCGGTGACGGCCATCATCATGGTGGGGTTGTCCCTGTTTATCAACCGTACCCGGATGGGCAAGGCCATGCGGGCGGTGTCGGAGGATAAGGAGGCGGCAGAGCTGATGGGCATCAGCGTCAACCGCACCATCACCGTCACCTTTGCCATCGGCTCGGCGCTGGCGGGCGTGGCCGCCATTTTCTACGGAGCGGCCTACACCTACATCCGGCCCACCACCGGCGCCATGCCCGGCATCAAGGCCTTTACCGCAGCCGTGTTTGGCGGCATCGGGTCTATTCCCGGCGCTATGCTGGGCGGTGTGCTGCTGGGCGTTATCGAGCAGCTCTCCAAGACGTATATTTCCACCCTGTGGGCCGACGCCATCGTGTTCGGCGTGCTGGTGGCGGTGCTGGTGGTGAAGCCCACCGGCCTGCTGGGCAAGCGTATCAGTGAGAAGGTGTAAGCTATGGGAAAGAATATGACCTCCGGCGCACGGCGCCTCAGCGGCAACGCCGTGACACTGCTCATCACCGCCCTGCTCTGCGGCGGCTCCGCTGCCCTCATTTACTCCGGAGCTGCCAGCCGGCAGATCTCCAATATGCTCATCTCCATGGCCTGCTACATCGTCATGGCGGTGTCCCTGAATCTGGTGGTGGGCCTGCTGGGTGAGCTGTCGCTGGGCCATGCGGGCTTCATGTCCGTGGGCCTGTTCACCGGCTGCCTGCTCTCCATTCAGCTGGCGCAGAGCGTCCCCATCGGAGTGCGGATGCCTCTGTCCATGCTGCTGGGCGGCGTGGCGGCGGCGGTGGTGGGCCTGCTGGTGGGCCTGCCTGCCCTGCGGCTCAAGGGCGACTATCTGGCCATTGTGACGCTGGCCTGCGGCGAGATCATCAAGACCATCATCAACAATCTCTCCGTCACCGGCGGCGCCAAGGGGTTGGATACCAGCGACATCTACGCCGACACCCGGACGCTGCTGCCCTTTGCCATCGTGCTGATTTTTCTGGTGGTGCTGGTGATGATGAACCTGAAGAACTCCCGTCATGGTCGGGCCATCATGGCCATCCGGGATAACCGCATCGCCGCCGAGTCCAACGGCGTCAACGTGACGTATTACAAGCTGATGGTGTTTGTGCTGGCGGCTTTCTTCGCCGGAATGGCCGGTGTGCTGTACGGTCATACGCTGGCCAACATCAAGCCCGCCATGTTTGACTATAATATGTCTATCGAAATTCTGGTGATCGTGGTGCTGGGCGGCATGGGCTCCATCCGGGGCTCCATCATCGCCACCATCATCCTGCGGGCTCTGCCGGAGGTACTGCGTCAGGTGGCAGACTACCGGATGCTGGCCTACTCCGTACTGCTGATCGTCATTATGCTGCTGAACTCCTCCCCGCAGTTTGCGGAGTGGAAAGGTCGGTGGTCCCTGAAAGCCCTGCTGAGCCTTGGGAAGGCCCGGAAGGAGAAAACGAAAAAGGAGGCGGCGAAGAAATGAAAGAGTTGAAAACTGCCGGTGTGCGGCTGCCGGATTCGCCGCTGGTTCCGTACCCCAGCCGCTCGCTGGTGCCGGAGCGTGATGTCCGCTACGCCCCCGTGCTGGAGGCCAGCCGACTGGGCATCGATTTCGGCGGTCTGACCGCCGTGGATGACTTTACCCTCACCATTGGCCGCACGGAGATCGCCGGACTGATCGGCCCCAACGGAGCCGGGAAGACCACGGTCTTTAACCTCCTCACCAGCGTCTATCAGCCCACCCGGGGCAGCATCCTCATCAATGGGATGCCAACGGCGGGCAAGTCCACCCATCAGGTCAGCCGCATGGGCATCGCCCGTACCTTCCAGAATATCCGGCTGTACAACGATATGAGCGTCATCGACAATGTGAAGGTGGGGATGCACAATAGCGTCCGGGAGAACCTGCTGGCCGCCGTGACCCACGGCTTCGGCTACCGCAAGGCGGAGCGTCAGGCGGAGGCCACGGCGCTGGAGATGTTGGACTTCTTCGGCATGGCGGATCTGGCTCATGCACAGGCGGGGAGCCTGCCCTACGGCGCACAGCGCCGTCTGGAGATCGTCCGGGCGCTGGCCTCCGGGCCATTGCTGCTGCTGTTGGACGAGCCGGCGGCGGGCATGAACCCTTCCGAGACGGCGGAGCTGATGGAGAACATCCGCCGCATCCGGGATACCTTCCAGATCGCCATTCTGCTCATCGAGCACGACATGAATCTGGTCATGGGTATCTGCGAGGGCATCTGCGTGCTGAACTACGGCAAGGTCATCGCCAAGGGCAGCCCTGCCGACATCAAAGCCAATCCCACCGTCATCGAGGCGTATCTGGGGAAGAAAGGAGCCAAGGACGATGCTGAAGGTTAAGGATATCAACGTCTACTACGGCAAGATCCATGCACTGAAGAACGTCTCCTTCGAGGTGCGCCCCGGCGAGGTGGTGGCCCTGATCGGCGCCAACGGCGCCGGAAAATCCACCACCCTGAAAACCGTCTCCGGTATGATGCACTCCCGTACCGGCAGCATCGAGTTTCTGGGGGAGGACATCACCCACACCCCCAGCCACAATCTGGTATATAAGGGGCTGGCCCACGTGCCGGAGGGCCGCCGTATCTTCCAGCAGATGACGGTGCTGGAGAACCTGGAGATGGGGGCCTACCTCCACAAAAAGCCCACCCGTGAGGAGCTGAAGGATATCTTCACCCGCTTCCCCCGCCTGCAAGAGCGTCGGGATCAGGTGGCGGGGACGCTCTCCGGCGGCGAGCAGCAGATGCTGGCTATGGGCCGGGCGCTGATCAGCCACCCCAAGCTGCTGATGCTGGACGAGCCCTCTATGGGCCTTGCCCCCATTCTGGTGGGACAGATCTTCGCTATCATCCGGGAGCTGCACCAGTCCGGCACCACCATCCTGCTGGTGGAACAGAACGCCGAAATGGCCTTGCAGGTGGCAGACCGGGCCTATGTGCTGGAATCCGGAAAGATCGCACTCTCCGGCACCGGCCATGAGCTGGCGGAGTCCGACTCCATCAAGAAGGCATATCTGGGCGGCTGAGCCGCCGCCCCCGCCGATGGGGCGCTGAATTTGCTACTCTTTCTTTCTTCCTTTATTTACCATCAACGCCGCACCCCGGTTCGGGATGCGGCGTTGATGGCGTTTGAGGGCCTTGGGGAGATGCGATGAAGGAGAGCGTTTGTGCAAAAAGCCGACCCGGCGGTACGATTCATTCCGAACGTTCCGCCGGAAAAACGGGGCTGGGGGATACCGTGAAAGCGCCGGAGGGAGCTTTTGATACGGCTTCTTGATGCCGACCGCAGGCGGAAGTGGGAAAAGCTTCCAAATTTGCGGAGAAAATCCCCGGCGGCCTTGTGAGAGTGAACAAAAAGGCGATTTGTGCTGTTTGCCCTCTGCAAGGCGGGGAAGGTCTATGGTATAATATGTGCAAACAAATGTCCACGAGACAGAAAGGGGCGATGGGTCATGCAGACCAAAGAAATCCAAAAGGTGCTGGTGGCCAACCGTGGTGAAATTGCCATCCGCATTTTCCGTGCCTGCCACGATCTGGGCATCCACACGGTGGCCATCTACTCCAATGAGGACACCTATTCGCTGTTCCGCACCAAGGCGGACGAGGCGTATCTGGTGGGGGAGAAGAAATCCCCGCTGGGGGCGTATCTGGACATCCCCGGCATCATCGGACTGGCCAAGCGCCGTGGTGTTACCGCCATCCATCCCGGATACGGCTTCCTGTCGGAGAATGCCGACTTTGCCAGAGCCTGTGAGGAAAACGGTATCCTATTCATCGGGCCATCCTCCAAGGTGCTGGGGCAGATGGGCGATAAGCTCAGCGCCAAGGAGATCGCTATCTCCTGTGGTGTTCCCATCATCCCCGGCTGCACGGAGCCTCTGCGGGATGCAGAGGACGCTGTGGAGAAGGCGGTGTCCTTCGGCTTCCCGGTGATTTTGAAGGCGGCGGCCGGCGGTGGCGGTCGTGGCATGCGCCGCTGCGACAGTCCGGAGGAGGTTCGCACCGCCTATGAGCTGGTCCACAGCGAGGCGGAGAAGGCCTTCGGCTGCGGCGATATCTTCATGGAGAAGTATCTGGTGGAGCCCAAGCACATCGAGGTGCAGATCCTGGCCGACCAGCACGGCAACGTCTATCATCTGGGCGAGCGGGACTGCTCCCTCCAGCGGCGGTATCAGAAGGTGGTGGAGTTCGCCCCGGCATGGTCCGTCCCGCAGGAGACGGTGGAGGCGCTGCGCCGGGATGCCGTGAAAATTGCCCGCTCGGTGGGGTACGTCAGCGCCGGTACGGTGGAGTTTCTGGTGGATAAAAACGGCGGCTACTACTTCATCGAGATGAACCCCCGGATTCAGGTGGAGCATACGGTGACGGAGATGGTCACCGGCGTGGATATCGTCCGCAGTCAGATCCTCATTGCCGCGGGGTATCCTCTGAGCCATCCGGAGATCGGCCTGAACCGGCAGGAGGACGTCCACGTCGACGGCTACGCCATCCAGTGCCGTGTGACCACCGAGGACCCCGCCAACAATTTTGCCCCGGACAACGGCAAGATCACGGCCTACGCCTCCTCCGGCGGATTCGGTGTCCGTCTGGACGGCGGCAATGCCGACGTGGGTACCGTTATCTCCCCCTACTACGACTCGCTGCTGGTGAAGGTCACCAGTTGGGATCATAATTTCCCCGCCGCCTGCCGCAAGGCAGCCCGTGCCATCAACGAGGTACGGGTGCGGGGCGTCAAGACCAACATCCCCTTTGTCACCAACATTCTGGCTCATCCGGACTTCGTGGCGGGCCGCTGCCACACCAAGTTCATCGACGAGACGCCGGAGCTGTTTGACATCGTGGACTCCCGTGACCGGGCCACCCGTGTCCTGCGGTACATTGCGGAGATCCAGGTGGCCAATCCCAACGCCGAGCGCCATCAGTACGACACCCCCCGCTTCCCCCAGCCTCAGGCCCCGCTGGGCCCCGGCCTGAAGCAGCTGCTGGATGAAAAGGGCCCCAAGGCCGTGAGCCAGTGGGTGCTGGAGCAGAAGAAGCTGCTGCTCACCGACACCACCATGCGGGACGCCCACCAGAGCCTGCTGGCCACCCGGATGCGTACCCGTGACATGGTGAAGGGCGCCGACGGTGTGGCGGATATCCTGCGGGACTGCTTCTCACTGGAGATGTGGGGCGGCGCCACCTTCGACGTGGCCTACCGCTTCCTCCACGAGTCCCCGTGGGAGCGGCTGCGGCTGCTGCGGGAGAAGATCCCCAACATCCCCTTCCAGATGCTGCTGCGTGGCTCCAATCTGGTGGGCTATGCCAACTATCCCGACAATCTGGTCCGCAGCTTTATCAAGGAGGCGGCGGAGCGGGGCATCGATGTGTTCCGTGTGTTCGACTCTCTGAACTGGGTCCCCAGCATGGAGGTGGCCATGGACGAGGTGCTGAACCAGAATAAGCTGCTGGAGGCCACCATGTGCTACACCGGCGACATTCTGGACCCCGCCAAGGATAAGTACACCCTGAAATACTATGTGGACCTTGCCAAGGAGCTGGAACGCCGTGGCGCCCATATGCTGGCCATTAAGGATATGTCCGGCCTGCTGAAGCCCTACGCCGCCAAGAAGCTGGTGTCCACCCTGAAGCAGGAGATCGGCATCCCCATCCACCTGCATACCCACGACACCACCGGCAATCAGGTGGCGGCCCTGCTGATGGCCGCCGAGGCCGGTGTGGATGTGGTGGATGCCGCTTGCGCCCCGCTGGCGGGTCTTACCAGCCAGCCTTCGTTGGATGCGCTGGTGGCCGCCCTGCAGGGAACGGAGCGGGACACCGGGCTGGATCTGCGGCGGGTGCAGGAGCTGTCCAACTACTGGGCAGATGTGCGCCTGCGGTATGAGAGCTTCGACCACGGCCTGAAAACCTCTACCACCGACATCTACCGCTACGAGATCCCCGGCGGTCAGTACACCAACCTGCGGCCCCAAGTGGAGTCGCTGGGTCTGGGCGACCGCTTTGAGGAGGTCAAGGAGATGTACAAGACCGTCAACGATATGCTGGGCGACCCGGTGAAGGTGACGCCCTCCTCCAAGGTGGTGGGCGATCTGGCCATCTTCATGGTGCAGAACGACCTGACCCCGGAGAATATCGTGGAGCGGGGCAAGGCACTGGCTTTCCCGGATTCCGTGGTGTCCTACTTCAAGGGCATGATGGGCCAGCCCGCATGGGGCTTCCCGGAGGATCTGCAGAAGGTGGTCCTGAAGGGCGAGGAGCCCATCACCTGCCGTCCCGGCAAGCTGCTGCCGCCGGTGGACTTTGACCAGCTGGAGCAGGAGGTGCGGAAGTTCCGGGACGACCCGGAGCGCAAGGACCTGATCTCCTACGCCATGTACCCCAAGGTATATGAGGACTTCTGCCGCCACCGCAAGGAGTACGGCTATATCACCCGTATGGGCAGCCATGTGTTCTTCAACGGCATGGCGCTGGGCGAGACCAACAAGATCAACATCGAGGACGGCAAGACGCTGGTCATCAAGTATCTGGGGCTGGGTGACCACAACGATGACGGCACCATCAACGTTCAGTTCGAGTTGAACGGGATGCGCCGTGAGGTGGCGGTCCGTGACCCCAATGCCTCGGAAAAGACCCGTCAGGTGGTGCAGGCCGACGAGAGCGACCCCCGTCAGGTGGGGGCCTCCATCCCCGGCATGGTGTCCAAGCTCCATGTGCAGCCCGGCGACACCGTGGAGGAGAATCAGGTGCTCATGACCATCGAGGCTATGAAGATGGAGACGGCCGTCACCGCCCGCACCGCCGGCAAGGTCCGGGAGATCCGGGTGAAGGAGGGGCAGGCTGTCAAGGCCAAGGAGCTGCTGATGCTGCTGGACTGATTCCCTCACCCTGCAAATCATACGCCTAACAGAAAACCATCCCCTCAACCAAACAAGGACTGCGGACAATGTCCGCAGTCCTTGTTTCTTGGTATATGGGGCTTGGCACTTAATTCTTGCCGTGCCGACGTTTCCACTCCGCCGGCAGGCGGAACAGGGTGGACACCAGCAGGATCCCCACCGCCAGACACCCGGCGATGCCCGCCGTTTCCAGGCCCTTGGCCAGCGCCGCATGGAAGTCTCCCGCCAGCCCCAGACTCATGGTATAGTAAATGCCCGCTCCCGGCAGCAACGGGAAGGTGGACACCACCAGATACGACGTCACCGGATACTTCCGGATGCGGGCCATGGTCTCGGCATAGAGGGCTGCCACCAGCGTGGCGAAGAAGTTCATGCTGTAAACACCATAGCCCAGCTGCTGCGCCAGCAGGTATACCATCCACGTGGCCACGCCGCCCAGCGTACACAGCCACATTCCGCCGCCGTGTACGTTGAAGAGGATGGCGAAGCCCACGCAGCCCACCAGCACCGCCAGACCCTGCACCCAGAAGGGATGCACCACACCGGTGCTTACCGGCAGGCCGTACAGCCCGGAGGTGATGCGCCACGCCGCCGCCGTACCCAGCGCAATGGCGAAGGCCGACAGCAGCACCTGCACGATGCGGTTGATACCGGAGTTGGTATCGCCGTAGATGATATCCCGCATGGAGTTGGTGATGAGCAGCCCCGGCACCAGGATCATCAGTGCGCCGATGATAGAAGAGTCCACGGAATCCATCCACCCCAGACTGGCCGCCAGATATGCCGGAGCCGCCATGAAGAAGGAGGCGGCGATGGTGCGAAAGAAGGGGTTCACCTCCAGCCGGTTCAAAAACCCGTTGACAAGACCGATGATCAGCCCCAACAGACCCGCCCACAGGCTGTCCCGCAGGGTGCCGCCAAAGACAAAGCAGAAGCCGAAGGCCCCCAGATAGTGGCCCAGATAGTATACCGGCAGCGAATATTTCCGACAGGCGGCCTGCGTCTCCTCCAGCCACTGCACCGCTACCTCCACCTCCGGGGTCTCCCGGCAGATGCGGCGGCTCAGGGCATTGAACTGCTCCACCGCATCCAGATCGTTGCCGTGGAAGCCGATGCGCTTCATGATGGTCAGGGGCTTGCCGTTGGCGGCCTCAAAGCTGATGGTCAGGCAGTTGGGGATGGCGAATACCTCACACTCGATGCCGTAGGCACGAAGAATACGCCGTATGGTATCCTCCACCCGAAAGGTCTCTGCGCCGCTGATGGCGAGACCGTGTCCCACCTGTGCAGCCAGATCCGTCAGAAGATAATAATCCATACGGCGTATTCCCTCCTAATTGGGGATAGCTCGCCTTACACCACTGCGAAGAACTTCACAATGAACAGGGCGGCGATGACATAGGTCAGGACGGACACGTCCTTGGCCTTGCCGGAGAACACCTTGATGATGGTGTAGGAGATCATGGCCAGACCGATGCCGTGGCCGATAGAGCCGGAGATAGGCATGGCGATGAGCATGATGAACACGGGGACGATCTGATCCAGATCGTTGAAGTCCACGTTCTTCAGGCCCTGCAGCATCAGGATGCCCACATAGATCAGAGCGGAGGAGGTGGCCGCAGCGGGGATGATGGCGGCGATGGGGGCGATGAAGATGCAGGCCAGGAACATCACGGCGGTGGTGAGAGCCGTCAGACCGGTGCGGCCGCCGGCCTCCACGCCGGAGGCGGACTCCACGAAGGTGGTGACGGTGGAGGTGCCGCAGCAGGCGCCGGCCACGGTGCCGATGGCGTCAGAGGTCAGGGCCTCCTTCATGTTGGGCATATTGCCGTCCTTGTCGGTCATACCGGCACGGGAGGCGGTACCCACCAGCGTGCCGATGGTATCGAACATATCGATCATGCAGAAGGTGATGACCAGAGTGATGGCGGTGAACCAGCCGATGCGGAAGAAGTCGCTGAAGTCGAACTTAAACAGGGTGGTGGCAGCCATGTCGTGGAAGGGAGGCACAAAGGAGGCGCCCTGCAGGGAGGCGAAGGGGTTCACGTGCAGGAAGATGGCCTCACCGGCCCAGTAGATCACGGAGGAAGCCAGCATACCCACCAGCACGGCGGCCTTAACGCCCTTCTTGGACAGCAGGATGATGACAAACAGACCCACGAACATGGTGACAACAGTCAGGACCATGGTGCTGTACTCGGCGCCCATGTGATCCTTGATGACGCTGGGGGTCATGGCGCCGAAGAAGTCACGCATGACATAGAAGGGATCGGTGTAGCCGTTGCCCTCGGCGTAAACGCCCACGTTGGAGCCAACGCCGATATTCATCAGCATCAGGCCGATGGCGGGGCCGATGCCCAGCCGCACGCCCAGAGGGATGGCGTGAACGATCTTATCACGGATGTTGAACACGCTCAGCAGCAGGAACACGATGCCCTCCACCAGGATGATGCACAGTACCGCCTGAAAGGCGCTGGTGTAGTCGGTGTTCAGCATGGCGGCCACGTTGCCCGCCACCACGGCGAAGAAGCTGTTCAGGCCCATGCCGGGGGCCATGACAAAGGGCTTGTTGGCCAGGAAGGCCATGCACACCGTGCCAATGGCGGAGGCGATGCAGGTGGCGAGAAATACGCCGTTCCACAGGGGCGTCCCGGTCTGGAAGCCGGTGAGCAGATTGGGGTTCAGGGCGATGATGTAGGCCATCGTCATGAACGTGGTGAGACCGGCCAGAATTTCTGTTTTCACAGTTGTGCCGTTCTCCTTCAGGCGGAAGATACGTTCCATTGTTTTCTCTCCTCTTTTATTATTTTGTCCGGCCGATTCCCGGACATTCTACATGATACAGCATCCGCAAAAAGTCTGCAAGGGGGTAGACGTGATTTTTTCCACATATGAGACATAAATCCTGCTTTTTCGTCGAGCTTCCCCGCCTGCTGTCCCGACGCCCTCCACCGGGTAAGATTTTACATGGATTTTACAAAACTCCGCTTTTGGATTTTATCTGCCGCCGGTAAAGTACTGATTAGATAGAGTATTTGGGAAAAACTGTGTAAAAAAAGGTGCCGCCCGGTGGCGGCGGAGAGGAAAACGCTTATGAGTATTTTTGATGTATTGACCATGCTGGGCGGTCTGTGCCTGTTTCTGTTTGGCATGACGCTGATGGGACAGGCGCTGGAGCGCCGGGCCGGGGGCCGCCTGCGTTCCCTGCTGGGCAAGATGACCACCGGCCGTCTGGCGGGCTTTTTCACGGGCCTTGGCGTCACGGCGGTGATCCAGAGCTCCTCGGCCACCACGGTGATGGTGGTGGGCTTCGTCAACTCCGGCCTCATGACCCTGCGGCAGGCCATCAACGTCATCATGGGGGCCAACGTCGGCACCACGGTGACGGCATGGCTGCTGAGTCTGGGCGGCATCAGCGGCGACAGCATATGGGTGCGGCTCCTGAAGCCCACCTCCTTTACGCCGGTGCTGGCGCTGGTGGGTATCATCTTCTTCATGTTCTGCAAGGACAATAAGAAAAAGGACACCGGCACGGTGCTGCTGGGCTTTGCCACATTGATGTTCGGCATGGAGACCATGTCCTCCGCCGTGGGAGGTCTGGCGGATGTGCCGGCCTTCCGGCAGCTGTTCATCACCTTCCAAAATCCGGCGCTGGGCCTGCTGGCCGGTGCGGTGCTGACGGCCATCATCCAGTCCAGCTCCGCCTCCGTTGGGATTCTGCAGGCGCTGGCCGTCACCGGTCAGGTGAGCTACGGCGCCGCCATTCCCATCATTATGGGCCAGAACATCGGCACCTGCGTCACGGCGCTGCTGTCCTCTGTGGGGGCCAATAAGAACGCCAAGCGTGCCGCCTTTGTCCACCTGTCCTTCAATGTCATCGGTTCTGTGGTGCTGCTGACGGCCTATTCCATCGTCCGGGCCATCTTTGCCCCGGCCATTCTGGGAGAGGCGGCCACTCTGCCGGGCATCGCCGTGATCCACACCGCCTTTAACCTGTTGTGCGTGGCCATTCTCATGCCCATGGCCCCGCTGCTGGAGAAGCTGGCTCTGCGGGTCATCCACGACGCCCCGGCTCCGGAGCACGAGACGGAACTGGATGAGCGTCTGCTGGCCTCCCCGGCTCTGGCGCTGGGCCAGTGCCGTGAGGTGACCATGAAGATGGCGGACTGCGCCGTGCAGGCCCTGCGCGGCAGTCTGCTGTCGGTGACGGACTATACCCCGGCGCTGGCGGAGCAGGTGCGGGCCGACGAGGAGGCCACGGATCACTATGAGGACATTCTGGGGACCTATCTGGTGAAGCTCAGCAGCCAGACCCTGACGGCGGCGGACAGTGAGAACGCCACGGAGCTGCTGAAGGTCATTGGGGACTTCGAGCGCATTGCCGACCACGCCGTGAACATCGTGGAATCTGCCGAGGAGCTGCAAAGCAAGGGACTGACTCTCAGCGAGGCCGCTCAGGCGGACCTGAAGGTGTTGGACGCCGCCGTGGCGGAGATCCTGGACCGTTCGGCGGATGCCTTCCGCCGGGCGGATGCACAGGCGGCGGCCGCTGTGGAGCCGCTGGAGCAGGTGGTGGATCTGCTGAAGGAGCAGCTGCGTACCCGTCACATCCTGCGGATGCGGGAGGGCAAGTGCAGCATTGAGGCGGGCTTCGTGTGGGCAGACCTGCTGACGGATCTGGAGCGCACCTCCGACCACTGCTCCAACATCGCCGGCAGCGTTATCGATATGTCCCAGCACAATCTGAACATCCATGAGACGCTGCGCAGCGGCAAGCTGAACAACGAGGAATACGACCGCCGCTTCCGGGAATACGCCAGAAAATACGCCGTGAAATAGGTGGGCGGTAAAACAAAACAGGCCATGTGTCTATGGACACATGGCCTGTTTTGTTTTATATCTTGAGGAAAAAATGTAGGATAATGCATGAAATGCCGGTTTGCCGGGTCGCCGCAGCAGGGTGGATGGCACAGACACAGGGAGTCGCTCTTGAAGGACAGCTGCCAATCGGTCTGCATCTCCGGTGCTGCTCTCGATATTACTACACCGCCGATACTAAATCGCCAATGCTGAATCAGCGGGCCGCCGCCCTGTTCCTGAACCGCCGAGGGGTGCGGGAAAATATCCGCCGGATAAAGCGGCATCACATCCCGGTCATCGGAAGCAGCGTGGCGGGCAAATCCACGCCATGCAGAGCCGCATGACACACCACCATCAGTAGGAGCGGGGGATGCCGAGCATCTGCCGAGACAGGACGGCACGATTCGGCGGGAGCCGAATGGCGATGCACCGACCGGATGGGGATGCACCGCCGTGCCATCCGGCGGAAGGAAAGTAAGTGGCTAACGGAATTGCGAGAGCGAAAATGACTGACCGGTCACTGGGCCAGCAGGACCTCCAGCCGCTGACGGATGAGGGAGAGCAGGCGGTCATTATCCGGCATCTCCTTCAGGTCGGCAGGGTCACAGAGGGCAGCCAGATCCTCAGACAGATACCCCTCCTCAAACACGTCCAGTCCAGCCTGCTTCAGACAGTCAGAATAGTCCACTAAGCGCTGGTTTTTGTCCCATTCGCCCCGTTTGCGGAGGGCACCGGCCCAAGCCGCCATGGTAGCCAGCGGATTGGTGGAGACCTTCTCCCCACGACGCCAGCGATAGAAATGATCGGTGACGGTGCCGTGGGCGGCCTCATATTCAAAGTTGCCGTCCGGGGAGGCCAGTACACTGGTCATCATGGGCAGGGAGCCGGAGGCGGCGGCAATGAGGTCGCTCATCACGTCGCCGTCGTAATTCTTGCAGGCCCAGATGATGCCGCCGGGGGAGCGGATGACCTTGGCCGCCACGTCGTCGATGAGGGCGTAGCGATAGGTGAGACCCGCCTTTTCAAAGGCCGCACGGTACTCCTCATCGTATACCTTCTGAAACAGCAGCTTGAAGGTCTGGTCGTAGTCCTTGGAGATGGTATCCTTGCTGGAAAACCACACGTCCTGTCCCACGGAGAGCCCGTAGGAGAAGCAGCACCGGGCAAAGGAGAGAATGGAATCGTCCCGGTTGTGCATGGCCTGCACCACGCCGGGGCCGCTGAACTGATACACCGTCTGGCGGGAGGTCTCCACGCCGTTTTCATCGGTGAAGACCAGCTCCGCCTTTCCCTTGCCGGGGACCCGGTATTCCACGGCCTTATACAGATCACCGTAGGCGTGGCGGGCGATGGTGACGGGCTTTTTCCAGCTGGTCACCACGGGCTTGACCCGTGAAATGAGGATGGGAGCCCGGAACACCGTGCCGTCCAGCGCCGCCCGGATGGTGGCGTTGGGGGACTTCCACAGTTGGCTCAGGCCGTACTCCTCCTGTCGCTGGAGGTTGGGGGTGATGGTGGCGCACTTGACACCGATGTGCAGGCGGCGGATGGCCTCCGCCGCATCCCGTGTCACCTGATCCGCCGTCCGCTCCCGGTTGGGCAGGCCCAAGTCGTAGTACTCCGTGTTCAGCTCCACAAAGGGCAGGATCAGCTGCTCTTTGATCTTCCCCCAAAGCACATGGGTCATTTCGTCGCCGTCCAGCTCCGCAATGGGGTGGGGCATTTTGATTTTTTCCATGGGGTTCACCTCCGGTTTTCGGCGGCATTTTGGGCCGCATAGTGGTTCATGAGACAGCCGGTGAGCAGCAGCTCCCGCTCTTCGGCGGTGGTATTTTTCAGATAAAGCGTCAGGGCGTGGATGCCGCTGTCCGTCAGCAGCAGGGCGGGAAACTCCTCATCGCCACGGGTCACCTTTTCCCGCACCTGCGGCACATAGAGGAAGTCGCCGGGGCGGCCGGGGAAGTTGGCCCCTTCCGCCAGCGTGAAGGGCAGCATTCCCCAGTTGACGCAGTTGGAGCGATAGCGCTTGGTGGCAAACTCGTAGCAGAGGTTGGCGCAGCCCCCCAGCACCCGCTGGCAGGAGGCGGCCTGCTCCCGTGCCGAGCCGTCGCCGGGCTTGTTGGCGAACAGCACCGAGCCGATCTGCACCCGGCTCATGTCGGGAATGGAGAGGGTCTTCTGCACGCTTTGCAGCTCCGGGGGCATGGCACCGCTGCGGCGGGCCTCCTCCAGCGCCTGCGTGGCCCTGGCACGGGGGACGTAGTCCGGGTCCCGGCGGGACAGGGCGAAGGACGCCAGCTTCAGGGGATTGGAGCGGTAGGAGGAGGTCTCGCCGGAGGGGATCAGCTCATCGGTGGTGGTGACGGGATCCCGCAGTACGGAGGCCACTTGCAGCAGCAGCTCCTCCCCCAGCGGCGGGATGGCGGGCCACTCGGCAATGTTGGGGCCGTAGTGGAGGGGGGCCTCCGGCTGGGCCTTGCCATAGCCGAAGTACACCCGGCGGCCATAGACCCCGCCGTCGAAGGTGCGGCGCACCGGGGCCGGGGCGGGATAATCCACGTCGGCGGCGGAGGTGACTACACCGTGGTTCCGGGCTGTGGCGGCGATGGAGCGGGCGTCCATCAGCAGCACACCGGACAGCTGGCCGTCGCCGGGCTTAGAGCCTTCCCGGTTGGGAAAATTGCGGGTGGTGTGACGCACGGACAGGGCGTTGTTGGCGGGGACATCCCCGGCTCCGAAGCAGGGGCCGCAGAAGCAGGGCTTGAAGAGGACCCCGGCCTCCAGCAGCGCCTGCTGCACGCCGTTTTGCATCAGCTCCAGATTCACCGGGATGGAGGGGGGGTACACCGACAGAGAGAAGGGGCCGCAGCCCACGTCACCGCCGGAGAGAATGGCGGCGGCCTCGGCGATGTTGTCATACATTCCGCCGGCGCACCCGGCGATGATCCCCTGCTGCACCACCAGCTTGCCGTCCACCAGTTGGTCGGTGAGGGAGAGAGTGGCCTTGCCGCCGAACTGCTCCGCCGCCCGCTGCTCCACCTGACGCAGATAATCGCCGGGATCGTGGAGCAGCTCCCGCAGCGTCACCGCCTCGGAGGGGTGGAAGGGGAGGGCGGCCATGGGCTCCAGCCGGGAGAGGTCTATGGAGATCATGGCGTCGTAGCAGGCGCCCTCCTCCGGGGCCAGCCGGGTATAGGCCTCCGGCCGTCCGTGGATGGTCAGGTACTCCGCCACGGCATCGTCCGTCTGCCAGATGGAGGACAGGCACGCCGTCTCCGTGGTCATTACGTCGATGCCGATGCGGTAATCCATGGGCAGGTGGGCCACGCCGGGGCCGGCAAATTCCAGAATTCTGTTTTTGGCGAAGCCGTTTCCATACACGGCCCCGCACAGGGCGATGGCCACGTCGTGGGGACCCACGCCGTGGGGCGGTGTGCCGGTGAGCCACACCAGCACCACCTGCGGGGCGGCGATGTCATAGGTGTTTTTCAGCAGCTGCTTCACGATCTCCGGGCCGCCCTCGCCCACGCCCATGGTACCCAGAGCGCCGTAACGGGTGTGGCTGTCGGAGCCGAGGATCATGCGACCGCAGCCGGCCATCATCTCCCGCGCATACTGGTGGATCACCGCCTGATTGGCGGGGACGTAGTTTCCGCCGTACTTCACGGCGGCAGACAGGCCGAAGGCGTGGTCGTCCTCGTTGATGGTGCCGCCCACGGCGCAGAGACTGTTGTGACAGTTGGTGAGAACGTAAGGCACCGGGAAATCCCGCAGGCCGCTGGCCTTGGCGGTCTGAATGATACCCACATAGGTGATGTCGTGGGAGATGAGACTATCGAAGGTCAGGTGAAGCTGCCCCTCCCACGGCCCCCGGTGGTGGCGGCGGAGGATCTGATAGGCCATGGTCTTATCCCGGCCGCTGCCGGCGGCGGGGATCGGTACGGGTACGCCGCCCTGCAGCATGACGCTGCCGCTGTGCAGTTGGATCATCGGTAACACCCCTTTTCGGATGATGGTTTTGTTGGATACAGTATAACACAAAAAAGCCAGGATGCAAGAGAAAATGAATGAATAAAATGAAATTCTTGCAATTTTTCCGTGAGCAGACCGGAGATAATCTAATATAAATAGGTTGTGCATGGATATTTTGAAAGTTACAAAAATTTTTCTTGCAAAATGAAGAAAAATGAGATACAATACGGGAAAATCACAGCCGCCGGGGAAACAGGCCGCCGGGGAAGGGAGCAGGAAATGAAGGAAAACGGCGTCATTCAGGAGTACACCGGGTCGCTGAGCCGTCAGATCCGGGAGGAATATCACATCAGTGAGGAATATTACCACGGCGAGATCAAACGGGGTCTGCGCAATAGCGACGGCACCGGCGTTATGGTGGGCGTCACCAAGGTGGGCAGCGTGCAGGGCTATCTGCTGCAGGACGGCCAGCGCATCCCCATCCCCGGAAGGCTTTACTACCGGGGCATCGAGCTCAACGACATTGTGGAGGCCCACCGGGCGGAGGGAACCTTCGGGTTCGAGGAGGTGGCGTATCTGCTGCTGATGGGATATCTGCCCTCGCAGGGGGAGCTGCGGCACTTCAATGAGATCATGAACCGGGCCAGAAAACTGCCGGAGGGCTTCACCGAGGGGATGATTATGCGGCGCACCAGCGGCAGCATCATGAATGAACTGGGCCGCAGCATCCTGTCGCTGTACTCCTACGACCCGGATCCGGACGATCTGTCGGTGGACAATCTGCTGCGCCAGTCGGTGGAGCTTATCGGGTATTTTCCCTCCATCGTGGCCAATGCCTATGCCGTCAAGCGCCACCATTTCGGCGGCGAGTCCCTGCACATCCACTACCCGGAGGAGGGACTCAGCACGGCGGAGAACTTCCTGCGGATGATCCGTCCGGATAAAAGCTACACCGAGGAGGAGGCCCATCTGCTGGATATGATGCTGATGCTCCATGCCGAGCACGGCGGCGGCAACAACTCCACCTTCGTGTGCCGGGCGCTGTCCTCCAGCGGTACGGATACTTACAGCGCCATCGCCGGAGCGGTGGGCTCCCTGAAGGGGCCGCTCCACGGCGGCGCCAACGCCAAGGTCATGGAGATGTTCCACTACATTCAGGAGAATGTGGATCCCCACGACGACGGATCCATCCGGGACTATCTGGTGCGTCTGCTGGACGGGGAGGCCGGGGATCGCTCCGGCAAGCTCTACGGCTTGGGACACGCCGTGTACACCCTGTCGGATCCCCGTGCGGTGCTGCTGAAGAAGTATGCCCGGCACATGGCACAGATCAAGGGGTACGAGGCGGAGTTCGACCTACTGCAGAAGGTGGAGGAGCTGGGCATCCCGCTGGTGCAGGAGCGGCGTCACAGCGACACCCCCATGTGCGCCAATGTGGATATGTACTCCGGGCTGGTGTATACCATGCTGGACATCCCGGAGGATGTGTTCACGCCGCTGTTCGCCTCCGCCCGTATTGCAGGCTGGTGTGCCAACCGCATGGAGGAGGTCATCACCGGTCACCGCATCATGCGTCCGGCCTACCGAGCCGTCACCATTCGGGGCCACTACGTCCCCATGGAGGAGCGCACCTCCCGCATCAAGGAATTTGACCTGTAAGTGAAAGCTCCCCCTCCTGCATCGGCAGGAGGGGGAGCTTTATGAGAAAAGTGATAACAAATGGTAGAATTATGGCTGAAATATACGATTTGTTTACGCCAGGAAGCCCTTGAGGATGGTCTCCTCCGCTTCCTCCGGGGAAAGACCCAGTGTCTCCAGCTTCAGCAGCTGATCCCCGGCGATCTTGCCGATGGCGGCCTCGTGGATCAGCTGGGCGTCCGGACAGTTGGCGGTGATGGCGGGGATGGACTCGATGTGGGCCTGCCCCATGATGATGGAGTCGCACTGCACATGGCCGAAGCACTGGCTGTTGCCCACCATCACCGGGTGGAACACCTGACGGGAGGTGTCCTGCGCCACGGAGCGGGAGATGACACGGCCCTTGGCCCCCTCGCCGTTGAGCTGGATGGTCATGTCGCTCTCGGCGGTCTGGGCCCCGTGGGTCAGCAGGCGCTCCGTCACCACCACCTCGCTGCCGGCCTCGCAGTAGAACTGGGTGTCCCGCAGGGTGGAGTCGATGCCCCGGATCTGGATGGTGTCCATCTGCATGGTGGAGTTCTCCCCCAGATAGACAATGGTCTGGGGGTTCATGATGTTCTTGCCGGTCTCGCCCTTGGCGTCCTCGCCGTAGTGCTTCTCCGTGTAGCGCACGCGGCAGTTCTTGCCGATGTGGAAGGTGTGGATGCCGTCGTGGCGGCTCTCGTCGCAGCCGGAGTTGTGGATGCCGCAGCCCGCCACGATGGTGACGTCGCAGTCGTCGGCTACATAAAAGTCGTTATACACCATGTCGCTCATGCCCGTCTGGCTGATGATGACGGGGATGTGGCAGGTCTCTCCCTTGGTACCCTCTTTGAAGTGGATGTCGATACCGGGCTTGCCGTCGGCACGGGGGTCGATGGCGATATGCTCCGTGGACTGACGGGCCTCGCAGCCCATGTCCTTGCGGATGTTGAAGGCCCCCACGGGCTTGCCGGTGAGGTCTGCGATCTTTTCCAGCAGGCTGGCGTCGATCTCGGTGATCATAGCTGCACCTCCTTGTGTTCCAGTACGGGACAGCCGCCCAGGGTGTCCGCCAAAATCAGGGGGAAGATCTCCTCCGTATTGCCCCGGTGGGCGATCTGCCCGCCGGAGATGACCACGATCTCGTCCGCCAGACGGATGATGCGCTCCTGATGGGAGATGATGATCATGGTGGCCCGGTGCTGCTGATGGATCTGCTCGAAGGTCTCCGTCAGGCGGGCGAAGCTCCACAGGTCGATGCCGGCCTCCGGCTCGTCGAAGATCATGAGGCTGCCCTGCCGGGCCAGAATGGTGGCGATCTCGATGCGCTTGACCTCGCCGCCGGAGAGGGACACATCCACCTCACGCTCCAGATAGTCGTTGGCGCACAGGCCCACACGGGTCAGGTACTGGCAGCACTGGTCCTTGGTGAGCTTTTCCTTGCCCGCCGCCAGAAGCAGCAGGTCATGGACGGTGATGCCCTTGAAGCGGGGGGGCTGCTGGAAGCCGTAGCTGATGCCCAGTCTGGCCCGCTCCGTGATGGAGAGGTGGGTGATATCCTGCCCATTATACAGGATCTGGCCCGATGTGGGCTCCGCCAGACCCATGATGACCTTGGCCATGGTGGTCTTGCCGCCGCCGTTGGGGCCGGTAAAGACCACCAGCTTCTCATCGGGAATGGTGATGCTGATGTCCTTGAGGATGTCCTGCTCCCCGTCGGGGGTGGACACCCGGTAACTGATGTGTTTCAGTTCCAGCATGGAACGATTCCTCCTTTGGAGTATATTGGACCCCGTCGAAAGGGACGGGATAGGACACAAAAAGCCTTACAAAACATACATTTTAGCAGAGTTTTCGGGAAAAAGCAATGGACAGGGACGTTTTTTCCCGCCGGAGCATAGAATAATGCGAGAAAAAGGGGGGCTGCATATGGAGAAGAGGGAGCACATGGACCCGCAGCGCTGCGACCGCATCTGGCAGCGGGTATCGCCGGAGCTGGACCCGTACCCGGAGGTGCGGGCCGCCTGTCGGGAGCCATCGAGAGAACCGGGGGCAGAGAATATTCCGGAGAGGACGGGGGCTGCGGCGGTGCCTGCTGCACCGGAGATACCGGCGGAGAGCGGGTGCTGCCTTGCAGGCAGGGCCATGGGCAGCATCCGGCTCATTCAGGACTTCATCGAGGATGAGCTGGCGGACCGGAGGGCCTATCTGGCCTATGCTGCCTGCGCCCCTAATGTGGCTGCCCGCCGCCTGCTGCGGCAGCTGGCAGGGGAGGAGGGGAGCCACGCCCGCCGTCTCATGGGGGTGTACTATCTGGTGACGGGCTGCTGCTATCAGCCCCGCTTGCAGGGGGGACGGGTGGAGAGTCTGCCGTGGCGGGAGGTGCTGCGGACCCGGTATCACGCCGAGACCTGCGGCGGTCTGCGCTATGCACAGGCGGCGGAGGCCACGGAGGACGTGTGTCTGCGGGAGATATGGGAGGAGCTGTCGGCGGCGGAATATCGCCATGCCCGGCAGCTGCTGAGCCTGTTGGAGCAGATGGTGCTTGCATAGTCCGGCGGATGGTGCTATCCTATGGAAAACATCAGCAACAAAGGAGGATCTCCCATGAGAGAGCACATCAGCCGGGAGGCGGCGTGGGCCGCCCTGCGGAGGTATAATCAGGAGCCGTTCCACCTGCAGCACGCCCTGACGGTGGAGGGGGTCATGCAGTGGTATGCCAAGGAGTTGGGCTACGGTGACGATGCCGAATTCTGGGGCATTGTGGGCTTGCTCCACGACATCGACTTTGAACGCTGGCCGGAGGAGCACTGCCAAAAGGCACCGGAACTGCTGCGGGAGGCAGGCTGCGGCGAGGACATCATCCACGCCGTGTGCAGCCACGGCTACGGCCTGTGCTGCGACGTGGCTCCGGAGCATGAGATGGAGAAGGTGCTGTTTGCAGCAGATGAGCTGACGGGCCTGATCGGGGCAGCGGCGTTGATGCGGCCCAGCCGCAGCTGTCAGGATATGGAGCTGAAGAGCCTGAAAAAGAAGTACAAGGACAAGAAGTTCGCCGCCGGGTGCTCCCGTGACGTCATCGCCCAAGGGGCGGAGCGTCTGGGCTGGGAGCTGGATATGCTGCTGGAGCGGACGCTGGAGGCCATGCGCTCCTGTGAGGGGCAGGTGGCCCGCACCATGGAGCAGCTGTGAGAAAATGTGCGGGGCATCAGCCCCGCACATTTTTCGTTAAAAAGCTTACGCCTGCACCAGCTTCAGCACGTCCTCTCGGGAGATAAGACCCACGGAGCGGTTCACCAGCTGGCCATTGCGGAACACCAGCAGCGTGGGGATGCTGGCCACGGCGTATTGCAGCGCCAGCGCCCGGTTTTCATCCACATCCACCTTCACGATCTTGCAGGGAGCCACGCCGTCCAGCTCCTCCAGAATGGGAGCCAGCATCTTGCAGGGGCCGCACCAGGCGGCCCAAAAATCCACCAGCACCGTTTCGTTGGACTGAAGCACTTCCTGTGGGAAGGTCTGTGCGTTTGCGTGTACGATGGCCATAGTTAAGATCTCCTTTTCTATTTCTATTTGCTGGTAGTATACCACACCTGCTGCCAAATAACCGTGATATTTGCAACAGTGACGGAAGAATTTCCCGGAAATAGGGGGAAATGCAGCGAAGGGGAAATTTTCGGGAGGGACGGCGCAGCCGTCCCTCCCGATTTTTACGGTTAGTCCTTGTTGTTGAGCTTGCCCAGATAGCGGTAGATGCTGGCCTCGGAGCTGTGGAGCTCCCGTGCCACATGGCTCACGGAGCCCTTCAGCAGGAACACGCCCTTGCGGTTCAGCGCATCCATGATCTCCATCTTCTCGTCCTGCGTCAGACGGTCCACCGGCACGGGATAGTCCGCAATGACGGAGGAGACGATGCTGGCAGTGGCGCCGGCGATGGAGGAGGGATAGGTGTGCTCGTCGTTTTCCACGATGAGGTGGGTGCCGCTGGGGGCGCCGGGGGTCAGCAGGCTGCCGCACAGGTCCATGACACGGGCGGACAGCTCCCGGTAGCGGCTGCTGTCAAAGTTGATGCACAGCAGGCCCACCAGACGGCCGTGGGGATCCTTGATGAACAGGGAGTTGGAGCACAGCTTCTTTCCGGTGACGGAGGTGCTTTCAAACCGCAGCACGTAGTCCTGCGTCTCATAGAGGCGGCTGGTCAGGAATTCCAGCATCTTGTTGCTGAGGGGGGAGCCTAAATGCCGCCCCGTCAGTTCGCCGTTGGCGATGGCAATGATCTCATTGGAGTCATCCAGCAGCTCATGCAGGGCCACCTCGTAGTCCGGCCCCAAAATTTTACCCAAAAAGTCTACCAGTAGGGTGTAATGGCGTTTCATCTCTCTGTCCATAGGAACCTCCTGCGCTCCCCGCCATGGGAGCGACTATTCTTTGATGTCGTTGTTCTGGCCGTCATGAGGGGTGTCGGCCTTCTGAGCCTGCTTGGCGGGCTCGGGCTTGGCCGTGGGGTGAGCGGGCTTCTTAGGGGCGGGCTTTTTGGCCGCAGGCTTCTTGGCGGCACTGAGCTTCTCAGCCTTCGCCGCCTCGGCCCGCTTGGCATCCTCCTCGGCACGCTTAGCGTCCTCTACGGCCTTCTGAGCCTGTTTGGCGTTCTCTTCCTCCTCCAGTACACGGTAGGCCACCTTGCCCACCAGTGTCTTGGGCAGCTCCTCACGGAACTCGATGTCGGAGGGCATGGCGTACTTGGCGATGTGCTTGCGGCAGTAGTCCAGCAGCTCCTTCTTGCAGGCCTCCGTGGGCTGATAGCCGGGCTTGAGCACCACGAATGCCTTGACCCGCTGCATCTTGATGGGGTCCTTGACGCCGATGACGCAGCTGAGGTGGACGTAGTCGTGGCCATCCAGAATATTCTCCAACTGGGAGGGATAGACGTTATAGCCGTTGGTGACGATCATGCGCTTGATGCGCTGACGGAAGTAGATAAAGCCCTCCTCGTCCATCATGCCCAGGTCGCCGGTGTGGATCCAGGTGAGGCCGTCGGCGTGGGTCTGCTTGGTCTGGGCCGTCTCCTCCGGATGGTTGACGTACTCCAGCATCACGGTGGGGCCGGACAGGCAGATCTCGCCCTCCTCACCGTAGGGGACCTCCTCCTGAGTGCCGGGCTTGACGATCTTGTAATAGGTGTCCGGGAAGGGGATGCCGATGGAGCCCTCCTTCTGCTTGTGGATGGGGGTCAGGCAGCTGGCGGTGACGCACTCGGTGGTGCCGTAGCCCTCCCGGACGCTGACGGTGGCGCCGTGGTCGTGGAGGAACTTGTCAAAGCGCTTCTTCAGCTCAATGGACAGACTGTCACCGCCGGAGAACACACCCTTTAGGCAGCTGAGGTCGGCGCCTTCAATCTCCTTGACCCGCAGCAGCGCCTCGAATAGGGAGGGGACGCCGGCGATGAGATTGGGCTTGTGCTTCTTGATGAGCTCGGCGTAGCTCTGAGGGGTGAAGCGGGGGATCAGGATGCAGTGGCCGCCGTTGGCCACCATGGAGTGGATGGACACGCCCAGTCCGAAGCCGTGGAACATGGGCATGATGGCCAGCATCTTGTGACCCGGATGGAAGAAGGGGTTGGTGGCCACGATCTGGGCGGCCAGAGCGTTAAAGTTGCGGTTGGAGAGCAGGATGCCCTTGGTGACGCCGGTGGTGCCGCCGGAGTAGAGGATGGCGGCGGGATCGGTGTCCTTGCGCTTGATGCGGTAGATCTCCACGTGCTCGCCACGCTTGAGAAAATCCTTCCACAGCACCACGCCGGGGCCACGGGGAACCTTGGGGTTCTTGCGGCCCTCGGTGAGCTGATAGCCCACCCGCAGCAGGGGCTTGAGCTCATCGGCCACGGAGGTGACGATGAGGCAGGGCAGATCCACCGTCTTGCGGACGCTTTCAAACTTGGGGTAGAACTGATCCAGCGTGATGGCCGCCACGGAGTTGGAGTCCCGCAGATAGAAGGAGATCTCGCTCTCGGCGGACAGAGGGTGGACCATGTTGGCGATGGCGCCCACCATGTTCACGGCGTAGAACATACACAGGGTCTGAGGGGCGTTGGGCATACAGATGGTGACCTTGTCGCCTTCCCGGATGCCGATGGCCTTCAGGCTCTTGGCACAGGCGTTGATCTTCTGCCACATCTCGGCGTAGGTGGTGGTTTTGCCCATGAATTCATAGGCGATGTAATTGGGGTACTGACGTACCATCTCCTCGACCCGGCCGCACATGGACAGGGTGGAGTAGTTCAGGGTAGAGGGTACCTCGGGATCCTTGGATGCCAGCCACGGGGTCTTGATCTGTACCGTCTCATTCATAGATAACTTCCTCCTTCATAGGTTTCTCCAGCTCCTCCGGGTGCTCCAGCAGATGCTTCAGCAGCCGGACGGACTTGGAATAGTAATAGCCGTCCGCCAAACGCTCGTCAATGGTGAGCCCCAGATCCAGCGTTTCCTTCATGGTCATGGTGCCGTCCGGGGCGTAGATGGGCCGCACGGCCTTCTCCCCGATGATGCAGAACAGGGAGCAGGTACCCCAGTTGGTCAGGTGGTGATAGCCGCACTTGAGCTTGATGGAGCCCAGATTGGAGATGACCACGGAGCTGTAATAGGGGTCCGTGGCGATGATGTCCGCCGGCACCCGACCGTGCTTATCCAGCCACATGAGGAAGTGGATGGCGGCCTTGCTGACGAAGCGGGGGATCCTGTTGAGGATATCCATGGCTCCAGTGGAGGGGTCTACCTTGTCCGACCGGCACTCCGTCACCTGACGGCGGATGTAGTCGTGGATGTCGGAGAGCGTGTACTCGTCCTTGCAGTGCAGGAAGGCCAGCGCCTCGGCGCCCTTATCGGAGAACTGCTTCTTCACCACGAAGGAGGCGGATACCTCGTTGCGCTGATAGAAGTTGCTGTTGACGATGAAGCGGTTCAGCTTGGGGCGCAGGGTGATGGTTTTCATCAGGGCTGCCAGCACCAGATGGAACATGGTATAGGGAAACTCCGTCTCCGTCTCATTCTTCTTGGCGATATAGGCGTTCATGTTGGTCAGGTCGATGCGCTGGGAGATGTAGGCCTCGTTGTCGCATCGGTTGGGGTAGAGGATGCCGGTGACGTAGTGCAGGGAGTCCAGCTCCCGCATCAGGCGGCCGTCCTTGCGGTCGCCCCGGCGCTTTTTCTGTGTTTCCATTGGTTTCTCCTATTATGAAATATCTGTTTTTACAAGTTTATGTTGTGCTGCATATTAGATGCGGCCAGTAACAATTTGACTCCATACTAAGTCATTATAACAGACTGCACAGAGAAATGCCACTTTTTTTTGCATTTTTCGCAGACGGGGAGAGGGGGGCCGCCGAGAAGAGAGAAATGTGTACAATTTTGCAATACAAAGTGTCTTCCTGCTGAAATATCAGTTGCCATATGCCGGAAGGGCCAAATAGCGTCTATGATGTGGGAAGGGGACTCTCACGAGGCTTCGGGCGGAGGGCATAAAGGGGAGAGCGGCCCATTGGAGCCAAAAGAAAGGGGCGCTGGCCTACGCCAGCGCCCCCAGTACAGCTATTTTATTGGCCTGTATCTCTATCAAAAGCTCGGAAGTGCATCAGAACTCCGCATTGCCCACGGTGCGGGGATGCAGCTCCACGTCCCGGATGTTGCTGACACCTGTCAGGTACATCACCATCCGCTCGAAGCCCAGACCGAAGCCTGCGTGCTTGCAGGAGCCGTAGCGCCGCAGATCGCAGTACCACCAGTAGTCCTCCGGGTTCATGCCCAGCTGGCGGATGCGCTCCTCCAGTACCTCCAGTCGCTCCTCGCGCTGGCTGCCGCCGATGATCTCACCAATGCCGGGGACCAGACAGTCCGCCGCCGCCACCGTCTTGCCGTCATCGTTCATCCGCATATAAAAGGCCTTGATCTCGGCGGGATAGTCGGTGACGAACACCGGGCGCTTGAACACCTGCTCCGTCAGGAACCGCTCGTGCTCCGTCTGGAGGTCGGTACCCCAGTCTACCTTGAAGTCGAACTGGTCATTGTGCTGCTTCAGGATCTCCACCGCTTCGGTATAGCTGACCCGGCCGAAGTCGGAGGTCATCACGTGGGTCAGGCGTTCCTTGAGCCCCTTATCCACGAAGCTGTTGAAGAAGTTGATCTCGTCGGGGCAGCGCTCCAGCACCCGGCGGATGATGTGCTTGATCATGGCCTCGGCCACATCCATATCCCCCGCCAGATCGGTAAAGGCCATCTCCGGCTCGATCATCCAGAACTCGGCGGCGTGACGCTGGGTGTTGGAATTCTCCGCCCGGAAGGTGGGACCGAAGGTATACACGTCACCAAAGGCCATGGCGAAGTTCTCGGCATTCAGCTGGCCGGACACGGTGAGGCTGGTCTTTTTGCCGAAGAAGTCCTTGCTGTAATCCACCTGCCCGTCTTCGGTCCGGGGAACGTCGTTGAGATCCAGCGTCGTCACCTGAAACATCTCGCCGGCGCCTTCGCAGTCGGAGCCGGTGATGATGGGAGTGTGGACATATACGAAGCCACGGCTCTGGAAGAACTCGTGGATGGCGTAGGCTGCTACGCTGCGGACCCGGAAGGTAGCGGAGAACAGGTTGGTGCGGGGCCGCAGATGCTGGATGGTCCGCAGGAACTCCACGCTGTGGCGCTTTTTCTGCAGAGGATAGTCCGGGGTGGACTTGCCCTCCACCTCGATGGAGGAGGCCTTTATCTCCAGAGGCTGCTTGGCCTCCGGCGTCAGTACCACGGCGCCACGAACGATGAGAGCGGCGCCCACGTTCTGCCCGGCGATCTCCTTATAATTATTCAGCTCATCAGCGGACATGACCACCTGCAAATTCTTGAAGCAGGAGCCGTCATTGAGCTCGATGAACCCAAAGGTTTTCATATCCCGGATGGTGCGGGCCCAGCCGCACACGGTGACTTCCTTGCCGTCCAGCTGTTCCTGGTCGGCAAAAAGGGCAGCGATCTTCATTCGCTCCATCGTGCGTTCCTCCTTGCACTAAAATCGGTATAACGTAGATTATAACCGCCCGTCGCCACTTTTGCAAGAGCCCGTCCCATCGGGAGCAAAAAAAGTTTTTCCGCCTATGGAAAAGGACTTGACACGGCGGGAACACATGGTATAATAAGCATATGATTAGAAAGTAAAGTTTTGCTTATGGAGGTGCGGCATGACCCAACGGGAACGGCAGATACTCAACTGGATCGAAGCGGATCCCATGATCTCCCAGCAGGAGCTGGCGGAGCGGGCGGGCATCACACGGTCCAGCGTGGCGGTGCATATTTCCAACCTGATGAAAAAGGGCTGCATCGCCGGAAAGGGCTACATCGTGACCCGCAGCCCCTACGTCACGGTGGTGGGCGGTATGAACATGGACATCGGCGGCTGGCCCAGTGAGGAACTGGTGGCACAGGATTCCAACCCCGGCCGGGTGCGGATGAGCCCCGGCGGCGTAGGCCGGAACATTGCCCACAACATGAGCCTGATGGGGCTGGATGTGCGGCTGCTGACAGCCTTCGGCGACGATGTGTACGCCCAGAAGCTGGCGGCGGTGTGCGGCGAGCTGGGCATCGATATCTCCCAGTCCCCGGTGATCCCCGGCGGTCACACCTCCACCTATCTTTTCATCAACGACCAGCAGGGGGATATGCAGCTGGCGGTGTCGGATATGGACATCTATCGGAATCTGACGCCCCGTGTGCTGGCGGGGCGCAAGCAGCTGCTGGAGGGCAGTCAGGTGGTGGTCATCGACACCAACCTCCCGGCGGAGAGCATCGCATGGCTGGCGGATAACTGCCACGCCCCTATTTTTGCCGACCCCGTGTCCACGGTGAAGGCCGAGAAGCTGCGGCCGGTGCTGGGAAAGCTCCACACCCTGAAGCCAAACCGGCTGGAGGCGGAGCTGCTGTCCGGCGTGCCTATCACGGATACCGACAGCCTCCACCGTGCGGCCCGGACCCTGCTGGAGACGGGACTGCATCGGGTGTTCATCTCACTGGGAGCCGACGGCGTCTATGCCGCCGATCAGAGCGGCAGCGTGACCCTGCCCGCCCCCAAGGCGGAGATGGTCAGTACCACCGGCTGCGGCGATTCCTTTATGGCGGCTCTGACGTGGGCCTACCTGCAGGGCAGCGATCTGGAGAGGTCGGCCCGTGCGGGTCTGGCGGCCTCCTCCCTGACCATGGAGAGCGCCGAGACCATCCACCCCTCCATGAGCGAGGCGGAGCTGCTGCGGCGCATGGCCCTGTAAGTCATTCCTTATCGTTTCTATACATTTCAATCCGAACCCAATCGAATTTATCAACAGGAGGAACTGAATCATGCTGAATCGTTATCTGGACATTTCCACTGAGGTCAAAGAGGCTCTGGAGCAGGGCAAGCCCGTGGTGGCACTGGAGAGCACCATCATCTCCCACGGTATGCCCTATCCCCAGAATGTGGAGACCGCTATGAACGTGGAGAAGCTCATCCGTGAAAACGGCGCTGTGCCTGCCACCATCGCCATCATCAAGGGCCGCCTGAAGGCTGGTCTGACCGCCGAGGAGATCGACTATCTGGGCCGTGCCGGTCACGCTGTGCCAAAGGCCAGCCGCCGTGATCTGCCGGTGCTGGTGGCCAAGGGCAGCGACGGCGCCTGCACCGTGACCACCACCATGATGATCGCCCACATGGCCGGGATCCAGGTCTTTGCCACCGGCGGCATCGGCGGCGTACACCGTGGCGCCGAGACCACCATGGACATCTCCGCTGATCTGGAGGAGCTGGGTCAGACCCCTGTGATGGTGGTGTGCGCCGGTGCCAAGTCCATTCTGGATCTGGGTCTGACGCTGGAGTATCTGGAGACCAAGGGCGTGCCTGTCATCGGCTACGGCACCAACGAACTGCCCGCCTTCTACACCCGCAAGTCCGGCTTCGGCGTGGACTACGAGCTGGATACCCCGGAGGAGCTGGCCGCTGCCTTCCACGCCGAGCGTGAGTTGGGCATGAAGAACGGTATGCTGGTCACCAACCCCATCCCGGAGAAGTACTCCATGGATCACAAGGTCATCGACAAGGCCATCGAGCAGGCTCTGGCCGAGGCCAAGGCGCAGGGCATCCACGGTAAGGAGACCACGCCCTTCCTGCTGGCCAAGGTGAAGGATCTCACCGGCGGCGACAGCCTGGAGAGCAACATCCAGCTGGTGTACAACAACGCCGTTCTGGGCGCCAAGACCGCCTGCGCTCTGGCCGCTCTGAAGGGCTGATGCAGGAGCTGCTGGCGGCCCTGTCGGACTGGCTGGGCGTCTATCTGCTGATCGTCAACGTGGCCACCATTGCCGTGTACGGAGCCGATAAGCGGCGGGCCAAGCAGAGACGCTGGCGTGTGCCGGAAAAGACATTGTTTCTGCTGGCCATCGTGGGCGGCAGCGTGGGGGCCTTGCTGGGGATGTGGACCTTTCACCACAAGACCCGACACTGGTACTTCCGCTATGGCATCCCGGCTATTCTGGTGGTGCAGCTGGCGCTGGCGGGCTGGCTGTGGCTGCGCTGAACGAGCATCCGAAGAGCAATAAAAGATCCGCACTGTGAAGTGTCACAGTGCGGATCTTTCTATGTTATCTTGAGGGTTTTCGGTAAAATATTGGTGATTTTGGCTTACTCCGCCTGATAGACCACCTTGCCGTCCACGATGGTGCAGTAGGCCTCGGCCCCGATGGTGGTCAGGGGATCCGCCGTCCACAGCACCAGATCGGCGTCCTTGCCGGGTTCCAGACTGCCCACACGACTGTCGATGCCCAAGCTGCGGGCGGGGTTGATGGTGATGGCCCGCCACGCCTCTTCCATGGGGAGACCTGCGTTTGCGGCGAGACCGGCGCACATGGGCAGCTTCTCCAGCGGGATCACCGGGGCGTCGGTGATGATGCTGACGGTGAGTCCGGCGTGGTACAGGGCGCCGGGGGTGGTGAAGCTCTTGTGGCGCAGCTCGGCCTTGCTTTTGCTGCCCAGCGTGGGACCTACGAACACCGGCAGGCCCTCCTTGGCCAGCTCGTCGGAGATAAGCTCGCCGTCGGTACAGTGATCCAGCGTGGCCTTGACGCCGAACTCCTTGGCGATACGGACGGCGGTGAGGATGTCGTCGGCCCGGTGGGCGTGGCACTTCAGGGGGATCTCGCCGTTGATGACCGGCAGCATGGCCTCCAGCTTCATGTCGAAGGGGGGGTTCTTCCCGGCCAGCTTGTCATCCCGGTAACACCGGGTCTTGAACAGCAGCTCCCGCAGCAGCGCCGCCACCGCCATCCGGGTCATGGGACTCTTCTTCAGGCCCTGTCCGTAGCAGCCCTTGGGGTTTTCGCCGAAGGCGCATTTCATGGCGGCAGGCTCCTTCAGCAGCATATTGTCTACCCGTTTACCGGCCAGCTTCAGTACCGTGAAGGTGCCGCCCACCACGTTGGCGCTGCCGGGGCCGGTGCAGGCGGTGGTGACACCGCCCCGCAGGGCGTTGGGGAAGGCACCGTCCTGAGGATTGATGGAGTCGATGGCCCGCAGCTGTGGCGTCAGGGGGTCCACGATCTCATTGTAGTCCATGCCCTCCCAGCGCAGACACTCATTGTCCAGACCGATGTGACAGTGGGCCTCCACGCAGCCGGGGGTCAGCAGACGGCCGCCTGCGTCGATGACGGTGCAGCCCTCCGGGGCGTCGATGTGGGGGGCGACGGCGGTGATGCGGCCATCCTCCGCCAGCAGGCAGCCGTTGGGCAGCTCCGGCCCGACGATGGGCTTGATGTGGGCGTTCTGAATGAGGATCATGGCGATCCCTCCTGTTTTCATAGGCTCGGATGATATCCGGCGATTCTTAATATATATTAGGATACCACGTCGAGGCGGGAAAGTACAGGGGAAAATCCGCTCCGGCGGGCTTTGTGTATTTCCCAGAAAAACACGGCAGAAATTCAGCCAAACGCACAAATTTTTGCTGGAAATCTACTTGACGCTGGGACGGGTTTATGCTATAATCCTGAATTGCGTGGGCTTGGAGCCTGCGAATTTTGCCATGCAGGGCGATATTTCAACGAGGAGGCTCTCCATGCTGGAAGAATTGTCTTGCGAAAACCGGGTGGTGGGCCTGAAGCAGACACGCCGCCTGTTGGCTGCCGGTCATGCCGGACGGGTCTTTCTGGCAAAGGATGCCGACCCGGCACTGGTGGAGCCGCTGCTGGCGGCCTGCCGTGCAGTGGGAGTGCCTGCCGTGACGGAGTTTACCATGTCACAGCTGGGCCGGGCCGCCGGCATCGCCGTGGGGACCGCCGCAGCCGCCGTCCCCAGCCGTTAAAACGGTTTTTCCGGAATAAAATTTCTTATTCCGTGGAAAATAAAGGGAGTCATCCCAACAAATCTTTAGAAAGGAGTTCATTGCATGCCTACTTTTAATCAGCTGGTCAAGCAGGGCCGGAAACAGGCTACCTACAAGTCCAATTCCCCCGCTATGCAGAAGGGCCTGAATACGCTGAAGAACAAGGAGACCAACCTGTCCTCCCCTCAGAAGCGTGGCGTCTGCACCGCCGTGAGAACTGCGACCCCCAAGAAGCCTAACTCCGCACTGCGCAAGATCGCCCGTGTCCGTCTGACCAACGGCTATGAGGTCACCGCCTACATTCCCGGTGTTGGTCACTCTCTGCAGGAGCACTCTGTGGTCATGATCCGTGGCGGCCGTGTCAAGGACCTGCCCGGCGTCCGTTACCACATCATCCGTGGTACGCTGGATACCCAGGGCGTCAACGGCCGTATGCAGGGCCGTTCCAAGTACGGTGCCAAGCGGCCCAAGAGCAAGTAATTCCCGCATGAAATGAGCTTTGCCGAAAAGGTTTTTATATAACTACCTCTTTGGCAGGCCGAACAACAGCCGCCGGGCTGTTGAGTACCTATGAAATCATATTTTTATGAAGGAGGGAAGCATAGTGCCCAGAAGAGGTAATGTTCCCAAGAGAGAGATCTTGCCCGATCCTATGTACAACTCCGTGCTGGTGACGAAGCTCGTCAACAGCATCATGTTGGACGGTAAAAAGGGCGTTGCCCAGAAGGTTGTCTACGGTGCCTTTGATATCATCAAGGAAAAGACCGAGAAGGAGCCTCTGGAAGTGTTCACCCAGGCTATGGAGAATATCATGCCCAGTCTGGAAGTCAAGGCCCGCCGTGTCGGCGGTGCCACCTATCAGGTCCCCATGGAGGTGCGTCCTGCCCGTCGTCAGACCCTGGGTCTGCGCTGGCTGACCGCATACTCCCGTGCTCGCAGCGAGCGCACCATGGCGGAGCGCCTGGCAGGCGAGATCATGGATGCTGCCAACAACACCGGCAGCGCTGTGAAGAAGCGTGAGGATACCCACAAGATGGCCGAATCCAACAAGGCATTCGCCCACTTCCGTTGGTAATCCCCGCAAAGAGAGAAAAAGGAGAACGGTATGCCGAGAAAGGTTACACTGGAAAATACAAGAAATATCGGCATCATGGCCCACATTGATGCAGGAAAGACCACCACGACCGAGCGTATTCTGTACTACACCGGCGTCAACTACAAGATCGGTGAAACGCACGAGGGTACGGCTACCATGGACTGGATGGAGCAGGAGCAGGAGCGTGGTATCACCATCACCTCCGCCGCTACCACCTGCTACTGGAAGGGTTCCAAGAACCAGTTTCCTCAGACCCGTATCAACATCATCGACACCCCCGGTCACGTGGACTTCACTGTGGAAGTGGAGCGTTCTCTGCGTGTGCTGGACGGCTCTGTCACCGTGATGTGTGCCAAGGGCGGTGTGGAGCCTCAGTCCGAGACGGTGTGGCGTCAGGCCGACCACTATCATGTTCCCCGGATGGTGTACGTCAATAAGATGGACATCACCGGCGCTGATTTCTATCACGTGCTGGACATGATCCATGATCGTCTGAAGTGCAACGCCGTACCCATCCAGCTGCCCATCGGGAAGGAGGATACCTTCAAGGGTATCATCGATCTGGTGGAGATGGATGCTGATATCTACTACGATCAGCTGGGCAAGGATATGCGTGTGGAGCCCATCCCTGAGGACATGGTGGACTTGGCCAACGAGTATCGTGAGAAGCTGCTGGACGCCGTTTCCATGTTCGATGATGAGATCATGGAGATGTATCTGGAGGGTCAGGAGATCCCCGCTTCCAAGATCCGTGCCGCCATCCGTAAGGCCACGCTGGCTGTGGAAATGGTGCCTGTCACCTGCGGTTCTTCCTACCGCAACAAGGGCGTCCAGAAGCTGCTGGATGCCGTGGTGGACTATATGCCCGCTCCCACCGATATCGAGGCCATCAAGGGTGTCAACCCCAAGACCGAGGAGGAGGAGGACCGTCACGCTTCCGACGACGAGCCCTTCGCCGCACTGGCCTTCAAGATCATGACCGACCCCTATGTGGGCCGTCTGAGCTTCTTCCGTGTGTACTCCGGTACGCTGAACACAGGTTCGGCGGTGCTCAATGCCACCAAGAACAAGCGTGAGCGTGTGGGTCGTCTGCTGCAGATGCACGCCAATCACCGTGAGGATCTGGAGACCGTCTATGCCGGCGACATCGCCGCCATGGTGGGCCTGAAGAACACCACCACGGGTGATACCCTGTGCGACGAGAAGAACCCCATCATTCTGGAGTCCATGGAATTCCCCGAGCCCGTGATCCGTGTGGCCATCGAGCCCAAGACCAAGGCCGGTCAGGAGAAGATGGGCATCGCTCTGGCCAAGCTGGCCGAGGAGGATCCCACCTTCCGGGCCTACACCGACGAGGAGACGGGTCAGACCATCATCGCCGGTATGGGTGAGCTGCATCTGGAGATCATCGTGGACCGTCTGCTGCGTGAGTTCAAGGTGGAGGCCAACGTGGGCGCTCCTCAGGTGGCTTACAAGGAGACCGTCCGCAAGAAGGTCAACCACGAGACCAAGTACAAGCGCCAGAGCGGTGGCTCCGGTCAGTACGGTCACGTGAAGATCACGCTGGAGCCCAACGAGTCCGGCAAGGGCTACGAGTTTGTCAATGCCGTCGTGGGCGGCGCCATTCCCAAGGAGTATATCCCCGCCATCGACGCCGGTATTCAGGGCGCCATGCAGGCGGGCGTGCTGGCCGGCTATCCCGTGGTGGATGTGAAGGTCACGCTGTACGATGGTTCTTACCACGAGGTGGACTCCTCCGAAATGGCCTTTAAGATCGCCGGCTCCATGGCCTTCAAAGAGGCTATGCGTGAGGCGGATCCCGTCCTGCTGGAGCCCATCATGAAGGTGTGCGTTATCGTACCCGACGAGTATATGGGCGACGTCATCGGTGATCTGAATGCCCGCCGTGGCCAGATTCAGGGCTACGAGATGCGCTCCGGCGCCCAGCAGATCGATGCCTTTGTCCCCCTGTCCGAGATGTTCGGCTATGCTACCAACCTGCGCTCCCGCACCCAGGGCCGTGGCCAGTACACCATGGAGCCCAGCCACTATGTGGAGCTGCCCAAGAGTCTGCAGGAGAAGCTGGTCAGCAAGCGCAGCGGCCATGAGGCGTAAATCCTAAATTTTAGGTTGCTTTTCTGCCGCAGATACTGTAAAATAGCAATGTCGAGCAAAACATTGCACTTTAAGAATTTGCAAAACTGTTAAGGAGGATCATTTCAAATGGCCAAGCAGAAATTTGAGAGAAACAAGCCCCATGTTAACATCGGCACCATCGGTCACATCGACCATGGTAAGACCACTCTGACCGCTGCCATCACCAAGTACCTGGCGCTGCAGGGCGGTGCTGAGTACACCGACTACTCTTCCATCGATAAGGCTCCCGAGGAGCGTGAGCGTGGTATCACCATCAACACCGCCCACGTCGAGTATGAGACGGCCAAGCGCCACTATGCTCACGTGGACTGCCCGGGCCACGCCGACTATATCAAGAACATGATCACCGGTGCTGCCCAGATGGACGGCGCTATCCTGGTCATCGCTGCCACCGACGGCCCCATGGCTCAGACTCGTGAGCATCTGCTGCTGGCCCGTCAGGTGAACGTGCCCTCCGTGCTGGTGTTCCTGAACAAGTGCGATCAGGTGGACGACGAGGAGCTGCTGGAGCTGGTGGAGATGGAGGTCCGTGAGCTGCTGGACTTCTACGGCTTCCCCGGCGATGACACCCCCATCATCCGTGGTTCCGCTCTGAACGCCCTGATCTCCGAGTCCACCGATCCCAACGCTCCTGAGTATGCCTGCATCAAGGAGCTGATGGACGCTGTTGACGAGTGGATCCCCACCCCCGACCGCAAGGAGGATATGCCCTTCCTGATGCCCGTCGAGGACGTGTTCACCATCTCCGGCCGTGGTACCGTTGCTACCGGTCGTGTGGAGCGTGGCGTGCTGAACCTGAACGAGAAGGTCGAGATCGTTGGTCTGTCCGACGAGAAGCGTGAGACCACCGTTACCGGTATCGAGATGTTCCACAAGCTGCTGGACTACGCTGAGGCTGGCGACAACATCGGCGCTCTGCTGCGTGGCGTGGCTAAGACCGAGATCGAGCGTGGTCAGGTTCTGTCCAAGCCCGGTTCCATTCATCCCCACACCAAGTTCGTTGGTCAGGTGTACGTTCTGACCAAGGACGAGGGTGGCCGTCACACCCCCTTCTTCAACAACTATCGTCCCCAGTTCTACTTCCGTACCACCGACGTGACCGGCATCATCTCCCTGCCCGAGGGCACTGAGATGTGCATGCCCGGCGATAACGTCGACATGAACGTGGAGCTGATCACCCCCATCGCTATCGAGACCGGTCTGCGTTTCGCTATCCGTGAGGGCGGCCGTACCGTCGGTTCCGGTGTTGTCATCGCCATCAACCAGGACTAATTGAACGAAGAACTGTGACCCCAACGGCACACCATCGGTGTAGCCAAGGGTGAAATAGTATGAGATAAGGCGCAAGCGGAAACCGCTTGCGCCTTATTTTTATGCCGTTTAGGGAGATGCATTCCAATCGGAGGCGACATCTTCTTACAAAGCGAAGAACTGAGCAATGCGACGTGGGGGAGAGCGGGGGAGAAGAAAGTGCAGCAAGGGGTTCTAATAGGGGCGAGATTCTATGGAGCGTGAAGGAGAGGAGTGTATTCTTTTAGGCCAGTGAGAAAAGGGCGGGCCGGTTGGGGGAAAGCATAAAGTGCGGAGGGCAGAGTTCGGTGTATGGTGTTTAGGATAAGATGCGTTTATCGTTCTGCATAATAGAACGATAAACGGAAGAGGACGAGAGCAATGATACCACTTTTGTATGCAAAAGTGTATGCCCACAGGAACTTTCTCTGAAATATACAAAACAAGAAAAGAAATATGTAAATAACGACAAAATGCGGCGGAGGATATTGACAAATGACTCATTTGGGAATAAAATACGGGCATCGACATTGTAGAACGGCGAACGGAAATATCCGCTTACCGATGCGGCGCAAGGGAGAAGGTGTCGCATGAGTAAGCGGGCAGAGAGCCTGCTGCAAGTCAGAGAGAAAATCTGAAAAGGAGAAAACACTATGTCTGCTGGAGTATTCATTCTGATTCTGGTAGTGGCGATCGCAGCTCTGGTGCTGATGATCGTCAAAGCAAAGATGCATCCCGTGCTGGCGCTGTTTATTGCTGCGCTGGGTACCGGTATCGCCCTGGGTTACGGCGTCACCGGTTCCGTGGATTACATCAGCAACGGTTTTGGCGGCACGTTGGGCAGCGTGGGCATCACCATCATCCTTGGCGCCATCATTTCCATGGCCATCGAGGATACTGGCGCCGCCAAGGTCATTGCAAACTTCTTTATCAAGCTGTTCCGTGGTAAGCGTATGGAGCTGGCTCCGGCCCTGACGGCCTTCATTATGTCTATCCCTGTTTTCGGGGATATCACCATGGTGCTGACGGCCCCCATCGCCTCTATGCTCTCCAAGCGTAAGCACATCTCCATGTCCACCATGGCTTCCTTCACCGGTCTGGGTCTGTTCCTGACCCACGGTCTGGTGCCTCCCACCCCCGGCATCCTGGCCATCGCTCTGATGTTCGGCAGCGATCTGGGTATGACCATCGTCTGGGGTCTGGTCATCAGCTTCGTGGGCTTCTTCGGTACCTACTTCCTGCTGCGGAAGTGGACGGAGAAGGAGTGGATCGAGCCCAATCCCGAGTTCGTTCGTGGCATGGAGGAGACCGATTCCGACAGCGTGGATGACATCCTCATCAAGGATCCCGGCCTGCCCCACACCGGTGAGGGTTTCCTGCCCCTGCTGCTGCCTGTGCTGCTGATCTCCGTGTCCTCCTTTGCTCAGATGTATGCCGCCGAGGGCAGCGCTATCTACACCATCTGCACCACCATCGGCAACAAGGTCATCGCTCTGTCCATCGGCCTGCTGTACTCCTTCTATCTGGGCTACAAGCAGCGCAAGATGGTGCTGGGCGTGTATGCCGACACCTACAATGAGCCCAAGGCAAAGCTGGGCGAGGTCATGCTCAACAAGTGGGTGGCCCGTGGCTTGGTGGTTTGCCTGTCTCCCCTGCTGATCACCGCTATGGGCGGCGCCTTCGGCAACGTGCTGAAGAATTCCCCCGCTCTGGAGCCCCTGTCCAAGCTCATCGCTGACAGTCCCATCCCCGCCATTCTGGTGCCTTGGGCCATCGCCGCTATCATGATGACCTCCGTGGGTTCCATGACCACCGCCGGCATGACCGCAGCCGCCATCGTGCTGCCCATGATGCCCGATCTGGGCCTGTCTTCTCTGGCCGCCGTGCTGGCCATCGGTAGCGGCACCCTGATGGGCAACCACTACAACAACTCCGGCTTCTGGGTCATGGGTCAGTTCTTCCACCTGAATACCAAGCAGGCCGTGAAGTACGTCACGGTACCCTGCGCCGTGGCTTCCGTGATCTGTCTGATCGCCGTGGTCATCCTTAACGCCGTAGGCGTCTTCGGCTGATCTCTGCGTAACTGAATCAAACGTGCATTCCCAGCCGGGGACGCTCCGTTCACCGGGGCGTCCCCGGCCGCTTTTTTCCGGGGGACCGGAACCATAGAAAGGAGAATCCTGTCATGAGCATGAACATCCGTTTTGACAACAAGGTGGCCGTCGTCACCGGCGGTACCGCCGGTATCGGCTTGGCCTGCGCCCAGCTGTTCGGCCAGTTGGGGGCCAAGGTGGCCATCTGCGGCACCAATCCCACGAAGCTGGCTGCAGCGCTGGAGGAGCTGAAGGCGCAGGGCATCACCGCCTTCGGCGAGACCTGCGACGTGTCCCACGACGAGTCCCTGAAGGGCTTTGCCCGCCACGCCGAGGAAGCACTGGGCGGGCTGGACATCTGGGTCAGCAACGCCGGTGTCTATCCCCAGTACAGCATCATCGACACCCCGGAGAACGTCTGGGACAAGACGGTGGACACCAACATGAAGTCGGTGTATCTGGGCGCACGCATTGCGTATGAGGCCATGAAGGATAAGGGCGGCGTCATGCTGCTGGCCTCCTCCTTTGCGGCGGTGTTCCCCTCTGTGGGCAGCGGCGTGTATGCCGCCACCAAGTCCGCCGTAAAGTCCATGGTGAACACGCTGGCAGCGGAGCTGGCCCCCTACGGCATCCGAGTCAACGGGTATATCCCCGGCGTCATCGATACGGACATGACCCACGCACTTACCGTCAGCAACGGCGAGGCCATGAAGAGCGCCATCGCCATGCAGACCTTCGGTGAGCCCATGGATGTGGCGTGGGCACTGGCGTTTCTGGCATCGGACTATGCCCGCTATATCACCGGCACCACGCTGGAGATCAGCGGCGGCAAGATGGGCGTGCAGAACCCCGCCAAGGCGTGGAAGGATAAGGAAACCAGAGCGTAACGCATGAAAGGGAGGGATTTAACATGAACGTGCAGAATAAGGTCATCGTTATCACCGGCGGTGCAGGCGGCATCGGCTCGGCACAGGCGAAGCTGCTGGCCCGGAATGGGGCCGAGGTCTGGATCCTGGATCTGGTGCGGGAGAAGATCGACCAGCTGGTGGAGGAGCTGAAGCGTCAGGGCGGCAAGGCCCACGGCGCCGTGGCGGATGTCACCAGCGAGGAGGAGTGGAAGACCATCGTAGAGCGCATCGTCTCCGAGAGCGGGAGGCTGGATGTGGTGGTGAACAACGCCGGCATCAACATCCGCAAGCCCATCGAGGAAATGGTGAAGGACGAGTGGATGAAGATGATGGAGGTCAATACCGCCAGCGTCTTTCTGGCCACCAAGTATGTTCTGCCGGTGATGCGGAAGCAGGGGGGCGGCGCCATCATCAACACCTCCTCCATCTGCGGCCTCATCGGCCACATGAACACTCCGGAGGCCTACACGGCCACCAAGGGTGCTATCACCCTGCTGACCAAGTCTGTGGCAGCCCGGTATGGCAAGGACAACATCCGCTGCAACTCCATCCATCCCGCCACTGTGGACACGCCCTTTGTGGCGGCTCTGATGGCGGACCCGGTGAAGAAGCAGGCCCGGCTCAACGAGATCCCGCTGGGCCGCCTGACCTCCGTGGAGGATGTGGCCAATGCGGTGCTGTATCTGGCCAGCGACGAGGCGTCCTTCCTCAACGGCGTGAACCTGCCCATCGACGGCGGCGTGACGTGCTATTAAAAAATTGCGGAAGGAGTGAATGGATCCTTCCGTGTGAGATTTGCCGTCTGCTGTGCGGCACTGAGGCAAAAGAAAGCGGAGGGGGAAACCATGTTTCCCCTCCGCTTTGTGAGACGATCGGTATACAGTTGGATCGCAGGACCCGTTACAGGAGGTCATCGGTGGGCTGATAGCCGTAAAGACTGCGGGAGATGTCGGCGGAGGCCTGCCTCAGATCGTCCAGCAGTCCACCCCGCAGGGCAGTGCGGACACGGGGGGTCATGCCGGAGATGCTGATGGAGCAGGAGACTTGCCCCGGTGCGGAGAACACCGGCACTGCCACGCAGGACAGACCCACCTCCACCTCCTCGTTGTCCATGGCGTAGCCGTCGGCCCGGATGTGCCGCAGCTCCGCCTGAAGCTGACGGGGGTCCACAATGGTGTTGAAGGTCAGTGCCTTCAGCGGTCCGGCGAGGATGTGCTGCTGCTCATCCTCCGGCATATAGGCCAGAATACACTTGCCCACGCCGGTGCAGTGGAGGTAGTTCTTGGTGCCGATCTGGGTGTTGATAGACAGCGACCGGCTGGACTCCACCTTGTCCACATAGATGACGCTGTCTCCTTGAGCCACGCCGCAGTGGGCGATCTCGCCGTATTTCAGGCTGATCTGCTCCAGATAGGGGTGGACGGTGCGGATGATGCTGTTCTGGACCTTGATGGTGTTGGAGAAGCTCAGCAGCTTCAGGCTCAGCACATACTTCTGGTTATCTGCGTTCTGCTGCAGGTAGCCCAGCGTGGTCAGGGTGTTGATGAGGCCGAAGGCGGTGCTCTTGTTCAGCTCCAGTGCATCAGCGATCTCCTTGACGCTGCGCTCTCCGCCGCCGCACTGTTGAAGGTATTCCAGAATGGAGAAGGCCCGCTCCACCGACTGGATGGTTTTTGTGGTTGCCATATCTTTTCCTTCCTTGTTCGTTCTGTATCATAGAACATTGCGAACCAATCTAATTCAGACCATTATAGACCTTCTCACAGATAAAGTCAACTAATACCGGAAAACAGTCAAGTTTTTTAGAAAAGCAGAAGATATCCTATTGACAAAAGGCACCATGGATTTTATAATATTTTCAGAATGGCAAACGGCATTATAGAATAATCGTCAAACCAAGCCGCAGCCTGCGGCCAGTAACATAAGAAAAAGAGATATGTCATATTTGAAGGAGGAAACACAATGGAAAACCGTAGTAAGGCGATCCTTGGCATGGAGGACAGCGCATTTGCCCGCTCCCTGTTCAAGTCCATGGGCTACACGGACAGCGAACTGAAGGAGGGCAAGCCCCTGATCGGCATTGCCAACACCTGGAACACGCTGGTTCCCGGCCACTACAATCTGGACAAGGTGGCTGAGTATGTGAAAAACGGCATCTATGCCGCCGGCGGCACCGCTGTGGAGTTCGGCACCATCGCTGCCTGCGATGGCGTGGCACAGGGCCATGAGGGTATGCACTACATTCTGCCCTCCCGTGAGATCATCTGCGACTCCGTGGAGATCATGGCACAGGCCCACCGGCTGGACGGTCTGGTGCTGCTGGCCTCCTGCGATAAGATCGTGCCTGCCATGCTGATGGCGGCGGCTCGTCTGGATATCCCCTGCATTGTCTGCGTGGGCGGTCCCATGCTGGGCGGCATCGAGTTCGACGGCCGTAAGTCCGACCTGACCTCCATCTCCGAGGCCCTGGGTATGCTGAAGGCCGGTAAGATCACCGAGTGCGAGTACAACTCTCTGGAGAACACCGCCTGTCCCGGCTGCGGCTCCTGTTCCTTCCTTGGCACCGCCAACACCATGTGCTGCGTGTCCGAGGCACTGGGCATGACCCTGCCCGGCGGCGCTCTGATCCCCGCTGCTTACGCCGGCCGTCTGCGCCACTCCTTCGAGTCCGGCCGTGCCATTGTGGAGCTGTGCAAGAAGGGCATCACCGCCCGCCAGATCCTCACCAAGGAGGCCATCCGCAACGCCATCAAGGTGACCATGGCCATCTGCGGCTCCACCAACGCCGTGCTGCATCTGCCCGCCATTGCCAACGAGGCGGAGCTGGATATGAACGTGCTGGAGGAGTTCGAGGCCCTCACCAAGACCACGCCCCAGATCGCCAAGGTCAATCCCGCTGCCAAGCCGGAGATGGAGGCCTTCTACCGGGCCGGCGGTATCCCCCGTGTCATGCAGCATCTGGGCGGCCTGCTGGATACCTCCGTCATGACCGTCAGCGGCAAGACGCTGGCCGAGAATCTGGCCGGCTACGTCTACGAGTACCCGGAGGATCCCACCATCATCAAGACGGTGGAGGAGCCCTTCTCCAAGACCGGCGGCGTGGCCGTGCTGCATGGCAACCTCTGCCCCCGTACCGCCGTGTCCAAGCCCGGTGCCATCGATCCCTCCATGCACCGCTTTGTGGGTAAGGCCAAGTGCTACAACAGCGAGGAGGAGGCCGAGGAGGCCATCCTGGGCGGCAAGATCCAGGCCGGCGACGTGGTGGTCATCCGCTACGAGGGCCCCAAGGGCGGCCCCGGTATGCGTGAGATGTTCAAGGCCATGAAGTATATGTACGGCGTGGGCCTGAGCAAGTCCGCTGCCCTGATCACCGACGGTCGGTTCTCCGGCACCAACAACGGCTGCTTCGTGGGACATATCTCTCCGGAGGCTGCCGAGGGCGGTCCTCTGGCCATCGTTCACGACGGCGACGAGATCCTCATCGACGTGGATGAGGGCGTTCTGGAGCTGCACGTCTCCGACGAGGAGATCGCTGAGCGCTACAAGACGCTGAAGCTGCCCAAGAAGAACATCCCCAACGGCTATCTGCGGCTGTATGCCAAGGTGGCTGCCTCTGCCGACGAGGGCGCTATCATCAAGGCGTAACTCAGCATCCGACAGATAGAAAAATGCCGCACCGGTTGCTGCCGGGCGACGGATACGTTAGGAGGCAATGTAATGTCCGATAAGAAAATCATGAAAACCATGGACGGTAACGAGGCCTGTGCCACCGTTGCCTACCATTTCACCGATGTAGCCGGTATCTACCCCATCACCCCCTCCTCTCCCATGAGCGAGAAGGTGGATGAGTGGTCTGCCGCCGGTAAGAAGAATATGTTCGGCCAGCCGGTGCGGCTGGTGGAGATGCAGTCCGAGGCGGGCGCTGCCGGCGCCCTCCACGGCGTGGCGGAGGCCGGTGCGCTGGCCACCACCTTCACCTCCTCGCAGGGTCTGCTGCTGATGATCCCCAACCTGTACATCATGGCCGGTCACCGGATGCCCGCCGTGTTCCACGTGGCGGCCCGTTCCGTGGCCCAGCACGCCAACAACATCTTCGGTGACCATCAGGATGTCATGAGCTGCCGTACCACCGGCGTCACCATGATGTCCACCGGCAGCGTGCAGGAGGTCATGGATCTGGCCGCCGTGGCCCACCTGACCACTATCAAGACCCGTGTACCCTTCATCCACTTCCACGACGGCTTCCGCACCAGCCACGAGATCCAGAAGATCGAGGTCATCGATCTGGACAAGGTGGAGAAGCTGCTGGACCGTCAGGCGCTGGAGGACTATCATGCCATCGCCATGAACCCGGAGCATCCGGTGATGCGTACCACCGTGCAGGGCCCCGACGTCTACTACCAGTCTCAGGAGGCCAACAACGGCGCCTATGACAGCATCCCCGCTGTGGTGGAGGGGTATATGCAGGGCATCAACGAGATCACCGGCCGGGACTACCACATCTTCAACTACTACGGCGCCAAGGATGCCGACCGTGTCATGGTGATGATGGGCTCCGCCTGTGAGTGCGCCCGTGAGGTGGTGGACTATCTGTGCGCCAAGGGAGAGAAGGTGGGCCTGATGCAGATCCATCTGTTCCGCCCCTTCGACATGGAGTACTTCCTGAACGCCCTGCCCAGAACGGTGAAGAAGATCGCCGCCATGGACCGCTCCAAGGAGCCGGGTGCCATTGCCGGTGCTGTGTATCTGGATGTGTGCGCCGCCTTTGCCAACCGTGCCGATGCTCCGGAGATCTACGGCGGCCGCTATGGTCTGGCCTCCAAGGACGTGACACCCGCCCAGCTGAAGGCCGTGTTCGACAACATGAAGGATGAAAGCGGCAAGCACCTGTTCACCGTCGGCGTCAACGACGATGTGACTCATCTGTCTCTGGATGTCCATGAGCCTCTCATCACCGAGTCCGCCGACACCGTGTCCTGCAAGTTCTGGGGTCTGGGCTCCGACGGTACGGTGGGTGCCAACAAGAACTCCGCCAAGATCATCGGTGACTACGCCGGTATGTATACGCAGGCCTACTTCGAGTACGACTCCAAGAAGTCCTACGGCATCACCAAGAGCCACCTGCGGTTCAGCAAGAGTCCCATCCGCTCCACCTACCTCATCAAGGCGGCGGATTTTCTGGCCTGTCACTCCCAGTCCTACATCACCCGCTATGACATGATCCACGAGATCAAGGACGGCGGCACCTTCCTGCTGAACACCTCCTGGACCGAGGAGGAGCTGACGGAGAAGCTGCCCGGCGACGTCAAGCAGTACATCGCCCGCCACAACGTGCAGTTCTATATCGTGGACGCCAACCGTCTGGCCCGTGAGCTGGGCTTGGGCAACCACGCCAACATGATCCTGCAGGCCGCCTTCTTCAAGCTCTCCGGTGTGATGCCGGTGGAGGACGCCGTGCGCCACATGAAGGAGGCTGTGCAAAAGACCTACGCCAAGAAGGGCGAAAAGGTGGTCAACATGAACATGGCCGCCGTGGACGCCGGTATCAACAGCCCTGTGAAGGTCAACGTTCCCGCTGACTGGGCCAATGCCGCCGACGACCGCACCGTGGACGAGAGCCTGCCAGATGTGGTGAAGAACATCGTGGTCCCCTGCAACCGTCAGCGTGGCGACGATCTGCCCGTGTCCGCCTTCCTGCCCTATCAGGACGGCACCTATCCGCTGGGTACCTCCAAGTACGACAAGCGTGGCATTGCCGCCTTCCTGCCCCAGTGGGACAGCAACAAGTGCCTGCAGTGCAACCAGTGTACCTTTGTCTGCCCCCATGCCGCCATCCGGGCCTATCTGGTGGACGAGGAGGAGGCCGCTGCGGCTCCCGCCGCCTTCACCACCGTTCCCGCTAAGGGAGCCAAGGGCTTGCAGTACCGCCTGCAGGTCAGCACGCTGGATTGCACCGGCTGCGGCAGCTGCGCCGCTTCCTGTCTCGCCAAGGATAAGGCCTTGACGATGCAGCCTGTGGATGATACTATGTATGACGAGACCAATTGGAACTATGCCCTGTCCCTGAAGGACAAGCCCGGTGTGTTCGACCGCAAGACCCTCAAGGGCAGCCAGTTCAGCCAGCCGCTGGTGGAGTTCTCCGGCGCCTGCGCCGGCTGCGGCGAGACCCCCTATGCCAAGCTCATCACCCAGCTGTACGGCGAAAAGACCTACTGGGTCAACGGCGTGGGCTGCTCTCTGGCATGGGCCGGTGCATTCCCGTCCCTGCCCTATACCAAGAACAAGGAGGGCCGTGGCCCTGCCTTCTACGGTACCCTGTTCGAGGATCAGGCCGAGAACGGTCTGGGCGTGGTGCTGGCTACTAAGCAGCGCCGGGCCTACGTCAAGCAGGTGGCTCAGCAGCTGCTGCCGCTGGTCCCCGGCACGGAGCTGGAGACGGCCATCAACGCTTGGCTGTCCTCCTTCGACGATCTGGATGCCAACGATGCCGATGCCCGCAAGCTGACGGCGGCTCTGGAGTCTGCCTCCCTCACCGGTGAGGCTGCCGAGCTGGCCGAGAAGCTGCTGAAGAACAAGGATCAGCTGGGCAAGAAGGTGGTATGGCTTTTCGGCGGCGACGGCTGGGCCTACGACATCGGCTATGGCGGACTGGATCACGTCATGGCCTCCGGCGAGGACATCAACGTCTTTGTGGTGGATACCGAGGTGTACTCCAACACCGGCGGCCAGTCCTCCAAGGCCACGCCTGTGGGCGCCTCCGCCAAGTTCGCTGACGGCGGCAAAAAGACTGCCAAGAAGGATCTGGGCCGTCTGATGATGACCTATCCCAACGTGTATGTGGCCTCCGTGGCCATGGGCGCCAATCCCGCTCAGCTGATGAAGGCCGTCACCGAGGCTGTGGCCCACAAGGGCCCCTCCATCGTCATCGCCTACGCCCCCTGCATCAACCACGGCATCAAGGCCGGCATGAACAACGTGCAGGCCGAGATGAAGAAGGCTGTGGACTGCGGCCTGTGGCCCCTGTACCGCTACGATCCCAACAAGACCGAAAAGCCCTTCTCTCTGGACTATAAGAAGCCCTCTGTGCCTGTGGAGGAGTTCTTCAACGGCGAGGTCCGCTATGCCGGCCTGAAGATCAAGTATCCGGAGACGGCGGCCAAGCTCTTTGCCGAGGCTCAGGTGGAGGCAGATGCCCGCTATGAGACCTATGTGGCGCTGGCGCACAGCTACAACAAGGACTAAAATACAGATAGAAAAAATCACAGCGTGACCCACCGGGACAGACGGCGCAAGCCGTCTGTCCCGGCTGTGTGTGTACGCAGCCCCCTGCGGGCGGGAAGGAATCCGGTATGATCGAATCATTTCTCTCGGTAGGCACACAGGTGCTGATCCTGTTCCTCATGATCGGCACGGGCTTCGTGCTGGGGAAGCTGCACCTCATCACCCACAAGGGTGCGGTGTCCATGTCCAACCTGCTGATGTATGTGGTGTCCCCATGTATCCTCATCGTGGTGTTCCAGCGGCCGCTGGAGACGGAGACCTTCCACAATTTTTGGGTAGCGCTGCTGGCGGCGCTGGTGATCCACGGCATCAATATTCTGGTCAGTGAACTGGTCATCCGGGACCGGGATCCCATGCGAAAGAGCTTCTTCCGATTTTCCGCCATTTTCTCCAACTGCGGCTTTATGGCGGTGCCGCTGCAGACGGCCATTCTGGGTTCGCTGGGTGTGTTCTACGGCTCGGCCTATCTGCTGGTGTTCACCGTCCTGACCTGGACGCTGGGCATCCAGCTGGTGAAGGGCGGCAAGATGGCGTTCTCATGGCGCACGCTGCTGATGAATCCCGGCGTGATCGGCGTGGCTATCGCCATGGTGCTGTACCTGCTGCAGATCACCCTGCCGGAGATCATTCTATCCCCCATTACATATCTCTCCGACATGAATACGCCCCTGCCCATGGTGGTCATCGGCTACCAGCTGTCTCAGGCGGATTTCCGCCGGGCGCTGCACGGGGCCAGCTTCTGGGTGTCGGCGGCACTGCGGCTGGTGATTTTGCCGCTGCTGGCGCTGGGGGTGTGTATGCTGATGCGGCTGGACTCCGGCGTGACGCTGGCGGTGGTCATTGCGGCCAGCACGCCTCCGGCGGCGCTGCTGGGGATGTTCGCCGCCAAGTTCGACAGGGATGTGTCTCTGGCTCCATCGCTGGTGGCGGTGCAGACACTGCTGTCCATGATTACCATGCCGATGGTGCTGGGACTGGCGAAGTTCCTGGTTTGAGCTTCTTCTGTATTATAGAATTAAAGTCCGGAAACCAGTCGTTTCCGGACTTTATTTTTACCCTCGGCGGCGATCATGGCAAGACCGTCTCTCACCGTATCAGCACGCCGCAGACCAGCGCCATATACTCCGGCAGGCATCCCTTCCGGCTCCACAGAAGCGGCCAGCCCAGCAGCTGCTCCGCCGCAGCGGACACGTCGCAGCCCAAAGACTCCAGCGTATAGCCGATGCCCTCCGGATACCGGCAGGGCCGGCCCTCCGGCCGGGTGCAGTGCTCGCACAGATGGCACCCGCCCACGGTGAGGATATCCGACCGGGGATACTCCTCCCGCAGCCGGAGGATCATCTGCCGGGCCGTCCGGGAGAACAGCTGCCGTAGTCGCTCCGCCAGATCCTCCGGATCATAGCTGCGGGCCTGCTCCTCCGGGGAGAACCGGAGCTGCACGCCCCGCAGGCACACCTCCCGGAATCCGCTCCAGTAGCCGGAGACGGAGAAATCATAGGGGGGACATACCCACACCTGCCCGTAGTTATCACACCCCCGGCACCCGGCGTCATAGTGGTCGGTATCCACATACCGCTCCACGAATTGAGCCACCGGCAGGGTGGGGGAGGTATATTCCCGAATGTCCATAGCGGCACCTCCATAGGGGAGAATTTTTCTGTATCCATGGTATGGATTAGCTTACCACGCTGGCAGCAGGGTCGTCAAGCGGGGATATTCAGGCTGTAATGATTATTTATTATTTTAATAATAAAACGGAATCCTCTATTGCCAAGAATGGAGGACATCTGCTATAATATGCGTGAAAAGTGCCGGGCTGTCGGCAGAGCATGATGCATTTGGAACTTAACGGGAACTTAGCGAGGGAACACATGAGAAATTTGTACTGCAACGTGGAGGCACTGCGTAAGCAGGTCTTTGCCGCTGTGGCAAAGCTGGCCTATGAGGGTGGGGACTACTGCTCCCGCATGGAGAAGCTGCCCTATGAGATCATCCCCGGTGAGGTGGGGACCTATCGGGAATCCATTTTTCTGGAGCGGGCCATCGTTGGTGAGCGCATCCGGCTGGCCATGGGTCTGCCGCTGCGGGACGTGACGGAGGAGAACATGATCTCCGACGGCGTGGAGGCTAGCGCCATCTCCGAAAAATACTACGATCCACCGCTGATCAACATCATCAAGTACGCCTGTCACGCCTGCCCGGACACCCACTACGAGGTGACGCAGGCCTGTCAGGGGTGCTTGGCCAAGCACTGCTATCAGTCCTGCCCCAAGGGCGCCATCGAGCTGGAGCATGGCCGGGCCCGCATCGATCAGACCAAATGCATCAAGTGCGGCCGCTGCAAGGAGGCCTGCTCCTATCAGGCCATCATCAAGTTCCTGCGGCCCTGTCAGGAGGCCTGTGGCATGAACGCCATCGGCAAGGACCAGTACGGCCGGGCGGACATCGACTACGATAAGTGCGTCAACTGCGGCCAGTGTCTGGTGAACTGCCCCTTCGGAGCCATTGTGGACAAGGGCCAGATCTTCCAGCTGATCCACGCCATCAAGAAGGGGGAGAAGGTCATCGCCATCATCGCCCCGGCCTTCTGGGGTCAGTTCGGTGAAAAGGTCACCCCCGGCCAGATCCTCACCGCCATGAAGCAGCTGGGCTTCGAAGGACTGGAGGAGGTGGCGGTGGGCGCCGACCTCTGCGCCGTGGAGGAGGCGGAGGAGTTCATGGAGCACGTCCCCGCCAGACAGCCCTTTATGGCAACCTCCTGCTGCCCGGCATGGTCCGTCATGGCCAAGAAGGAGTTCCCCGGCTTTGCGCCGTACATCTCCATGACCATGACCCCCATGGTGCTGACGGCCCGACTCCAGAAGCGGAAGCACCCCGACTGCAAGATCGCCTTTATTGGCCCCTGCGCCGCCAAGAAGCTGGAGGCCAGCCGCCGCAGCGTCCGCAGCGAGGTGGACTTCGTGCTGACCTTTGAGGAGCTGCGGGGAATGTTCGCCGCCAAGGATATCGACTTCTCCCAAATCCCTGATACGGAGGCTCACTATAAGGCGTCGGCTCCCGGCGTGGGCTTTGCTGCCTCCGGCGGCGTGGCTAAGGCCGTGGAGAAGGTGATCCAGACCAAGAATCCGGATCGGGAGGTCAAGACGGTGTACGCTGCGGGCTTGCGGGCCTGCCGCCAGATGCTGCGGGTGGCCCGGTCCGGCAAATACGACGGCTATCTGCTGGAGGGCATGGCCTGCCCTGGCGGCTGCATCGCAGGCGCCGGTACGGTTCAGCCGCCGGAGAAGTCCCGGCGGATGCTGGAGCAGTACGAGGCTCGGGCGGCGCTGGACAACCCACTGGATTCGGAGTATATGGAGGACATTGAGCTGCTGTACGAGGATCCGGAGAACTGGGACCGTGTGTCCCGGCACTGATAGGCGGAATATTGGATAGAAGATCTCGATGGAAGGGACAAAAGAGGGACACGCTGGCGGGCGTGTCCCTCTTTTGCTGCGGGGAGGCTGTTTTGTTCAGAAGTTTTTTCCCTTGTCTCCGATAGCCCACTTTTCCGGCTGCTGGGAAAAGCGGGCCGCCGGAGACACGTTCCCATCGAAGTTACCCGCAGGAGACAATAAAAGCGAAAAGCATCATAGGCTGCTGAAGGCTATCAACATAAATATAGCACTGTCATGCCCACGATCAGTCCGCAGACCGACCGTGGGAACCCGTAATACCTTTGCATGAGTTGCCGTACGGCGAAAACAAACCGTATAATTCGATGCATATATTTCAAATTGTTATCATATTTCCAGCCTTGCTGAACAGAAGCACACAACGAAAAGACCCCTGATGGGAGCAAGAGTTGTACCATCCGGAAGACCCTCTGCATCCCGGCATATCCCCGAAAAATCTGCGAACAGACGTCGGCTATTCCGAACGGCAGAGCATATGACGGAATTTAAATAATTTCATTCAACGAAACGAAATAACGTGTCAGGGGAAACCAAGGTAGCCAAAAAGTACCATATTTCAAGGAAAACAGTGATTTCTGAGTTTTCGGTATCGTTACCGGTAATAAGCAAAACGTGAATTTTCTGTGAAAATTGCAAAAAAATTTTGTGATGTTTTTGTCGATTCTGATTGTTGACTTTTTTCACAAAAGAGATATGATAATGTCGTATGACGGAGGCGGAAACGTTTTCTGTCAGTAATGGCCGTTATATTTGTGCGAAAAAATGTACCTGCGGAGCGGGAGTTCCCCCGTGCCGCACCCGGACTGCAGCCGGGAAAACCTTTTGTGTCATTGTGTAAGGAGGAGACAATATGATTAGTTTTCTGATCTGTCTTGCTTTGCTGATCGGCGGCTACTTCCTGTACGGCAAGGTCGTGGAGAACACCTTCGGCCCCGACGACCGTGAAACGCCTGCCGTAAAGATCAACGACGGCGTGGACTATGTGGTCCTGCCCCAGTGGAAGCTGTTCATGATCCAGCTGCTGAACATTGCGGGCCTCGGTCCCATCTTCGGCGCTTTGCAGGGTGCTCTGTGGGGCCCCATCGTGTTCCTGTGGATCACCTTCGGCACCATCTTCGCTGGCGGCGTCCACGACTATTTCTCCGGTATGATGAGCGAGCGCAACAACGGTGCCTCCATCTCCGAGATCTCCGGCATCTATCTGGGCGGCTTCATGAAGAACGTCATGCGTGTGTTCAGCGTGGTGCTGCTGATTATGGTGGGTACGGTGTTTGCTGTTGGCCCTGCCGGCCTGATCGTCACCCTGTTCAAGAACGGCGGCTCCAACGGTATCGTCACCACCACGCTGTTCTGGCTGATCATCGTGCTGGTCTATTACTTCATCGCCACCTTCCTGTCCATCGACAAGATCATCGGCAAGATTTATCCCCTGTTTGGTATCTGCCTGATCGTTATGGCGGTGGGCGTGATCATCGGTATCTTTGTCAAGCCTGAGTACACCATTCCCGAGCTGTGGACCAACTTCCGTTCCATGCATCCCAAGGGAACGCCCGTGTGGAGTTTCATGTTCATCACCGTGGCCTGCGGTGCTATCTCCGGCTTCCATTCCACCCAGAGCCCCCTGATGGCTCGCTGCATGAAGAGCGAGAAGCAGGGTCACTTCGTGTTCTACGGCGCCATGGTTTCCGAGGGTATCATTGCGCTGGTGTGGGCCGCTGCCGGATGCGCCCTGTATGAGGTCACCGGTGGCCTGAATACCGGACTGGCCGAGATTCTGGCCAACGGTCAGTCTGCCGCCATCTACGATGTGTGTGTCAAGACCATGGGTAAGGTCGGCGTGGCTCTGGCCATGCTGGGCGTGATCGCCTGCCCCATCACCTCTGGCGATACGGCCTTCCGCAGCGCCCGTCTGGTGCTGGCCGACTGGTTCAAGCTGGACCAGAAGAAGTGGAAGAACCGTCTGCTGCTGTGTGTGCCCGTGCTGGGTATCGGCGCTATTTTGGGCGTGGGTAATGCTCTGGGTGCCATCGACTACACCATCATCTGGCGTTACTTCAGCTGGACCAACCAGACTTTGGCTATGATCGTGCTGTGGGCCGCCTCCATGTACCTGTTCTATGACAAGAAGAACTACTGGCTGACGGCTGTCCCCGCTACCTTCATGAGCGCCGTGTCCGCCACCTACTTCTTGCTGGGCAACGAGTGCTTGGGCCAGCTTATCAACCACAAGGCCGCTGACGGCACCATCATCTACAATACCGCTGTGGCGTATCCCGTTGGTATCGCTGTGGCAGCGCTGTTCTTGGGTATCTTCCTGTATACCATCAAAAAGCGCCATACGCAGCCTCACTATGAGACGCTGGGCAAGTAACTTTTCATGCAAAGCAGTGGGGGGGCACGCTCTCCCACTGCTTTTCGCACTTTGGAGGGACACACGATGTTTACACCTGTGAAACTGGGCAACACCACTCTGCCGCCGGAGGTGCTGAAGGCAGACAAGAAGTCCTGCAAGCGCTACGGCCCCTGCGGCGTGGGGGAGCAAGCGCTGTATCTCAACAGCTTCTTCATCGACCGGCGGTACTATGTGGCACTGGAGTCCGTGCGCCGTGTCTTTAAGCGGGTGGCCATGAGCAAGGGCGGCTTCACCGGCAAGGGGGCCTTCGGCTCCATCCCCTATCTGGTGGTGGAGCTGGACGACGGCAGCCAGAAGCAGTGCAACTTCAAGCACGAGGAGGACGTGGACCTTCTGCTGGCCCACATGGCACGGGTCTGCCCGGATATCCCCCGCCACAGCGTGGAGGCGGAGCGCCGTCTGCGGGAGAAGGCCGAGCGGGAGGCCAAGCGCTATCTCAAGCAGCTGACGCCGCAGGCGCAGGCCGCCCGGGAGACACTGGAGCAGGCCCAGCAGCTGCTGGAGGAGTACCCGGAGCAGACGGCGAAGCTGTCCACGGCGGCTAAGGCCAAGCGGGTCAATGACCGCAGCAATCCCGCCTATCGCTGGGTGGCGCTGGCCATCATCGTAGCGGGCATCGCCGCCGTGGTGTACGGCATTATGGCCCTGATCCGTGGCGAGAATGTGGGCGTGTACTTCGCCCTGTTCGGTCTGGCGGCCATCTTCTTCTTTTCCGGCGCCCATGTGCTGCCTACCGCCAAGAACAACAAGAAAGCCATCGCCCAGGAGTGGGAGCGCTCCATCTCCGACGTGGCTGCCCTGCTGCCGGAGGACTTCCCGGTGCCGGCCCGGTACGCCCACCCTGTGGTGCTGCAGCGGATGATCCGGGTGCTGCGGGAGGGCCGTGCCCAGAGCGTTGAGGAGGCCCTGAACGTCATGAAAAAGGATCTGAAGGCCCTGAACGCCTCCGTGCAGGTAGAGCAGGAGGAGTACGACGAGGTAGTGGCCATCAAGCCCATGTTCCTGCTGTGGGACTATGAATAAAAGACGAAAAAAGGCGGCGTAAGCCGCCTTTTTTATGGCCGGAGCTACCGCAGAAACATGGGGCGAAATTACATTTTTTCCTTGCACTCCATGGGGATACGTGGTATCATAAGCAAAAGTGCAGTGAGTGTCATTTCGGGTGGAGACTTATGCTGTTTTTCTGCATAAGTCTCCCTTTTTGTCAAAGGGGCAGCGGTATGCCGATGGAGGTTGACAGGCCATGGAGAGGCAAGCTAAACTTTCCAAGCAAGCAAGCAAGCAAGCAAGCAAGCAAGCAAGCAAGCAAGCAAGCAAGCAA